>Ga0316577_10001138_pt1 | contig 12165 bp, 10 predicted proteins | sample S5NA_FD_203073 | JGI IMG/M metagenome (GOLD analysis project Ga0316577, IMG submission 203073) | Rhizosphere microbial communities from salt marsh grasses in Alabama, United States - S5-7_050615r2r1 | ecosystem: Host-associated > Plants > Roots > Rhizosphere | place: USA: Alabama | collected... | reverse complement strand
CCCCTTGTGGGAATAAGTTGGATGGCCTTGAAGCTTGGTATCTTACCAACATCTATGCTCGTACTTCTGTTTGGAATCGGATTATGGGTCGGGCTTAGGAAGGTTAAAAGAAATTTACCCTTTCTTTCCGTCTAACACCCTCCGGACTTTAAGCGCAAAATCACGCTTATCGACTGGTTTTTCAATGTACTCAACAGCGCCTATCGCTGCTGCTTTTTCTTCATCTATTGTTTCGCTGAATCCGGTACAAAGAATAATAGGAATATCTGACCGTATGCTCAGGACTTCTTTAATCAGTTTCTCACCGGTCATCTGAGGCATTGTCATATCTGTTATTATTAAATCGAATTTATCCGGTTGAGAAGAAAACAGTTCTAAAGCATCAAAGGGATTTGTGCTTGCCTCAACTTTATACCCCAACCGTTTGAGTCTTTGATACCCAAATTGTGCTAACGGTTTTTCATCATCAATAAAGAGTATGCTTTCGTTTCCGCCAGGAAGTTTTTCATAAGTTTTGGTTTCTGCGATGGCTTCTTTTTCAACTGCAGGGAAAAAGATGTTGAAGGTCGTTCCTTTACCAAGTTCGCTTTTTACTGTAATAAAGCCTTTATGCTCTTCAATAATGCCGTGAACAACGGCCAATCCCATTCCAGTACCTTTACCGACTTCCTTTGTCGTAAAATAGGGATCAAATATTCGCTCAATTTCTTCATCGGATATGCCGTGCCCTGTGTCGCTGATGGTTATATTGACGTATCGTCCGGGAATTAACCCAGGATATTGATTCGGAGTATTTTCATCAAATGTTAAATGCTTCAGACTCACTTCAAGAGTACCCCCGTCAGGCATGGCATGGTATGCATTGGTACAAAGGTTTATTAGAATCTGATTGATTTGCGTGGGGTCTGCCTGAATTGTATGAATTTTTTGGGGTATATTTTGACGAAATTCAATGCTTGTGGGAATGGATGAACGCAATAATTTGAGCGATTCTCTGACGATGGGAATAATATTGGTCGGCTTTTTCTCTAATGTTGTTTTTCGAGCAAAACTCATAAGCTGACGCACCACACTTTTTGCTCTCAGGCTTGCTGATTTAATTTCTTCGAGGTTGTACCAAGCAGGATTCCAGTCTTGGATATCATCCATTGCAAGTTCGGTATTTCCAAGAATGATTCCAAGAATATTATTAAAATCATGGGCGACGCCACCTGCAAGAGTTCCGATTGCCTCCATCTTTTGGGCTTGCTGTAGTTGACGCTTAAGGCGTTCCCGCTCCGTAACATCTCGGAATATACCTTGTACAGCCGGTCTATCCTGAAAGATTATCAAAGATGAAGAGACTTCAAGGCGAAAGGTTGAACCGTCTTTGCGCACCGCAGTGTATGTTTGGATATCAGGACCCAATTTGTTACCTTTTACCCGTTCCTGGATGCGGTTTTTAATTTGTTCATGGTCTTCAGAGGACAGTACATTCCAGACTGTACGTTCTAAACCTTCTCGCATTGTATATCCATATAGTTCGCAGGCTCTCTGGTTGAGAAACAGAAACCGTCCTGAAGGAATCTCATGGATAAAAAATCCATAAATAGTGTTTTCTACCAGTGAGCGATAGCGTTCTTCACTTTGTTGTAATGCTTCCCCCATCTGCATTCGCTCTGAAATTTCTTTCTGCAGTTTTTGGAGTGTAACAGCCATATCCTCCTTTGTAGCCGCGTCGGTTAAAAGCAAACCTTCTACTTCGTTTTCTATGGATCGATTTGAAGGTTCAACTTCAAATTCATCGAATTCATCTCCTCTTGAAATGAATTTTGTTTGCTCTGCCCAACAATTCGTTTTAAATAGTTTTGAACTGTATCCAGCCATTTTTCCGGCGAGCATACCGCTCCCCCAGTCGACTCCCAATGCCTTTTGATAGCGTCCTTCCCAACTATTTTTTATTCGAAACGTGCATTTTTTTTTGTTCTCATCCAGTGACATAAGTTTCCATTCACCCCAGCCCGCAACAGATGCAATATTGGCAATAGCTTTAAATCCCTCTCGAAAATTCGGGAATTGGGAAATAACCTGCCAGTCTTCTTCAACGCTTTTACGTCCTTCACTTTGAAGTGCCAGACCGAACCGCTGTGTTCCAACCATAGCCTGAACTCCGGACATAAGACCTGAAAGGGTGGTATCAATCCACATCATCGCTACTGGAAGGTTTTCAAAGGTACATATACCTTGATCAGTTCGCCATTCGATATTGATACCGGCTACATTGATATTTTCATTCCCACAACCAATCTGCTTCTCTAATTCTTTCACCTTTCTTTCAAGTTCTTCATATGTCGGTTTTCTTTTCATTGACATATCCTCAAATTAAAAAAAGATTATTTTCCGGCCATAGGTTATATTAATTTTAAATATTATTGGATTTTATTTTGTGTAACATAAGGAAGTTATGACCGCAACAATTAAACTTTATGGTCTTAAAGACCGTTTGAACTTATTAGGTATTGATGATAGGTTGGAGTATCCATCAGTTCTCAAGACAAATAAGAAATACTGGAGGTTATATCAAATGGATAAGATCAACCTGGGATCAACTATCCCCGCGTACCCCATGCCTGTTTCCCTTGTGGGAACCCATGTTCACGGCAAGCCGAACTTTTTGGCTGTTGCCTGGTTTTCAATGGCCGGTTATAAACCACCACGGATTTCCATTACCCTTGGGAAGGGCCACTACAGCAATCCCGGAATTAAAGAAAATAAAACGTTCAGTGTTTGCCTGCCTTCCGAGGATATGGTGGAGATAACAGATTATTGCGGAATTGTATCGGGTAAAAAGAGCGACAAATCGAAAATCTTTGAGCTTTTCTATGGGGAGCTAAAAGCAGCACCCATGATCAAAGACTGTCCATTAAACATGGAATGCAAGCTGGTGGAAATCGTAGAGAGCGGTTCAAACGAGATCTTCATCGGCGATATCGTAGGAACGTACACAGAAGAGAGATTTTTAACTGATGGTAAAATGGATTTTAATAAGATGAAGCCCCTGGTACTCTCACAACCGGACACCTCTTATTGGAACCTTGGACAACAGGTGGCAAAAGCATGGAGCATCGGCAAAAAATACAAAGCCAAGCTCAAGTAGCTACATTAGCAGGAAGAACTGGCAAACTCGAAAACTCAATAAGGCAGAGTACTGTAAACTCTCTAAAATTCATGAATATAAATAAAAGGTCGACCTTGTTTTTTATTCGCCCCTAAATAAATTGACATCTGCATCCAAAATTTGATAGGGTTTTATTGTTAAATGAGATTTAATTGGAAAAATAAAGCGTTCCATTAATTTGTTTTTTAAAAGATACCCTTATGTGGCGCTGAACAGATAAGACAGGATAAAGAACCAATGGCAAATATTCTTCTTATAGATGATGACAATCAGTTTCGGAACATGCTCCGGCAGCTTCTCGAACGAAATGGCCATGAGATCAAGGAAGCCTCCGGCGGCAAAGAGGGGATAGAGCTTTACCGAAAAAGTCCCACGGATCTCATCATCACGGATCTGATTATGCCAGGAAAAGATGGAATCGAAACCATACAGGAGTTTAAAAAAGAATTTCCAGACATCAAAATCATCGCCATATCGGGAGGTGGCCGTTTAGGTCCCCAAGACTATTTGCATTTAGCCAAGATGTTAGGGGCACAACATACATTAACCAAGCCCATTGAACTGCCTGAATTGTTAAAAACCATCGAGGAGCTTTTAGAATAATCCTATTTAGGATTGCTTTTTAAGCGCATTCAGCGTTTCAAGGTCATATATATCAAAAATCTGCCCGCACCCCCCACAAACCATTTCGCATTCATCAGAAAATAATTGACAAAGCGATTTAGCCAATGACATATATTCGGATTTGAATTCGTCCTCGTTTTCAAAATACTTTTTCTGTAAATTCATATTAATTTTCATGCAAAATTCAGGTATCAAAACGTCAATCCTGCAAGGTCTAACTGCGGCCTGGCCCATTTGCCTTGGGTATATTCCCATCGGCATTGCCTTCGGTGTACTGGCACAAAAGGCCGGGCTTTATCCTATAGAAATCATGTTGATGTCTATTCTGGTTTATGCCGGCAGCTCACAGTTTATTGCCGTCTCCATGCTCTCAACCGGTGCAGGTGCCGTCTCAATTGTTATTACGACGTTTGCAGTCAATTTAAGACATTTACTGATGAGTTCGTCTCTGGCGGTATTTATGGGCAACACCACCCGTAAGAAACTGTCCCTATTTGCCTATGGTGTTACCGATGAAAGTTTTGCCGTCAACCATACCCGGTTCAGCCAGAAAATTTGGAGCCTGGATAAGGCTCTGGTGGTGAACCACACGGCAAATATTACATGGGTCGTTAGCAGCATTATTGGCGGATACGGCGGTCGGTTCATCCACGCAGGTACGTTCGGTATAGATTACGCGCTAACGGCAATGTTTATCTGCCTTTTGATATTTCAGCTCAAAGGCCGTTACTATGTGATCACCGCTGTGATTGCCGGTGGTGCGGCGGTCATCCTGTCTTTGATCATTCCCGGAAGTTCATACATTATACTGGCTTCCATATTTGCTGCTACCACGGTACTCGGGATAAAAAAATGGATGTTGCGATAATTCATCAAAAGGTTATATGGATCATACTGGGTATGGGAATCGTAACATATATCCCTCGCTGGTTCCCTCTGGTGTTGCTGTCCCGGCGTAATCTCCCCAAATGGCTGGTCGAATGGCTAAACCTGATTCCGGCGGCGATTCTCAGTGCGCTGCTTTTGCCGGAACTGGTTACCAACGGCCTTCCCCGACATTTGTCCCTCTGGCAACCCGAGCTCTGGGTGGCCATACCTACCTTTATTTTTGCACTTAAAACAAAATCTTTAGGGGGCACCGTCGTTATTGGAATGGCCCTCTTTTGGCTGGTCCAAACGATCATGTAGATACCTTATCCCCGTTGTCTCTGTTCTGAAAACGAAAGATCCTTATCAATCACCAACTGGCGTGTTCAACTATTTTGTATATTCACTACATGAGGGGTCGGAAAGTTTTTTCCTAAATCCTTGAATATAGCGGAATGGATGATTTTTTGTTAAAATCGGATGCTGTTTGAGTGGCTTAGGGATCGTTAGAAAAAACAGACGAATACAGAAATTGTATCACTAAGAGAATTTCGAAATAATGCAGATAACCAATTGATATTTCCAAGATAGTTCTCTGCTTTTTCTTTACGATCCCTTGTCGCGAGTTTTATCCGCCTCTGGCGTGATCATGCGATTCAAAAAAAAGATCATCCATGGAGCTATTGTTTAGGAAAACTCCCCGACCCTTCAACTACATAACATTGCAAAATTTATTTTATTGAGATATTTTTTGTTTAGGTGACAAAAACATATCAACAAAATATACGTGTTCACCGGCAACACAGATGATGATGACCTCTTAAAATCAAATTCTTGAAGATTTTTTTGTCATAAACGAGGGATCAAATGAAGCTGACGATAAAAATTATGAGTTTAATTTTTCTGGGAATCATAGCCCTTTTAGCCGTTGATGGGTACATTTCCGTTAAGCGTGATATAAGCCTGCTTGAAAATGATATGAAACGAAATGCCCGTTTGTTGGGCAATACGGTTAAAGAATTGACCCTCGACACTTGGCATGAGACTGGCCAAAATCGTGCTCTGGAACTGATAAAAAGAGTGGATAAAGAGGAAAATTATATGCGGATTCGATGGGTTTGGCTGGGTGATCTATCGAGTGCCCCTTATATACCACGTGTGGCCCCGGAAAAACTATTACCGGTATCCCGCGGACATGAAATTTCGGTTAAAAAAATGGACGATGATGGCTCCGGTCATCTTTATACTTACGTACCGGTTAAAATTAACCACCACGGGTATGGCGCTCTTGAAATTTCAGAATCTCTGGCTAAGTTAAAAAAATACATACATAAAATGATATTACGATCTATTATACTCGGTATTTTGATGGCCTTGTTAGGCTTTGTTATGCTCTGGATCCTGGGGGTTAAATTTGTCGGCCGTCCGTTGAATCGGCTGGTGGAAATCACCCGCCAGATTGGTAAAGGTAATTTTTCAGAGCGAGTTGCTGTTCGTGGACGAGATGAACTGTCAAGTCTGGCAAATGCAATGAATCAAATGTGCGTTCAGCTTGAAGCATCACGAGAAGCTGTTCGCAAAGAGACTGAAGCTCGAATTGCAGCGCTTGAGCAATTACGCCACACCGAACGTTTGGCCACACTCGGTCGTCTCTCCTCAGGAATTGCCCATGAGCTGGGTACCCCCCTTAACGTCGTCTCAGGAAGGGCCAAACTTATCATCAAGGAAAATCTGAAAAAAGAAGAAATTACTGAATGCTCGAGAATCATTAAAGAACAGGCGGAACGTATGACTAAGCTTATCCGACAGCTGCTCGATTTTGCCAGACGTCGGGCGCCTCACAAGTCACCTGTTAACCTTAAAATTCTATCCGGGCAAGTCATAGACATATTGAAACCAGCCGCCGAAAAACAAAAAATTATATTTGAGCTTCTAAAAAATGACGACATACCTCTGATTTCAATAGATCCGTTTCAGATTCAGCAAGTTCTAATCAATTTGGTGATGAACGCAATTCAGGCCATGCCAGAAGGTGGTCATCTGAAAATTGAGCTCCACAAAAAATACTCATGCCATTCGACTCTAAGTAATGGCCAGGAACAAAACTATGTAGCAATCAGCATTAAAGATGAAGGAAAAGGTATACCTAAAGAGAACATCAACCATCTATTTGAGCCTTTTTTTACAACTAAAAATGTGGGAGAAGGTACTGGATTGGGACTTTCCATTGCTTATGGCATCGTTCAGGAACATGGAGGTTGGATTGATGTCAAGAGCAGGGTTGGTGAGGGAAGCTGTTTCACAATTTATTTACCACTGGAGGTTGATGAATGCGAGGAAAAATCCTGATCGTTGATGATGAACAAATGATGTGTGAGATGCTTGAAGACGATCTCAAACGGCACGGCTTCCATCCAACAAGTTACCTCTCTGCCGAAAAAGCGCTTGATGCTCTGAAGACAGAATCGTTTGACGTTCTCCTGACAGATATGAATCTACCAGACATGAATGGAATTGAGCTTTGCGAACGAGTCGTTACCAACAGGCCCGATATCCCCGTGATTGTCATCACCGCATTTGGGAGCATGGAGACTGCCATTGCCGCTATTCGCGCCGGAGCATACGATTTCGTTACAAAACCGATTGATATGGAGTTCCTTGTTCTTTCCCTCGACCGTGCTGTAAATCACCATGGCCTTCAAGAAAAAGTGAAAATTTTGGATGAGGCGCTCAAAAAATCTCATCAATTCGATGAACTGATTGGCCAAAGTCCCCCCATGCGTAAGCTGATTGATCGTCTCCAACGTGTTGCCGACACTGAAACTTCTATTCTTATTACCGGTGAAACCGGTACGGGAAAAGAACTCGTTGCACAGGCACTTCACAGGCGGAGCCGTCGACAAAAAGGCCCTTTTGTTGCTGTCAATTGTGCCGCTCTGCCGGATGCACTGCTGGAAAGTGAACTCTTCGGACACAAAAGCGGTGCGTTTACCGATGCCAAAACAGAACACAAAGGACTCTTTTTTCAGGCCAACGGTGGAACCCTCTTTTTTGATGAAATCGGAGATTTTCCGCTGACTCTTCAACCCAAGCTCCTTAGATCTTTGGAAGAACGACGAGTTCGCCCAATCGGCGGCACCTCGGAACTCGCTTTTGATGCGCGAATCATTGCTGCAACCAATCGTGACATTGAAACCGCCGTTGAAGAAAATCGGTTTCGTGAAGATTTGTATTATCGCATTAATGTCATTCAGATTGATCTTCCGCCGCTTCGGGAGCGTGGAACCGACATTCTTCTTCTTGCACAGCATTTTGTTGAACAGTTCGCCATTCGCTCAGACAAACAAATAGCAGGGATATCAAATTCAGCCTCAGAAAAACTTCTAAATTATACATGGCCCGGTAATATACGTGAACTTAGGAATATTATTGAACGAGCTGTTGTTTTAACACATTATGAAAAAATCTCCGTTGATGATCTCCCGGAAAAAATACGCAATTACAAAACTTCTCAATTTCTTGTTGGAAGTGATAACCCAAGTGAGCTTGTCCCGATTCAGGAGGTTGAACACCGATACATTCTCCACGTCTTGAAAACAGTCGGAGGCAATAAAACTTTGGCTGCAAGAGTGTTGGGTTTGGACCGAAAAACTTTATATCGCAAACTTCAACATTACAAGATCTCCTGACGCTTACGATAATGTTCTACAGATAAGTCATTTCGCTTCTAACATCCTCCCACATTGCATCCTCGCCGGGGCATAATGCAACAGTGGGGCATAATGCCGCGCCACACAAGCCGAACACCAAATGCAGTGAGAAAAAGATTCTCATTAAATATCGTGCAGGATTCGGGTAATAATTTCAATACCCTTTATCATCTCATTCAGTAAATGCATCTATCAGGTGGTGAGCCATGGCATGCGAATTGCTGAATATTCATTTAAGAAAGCATCAGGAAGAAATATTTTTCCCAAATCATCTATAAATGAAGGAAAAGCAAAATGGGGAAAACCACCGAAAAGAAAAACAACGTATACAAACTATCCGAAAAACATCATAACAGTCATTCTTTCAGCATCTTACTGGCAGAAGATGATAAAGAAATGCGAAGCCTACTGGCATTGATGCTTCGAAAAGAAGGATACCAGGTCCGTGAATGTATGGATGGATTATCCCTTCTCGATATGCTTTCATCCTTCTTTCTGCCTGATGAAGAACATGAAAATTTCGATTTGATAATTTCAGACATTAGAATGCCCGGCGTAACAGGAATGGAGATCCTGACGGGTGCTAATGAACTCGATGATTTCCCACCCATTATCCTTATCACGGCATTCGGAGATAAAGAAACCCATGTGCAGGCTGAACGGTTGGGGGCCGTGGCGTTGTTTGACAAACCTTTCGATATAGACGAAATGCTGGAGAAGGTGCGAACGATCCTTCCACCACGGCATAACCGTGATCTATTCAGTTAAGTACAGTGGGGATTTATTGGAGATAGATATGGTAAAGGAAGAATATTGCACACTATTTATACCAAATTATTCCCCTCAAAATTTTTATAATACACATTCTCCATTACGAATACTGCTCGCAGAAGACGATTTTGAGATGCGAAAGATGCTTTCATGGTATTTACAAAAAAAAGGATGTAACGTTATTGCATCCAAAAATGGGGATGACCTTATGCGGCATCTTGGATTCCTGGGACCTTCGGAAAATTTTAATGAATTTGATTTAATCATATCTGACATCCGCATGCCGGGTGTCACAGGCATTCAAGTTCTCGAAAACGCAAAAGAATTCGATGATTTTCCACCAATGATTTTGATCACAGCCTTCCCGGATAAACAGACCCTTGATCTGTCCAGGCGCTTGGGAGCTGCGGCCTTACTCACCAAACCTTTCGATATGGATGACCTTCTTGCCATAATCAGTCAAATCTTCCCCCTATGGCTGATTTCCGAGAAAGCGCAGCTCTCACTATCAAAACAGGAATCCGTTGCCGTGCGATTTCCGCTCGATTTATGTCTTCGTCATGATCTCGAAGGGGAACATATCAAAGATTTTGTTTACAACATGGCTGCAAAACTCAATCGATTCAGCCATCACATTGAGCATTGCAGGGTTGTTCTTGACCAGTCAGGAACACATCATCAAAAAAATCGTCTCTATCATGTAATGATAACCATAGATATACCTGGTAAAACCATTGCAGTTAAACACGATTCTGAAACAGAGGCAGGGTTCGAAAATCTTTATATTTCCATTCAGTTTGCTTTCGGGGCTGCAATTCGCCGTTTAAAACGGTATCTTAAAAAATGTTCTTCTGCCAAAAGAGGATTACAGATTTAAACACATCCAATAAAATCTCAAATACCATATCAACGGCAAGGAGGTAAAATGGCCATTATAACGATTTCAAGAGGCTCTTATAGTGAAGGCAAACGAATTGCGGAAGAGGTGGCAAAAACACTCGGGTATAAATGTATCTCACGTGAGGTGCTTCTTGAAGCTTCGAAAGAATTTAACATTCCAGAGGTAAAATTGGTTCGTGCCATTCACGATGCCCCGTCCATTCTCAGTCGTTTCGGATATGGAAAAGAAAAGTATATCGCGTATATCCGGGCAGAATTGCTTAGCCATTTTAAAGAAAATAATATCGTTTATTATGGTCTGGCAGGTCATTTTTTCGTCAGTGGTGTTTCCCACGTTCTAAAAGTCAGAATCCTTGCAAATTTCCAGGACCGCGTTAGGCTTGAGATGGAGCGTGAAGGGATTTCGGATAGACAGGCGGCCCATATCCTGAAACACGATGATGACGAACGAAGAAAATGGAGCAGACACCTGTATGGTATAGATACCTGGGATCCATATTTATATGACCTGGTGATTCATATCAGAAACATCAAAATAGATCATGCTGTGGACATTATCTGTAATACAGTAAAATTGGAAGATTTTGCGACAACACCCGAATCTCAAAATGCTATTGAAAATTTGGCCCTTGCTGCAGAGGTAAAGGCAGCTGTTGTGGATGTAAAGCCGGACGTCGAGGTCAGGTCATTGGATGGTATCGTTATGATAAAAATGTATATCAATGAATCCAAAGAAGGTTCGATTATTCGAGAAATAGAAAATAAGGCGAAATCTGTACCACATGTTGAATATGTCAAAATCGAGGTGATTCCCACAGACCCGATTGATTGAGCGTTTTAAATACCGACGGGGTTAGAAAAAGCGTCTGCCTTGAATTCTAATCCTAAGAAACCTTTAACGTTGACAACTCACTTTTATGACATATTTTTTTTAATCAACATAATATCCGATTACCATTAAATCGACTCTCGAATTTTAATCCATCCATCGCTGTCATGACAAATATCATTCTTTTTATTTAAACAATAAATCATAAGGAGAACCTCAATGAATGACCCTATATGCAAACATAACAGAACAACAAGAAAAGCTTTTGTGACGGTTTTAATGACAACAGCTTTGATTTTAACCATTTTAATCTTTTACCCGACTTCAAATGTTTGGGCCGTTCCAATGGACCAATCAGCAATCCCGGAAAGCTTCAGTAAGCTTGCCGAAACGGTCAGTCCGGCGGTGGTCAATATTAGCACCGTAAAAACCATCAAAGGTGGCGGGCCTGTATTTCGCCACTTCCATCAAAACCCACGGGGAGATCAAGATCCGTTTAAGGATTTTTTTGATAAATTCTTTGGTAACGAACAGCAACGGGAGTTCAAACAGCGAAGTCTAGGGTCTGGATTTATTATTGACAAAGACGGTTATATTGTAACGAACAACCATGTTATCGACGATGCAGACGAAATTAAGGTTAAGCTGAACTCCGGAAAAGAATATGATGCCAAAATTGTCGGGAGGGATCCAAGCACGGATATTGCGTTGATTAAAATTAAAGCTGACAGCAGCTATTCTGTTGCCAAACTGGGTGATTCCGATGCGTTAAAGGTCGGTGAATGGGTGGTGGCCATCGGAAGCCCGTTTGGCCTGGCGCATACTGTCACCGCGGGGATTGTCAGCGCTAAAGGCCGGGTCATCGGGTCAGGTCCTTATGATGATTTTATCCAGACCGACGCTTCCATCAATCCAGGTAATAGCGGTGGCCCACTGCTCAATATGAAAGGAAACGTGATTGGAATCAATACCGCCATTATCGCCAGCGGTCAGGGCATCGGATTTGCCATACCCGTAAACATGGCCAAAGATGTTATCAAGCAGCTCAAAGAACAGGGTGAGGTAACCAGAGGCTGGCTCGGTGTCGGGATTCAGGATATCAATGATGAAATGGCAGATTACTATGGGATTAAAGATAAAGAAGGCGTTCTGGTATCTAAAGTTTTTCCCCGCGACCCTGCAGACGAGGCCGGAATTAAGACGAAGGATATCATTACTGAGGTTAATGGCCAAAAAATTAAATCCAGCCATGAGCTGACCCGTATCATCGCCGATCTTCATGTCGGTGAAAAGGTCAAAATAAAGGT
>Ga0316577_10001137_pt1 | contig 12167 bp, 9 predicted proteins | sample S5NA_FD_203073 | JGI IMG/M metagenome (GOLD analysis project Ga0316577, IMG submission 203073) | Rhizosphere microbial communities from salt marsh grasses in Alabama, United States - S5-7_050615r2r1 | ecosystem: Host-associated > Plants > Roots > Rhizosphere | place: USA: Alabama | collected... | reverse complement strand
TCCACCTGCCGACCCTACCCTGTCGGGAGATCCGTTGCCGAGAGCCAGCTACACCTTTAAATCCTTGAACCGTGCCATCGGAAAAGCCATCCATCGCTATGATATGATTCAGGATGGCGATCGTATTCTCGTGGGGCTCTCAGGGGGCAAGGACTCCATGACGCTTTTATGGTCACTGGTCGAACGGCGGCGCAGGGCGCCCATCGACTACCAGCTATGGGGCGTCTATGTCGATCCGGGATTTGAGGACAGCATTGGCCCCCAGCTCAGGGATTACGGACGGGCAATGGGGTGGGATCTACGCGTGGAGTGCGGCGATCATGGTGTTGTCGCCCACAGTAAAGTCAACCGTGAAAACCCATGCTTCTTCTGTTCACGTGCGCGGCGCAGACGCCTTTTTGAAACCGCCGAGAAGCTGGGATGCAACAAGGTCGCCCTGGGGCACAACAAGGACGATCTCATCGAAACCCTGTTCATCAATATCTGTTATGGCGGAGAGATCGCCACCATGGCTCCCTGTCAAGCGTTCTTTCAAGGAAAATTTGTAGTGATTCGACCCCTGGCCTTTGCCGATGAGGAGCTCATCGAGCGCTTTGCACGGGAGCGACGAATGCCCCTGTTTCAAAATCCGTGTCCCACGGCGGGCGTGTCCAAGCGCACTGAGATCAAGCACATGCTCCACCAGCTATATCGTTGCAACCGCAAGGTCCGGGGGAACATCTTCCATGCCATGGGAAACGTCAAGCTCGATTATCTATTAAAATGAAAGACGTACAAAATCAGCGGGATGATCGCAAAATCCCCATCGATAAGGTCGGCATCAAGGATTTGCGCTATCCCATCACCGTGCGGGACCGCCGGGATGGCTTTCAATCCACCGTGGCTTCCATCAATATGTATGTGGACCTGCCCCACGAATACAAAGGAACCCACATGAGTCGATTCGTTGAGCTGCTGCACCTGCTCAAACCGGAAGTCTCCCTGAAGCGCTTTTCCGTCATTCTCGACCAGATGAAACTGCACCTCAATGCCGCCTCGGCACACATTGAAGTCGCCTTTCCCTATTTTATCGAAAAGCACGCGCCCATCAGCGAGGCCGCCGGGTTGATGGATTATGCCTGCCGTATTATTGGCAGCAGCAATCAGAACAACGAAATCGACCTGGTGTCCGAGGTCAATGTGCCGATTAGCTCGGTCTGTCCCTGTTCCAAGGAGATCAGCAGCTACGGCGCGCACAATCAGCGCGGAATGGTCCAACTGCAAACCCGCTTCAAGAAATTTATCTGGTTGGAAGACATGATCGAACTGGTGGAGTCGTGTGCCTCCTGCGGCGTCTATTCGGTGCTTAAACGGGTGGATGAGAAGGATGTCACCGAAAAGGGATTCTCAAATCCCAAATTTGTGGAAGATATTGTCCGCGATATTGCCGCCAAGCTCAATGCCGACAGCAATATCACCTGGTTCAGCGTCAGCGCCGAGAATTTCGAGTCGATCCACAACCACAGTGCTTATGCGCAAATCACCAAGGGGCTCTTTGCGCACTAGGGTCCATCCCGAAAGGGGGCTTGCCGCTGCGCTTCGACAAGACCCCTCTCCAAGACAGCGGCCACTTTCGCGGCCGGTTTTCCCGGTGTATTCAAAAAAATTACAAACCGAAAATACGCCCCATCATCAGATTCCAGATACCCCACCCGGGTTGAGATACCTTGCAGGGTGCCGGTTTTGTACCATTGACGCCCCCGGTGCTGCATCAATGTTCGATAGGCAGAAAATTCCTCCAGAACCTTCAGCATGGCCCGGGCACTGATCCGGTTGGATCTGGAAAGTCCGGACCCCTCCACCAAACGGAAATCGGTCAAGCCTAACCGTCCGCGGGCAAATGCGGTTACCGCCATGACACCCTTTTCAAGACTGGCAGGCGGTCCGTACTGGTGGGCACCCAGGGTGAAAAAAATCTGATTGGCGATGAAGTTATTCGAAAATTCGAGCAGTTTGGACACAAGCTCGGTCAGCGCAAAGGGGGACCGGTGGGTGTAGATCAGCCGGTCGCTATGCAGGTCCACCCTGCCACTTCGAATCGATCCACCGCTGGTCACACTGCTCTGCGCAAGAAAATAGCGGATCATCTCCCCCGCATAGGAGAGGCTGTCTTGATTGTCGGCCGACAGGGTGATCCGGCCTGCTACCATTCCCGACGCTCTGATCTTTTTTTCCGCAAAGGGCAACAGCGGGGTCTGGGGCTCGGCGCTGAAGCAACGGCTGGCCTGACAGCGAAACTCGACGGTGTTGAAATTGACACAAATGGCGCCCCCCGGGGCGTCATAAGGTTGAAGAGATTGTTGGCGCCCCGGAATGGAAAGCGGCTGCTGGAAGTAGCTGTCGTCCAGGATCAGATCGTTGAAATGGATGAGTTCTTGCGCCAGGGCGTTGCCCAACTTGGCCAAAACCTCAGAGATCAGCAAGGGATCCCCAAAACCGAGAACTTTCAAGTTTTGCTGATGATCGACATAGAATTTCGTCTCGAACCGGTAGTCTGGACCCAGCAATTGCAGTGCTGCCAGGGAGGTCAGCACCTTTAGGGTTGAAGCGGGTATCAGGGCGAGATCAAGGTTCCGCGCATAGACGATTTTGCCCGAGGGGCTGACCAAGGCAACGGCATCCCTGGCACCCACCAGGGGGGAGAGCCGCCGGATCAATTTCGAAGAGAGTCCCTCCCATTCGCGTGGGGCCTTCACCAAGGCCGCGGGAAAATCGCCATCCGTGGCACAAGCCGCGGTCGGTGTCCACAGCAGGAGCGCCATCAGGCTTATGAAAGCCGCTAGGGCTGCCGATACAAAAGGGGATGCCGGCTGGATAGGTATTGCAACATGCATCACCCGCTCGGCACCCTGTTTACTCCTGGATAAAGGTTGTAATACCATACGAGGAACCGTATCCAAACAATGCTTGGAAATCAACCCCGCTTTTGCTTGCTGATGGTGGATGACGAATCCGCTGTTTTATCAGCCTTAAAGCGTGTTTTTCGCAAAGAGCCCTACGATCTGCAAATAGCTAGCAACGGCAGCGATGCCCTGGTGCTTCTAAAACAGGTCAAGGTGCACGCTGCCCTGATCGACCTAAAGATGCCGGAGATGGACGGCCTGACGTTGCTTGAGGAGATCCATCGGCACCATCGGCATGTAAAGACGATCATTCTCACCGGCTGTGGTGGCGTTCAGGAGGCGGTGACGGCCATGAAGCTAGGGGCCGTCGATTTTCTGGAAAAGCCTTTTGAATCGGAGAGCTTGAAGTCCCGGGTGGCCCAGCTCCACCAGATCTGGAAACTGGAGACCGAAAACCGACGGCTGCGTGAGCAGATTGAATGCAAATTCGGTTTTGAACCATTGATCGGCAACTCGCTGGCCATGCTCAATCTCAAGAAGATGATTGTACGCGTGGGGCCGGCTGACGCGCCGATTCTGATTCAGGGCGAGACCGGTACCGGCAAGGAATTGATTGCCCAGGCGATTCACCGCCACAGCAGCCGTGTCAATAGCAACTTTGTTCCCGTGGATTGCGGGGCCATCAATGAGAGCGTCATCGGCAGCGAACTCTTCGGTCATGTCAAAGGTGCCTTTACCGGCGCTCACAGCACCACTGTCGGCTTGATTCGCACGGCCGACGGGGGCACGCTTTTTCTGGATGAGATCGGTGAATTGTCTCTCAATATGCAAGTCAAGTTGCTTCGCACGATTCAGGAGCGGGAGGTCCGGCCGGTGGGTAGCAGCACCAGTTATCCGGTGGACGTACGCATCGTCTCGGCAACCAACCGCGACCTGGAAGAGGCCGTGGCTGAGGCCGAATTTCGTGAAGATCTCTACTATCGGCTCAATGTGGTGGTCTTGCGGGCCCCGGCCCTTCGGGAGCGACCCGAAGATATTCCCCTGCTGGCCAGATACTTCATCCGCAGTTTTGCTTCGGAATATTCTCCGGTCAAGGAGCTGTCCCGGGAGGCGCTTCAGTGTCTCACCACTTATCACTGGCCAGGGAATGTCCGCGAACTGGAAAATGTGATTCGCAGGGCAGTGGCCATGGGCGCCGGGGAAAAGATCCAATTGGAGGATCTTCCGGCTTCCTTCAGTGCACCCAATAGCGAAATGGCGACCGGCGGCATCCTGCCCAGCGATTCCAGTCTGGCCGCCTATGAAGAATTAGCCATCCGCAACGCCCTCACGCGCAGCGACGGTAATCGTAAACGGGCCGCCGCGATTCTAAAAATCGGGGAAGCCACCCTCTATCGTAAGCTCGCCAAGTATAGGCTCAAACAATCCCAAACACAGGATAATACCATTGACAGCGCTGATTAGGGCTGACGGGCAAGCCCAGCTGCATTAACCCCCCTTTCGATCTGAGCAAGGCGTGTCTGCAAATTGCCTGAATAGCCCACCGAAATTCTTACCAGACCGGGGGAGAGTCCCATCTTGGCCTGCTCGGCGGCGTCGATCTCCGAGGAGGTGGTGGTGCTGGAGCACGACATGAGGGTGTCATAATAGCCCAGGGAGACGGCGATGTAGCCGAAATCCTCCTCGTTCTGCAAATACGAGAGGAACGCTTCGGCGGTCTGGGCGCTTTCGCAATCAATGGTTAGCATGCCTCCAAAGCCGTATCCCTGGTTGATCATCGATACCAGCAGGCCGTGTTGGGGATGGGAGGTCAGACCGGGATAGGTCACCGCAACGCCGAGGGCCTGGAGATGTTCGGCAATGATCATGGCGCGCCGGCTATGCTCTTTCATGCGCAGGGCCAGGTGGGGCAGACGCTGGATAACGTCAAAAGCGCTCCGTGGATCCATGGTGGGTCCCAGCAGCATGGCGCGGCCCGTGTGCAGATTCATTAAGCGATGAATCATGGCTTTTTCGGCGCAGACCGCACCGCCCAGTAAGTCGCTGGCGCCATTGACAAATTTGGTCAGGGAATAGACCACGATATCGGCACCCAACACCGCTGGTGAAACCATCATGGGGCTGAAGGTATTGTCCACCACCAGGCACAGGCCATTGCCGCGGCAGATCTGTGACAACCCGGGGATGTCGGCGATTTTTAAAGTGGGGTTACCCAGGGTCTCCACATAAAGGGCCCGGGTATTATCGCGGATGGCCGCCCGTACCGCGGCCAGGTCGCGACAGTCCAAAAAAGTCGTCTCAATGCCCATCTGTGGGAATATATCGCTCAGCAAGGCATGTGTGCCGCCGTAAATGGTATCGCTGGAGATGATGTGATCGCCCTTTTGGCATAGTTGCAGCAGGGTGCAGGCGATGGCGGACATGCCGCTGGCCGTGCAGAGGGCCGCCTCGGTGTTTTCCATGGCGGCCAGGTAGCGGGCCAGGATATCCACCGTGGGATTGAAGTGGCGACTGTAGAGAAAACATCCCCCTTCCTCCGGACCCCGCCGGCCGCCGAAAATTTCCGGCATGGTGGCCGGATCCATCACCGTAAAGGTCGAGGAGCGGGAGATGGATGGGGTAACTCCGCCGTGTTCGCCAAACTCGCGGCGGGTTTCGCATAGGGCTTGTTCGGGCTTAAAGTGCTGCATGAGACACCTCTCTTTTAGGGCATAGCCACTAACTTTTTTTTTTACCCAGGGCAAAGGCCCGACCGACCCGTTCGCCCAGACCATGGTAGGCCATGCTGCCGATGCAGTAGATCAGTGGATTTACGCGGGTCGGATCCGGTTTTCCATCGGTCATGCAATCCGCGTTGAGGTAGGTTTCCACAATCTCACCAATGATCAGCCGATGGGCGCCCAGGTCGAGATTGTGCCGCAGCCGGCACTCCAGGTTCAAGGGGCATTGGGAGATCATGGGTGCTTGCTCCAGCTGTCCGTAAAAGCATTCGAAAAGCTGCGATTTATCTTCCCTGGCACCGGAGTAGATGCCGCAATAATCGACTTTCTCGGCCAGCTCAACGGATGGAATGTTGATAGAGAAGCACTCCGTTACAATCAATCCTGCATAGGTGTGGCGTGACGGGCGGATGGCCACGGATATAGCCGGCGGTTTGGACGAGGCAATGCCACACCAGGCGGCGGTCATCCAATTGGGTTTGCCTTGGACCACGGCGCCCACCAGGACGGCAGGGGTTGGATAGAGGAGTGTTTCGGGTCCCAGTTGGATCTTTTCCATGGCTACCTCCCAAATCAAGATGTTGCTATTGCTTTGGCGATGACTGTTGCAACCGTACGGAGGGTCTGAAGGGTTATCAACGCTTGGCGGGCTACTCCTCCGAAGGGCCTTTCCATGCGGTTTCATAGGGGAATTCAGCGGCGTACGGTCTTGTCGCAGACAGGTGGAGATCGGCCAACTCATCTGGTGAGAGACTGGCCAATTCCTTTAAGGCCTCGCGAATTTCCTTTGAGCCGGTTTCACTGATCTCTTTCACCAGTAGGTATTCGTATTTGACATCACGCGTGGCAAATCGGCCGCTGTTGCGTTTCAGATTAACATACACCAAATCGCGGATGCTCTCCCATGCATCGCGGCGGGTCTGGTTGTTGAGCGGCGTTAAGTCATCCATATTTTCCAATTGCTTGCGGTGAAATCGGGCGTAGAATGCCTTGCGCAGGAATGTTAACCAGACCAGCAGCCACGATCCCCCCAAGAGGGAAGCCGCCCCAGCCTGGATGGTCAACGCCATGCTGGCCAAGGGTTCGATGAGCATGGCTGCCAAAAAGGCGCTGATCCCGATGACCGAAGCAGAGAGCAGGCCGCTGACGATGGTTTTCAGGTAGAAGCGGTGAACGTTTTTACGAAAGCCGATCAACGCTTCCAGCAGATGGGCCAATCGCTCACCATGGGTTTCCACAAAGGATGCCAGGTTATCCAGACGGTGACAGGGGGCTTGCAGGATGGCATTTTTCAGCTCTTCGCGCTGGTTATCCAGATGGCGCAAGTAACCGCCGTCCTTCAAGGCGGGATTCTCTTTATTGGCAGCCTTGGGAGAGTAGGTCATGTGGATCATGGGGATGTCCTTGCGACCGGTGATTTGGGAAAGATTCCAGCAAAGGGTTCCGTACACTCTGAGCAGATCCATCATCGAAGCGCACTCGTCGATGCGATTGAGAACGAACAAGACCCGATCCTCGAAGGTTTTGGACGGCAGGGTGTGGCGGATACTGGTGTGTGCCTCACGAACAGTCCCCGCCTTGTGCGGATCGAACAGCACCAGAACCAGGTCGGCGATCTGGGCCAGATCGCCCACAACCTCCTGGTAGTCATAGCCACGATCTCGCTCGGTGATGCTGTCCAACATGCCCGGTGTATCGATGATGGCCAGGTTTTTCAGGAAAGGAGAGTTGATTTTTTTTAACCGGAAATGGGCCACAAAGCGCTGACCGTGTTTTTTTAGGGTTTCGAATGGATATTCGGGATCGTTGAGCAGAAATTTGCCGTCGCGCATTTCGGTGACTTCAATGCTTTCTGTTTCCGGCCGGCTATCGTCATAGGTCAGGATAGTAAAGGAGTCGTCGGTGGGTGCCTGGCCGGCGGCCTGAATCTGAGCCCCCAGCAGTTCGTTGATCAGGGTCGATTTGCCGGATGAGTAGTTGCCCAACACCAGGACCAGCGGACGCCATTTGATATTGGTCTCCAAAGGCACTTCACTGTAGCCGTACTTCATCGCCACCGGCGAAAGCCGGTTGGCGACCATATCGAGCAGTTCCGTGCGCAGGGAATTGATGTAGTTTTCACGATACATATTGTGCTCCACTGCCAAGGGGGCCGAATCAGGTATCCTTTTTATATGCTCAGCGCTATGGTAAATCAACCCATTAATGAGGCGTCGTGCCACTGCCCAACTTCTTCAGAGATGCCATGGGCAAAACTGAAAAAAGTGGGGTGCTGGTCGGCTAAATCTTGACTTCTTCGCTCAGGGCTGGGAAATTATATCAGCATTTGAAATCATTTGGGTCTGTTTACGCGGCAACCCTGATGGGGCAGGGGGTGCCGGACGTGGGGGAGATGGACATGGCTGAATTACAAACGCCGTATCTGAAAGGGCATTTTTTGATGGCCATGCCTGGCATGAGCGATCCGAACTTTCACAGAAGCGTTACCTGTATCTCCGAACACACCCGCCAAGGCGCCGTGGGCATCGTTGTTAACCAGGTCCACAGCACCTTGAACGGCGAGATGATCTTCAACGAATTGGCAATCAGTTGTAACATCGATGCCCGCCGAGTACCGATTCACATCGGCGGCCCCGTGCACGGCAACGAGCTATTTGTATTGCACGGTCCCCCCCTCGACTGGGACGGCAGCCTGGTGATCAATTCCGAGCTGGCCCTCAGCAACAGTAAATGTATTTTGGAAGCCATCGCCCAGGGTAGGGGGCCCGCGGCCTACCTCATCTCACTGGGTTGTGCCGGGTGGGGTCCCGGGCAGTTGGAGTTTGAGCTTGGGCAGAACGTTTGGTTGACCGGTCCTTTCACCAGCGATCTGATTTTCCGGATTCCCATTGAGGAGCGATGGGAAGCGGCCATCAAGCGGATCGGAATTGATCCTGCCTTATTGAGCAATACAGCCGGACACGCCTGAATCTAAAAGATATTCCCATTTTATGTTGCCCTTAGGAGAGAAAAAAAGAGAGCCGTTTGGCCCTCGCTTATTCTGATTTTAGCCCGCCTTCTTTTCCCTCACTTTCTGCCTGGGCTTTTTCTTCTTAAGGCAGTCCTTGTCCTTTCGGACAAAGGCGCATAGCTTGGGATTATAATATTCTTTACAATTTAGAGGATTGTAAAGGGGGCATTCGGGATGTTTGTCTGACATGTTAATGAGCTCTCCTTAGCCGATAGCTTCTGCTATCTGCCAGCTGCGGAATATTTTGGATGGCTTTCTCGTTATCATAAAATAATAGAAATTACAACCCATTGAGCCAATTCACAACAAGAGACCATTGCAGTAGGAGGCGTCGACATGCCGGCGATGATTCCCAATCGACGTCGATTTTTAATGCGTGCGGCCATGGGTGCCGCCGCCATGATCCTGAATCCACAGCGGGTGGCTGCGCTGGTCGCAGCCGTTGAATCGAAACAGGACTGCCCAATGGTGGTCATCGGTGGTGGATTGGGAGGCCTTTGTTGCGGCACGTTCCTGGCCCGTCATGGATTTCCCGTGACAGTGGTGGAGCAGCAAAGTATCCCCGGCGGTTATGCCACCGCGTTTGAGCGCGACGGTGGTCGGTTTCGCTTTGAGGTTTCTCTCCATGGCACCTGTCTGCATCGCAATGCAGGTGCGCGGATCCTCGAGGGGCTGGGGGTCCTGGACCGTCTGGAACTGGTGCGTCTGCCTGAGACCTTTTGCACCCAGCTCAACGGTCAGGCCATCACTGTTCCCCAGCAGGACCCCGAAGCCTATATCCGGCTGCTCAGCAAACAGATGCCCGCTGAAGCAGCCGGTATCCGCGGTTTTGTTCAGGAGATGCTGTCTGTGACCGGTGAGGTAGACCGCCTGCACCGCCGGCAGGGCAGGTTTTTCAAGCTCCTCTTTCCCCTGCAATACCCCTACCTGTGGCGGATCCGAAGCCAGACCTTGGCACAAATGATGGATCGCCATGTCAAGACACCGGACGTTAAACGGCTCCTGGCGGCCTTTTGGTGCTATTATGGCCTGCCGCCCTCCCAATTGTCAGCCTTTTACTATGCCGTCGCCACAGGTGACTATTTGAAAAACGGCTCCTATTATGTCAAAGCCCGCTCCCAGGCGCTGAGCGATGCCATGGCCGATGCATTGCAGGCAGCCGGAGGCCAGATGCGTTGTGAATCGCCGGTGAAGCGCATTACACTGAGCCAAGGCCGGGTCAGCGGGGTGGGTCTCAGCGATGGGAGCGTATTGCCGGCGCGTATCGTGGTGAGCAATGCCAGCGCCCGGTCCACCTTTTTGGAATTGTTGCCTGTGGGTGCGACACCGCTGAATTATCTAAAGCGAATTCAGGGCTTGAAGCCAAGCATTGCATCGTTTATCGTCTGGCTGGGGCTCAACCAGGAGATCGCTCAGCAGGTTCCGGCTTACGCTATCCATGTGGTGGGGGAATCCGGGCCTGAGGCGGATTACGAGGCATGTCTCAGGGGCGATATTCAGAAGGGCCCCTTCAGTGTCACGGTTTACGATCGATTGTTTCCAGGCTACTCAGCCCGGGGCACCAGTACCGTCATGCTGCTATTTCTTTGCGGTTATAAACCTTGGCAGGCATTTGAGGCGGACTACTGGGCCGGTCGCAAGGTAGCCTACAATCGGCAGAAGGCGCAGTGGGCGCGATCCTTGATTCAGCGCGCGCAGCAGGCTGTCATACCCGGGCTGGCTGAAATGATTGCCGTCCAGGAGGTGGCTACGCCGCTGACCAATTGGCGTTATACTGGCAATTGCCGAGGCGCCATCTATGGGTTCCAACAATCCATGGACAATACCTACATGAATCGACTGGACAACCGCACCCCTGTACCGGGACTCTTTCTGGCAGGAGCGTGGTCGAGTCCGGGGGGGGGGATTGTGGGGGCGCTGCAAAGTGGCGAGCGTGCCTTTCATCAGATTATCGAGGACTTGGGGCGGCATCGGATATAGTCCGCGACCCTTTTATGCAAGCGGGCCGACGATGCCGGGCAGCGCTTCGGAAAAGAGCACCTGAGATCCCTCATTCGCCAATCCCATCATCTACCCGCCGAACAGGTGGTGGATACGATTATTAAGGCCGTCGACGCATTCCGTGGCGACATCCCTATCAGGACGATGTCACCCTGGTGGTGATTCGGGTCCAGGAGGAGGGCTGAAATCCCGATCCGGCCTTCAGGGCATCGGTAACGGTTGCCGGCGAATGCCGGCTTTCAGTTTGGCCGGGCCGTGGTTCCGGAGGGCCGGCAGGTTGACATCAAGGCCAGTGGTGAAGTTGATACCCGACCGATTGGCCGAGACCGAGATCACCTGGGGCTGATCCAGGGAGAGGTAAGCTCCGGCAGACTCGCCCGCGTCACCCACATACCCATCGTAGTCCCGGTCGCTGCCAGCAAAGATCACGTAGTCGCCCGTTTGCACATCGCTGAGTTGATACTGGTAGCGCCCGTTTGCGGCCGATACCTCGGTCTGGGCGACCGACGTAAAGTCTTGTGCATCCAGCAGCAGAACGTACTGAAAGCCGGCGTCACCGGCGGTGGTCTGGCCAGAGACCTGGAGGGTCACCGGCACGCTTGCCGTGTTGGCCGATGAGACCGCCGTGATGGTGGCTTGGTAGGTTCCGGGGTTTTGGAGCAGGCCGCTGTCGCGATCCGCCGTGACCGTGTAGGTGCCCAGACCGTTGGCGTCCACCGTTGCCTCGGCGACCTCCAGCCAGTCGGCGTCATCGCTAACGGAAACCACTTGCACGGTTTCGGCATCGCCGCCTGTTTGCTGGAGCGTCAGCTGCGCCTCGCTCAGCGCCGGCCCCAGGCTGATGATCGCCGGAGTGGCAACCAGGGCCGCAGGCACCACTCCCTGGGCCGCGGTTACGGCTTTGTAGGCATTGATCAGCCCATGGCCGAATTTGAGGGTATCTCCCAGATCGTTGGTGATGGCGCCGGAAGTGAGAAAACCGTCCAGATCATCGGGGGTCAGATCGCCGCCGCCCGCTGCCCGCACGGCCTCCATGAGGGCCGCCACGCCGGCCATGTGGGGGGACGCCATGGAGGTTCCCTGGTAGAATTTGTAGACATTGGCAATGGAACCGCCCGAGGAGTCGTCGCCGGCGGTGGAGAGCACGCCGTCGGAGTAGCCGTCGCCGTTGAGATCACTGCCTGTGTCACCCCCCGGGGCGGCCACGTCGATGGTGGCGCCGTAATTGGAGTAGGGAGCCAGTCCTGTGTTCATGTCCACCGCCGAAACCGACACCACCCCGTCGTAGGCCGCCGGATAACTGGGGGTGTTGGTGGCTTCGTTGCCGGCTGCAGCGATGACGATGACGCCCCTGTTTCTGATTTCGGTAAAGAGATCCTGTTCAGCTTGGGAGAAACCGCCGCCCCCGAGACTCAGGTTGATGATGTTGGCCCGCGGGGTGGGCTGCTCGGCGGAGACGGCGGTTTCCAATCCAGCGGCGTACTTGAGGGCCTCCAAGATGTCGGTACTGGTCCCGGCGCCATCTTTGCCCAGGACCCGCAGGGGCAGGATGGT
>Ga0316577_10001136_pt1 | contig 12173 bp, 8 predicted proteins | sample S5NA_FD_203073 | JGI IMG/M metagenome (GOLD analysis project Ga0316577, IMG submission 203073) | Rhizosphere microbial communities from salt marsh grasses in Alabama, United States - S5-7_050615r2r1 | ecosystem: Host-associated > Plants > Roots > Rhizosphere | place: USA: Alabama | collected... | reverse complement strand
AGGTTCTCGGACACGCAGGGTCGGCAACCGCGTCCGGCCAGCCCGCGACTAGACCTTCTCCCCGCGGGCCATGGCCTTCTCGGTCTGCTCCTTCACCCAGGGGTAGGTCCGGGAGAGGCCGTCGCGCAGGCTGTGCCGGTCGACCCAGCCCATCGAGCGGATCCGCTCGGAGCTGTGGTTGCGGGCGTGAACGCCCACGGGGCCGTCGACGTGGCGGATCTTGACCGTCTTGCCGGCCACCTCGGCCACGAGCTTCACGAGGCCGTCGACCGATATGCGCTCGTCGGCGCCGATGTTCGTGGGCTCCTCGACGTCGGACTGCATGAGCAGGCGGATGCCACCGACGAGGTCGTCGACGTAGGTGAAGACGCGCATGGCCGTCCCGTCGCCCCACACCTCGATGGTGCCGCCGTCCTCGACCGCCGCGACCTTGCGGCACATCGCCGCGGGGGCTTTCTCGCGTCCGCCGTTCCAGGTGCCGTAGGGGCCGTAGCAGTTCTGGAAGCGGGCCACCCGCACCGTCATGCCCATGTTGCGCTGGAAGGCGAGGGCCACCCGCTCGGAGTAGAGCTTCTCCCAGCCGTACTCGTTGTCGGGCTGGGCGGGATAGGCCTCTTTCTCGGTGAGATCCGGCTCGTCCGGCTGCTGGTCGCGGTAGACGCATGCCGAGGAGGAGAAGAGGTAGCGCGGCACACCGTGGTGGGCCGCGGCGTGGCTCATGTGGGTGTTGATCAGCAGGCTGTTGTGCATGATCTCGCACTCGGCGGAGTGGATGAATCCCATCCCACCCATGTCGGCGGCCAGCTGATAGACCTCGTCGGCGGGTTTGCCGTCGACGAGGACCGCCCGTACGCAGCTCTCCGGGTCACGAAGGTCGAGCTGCAGGAACTCGTCGGCCGCGGTCTGCCGAAACTCATGCTGCTTGATGTCGACCCCGCGGACCCAGAGGCCCTCCTGCTTCAGCCGCTCGACCAGGTGGCCCCCGATGAACCCTCCCGCACCACAGACCACCGCTCTCTTCATGGTCGACTCTCACCCTCCTGCTCCCCGCCGGGATGCGGGCAGACGGAACGTATCACAACTCCCTGGAGGCTCCGACGGCGGCACTCCCAGCTGTCGCACCTGTGAGACGATACGCGCCTCAGACGCGCCCGGGGATCCATGCAGCTCTTCGACATCGTCCTCATCACCGCCGGCTCCGAGCGACAGGCCGGGGCTTTCCGGAGCCTGATCGTCCGTCGACAGGACGCCGGCCTCTACCCTCGCGAGGTCGCCTTCGAGGTGGTCGCCGATCCCCCCGGCGGCCGCGTGGGCACCGGGGGCGGGACGCTGTGGGCGATCGCGCAGCTCCTCGAGCGTCGACGGCCTGATGATCCCGCTGAGTTCCTGGGGCGCCAGCGCATCCTGTTGATCCATGCGGGAGGAGAGAGCCGCCGGCTGCCGTGCTACGCCCCCGAGGGGAAGCTCTTCGCCCCCCTCCCCCTGCCGTCGAGCGCACTGCTGCCTCCGGTTGTTCTGGATGCTCAGCTCGGGCTCTTCTTCAAATACCCCTGGCGACCGGGAGAGACCGTTGTCACCACCGCGGACGTGTTCATCGACTTCGACGCGGCGAGCGTGCCCGAGGAGCGAGGGCCGGTGTTCGGCTTCGCCAAGCCGGCCCCCCTGGAGCAGGGCTCGCGTCACGGTGTCTTCCGCTTCGACCGGCACCGCGAGCGGGTGATCGACTACTTCCAGAAGGCGCCGGTCGGGGTTCTGGCCGAGCACGCCCTCATCGAGGGCACCGGCGAGTGCGCCCTCGACATCGGGCTCGTGTCCCTGGGTCCGGAGGCCCTGCAGGCCTTCCTCACCCTGGGTGAGGCGCCCTTCGAGGACGGCTCTCTCGTCGGGGGGCTGGCGTCCGGGCACTTGCGCTTTGACCTGTACCTGGAGGTGCTGACCGCGTGCCTGGACGGCCTCTCCTTCGGGGCCTTCTGGGAACGCGTGAAGGACGCGAGCGCCCTCACCCCGGCGCTGGCGCGCGTCGTCTACGAGGCGTTCCACCCATTCGGGCTCGGGGGCACGATCACCCGATCGACGACGTTCGTTCACCTCGGGAGCCTCGCCGAGTTCCCCGGGGCCTGCCGCGATCTCCTCGCTCACCAGGCACGGCCCTTCTACGAGCCCGACGACGGCGAGATCCGACCGATGGTGACGTCGGAGGGGATCGTCCACAACAGCACCGCAGTTCGCACGGGAGGCCATGCGCACGCCCCGGCCCTCGTGGAGTCCTGCTCGTCGTGCTCGTTCCCCTCTCTCGGCGGAGACAACCTCCTCGTGGGTCTCGACGGCGCCGAGATGCCCTTCGAGATTCCGGCGGGGATCGCCGTCGAGGGGCGCGGCCTCGGGGAGGATCGGGTCGTCGTGGTCGTTTCCGCCCGAGACAGCTTCAGGGTCGTGGATGATCCGGCCGACCTCGTCTTCTGCGGTCAGCCTCTCGACCGGTGGCTCGACGAGCGCGGCCTCACCCGGGCCGACGTCTTCGAGGACGACGACGCGACCGACCTCTTCGCGGCGCGGCTGTTCTGCTGCGGTCCGTCGACCGACCTCCTCGCCGGCTACCTGGCCTGCCCGGACTCGGGCTGGACCGCCAGCTTCCGCGCTGCGCGCCGCCGGTCGCTCTACGAGATCCAGGAACGTGACGACGCCCTCCGCCGGGAGGATCGCCGGGTGGCACGGCGGCGGGAGCAACTGCGCGCCCTCTTTGAGCGTGGTCATGGCTGGCAGGGGGTGAGCGCGCAGGATTTCGAGTCCACGTTCGAAGGCGGGGAGTGGCGCCGCCCGCTCGGCGAATGGCTCGAGCGCACCGACGACGCCGTCTTGCGCGCCTACCGCCAGCGCCTCTATCGCGCGATCGCCGGGCCGCGCGCGGCGGCGGCGCCCCGGCTGCCCGAGATCGAGTACGTGCCACGGACGACGGACGGCCCCCCGCTCCGCCTGGCCCTCAAGGAGGATCAGATCGTGTGGGCGCGGGCCCCGGTGCGGCTCGACCTCGCGGGCGGCTGGACCGACACCCCGCCCTACACGCTGCGCCACGGCGGCCGGGTGGTGAACCTCGCGGTGGACCTCAACGGGCAGCCACCCATCCAGGTGTTCTGCCGCCGCACCGCGGAGCGCCACGTGCGCATCCACTCGATCGACCTGGGCCACACGGAGACGTTCACCCGCTTCGAGCAGCTGCGGGACTACGACGATCCCGCATCACCCTTCGCGCTGCCGAAGGCCGCCCTCTCCCTGATGGGGATCGGCGTCTCGCCGGGCGAGAGGCCGACGCTCCAAGATCTTCTCGATCACCTCGGCGCCGGTCTGGAGATCACGCTGCTCTGCGCGGTGCCCAAGGGCTCGGGACTCGGGACCTCCTCAATCCTGGGAGCCGTCATCCTGGCCGCCTTCGCGCGCTTCTTTGGGCGCCCGGTCGTCATGGACGAGCTGATCCGGCAGGTCCTCCAGGTGGAGCAGATGCTGACCACGGGTGGGGGCTGGCAGGACCAGATCGGGGGCGCGATCGGCGGCATCAAGTGCGTGGAGAGCCGCCCCGGCTTCCGGCCCCATCCCGTCACCCACCAGCTCGATCCCTATCTGTTTCAGGACCGGGACAGCCTCGGCTGCTTCACCCTCTTCTACACCGGCATCACCCGCCTGGCGAAGAACATCCTGTCCGAGGTGGTCGACCAGGTGAACAGCGGATCAAAGGCCTACATCTTCACCCTCCAGCACATGGCCCAGCTCGCCCTGGACGCGAAGGACGCCATCGAGCGACGCGATCAGCGCGCCCTCGCCGTCGTCCTGGGCCTCTCCTGGCAGGCCAACAAGCGCGTGCACCCGAGCACGACCAACCCGGAGGTCGAGGAGATCTTCGCTGCCACCGGTGGCCACCATGATGGGGTCAAGCTCCTGGGGGCGGGCGGCGGCGGCTACGCCCTCTTCGCCTCGCCCGACCTGCCCCACGCGGACGCCCTGCGCGATCTGCTGCGCCGACGCTTCGAGAACGCCCGCGCCCGCCTCGTCGATTTCTCGCTCAGCACGTGCGGCCTGGAGGTGTCCGCCTCCTAGGGATTTGCAGGCCTCTCACGAGGCGGCTTAAGCTTGTTCCAGCGACCCGAACCGTCACACCCGCCGGTCGCCACGTTACGCAGGAAGGAGTCGACGATGAGCAGCCCCCTGGAGAGCCTGGAGCCGAAGCACGTCTGGTCCCACTTCGACGGCATCCGCCGGATCCCCCGCCCCTCCAAGCACGAGGAGAGAATGGCGGCGCACGTGGCGGACTGGGCGAAAGGCAAGGGCTACGAGGTCATCAAGGACGCCACCGGGAGCGTGTTGGTGAAGGTCCCCGCCACCGCGGGGCACGAATCGGCCCCGACCGTCATCATCCAGGGCCACCTCGACATGGTCTGCGAGAAGAACTCGGACGTGGCATTCGACTTCCTGAAGGACTCCATCGACGTCCGGGTGGACGACGACTGGGTGAAGGCCAACGGCACCACCCTCGGCGCCGACAACGGCATCGGCGTGGCCACCGCCATGGCGCTGGCCGACGACCCCGACGTGGTGCACGGCCCGCTCGAGATCCTCTTCACCGTGGACGAGGAGACGGGCCTGACCGGGGCGATGGCCCTCGACCCCTCCATCCTCACCGGTCGGGTGATGCTGAACCTGGACAGCGAGGAGGACGGGGCCGTCTACTTCGGGTGTGCCGGGGGCGCCGACGCCGTCACGACTCTGCCGGTGGCCCGGCGACGCGCCTCGCTCGGCTCGGTGCCCGTGAAGCTGGTGATCAAGGGCCTCAAGGGCGGGCACTCCGGCCTCAACATCATCGAGAACCGGGGCAACGCGCTGAAGATGATGAGCCGGGTCCTGCTGGCCGCGGTCGAGAAGGGCCTCGAGCTCGACCTCGTCTCGCTCGACGGCGGCTCGAAGCACAATGCCATCCCCCGGGAGGCCTTCGCCACGTGCCGGGTGCCCAAGGGGAAGCTCGACGCCCTCCAGGCGGCGATCGACGAGATGAAGGGGGAGTTTGAGGCGGAGTACGGCTCCATCGATCCCGATCTGTCGGTTGTCGTGGAGCAGCCGGACGACAGCGAGGAGATGCGCGAGGTCTTCAACCAGCACGCGCGGGACCGGCTCCTCCACCTGCTGCGTACGCTTCCCCACGGGGTGCTGTCGATGTCGCGGGACGTCGAGGGATTGGTGGAGACGTCGAACAACCTCGCCATCGTCAGAACGGAGAAGGACAAGGTGGAGGTCACCACCTCGCACCGGTCGTCGGTGATGCCGGCCCTCTTCGCGGTGCGCGAGCAGATCCGCTCGGCGTCCCAGCTCGCCGGGGGTGACGTCCACGAGGAGGAGGCCTACCCCGGCTGGAAGCCGAACCCGGACTCGGCCATCGTCAACAAGACCCTCGACGTCTACGAGGAGCTCTTCGGCACGCGGCCGGCTCTCAAGGCCATCCACGCCGGTCTGGAGTGCGGGCTCCTGATCGAGAAGCTCCCGGGGCTCGACGCCGTCTCGATCGGCCCGGAGATCCGAAATGCCCACTCACCGGACGAGATGGTGCAGATCTCGTCGGTCCAGCGCTTCTACCAGCACGTCAAGGCGCTTCTGAAAGCTCTCGCCTAAGCCCGTCCCAGCACCAGCGTCGCGTTCGTCCCGCCGAAGCCGAAGGAGTTGGAGAGGGCCAGCGACAGCCCTCGGGAGAGCGGCTCCAGCACCGGCGGGTAGTCCTCGAGCTCCGGGTCCACCGCCTCCACGTTGACGCAGGGGGCGATCCAGCCCCCGCGGAGCATTGCCAGGGTGAAGACCGCCTCGATTGCGCCGGCGGCGGAGACCGGGTGGCCCGTGTACCCCTTGGTGGAGGAGTAGGCGACCGGTCGTCCCCCGAAGACCTTCCGAATGGCCCGGACCTCGGAGATGTCGCCCACCGGCGTCGAGGTGCCGTGGGTGTTGACGTAGTCGATCTCGTCCGGGCTCACACCGGCGTGATCGAGCGCGCGGCGCATTGCGAGCTCGGCGCCCTCGACGGCCGGCGCCACCATGTTGCCGGTGCCGTCCGAGGACATCCCGCAGCCCTTCAGCGTCCCCAGGATGTCCGCCCCGCGGGCCTCGGCCCCGGCCCGGGTCTCCAGCACGAGGACCCCGGCCCCCTCGGAGAAGATGAACCCCGCCCGGTCGGCGGCGTAGGGCCGCGACGCGCGATCGGGGCGATCGTTGTCCGTCGACGTGTACGCGCGCATCGCATCGAAGCCGACATGGAAATGGACGTCCGCGACCTCGACGCCCCCGGCGATCGCCGCGTCGACGTGACCGAGCTCGATGAGCTGGGCCGCCAGCAGCAGGTTGTACGCCCCTCCCGCGCAGGCGGCGGCGGCAGTGAAGGATGGGCCGGTCGCCTCCAGCACCGTGGCCAGGTTCGCGGGGACGGTGGACGCCATGAGGCGCGGGATCACCGTCGGCGACACCCTGCGGGCACCCCGCTCCCGCGCCAGCTTGGAGGCTACCTCACGGTGCGTTGCGACGTCGCCGGTGCCGCTGCCCACGATGACCGCCAGGTCCCGCGTCGGGATCTGCGCCTGCCCGAGGGCGAGCCGCGTGGCCCGCAGGCCCAGGAGGGCGGCACGACCCATGAAGCGGGCCTGATGCTTCTCGATCCCGAGCAGGTCGAGCGTCAGGTCGTTCGGGTAGATCCCTACCAACTGGCACTGCGTGTCGTGCTCCACCGCCGGCGCCCAGGTGGCGAAGGGCGTCGGCCGTCCTTCGCGTAGGGCCGACTCGATGCTCGCCCAGTCGTCGCCCATGTGGCAGCAGACACCGGTGCCCGTCACGACGACCTCGCGATCGCGGTTCCTCACTCCTCCTCCGATCCTGATCGAGCGGGGTTCGCCCTCCCGGGAAGCCCCTGCATTCTAGGGGATGGCGCTGCCTCGCCCAAGGCAGGAGGCCGGGCCAGGCGCCGAGCGGGACGAGGCGACGCGACAGGCCGCACCCCTCGAGGGCACCACGCGCGTGGTAGAAACGTCGGGTGAGTGCCTTGTCCGGCCGCGACCTGGGCCCTGGCTTCGCCGCATCCGGCTGGCCTGCGGACGAGGCCCGGCGACTCGCGGGACTGATCGAGCTCTTCCTGAGCCTGCCCGGCCCCGCGATCCCGGGAGGCTCGTTCCCGGATTTTGCCCGGCTTCAGGACCGCCTCGAGACCTCGGTTCGGGGCAACGACCCCGAGGCGATCGAGGAGAGGCTGCTCGAGCTCTACGCCCACCTCCACATGAACGAGGCCCCCTACTCCGCCGACGAGCGTCGGCGGATGGACGCCGCCGGGGGCTACTGGAATCACGCCGGCGGCCTGAGCCCGCTCCTCAAGGCGGCGCCGTGGATCGACGAGCACACGGCGAGCGTCGATTTCGGCGCAGGGAACGGCCTGCAGGGCCTGCTGCTCCAGGTCCTGTGTCCTCACGCCCGCACCGTCCAGATCGAGATCTCCGCCCGGATGGCCGAGATCGGGGAGGCGCTGCGGGAGTGGCTCGGCGTGTCACCGGATCGGGTGGACTGGGTCGTCGACGATGTCCGGAATGTCCCGGCCACCGGGTACGGCTTCATCTACCTCTACCGCCCGGTCCGCCCGGATGGTCCGGGTCGTGACTTCTACACACGCTTCGCCCGCGAGGTCGAGTCCGAGGCCCGGCCCCCCGTGATCTTCTCCATCGCGGACTGCCTGCGGGGCTTCCTGTCGGACAGATACGAGGTCTTCTACGGCGACGGCCACCTGACGTGCTTCCGGCCGGTGGACTATTCCGAGTCCGACTCGTGACCCAGCGGACTCGGAATGAAACGGAAGAAGAAGCTCCGAGTCCGGCTCCCGCTTCTGCGGACTCGGAATGAGAGGAAACGGAAGGTTCCGAGTTCGAGGCCCGACTCGGCGGACTCGGAACGATGAGAGGAACGGACTATTCCGAGTTCGACGTCGGTACACCGAACTCGGAATGATTAGCTAGAAGTACCAGGCCAGCTGGAGAAAGAGGCCCGGTCCCCGGGACAGGTACTGGCCAGGCACATCGGTTGCGATTCCTCCGAACTCGGTGCCGTCCGGACCGACCGGGAGGTTGAAGGCCCCCAGGAGCACCAGGTCCTGCTTGAGGTCGTTCTTCGTCGCCAGCTGGATCAGGGCGCTGCCGTCGGACAGGTTGGTGAAGACGGTCGGCGTGAGATGGAACAGGGGGTGGAGCTCGATCAGGGCACTGCCGGCGACGTAGTGCTGCCCGAGGGTGAAGAGCTCGCCCCGAACGACGCGCCGGAGCAGCGCCGGGTTCGCGGCCAGGCTGTCGGGGTCGTACTGGCCATCGGGCTGCCCGAAGCCGTTGAAGAAATACTCCACGACCCCGCTGAGATTCTTCCCGCCCCACACCCACGAGTAGCTCAGGCTCGTGACCGCGGAGAAGACCGTGCCTTCGTCGGTGAAGGTGACGACCGCGTCGCCGCGCCAGACCGCGCCGCCGAGGCTCTGGCTGCCACCCCCGGCCAGGAGGGGATCGGCGAAGTGCCGGGCCACGAGGACGTCAAACTCGCTGCCCCCGCTCAGCCCGTGGTACTTGAGGGCGAACGAGCACCAGTCGGCGTCGACCTTGCCGGTCTCGAGATTCCGCCGAAGCACCGCCACCCCCTGGAGGTCGTCGCCGCTCCCACGCAGGTACTGCCCGTAGAGCATGTCGTCGCCGGTCTTGTACTCCTTGTCGACGGCGGCGGGGTCGAAGGGGTTGAAGATGTCCATGGGCGTGTAGATCATCCCGTTGCCCCAGCTGATTGCCTGGCGACCGAACCGAACCACCGCCTTCTCCCCGGAGTAGCCGATCGACCCCCGGTCGAGCCGCTGCACGATCGCCGCGCGTCCCTCGTCCCGGAAGACGTAGGTCAGGTTGAACAGCCGGGTGTCGTCCTGCGGAAGCCGAGCGACGAGCCGGAGCACTGGCGGGAAGTCTCGGGTGAAGTCGATCGTGTCACCGAAGAGACCCACCAGCTGGTAGCCGACGTCGAGGTTCCAGGGTCCACGATCGACGTCGAGGTTGAGCCGCAGGTCGAGGTTCTGGTCCAGGGCCTGGCTCCCGGTCAGCTCCCGGAACAGGCTTCCCTCCGGGTAGGCGGTCGCGACGAGCTGGTACTTGACGTGCCCGCCGAACTCCACGGTCGTCCCCTGGGCGAGGGCGGGGCCAGACGACAAGAGGATGAGGAGAGCGCTCGAGAAAGTCATCCTGACGAGTCTCATCTTGGAGCGTGCGACGAAGAGTCCACCGATGCCGCCAACGGTGGATTCCTCGCCCGACCGTTCACGCAGGCGGGCTCGGAATGACTTCAGGCCGCCTCCTGCTCCGTGTCGTCGACGATCCTGCCGTCCAGCATGCGGACGATGCGACGCGCGTAGCCCATCACGCGCTGGTCGTGGGTGGCGATCACGAAGGTGGTCTCGTGGCGGGTGTTGAGCTCGACGAACAGCTCCATCAGCTGCTCCGCGGTGTGTGAGTCCAGGTTGGCCGTGGGCTCGTCGGCGAGGACGAGGGTGGGACGCGAGGCGATGGCGCGGGCGACCGCCACCCGCTGCTGCTGGCCCCCTGACATCTTGGCCGGTCGCCGGTCCTCCAGGCCCTTGAGCCCCACCTCCTCCAGAATCTCCATGGAGCGCGAGCGGCGCTGGTCGGGGGGGACCCCCTGGACCTCCATGACGAACTCCACGTTCTCGCGCGCGGTCAGCACCGGGATCAGGTTGTAGGCCTGGAACACGAAGCCGATCTGGTGAAGCCGGAGGCTGGCGAGCTCGCCCTTTCCCAGTCCGTCGATACGCCGGTCGGCGAGCCAGATCTCGCCGCTGTCGATCCGGTGGAGGCCACCGATGGCGTTGAGGAGCGTCGTCTTGCCGCCGCCGGAGGGCGCAGAGAGACACACGAAGCCTCCCTCCCCGACCTCGAGGCTGACGTGGTCGAGGCCCTTCACCTCGAGCTCGCCCTGACGGTAGGTCTTGCACACGTCGACACAGCGCACAGCAGGCATGGTCAAACCTTCGTGATGGCCTCGACGGGCTCGAAACGCGAGGCCCGCCAGGCCGGCGAGAGGCTGGCGATGAAGCCCAGCAGGATCACGACGACGTTGGCCAGGACGATGTCCTCCCAGCGGAGGGCCGGGTAGAGGACAGCCGAGGCGCCCCACAGCTCCATCCCCTCCCCGACGATCGAGAGGTCGATGCCCCCCTTGAGCGGCTCGATGGTGGCCCAGGCGAGGACATCGCCGACCGCGAGCCCCAGGGCGAGCAGCAGCGTCGACTCGGCGATGATCTGGGCGCGGATGTGGGCCGGCGTCATTCCGAGCGCCAGCATCAAGCCGATCTCCCGGACCCGCTCGAAGACGGCCATGACCAACGTGTTGACCAGGCCGAAGGCCAGGGCCAGGAAGACCACCACGATCCAGATCAGGACGAACCCGTCCATCATCCCCATCATGCTGGCCAGGTAGGGCTCCAGCTCGGTCCAGGGCTGGACGACGACCCCGGGGCCCGCCGCCTCTTCGACGCGCCTTCGGAGGCCTTCGACGTGCCGGTAGTCCGTGCCCAGCACCGCGATCTCCGACACCCGATTGCCCATTCTCAGGAGCCGTTGAACCGTGGCCTTGCCCGCAAACACGAAGCCGTCCTCCCGGGCCTGCATGCTCGACTCGAAGACGCCGACGATGCGAAAGCCACGGTCCACGATCTCGTTCTTCTCGTCCTGGCTCATCACGACGACGCGCTTGCCGAGATCGGTTTCCAGACGCTCGAGGAGCTTCCGGCCCACGACGAGGCCCTGGTCTTCCGCCGACTCGAGGAACCGACCGTCGGCCATGTCGTCGGCCACGAAGGACAGCTCCCTCTCCCGGTCCGGGTCGATCCCGACCAGGGTGACGCCGCGGGTGTTTCGCTCGCTCGACACGACCGCCGGGACCCGGACCCGGGCCGCCCAGGCCACCACCTCCGGCTGCTCGAGGACCCCAAGCAGCCGGTCGGTGGGCGGGGCGATCGAGTTCACGACGCTGGGATCGTCGCGGAAATCCGGGTGGTGAACCTGGACGTCGCCAGGAAGAGAGCGAATCCCATCCTGGATCATGTCGTCGACCATCCCGCGCATGAGTGCCGTCGAGAAGATCATCGCCCAGGCCCCCACGATGACCGCGGCCAGCATGATGAGCGTGCGGCGGTGGTTTCGCCAGAGGTTCCGCCAGGCGAGCCGCAGGGTGACCTTTCCGCGGATCACGCGGCCCTCATTGCGTCCACCGGCTCGAGCCAACGTAGCCGGGCCATCGGATAGAGGGTCGCCAGTATGCTCGCGAGCAGGACGACGGACGGCCCGAACAGGAGACCGAAGAGAGTGACCGGCAGGTAGATCCGATCCGGCAGGTTGAACTGACCCGCCATCTCGTCGAGCCCCGGGAAGGTGAAACCGTAGAAGCTGAACCAGACGACGAGGGCCCCGCCCAGGACGACCCCGATGACGAGCCCCATCAGGCCCATCAGCGTCGCCTCGAGAAGCACCAGCCTCCCGAGACGACCGGGGCTCACCCCCAGCGCCGTCACGATACCGAACTCCTTCGTGCGCTCGAGGACGGACATGAGCTGCGTGTTGAGGACGCTGAAGGCGACCAGCACGATCAGCACGAGGTACATGAACATGGCGCTGGACATGTCCGCCTGGATGGCCTGCTTGAGGCCGGGCACGAGCTGCTCCCAATCGAGGGCCACCAGGTCCTCGTCGGTCGGGAGCAGCGCCTCGACCTCCGACTTGACAGTCGCCACCTGGAAGAGATCGGGGGCGAGGATCACGATGTCGTGGCCGGCCCCGTCCATGGTGAAGACGTCCTGGAAGAAGGCCAGCGGGACCTGGGCCAGGCTGCGGTCCATCTCCGGGTTGCCGCTCTCGAGGATGCCGACGACGGTCACGACCGCGGCGGCGAAGGAGCCGTCCCGTCCGGCGCCCATGAACGTCAGCTCGTCGCCCACCCCCGCTTTTAGGTTTCGGGCCAGCACCTCGCCAATGACGATCTCCTCGGTGTTGGAGCCTTCGAGAAAACGGCCCTCGACAACCAGCCCGGGCAGGCTGGACACGTGAAGCTCGGCCATCGGCTCGACGCCCACG
>Ga0316577_10001135_pt1 | contig 12173 bp, 9 predicted proteins | sample S5NA_FD_203073 | JGI IMG/M metagenome (GOLD analysis project Ga0316577, IMG submission 203073) | Rhizosphere microbial communities from salt marsh grasses in Alabama, United States - S5-7_050615r2r1 | ecosystem: Host-associated > Plants > Roots > Rhizosphere | place: USA: Alabama | collected... | reverse complement strand
GCGCAAGTTCGGGGGCCTGAGCCTCAGGGCCAAGAGAGGGTAGACAGGCAATGTGTGAGCGTGTCTGGTTCAGGCTCCGAGTGGACACGGGGATGTCCGAAAACTATCGCTGCGGGTGTGCCACTACTGATGCTCAGCGAAGTGAGGAATTCGTTCCATGAGGCCAGTTCTAACGTTCTTTTTTGATGCGCTAAAACCATCAAGTCTGCGGTTTATGCCGTTTCTGGATTCCTTCAGGTATAAACGACGCATGCGAACGGAGTTGGGATACTCAGTAACCTGCCATCCTACTATGTACAGCGGCGTTCATCCGGATAAACACTTGCTATGGTTCGTCTGGAAATACCACCCGACCAGTTCTCCTTTTGGTTGGGCGCGGGCATTCCAGCACCTTGGTTTCGCGGACACCTTGCCCACGCGCTACTTTCTGCACAAGTACACGCGCATGTTCCGCGAACCGAATAGCGCATGGTTTGGTGTGCCTCTCCTGGTGAACCTGCCGCTCCGATACTGGCCTTACTTTGACGTCGTCGAGGACCGGGCCTGGGACGAGCCGGGTTATCTCGAGGAGTATCCAACCATCTTTGATGTTCTTCGCCAAAATGACCTGGGTTTTGAGGTGGTTGGGATGAGGCGGGGGATGGGTGACGAATTCGAGCAATTGGGCCAACACCAGTTTGCGGAGATCCGTCCTTGGACCTATTTCTTTCTGGGCAGCGTCGATAGCTATTCTCACCGATACGGACAGGATGCGCCAGAGACCATCGAGCACCTCCGTCGTCTGGACCGGCTGGTGGCAGACAAGTTTGGGCAATACAGCCAGCGTGTGTCAGACTTTGATGTGCTGGTGTTCTCCGACCATGGACATACTGGTGTGGAGAGACTGGTAGATATTCATCAACACTTTCGACAGCACAACCAAGACCTGCACCGCTTCATCCACCTGATAGAAGCGAACTATGCTCGCTTCTGGTTCCGCACGGACGGGGAGCGTGCTGTTGTTGAACGAGTTCTGTCCTCCCTGGACGGTGGATTCTCTCTGGACGAGGACCATTTGCGCCTATACCACGTCTGCATGCCCGATCGCCGCTATGGCGACTTGGTCTACTACCTTGACCAACCAGCCATTTTCTCCAAGACGATCTGGGGCTTTGGCCGAAAACAGAAATCGATGCACGGCTACTTGCCTGAACATCCTGACTCGGACGGTGTCTTTCTTAGCCAACGGCCCTTGACCAAGGGGACTCATGTGGAACTGGTAGATGTGCTACCAATGGTGCTGAGTTCGCTGGATCTGCAGATACCAAACTATGTGGACGGGTCAGTACGTTGGGCCGACCACCATGTTCCAGGTCAGCCCGAGGAAGACTGGACTGCGGAGAGAGCATGACAAAGTTCACGGCCCTGGATGATCCTGACTTGGAGCAAACAGTAGAAGCACACCTCCAGCGGATTGTCACGGCGGTCACGTCTCACATGAAGCCGACGGCCATCATGCTCCGTGGCAGTTTCGGGCGGGGAGAAGGTAGCGTCGTGGTGTCCGACGGCCGGACGTACTTCTTGAGCGACTACGAGATTGACGTAGCCACTTTGTCTCCCTTCTATCGATCGCTTTTTCGGGACCTTTCTTGCCAGATGACCAGGGAACTTGGAGTGGAGACAAGTCTTCGCTGGGTACGACCAGACTACATGAGCCGGGATCGCGTTGGACCGCTACCCATGGGAGCCGCGCCAATCACAATCTCGCTCTACGAGTCCAGATATGGTTCCCGGATCTTATACGGCCAGAATCTGATCGATGCCGGTCCAGCCGTCGATCCCCGCGACATCCGGATGGATAGTGCGGCCTTCTTGATGCTCAACCGTATGGCAGAGTCGCTATCCTACATGAGCCGGGTGGAGTCCCAGGTGGTCGACCCATGGGAAGGATACTACTGGGTCAACAAGACCCTGCTGGCCTGCGCCGAATCCCTTCTCCTGCTATGGGGCGATTACCACTTTTCGTATGCGGAACGTGGCCGGCGCTTTGCCGCAAAGGCAAGGGGCACTCTCGAGTTCATGGGTGAGGATCAGACTACGCTGGCAGGGCTGGTTGCACGGGCGACTGAGTTCAAGTTGCGACCCAGGCTGAGTCTCTATCCGGAATCACTCGATGAAACATGGCGGAGAGTGGTACCGATCTGCGACAAGGTCTTTCGCCATGTCACCAGTCAAGCATTCGATCTTGGTTTTGTGCACTATACGGAGTTACCTGGTCGGTTCCTGCAACGCGCCGCCAGTGATTACCGCGCCTTGCCGTTGCATCGCAGAGGGGCACTGAAGCTGTTGAGCCTATACAAATGCCTGCGGGTGGGCCATCTGTCTCGGGCCCTCCTGTCCCCATACGGGATCTCATTGGCGGTTTATGGAATCGTTCCATTGATGTTTGTCAGTTGGGCTGCAGAGGGCGAGACACTGGCGGACTTGCTCACCGAAATCAGACGTCGGCTCACGCCAGTCTGCCGCAAAGAGGCGCCCGCCTCTGATCCTTCCATCGAATGGGATACCCTGAGACAGCAGGTGCTCTGGGCTTGGAAGAATTTCTGCTACCTTTGATTTGAGTTGGCGCATTAGGAGGAATTGGATGCTATCCAGATCTTGGCCGATGGTCTCGATTGGGATCTTGCTCGTCGTGGCGGTGACTGCCGTGCTGTACTGTGCTGCTCAGCAGGTGAGTCCCCGCCAATCCAATCTGTCGAGGCAATCTGCCAGCGCTCCTCCTCTGGCCGTATCCCAGCCCCCAGACAAGCCGAGCAGGGCTCCGTTGGTTGTGATCGGGGTTGATGCCACTGGTCCAAGTCCCGGCAGGCAGATGACCGGGAAATCGGATGATGGGAAGGGAACCACCGTAGGCGATGGTGATTCTGCCATAATCGAGGCACACAAAGGGACAGATCTCTGGGTTGACCTGAAGTCGGGCAGCGATGCCAACGATGGTCATAGCGTTGACGAAGCCCTGCGCACGATCCAAAGGGCTGCCGACCTAGCCCAGCCGGGCACGATTGTTCACATCCTCCCCGGAGTCTACCGCGAGACTGTCAGGCCGAGCACGAGCGGTAGCGAGTATGAACCGATACTCTATGTGGCGGAGAGTGGGCCTGGAACGGTCACGGTTCGCGGTTCTGAGCCTGCCTCAGCCCTGGTCTGGGTCCAACTGGTGGAGAATAGCATCGGCTTACCTTCAGGCGTTGACCCCTCTGACGTCTACTACACTGACCTCTCGAGTTGGGAGCTGGACTCTCCCCCTCGTTTCGTTGTGGAACTGGATGATGCTGGCGAGATCGTCTCCCGGCTCTCGCCTTCTCGCGAACCGGACTGGCAAGTGGAGACGGAATGGAAGGTCCACGAGTTCTGGTGGTCTGCCGATGGCGGGTGGGCAGTGGCCGGTTGTTATCCACCTACAGATGCAGATGCTCACTGTGATCTACCATGGCGTTCCTACACGCGACTCACCGACACGAGCGATGACTCGGACCCAGTGGGAATTGAGCCGGGCAACTTGACCTCATTGGGCAATATCGAGGGTGCGACGCTGGTGGCCTTGGATGCCCAACATGCGCACTACAGCTATCGGGCCACAGTCACTTCCCACGATGTCAGTGCGGGACGAGTAACCGTCGATGAACAATGCGAAAACGATGGCACGCCTGGACTCGGCTGGGGCAGCAAGTACTATATCGAAAACCACCCAGCCCTCATGGATCGTCCAGGAGAGTGGTGGTACGATGTTGGTACCGGCCTTCTGTACCTTTGGTCGCCTACGGGGGAAAACCCGGCCACGTTGGCCCTGGAGATCTCTCGCTGGGACAACGGTTTTGACCTTACGGATCGCTCCTACATAACCCTGAACGGTCTCACGGTGGAGCTTTTCAACAGTGACGCCTACAAGATCGAAAACAGAGACCCGTGGTCCAAGGCACATGGCAATGTTGTGCGAAATGTGACGTTCCGATATGCCAGCTATGGTGTAGTGCTGTACCAGTATGTCAGCGGTGAGGCTCCTTCAGCCTATGCTGTCGATGGTTTCCTTCTGGAAGACTCAGATATTGGCTTCATGGATACCGCGGGCATCGAGTCCACCTTTTGGTGGCCTGAGGCTCCCGCGCCTGAGCTCTTTCATCATGCGGGTGTCCGAAACACCGTGATTCGAAATAACACACTCCACCATTTGGGCTATAATTCGAGTACTCGCAGTGCCGTAGGCATTAGAGTCTTCTTTCCAGACAGACTACGGTTCGAGGGGAATCACGTCCATCATGTTGCTCAGAATGGTGTCCACTTTCACCTGTCGCTCATCGACTCTTCAAACGTGTACGGTCTAAACCCTGAAGAGATCTATCTGGGCGAGATTCTGCTCAAGGATAATCTGATCGAGAGGACGTGCCAGCTCGCATCGGACTGTGGCGATCTCAAGCTTGGTGGAAGTCAGCGACCGTACACCCACGTGTTCCGCGATGTGCTGATCGTCGGTAACGTGTTCCGGGACACGTTTGGCTGGAGCGACGTCTCGGCAAGGCGGCTAGGTGCCTTGGGGGATGGTAATGGGCTGTACGTGGATTACGCGAGCGGGATTCACGCCTATCGCAACATCTCGTATAATCACACGGGTGCGGGATTCAAGCTGTCTTGTTTATGGCGAGACGGCGACATCATCTACTACAACAACATCGCGGCCAACAACTACTCGGAGGGATTCGAATTCACAGGCGGCGGCAGTTCCTGTGACGACCACAACGGCAGTGTGAATACCCAACTCGTCAACAACATTCTGATCAACAACGATGCACACGGAATTGACTTCAGCAGCGCCTATGACGACAGCAGATTTGGGAATCTGACGATCGATCACAATCTCTATTACAATAATGGATGGAATGAAAAGGCCGCCTGGAATCCGGCGGATATCCAGCTTTTCCAGGGCTCACGACCAACGCAATATTTCCACAGCTTGTCCGAGATACGGGATGGCACAAGTTGGGAAGACCGCGGCGTAGAGGGTGACCCGGGCTTCGTAGACTATTCACTGGCCGACCATGATCGCTACGGTGGTTCCTGGCCCGATTTCCACATCACTGCCAATACTAGCGTTTTGGACCGTGGAACGGTTGAACTTCCCAGATCGCTCAGATCTCTGCTCGTGCGGTTTGGAGTCGTCGATGTCGCTTTTGGCAGCGCCTACGATATTGGCCGCTACGAGGCGCCAGGTGTCCTGGGCAGGCCAACCGCTGCGAGGATCCAGCCCGGTGGAAGCACCGCGTTCATGCTGAGTTCATTTCCACGGGATTTTCCGGAATCCCTTACGCTTTCCGCTGATGGTGTGCCACCGGACCTGACGTTGAAATTGGAATCAGCCCTGCTGGGCCCTGGTGAGGTGGTCAGCCTGATGGTGACCGATACCCATGAGGCCGGAGCAACACTGCTCCCGGGCCTCTGGTACAGTGTCCGGCTCGCTGCGACATACGGCCAGCTAGTACAGCACACAAACTTGCAGGTGCTGGTTGGGGGCAGCGGTCTCTGGCTGCCACTTGTACTTAGAGGCATGCTGTAGCGACCTGGGAACGGGGAGGACCTCATTGAGTCTGCAAAGAAAAAGCTGCCAATTACGACATTGCATGGTTGTGTATGCACTCTACCCCTATTATGAAACTCGGGTACAGCGTGAAGCTGAGGCATTGCTCGAGGCGGGCCATGATGTAGATGTAATCTGCCCCAGACGACCTGACGACGCGCCAAGAGACACGCACCGTGGCGTCAACATCTATCGTGTGGCCAAAAGGTGGAGAAGAAAGGAAGGGCTCCTGGCCCAACTTCTTGAGTATATTGGCTTTTTCTGCCTGGCCTCGCTCAAGCTAGCTAAACTGCATCGACAGCGCCGCTATGACGTAGTTCAAGCTCACAATGTACCAGATTTTCTCGTGTTTACGGCGCTTCTGCCAAAGCTCACCGGGGCTCGAGTTATCCTGGACTTGCATGATCTGATGCCCGAGTTCTATCAGGGGCGCAGTGGCCAGGCACCTGATAGTCCTTCCGTGCGCCTGGTTTTGATGCAGGAGCGCCTTTGTTGCCGGTTCGCTGATCACGTGATCACTGTCACCGAACACTGGCGAGAGGCACTCATCCAACGCGGAGTCCCGCCAGAGAAGTGCAGCGTTGTGATGAATCTCGCCGACGATCGCGTCTTCCAACCGCTGCCGATCGGAAGGACTTACTCTTCGGAAGGGGACAGCCGCTTCCGTCTGCTGTATCACGGAGGCATGCCAGCACGATACGGACTTGACATGATTCTGCAGGCGGTGCATCGGCTGCGCTCCCAGATACCAGGCATCCACTTGACTCTGGTTGGTGGCGGGGACCAGCTGGAAAGCCTGAAGCGGCTGGCGAATGAGCTGGACCTGAACGAAAACCATGTTGAGTTCATACCTGGCGTTCCCGTGGATCAACTGCCGCCCCTGATCGCTGCGGCTGATGTAGGGGTGGTGCCCTATCACGGTGACGCGTTCACAGCATCGTTGTTGCCTACGAAGTTGATGGAGTATGCCGCCATGGGTCTGCCAGCAGTGGTGGCACGGACGGATGCCATTTCCCGCTACTTCGATGAAAGCATGGTCGAGTTCTTCACACCCGAAGATGTTGAGGGACTGACGCTTTGCCTCCTCTGCTTGTACACCGAACGGGAGCGCTTGGCGGAGTTGGCACAGGGCATCCGCAAGTTCAACGAGCGCTACAACTGGCCGAAGGAGAGCGTGGCATACATCCGCATGGTAGATCGGCTGGCAGCGTCGAAAGGTCGGAGGGATGGCTAGGGATGTGAACGTGGTTCGGCAACTGGACCACCACGCGTGGGGCGAGTTCGTGGATAATCACCCGCTCGGCAATATCTTTCACACGCCGGAGATGTTCCAGGTTTTCGCCAGAGCGAGAGGGCATAGGCCACAGTTGTGGGCGGCTGTCGATGAGGAGGCCCAACCGCTGGCGCTTTTACTGCCGGTTGAGATTACTTTGTTTGACGGCAGGATGCGGTCATTCACTACCCGGGCGATTGTGTATGGAAGCGTGCTACACGAGGCCAGTCCGGAGGGGCAGGAGTCATTGGAGATCCTGCTGAGGTCGTACGTCCAGGAGACGAAGGGCGTCCTGTTCACTGAGATGCGAAACCTTACTGACCTGAGTCCTATTCAGCCGATGCTGCAGGCACATGGTTTTGAGTACGAGGAACAGCTCAACTACCTGATTGGGTTAAATCGTCCCTCTGAAGAGGTCCTGCAGAATATCAGCCGCCGCACGCGCAAGAGGATCCGTCGGGGGCTGCGGAAAGGCGAGGTGGTCGTCAGAGAAGTCGAGCGGCGCGAGGATCTGGCTTTGTTCTATGACTTGGTGAGCCGGAGCTATACGGCTGCTCGAGTGCCGCTCGCCGATCTGTCGCTATTCGAGGCAGCCTTTGACGTGCTCTATCCGAAAGGTATGGTCAAGTTCTTTCTGGCCTGGCTCGGTCAGGAGTGCATTGCCTCGTCGGCAGAGCTGTACTTCAAAGATACCGTCTTTGGATGGTATAGCGGCGTGGACCGCGCCTATAGCTCTTATGTGCCCAATGAGCTCCTGATGTGGCGCGTCCTCGAGTGGGGGTCGAATAACGGCTACCGCGTCTACGATTTCGGCGGAGCTGGCCGATCCGATGAAGATTATGGCGTGCGCGATTTCAAGGCCAAGTTCGGTGGTGATCTGGTCTCGTATGGACGCAACGCACACGTACATTCATCGCTTCGACTTGCGGTGAGCAAGGCAGGATATGAGGCGTATCGCATCTTGCTAGGGGGCAGGGCCTAGGAAGTTGGCGATTTGTTCTGATCGGTAAAGGAGAGCTATACCGAACGTGAGAAGATGTCTTGCAAATGATAGCCAAACGGTCATCAAGTGCTTACACTCTATCCAGAGAGGAGGATAGAAAGATGAGGATCCTCATCGCTAGCCCAATTGACCCCGGAGCCATTTCTGAACTCCGCGAACATCATGACGTGGTCTGTACATTCGATGCAGCGACAGATGAGCTGCAAGCAGCGATTCAAGATCGTGATCTATTGATCTTCCGTAGTGGGGTCAGCATCACGGCCGACGTGATGGAGTGCGCGCCAGACTTGAAATTCCTCATTCGCGCTGGATCCGGGCTCGACAACGTGGACGTTGAATACGTGCGTCAACGCGGGCTCGAGCTTGTGAGGATTCCCACGCCCAGCGCCCAGGCAGTCGCCGAGATGTCGTTTGCCTTCATGTTGGCCGCGAGTCGCCGGCTGTTTGAAGCCGATCGCTCGATGCGAGAGAGCCGTTGGGCAAAGTACGAGCTCTACGGCAGGCTGCTCTCGGGAAAGGTGCTGGGCATCGTCGGTGCCGGCAACACTGGGTCCCGGGTCGGTGAGCTTGGGGCTATGTTGGGCATGGAGGTCCTTGGGTGTGTCGAACATCCCTCCCCGGAGCGCGTAGCTGCCCTCGCCGAAAAAGGCATCCGCCTGACAGATTGTGATGAGGTCATCTCCAAGGCTGACTATGTCAGTGTTCATGTGCCGGTCAAAGAGTCTACGTGGCACATGTTCGACGCTGGCGTGTTAGCTCGGATGAAGCCTGGCTCATTCTTGGTCAACCTAGGTCGTGGCGGCGTGGTCGACGAAGAAGCTCTGGTAGAGGCATTGACCCGCGGAGACACGCTCAGTGGGGCTGCCTTGGATGTTCACGAGGTGGAAGCAGAGGGGCACCTGTCTCCGCTGGTCGCGCTGCCCAATGTGATCCTGACACCCCATATTGGAGCCACAGTCGTCGATACCCAGCGGGAGATCGGTCGCCGGGTGCGAGAGTATGTTGAGCGTTTTGTTACGATCGAGTGAGTTCGATATTGATCTAGCCTCGAGAAAGAAGAAGTAGGGAGGTGGGCAATGGAGAAAAAGACAACACAGCTCAAGCGAATGCTAAAGTCCCCTCAACTAGAGTTTCTGATGGAGGCTCATGACGGTCTGAGCGGCAAGATTGTGGAGGAAGCAGGTTTCAAGGGGATCTGGGCCAGTGGTCTCTGCATGTCTGCGGCCCTTGGGGTGCGTGATAACAACGAGGCGAGTTGGACACAGATTCTAGAAGTTATGGAGTTCATGAGTGATGCTACCAGCGTGCCGATCCTGGTGGATGCCGACACAGGCTATGGCAACTTTAACAATGTGCGCCGCTTGGTGCACAAGCTGGAGCAGCGCCAGGTGGCGGGCATGTGCATCGAGGACAAGCTCTTCCCCAAAACCAATTCCTTCATCGGTGGCGAACAGCAGCCGCTGGCCGATATCCAGGAGTTCAGCGGCAAGATCAAGGCTGCGAAAGATACCCAACAGGACCCCGATTTCTGCGTGGTAGCGCGGGTGGAGGCCTTTATCACCGGTCTGGGCCTGGCTGAGGCAATGCGGCGGGCTGATGCTTACCACCGGGCTGGGGCGGACGCCATCTTGATGCACAGTAAGATATCCACTCCTGACCAGGTGCTGAGCTTCATGAGGGAGTGGCAGGATACCTGCCCGGTCGTGATCGTGCCGACCATGTACTACAGTACTCCAACGGAGGAGTTTGCCAAGGCCGGGGTCAGCGTCGTCATCTGGGCCAATCACCTGCTGCGTTCCAGTATCACTGCCATGCAGCGAACGGCGACGACGCTATATCGTGAGCAGTCGCTGGTGCCGGTAGAGCACGAGATCGCGTCTGTCAAGGAGGTGTTCCGGCTGCAGAACGCCGCCGAACTCAAGCAGGCAGAACTCGAATACCTGCCGTCGAGCGGTGGCCTGTAGGGCTGTAAGGACAAAGACGCAAACCGGTCACCATGCTGATCGGCTGTGGGCATCTGAGACGGAGAGGTTGCGGAATGAGTCAGTCAAGTAGGCAGGGAGGGCTTTCACCTACCAGGCCGTCGGTGGACTTTGATCTGCACGGAGTGGTTGGAGTTCGCCTCGCCGCACCCGCAGCTATCGACGTTGACAGTCTGGCAAAGCGACTAGGTCCTTGCCAGGCAGCGCTGACTCGGGAACCTGATCTCACCATTTGCTTCGAGAGGGAGCCGGGTCCTCCCAAGTAACCTATCTGAGGCTCAATTCGGCGGCCTTTGCTGCGGAGGGCTTCTACCTGCTGTACAGCGCTAGATGACCAGGAAGCCTGGAGTTCACTTCTCTACCAGGCCTTCGAGGGGAAGGAAGCACAGCAGATATTCCATCCCCGTCCGGTATGTTTTGAGGAGTCGTTCGAGAGTCTACAATCACTGTGTTAGCAAGGCTAAGAGGAGAACTCATAGAACTGTGGATTCGGGTCGGTCTGGACATTCTAGGGCCTTTTTGGCTCGCGGATTCAAAGCCTTCAGTGGTTCTAATCTTCAGCGAGGGAGTGTAATGGCGCGATCAGATTTGTTGGATGACAAGGCACCTCATGCGATTGTAATCGGGCTCGATAGTCTGGTTGGCATTCAGGCCGCACATATCCTGGCGCGACATCGAATTCCCATCATTGCCATTGCCAAGGATCCAAAACACTATGGCTGCTGGACAAGAGTATGCCAGAGCATCCTGTTTGCAGATACAGGCAGCGAGGAGTTCGTCCAGCTGTTGGATGAGCAAGGGCCAAAACTCAAGAAGAAGGCGGTTCTGATTCCGTGCACAGACATGACTGTGCTGCACATATCGCGGAATCGGGAGAGACTATCACAGTGGTATCATATCTCCTTGCCGTCGCATGACGTGGTTGAAATGCTGATGAACAAAGTCAGCTTCTACACCTATGCGCAGAAACACGGGCTCCCGATACCGGCTACTCGTTTCGTGAACAGCCTCGAGGATGCCGAGCGGGCGGCCCGAGAGCTCACTTTCCCCTGTGTGATCAAGCCGCCCATCAGCGCCATTCCCGCGTGGGAGCAGAACAGCAAGCTGAAAGCGTACAAGGTTTCCACCGGGGCCGAACTCCTCGACGTGTATGAACGTTCCCGGGTATGGGCAGAGAACTTGATTATACAGGAGTGGATCGTTGGTCCCGATAGTAATCTCTACTCCTGCAATTGCTACCTTGACGAGCACTCACAGCCGCTCGTCACCTTTGTAGCGCGCAAGCTACGCCAGTGGCCACCGGTGACAGGAGAGAGCTGTTTGGGCGAAGAATGCCGCAATGATGTCGTGCTAGACGAAACCATCGGGCTGTTCCAGAGCGTAGGTCTGCGGGGACTCGGCTACGTGGAGATGAAGCAAGATGTCCGCTCCGGCAACCACTTCATCCTTGAACCCAACATCGGACGACCTACTGGCCGGTCAGCCATCGCCGAGGCCGGACGGGTTGAACTGCTATACACGATGTACTGTGACACGGTCGGCTGGCCCTTGCCTGAGACTCGCCAGCAACATTACGGGAATGTTAAGTGGATGGCGATGCGAAGGGACGTGCAATCGGCCCTATACCATTGGCGAGAAGGAGATCTAACATTGAAGGGATGGTGGCAGTCGGTACGGGGCCGCAAGGCATATGCCCTGTTTTCGTGGAGCGACCCTGGTCCCTTCTGCGGCGACTTGGTGAGGGGGTTTCGGTTGTACCTTGTACCGGAGGAGCGCAGTAAACGAAACTTCCGGGATCTTTAGCACCAGTGCAATGAGGGCTTCTACATGTGACTACCAATGTGACTACCAACGGGACACATTGTTTCCGGCCAAAACTAGGACTTGAGGCAAATGGTCTCCGATAGGCTGTATTCAGCCAAGGGAGGGATTAGTTCAATGATATGTCACACCTCCCTGGACTTCTTGGGCGATTAATCCGAGGCACTGGAAGGAGGATAGGCTTCCATTGAAGCTACGTCAGTGGTACGCACAACGAGGTCCTGAGTACATCCGCAAGCGAGTGGCCGCCCTGCTTGAACGCTACGGCCTTACCCCTACAAAAGCAGCGGACCGGGTGGCAGAGAGTGTCCAGTGGATGGCTGAGCTTGGCTGTGCACCGACCTTCCCGGTGCCGGCCCGTGTCATCCAGAGGCATCCCCACTTCTTCCGAAGGCTGCAAGAGGCAGGCGTCGAGATCTCGGTGCACGGCTACGACCACGTGGCGCTTGCGGAATATCCACCTACCGAAGCTTGCCAGCAATTGGT
>Ga0316577_10001134_pt1 | contig 12178 bp, 9 predicted proteins | sample S5NA_FD_203073 | JGI IMG/M metagenome (GOLD analysis project Ga0316577, IMG submission 203073) | Rhizosphere microbial communities from salt marsh grasses in Alabama, United States - S5-7_050615r2r1 | ecosystem: Host-associated > Plants > Roots > Rhizosphere | place: USA: Alabama | collected... | reverse complement strand
GCGGGAGATCTGCCGCCTGGCGGGGCACACGGTCCAGACCGCGGCGACCGAGATCCGGCCGCTGGCCGACCGGATCCTCTCGGCCTACGCCGCCGCGGGCCTCGGCCCCCCGCGCGAGGCGACGCTTCCCGCCGAGCTCGGCGCGGCGGCGGCCGACGTCGCCGCCGCGATCAAGCTGCTAGTCGACGAGCACGCGCTGGTCAAGGTGGCCGACCTGTACTTCGCCCGGCCTGCCCTGGAGGCGCTCCGAGGGCGCCTGGTGGAGTTTCTCGAGGAGCACGGACAGATCTCCGCGCCTCAGTTCAAGGAGCTGGTGGGCCAGAGCCGCAAGTTCGTCATCCCGCTGGCCGAGTACTTCGACGCACAAAAGGTCACCCTGCGGGTGGGCGATTTTCGCAAGCTGCGCGCCTGACGGAAACCGGCATATACTAGAGCTATGCTTCACCTCAGGGTCGTTTCCTGCCTGTCGCTGCTCCTGGGCGCGTGCAGCGATCCTTTCAACGACAACAGCGGCGACGCCGGCCCCGACGCGCGCACCCCGGACGCCGTCTCGGACACCGCCACGGACACCTTCACGCCGGGCGACGCGCAGGTGACCCCCGGCGACCCCGAGACCCTGCTGCTCCGCGGCGCGGTGGTCACCCCCGCCCAGGTGCTGGCCTCCGGCGAGGTCCTGACCCACCAGGACACCATCCTCTGCGTGGCCGCCTCGTGCGCCGGCGAGCCCGAGGCCGCGGGCGCCACCGTCATCGACACCGGCGGCATCATCTACCCCGGGTTGATCGACTCCCACAACCACACCCAGTACAACTACCTGCCGCAGTGGAAACACGCGAAGATGTACACCAACCACAACCAGTGGCAGGCTGCGACCGACTACAAGGACTTCACCTCGCTCCACCATCAGCTCGAGGGCACGCTGATGTGCGAGATGATCAAGTACGGCGAGATCCGCTCGCTGCTGGCCGGCACCACCATGATCCAGGGCACCCCGTCGCGCAAGTGTGCCGACACCCTGATCCGCAACGCCGACCTCTCCTACCACGGCTTCGGCACAGGCGACACGGTGCGCACCAACGTCATTGGAACCTCGGTCATCTCCCAGGCCGACGCGACCTCGCTGCTCGACGGCTTCGCCAGCGGCAAGACCACCGCCTACGTCATCCACCTCGCCGAGGGCATCGACGAGACCGCGCGCAAGGAGTTCGATGCGCTCGAGAGCTTCGGGCTGCTCAAGCCCCAGGTGGTGGTGATCCACGGCACCGCCCTCGGCCAGCCCGAGCTGACCAAGATGAAGGCTGCCGGCATGCCGCTGATCTGGTCGCCCTCGTCCAACCTCGACCTCTACGGCGCCACCAACGACATCGTCGCCGCCTGGAACATCGGCCTGACCGTGGCGCTGGCGCCCGACTGGACCCCGTCCGGCGAGCCCAACATCCTCGACGAGCTACACGTCGCCGCGGGCATCAACAAGGACCAGCTCGGCGGCCTGTGGAAGCCCGAGCAGCTCGTCGCCATGGTCACCACCAAGGCCGCTGACGTGCTGCACTTCGAGAAGGAGGTCGGCGCGCTGAAGAAGGGCCTGCACGCCGACGTGCTTGTGCTCGCCGGCGACGCGAAGAAGCCCTACCAGGCGCTGATCTCGGCCCGCCTGCCCCAGGTGCGGCTGGTGGTTGTGCGGGGCAAGGCGCTCTACGGCGACCCAGCGCTGATGCAGAAGCTGGAGCCCAACGCCTACTGCGAGAGCATCTCGGTCTGCGGCGGGCCCAAGGTGATCTGCGTCAAGGAGAAAGAGACCGACGCCACCAACCAGAAGCTCGCCCAGAGCCTCGGCGAGATCGAGAACTCCCTCGGCGCGGGCTACACGCCGGGCGTGCTGCCGCTGGCCACCAACTGCCCTTGATCCACCAGCATGGCTTGACGACGCCCTAGCGACAGACGGCGGGGTTGCGCCGGTGGATGCGGATCAGCCGCAGCACCTTCCTCGCCCGCGCGGCCTGGCGGTAGCGCCGGTGGCGCTTGATCAGCTGGTCGAGGAAGACCTTGGCGTCGGAGCAGAACTTGAGCTGGTAGAAGGCCATGCCGGTCTTGTAGAGCGCGTCGGGGTAGATCCGGCTCTTCTTGTGCTGCTCGAGGATCTTCTTGTACTCGACGATGGCCTTGGCGAACTGCTGCTCGGCGAAGTAGCTGTCGCCCAGCATGAGCTGGGCCTGGTCGACGCGGCTGTCGGTGGGGTTGTTGGAGCGGAAGTGGCGCAGCAGGCGGCGGGCCTCCTCCTGCTCGCCCGCGGCCAGCTTGCTCTGGGCCAGCTTGAACAGCGCGTTGGGGTCGGCGGGGATCGGCGGCTGGTTGGGCGGCGGCGCGCCGCTCGACAGCCGGTCGACCTGGACCGAGAGCTTGGCCAGCTGCTGGTCGAGGTCGTTGACCTTCTTCTGCTGCTCCTCCACCTGGCCGGTGAGCTTGTCGATGCGGGCCTGCAGCCGGTCGACCTGGGCGCCGACGTCGGCGCTGTTGCGGGTCAGGAGCGCCGTCGCCTGCTCCATCACCTTCTGCAGCTCCTTGCGCTCCTTGCGCGACTGCACGACGTCCTCGTGCAGGTGCTTGTTGAGCTTGTCCAGGTCCCTCCGCAGCGCCTGGCCCTCCTCCTTGGAGGTGTAGCAGCCCGCTCCGACGAAGAGCAGCAGGAACAGCAACAGCGGAGCGGGCAACAAATCAAAGATTCGGGGCATCTCTACTCCCAGAAGAACGTGACCTTGCGATCCAGGGCCCAGCCGGACTCGTTGGTCCCGGTGGCCTCGAGCTTGCCCTTGGAGACCACCCGGAGGTTGTCCCCGCTGACTCCCGAGCGCGCCAGATAGCGCTTGACCGCATGGGCCCGGCGGTCGCCCAGGGCGAGATTGTACTCCTCCGTGCCCCGCGGGTCGCAGTGGCCCTCGATGCGGACCGACCTCCCCCTGGCGGACTTGAGGCAGGTCACCGCCGCCTGGAGCTTGCCCAGCGCCTCGGAGCTCAGCACGAACTCGTCGAAGTCAAAGTAGACGGTCTGGAGCTCGCACGGCGCCCCGGCGTTCGAGTCGCCGGGGGGGCCGACGCAGACGCCGTTCTGGCACTCGTGGTTCTCGGGGCAGTCCTCGTCGGTGGTGCAGCTCCCCGGCTTGAGGCAGCGCCCGCCCCTGCACCGGCCTCCCTCGCCGCAGTCGCCGTCGGACTTGCAGGGCACGCAGCGGTTCTTGACGCACGCCTGGCCGTCGGGGCAGTCGGCCTGCGAGGTGCAGTAGCCGGACCTGGCCTCGCAGCGCCCCCCCCTGCACACCTGACCCTCGCCGCAGTCCTTGTCGCTGCGGCACTGCTGGCACTGTCCGTTGACGCAGTGCTCCCCCTTCTTGCAGTGCTCGTCGTTGTCGCACTTGGGGTACTTGGGCGTGCACCCGACGACGACCAGGCCCACGACGGCCAGCCAACCCAGGCGAATCAAGCTCATCTGAAGCTCCAAGTCGACACGGGACGCAGCCTAAGACCGGCGGCCAACGCTTGTCAAATATGTCATGGGCTAGTTATCCTGCTGCCGTCATGGCCGACGCGACCGTCCTCATCGTTGACGACGAGCCCAACATCCTGACCTCGCTCAGGCGCGCGCTCGAGCTGGAGGGCTACCGGGCGCTGACCGCGTCCTCGGGCGCCGAGTGCCTCGAGGCCGCCGCCAAGCAGGGCCCCGATCTGGTGATGCTCGACGTGGTGATGCCCGGGATGGACGGGCTGGACACCCTCGAGCAGCTCAAGCAGCAGCAGCCCGACCTGCCGGTGGTGATGATGAGCGGCAACGCCACCATCGAGACCGCGGTGCGCTCGACCAAGCTCGGGGCCTACGACTTCGTCGAGAAGCCGCTCAGCACAGACAAGATCTTGATAACGCTGGAGAACGCGCTCAAGCTCGCGCGCCTGAACCGGGAGAACGCCGAGCTCAAGCGGCTCACCGGCGACGACTTCGAGATGATCGGGCGCAGCGCAGCGATGAAGCGCATCTTCGACACCATCGCGAAGACGGCCCCGACCCAGGGCCGGGTGCTCGTCACCGGCGAGAACGGCACCGGCAAGGAGCTGGTGGCCCGGGCGCTGCATCGCCACTCCAAGCGCGCCGCGAAGCCGTTCGTCAAGGTCAACTGCGCCGCCATCCCGCAGGAGCTGATCGAGAGCGAGCTCTTTGGCCACGAGAAGGGGGCGTTCACCGGCGCGACGCAGATGCGCAAGGGGAAGTTCGAGCTGGCCCACGGCGGGACGCTGTTCCTCGACGAGATCGGCGACATGAGCCAGAGCGCCCAGGCCAAGGTGCTGCGGGCGCTGCAGGAGGGGGAGATCGAGCGGGTTGGTGGCCAGGGGACGATCAACGTCGACGTGCGGGTGATCGCCGCCACCAACAAGGATCTGCAGCACGAGATCACGGCGGGGCGCTTCCGCGAGGACCTGTACTACCGGCTCAACGTCGTGCCGGTGGTGGTGCCGCCGCTCCGCGAGCACAGGGAGGACATCCCGGCCCTGGCCGAGCAGTTCGTCCGGCTCGCCTGCCGCGACAACGACAAGCGGGTGATGCCCATCGAGCAGGGCGGCGTCGGTCTGTTGATGCAGTACGACTGGCCCGGCAACGTCCGCGAGCTGAAGAACAGCATCGAACGGCTGGTGATCCTCGCCGGAGGCGACGCGATCACCGAGGCGGACGTGCAGGAGTGCCTGCCCGGCGTCAAGCCGGTGACGACCGCCTACCGCAAGGGGGTGGCGCTCAAGGAGATGGTGGCCAGCGCCGAGCGCGAGATCATCCTCGGCGCCCTGGAGGCCAACGGGGGCCAGGTGTCCCGCACCGCCGCGGAGCTTTCGATCGAGCGCAGCCACCTCTACAAGAAGATGCGGGCCCTGGGCATCGACCCGCGCAGCGTGGGTGACTAGCCGCGCGGTGGCCACTATAATGGGCCGAGCCTCATCACAACCCGATTGCGGAGCGAGCCATGATCACAAGGTGCACCCTGACCGCGGCGCTGACCTTCCTCCTGCTCTCGATGCCGATCGCCGCGTCGGCGCAGCAGCGAGACCTGGGCCTCTCCGGGCTGGGCCCGGTGGAGCGGGCCTTGTTGGCAGCCCAGACCGACAACGAGGAGCCGCCACCGCCGGCGGGCGAGGCGACGCCGCCGGCCACACCGACCCCGACCACCGGAGGCTCCGAGGAGCCCGGCGGGACGGGCACTGACGAGCCGGGCGGCACCAGCAAGGAGGAGCCGGCGACCCCGTCCGCGCCCGGCGAGGGCGAGCCGCCCGCGCCGGTGGTGACCGAGGCGCCCAGGACCGTGCTCCACGGCGCGGGGATGCACCTCCGGGGCCTCTTCGTGCCCACCTGGTTCCTCAACATGTTCCTCGACGCCTCGACGCCGCTCAACTCCGTGGGCTTCGGCGGCGAGTACATCCGGCGCAAGGGCAACTTCGACATCGTGGCCTCGGTCAACTTCGGGTTCTACAGCCCCGAGGACGGCAACTACCTCGGAAACGGCAAGAGCCCGGCCATCGACACCGACTACATCCAGTTCCGTGACCTCAACGTGCTGGCCTTCGACGTCGCCTTCATCGGCCACCACTTCTTCCTGCCGTGGCTGTCTCTGGTCTACGGCGCCGGGCTGGGCTTCGGCATCGTGCTGGGCGACATCTACCGCATCAGCAACTACCAGAGCAACTGCGCGTCGGACAACCTGGACGACTTCGGCAAGTGCAACCCGGTCAACCCGGCCGACACCTCGAGCCTCAAGAAGTGGAACGAGGATCGCGACGGCTGGCTGGCCGACGCGCCCAAGTGCGAGACCAAGGACAGCCCCACCGCCCCGTGTCAGTTCCGCGAGGACGACGTCTGGCCCGTGGTGCCCATCGTCCACCTCCTGATCGGCGTCAACTTCAAGATCAACGAGCAGTTCAGCGTCCGCGTCGACGGCGGGTTCCACAACGCGTTCTACTTCGGCGCCGCCGGGCATTACTTCTTCTAAACACACCCAGTAGCAGGTGATTGGTCGCTGACGCGTGGCCCCCTCGGAGGCCTTGCGCGGCTCGGCTGGCCGCCTGAGCGCGGGCACCAGAAGCGGCTCGGTGGGCCACCGCTTTTTCAGAACCGCGCGGCAGCGGCCAATCGCCGCCGGTTCACTTGAGGTGGAACGGGTAGGTGAAGCGGATCGGGTTTACGCCCGAGAAGGGGGGGAAGCGCGCCTTGTTCACGCCAGCGAGCACGCAGTATCCGGTGGGGGTGCCGGCGAACTGGCCGACGATGCGGGCGTCGAAGGTGCCGTCGGGGCGCAGCGTGATGGTCACATCGGCCCGGCCCGCGATCTTGTACTTGTCGAAGCAACCGCGGACGCGGGAGATCACCCTGCGCATCGCGGCCTGGATCTCCGCCTGGCTGGGCCGGGACTTCTTCGTTGGCTTTGGCTTCGGCTTCGTCCTCACGTTGAGCAGATCATCCGCGCTGGGCCCGCCCGCCTTCTTCTTCTTGCCGGTCCCGGCGGCCAGCAGCGCGTCCGCGTCGACGCTCGGGCCCTTGTCCTTCGACGCCTTCGACGCCTTTCCCGACGCTGCGCTGTCAAGCAGGTCGTCGACCTCGTTGCCCAGCCCCTTCTTCTTGCCACGGCTTCGGTGCGGCTTGCGCTTGGGCGGGCTCGGTCTCTTCCTGCGCGGAGGCTTCTTGCGTAGCGAGACCCGCGTCGCCCGCTTGCGTCGGGCCTTGGCAGGCGGCTTGGTCTTGGCCGGCTCGGTCTTGGCCGGCTCGGTCTTGGCCGGCTCGGTCTTGGCCGGCCCGGTCTTGGCCGGCGGCTTGGTCTTGGCCGGCTCGGTCTTGGCCGGCCCGGTCTTGGCCGGCCCTTCGGACGGCTCCTTGGCGGGCGTCTTCTTGACGGCTCTCGCCTTGTTGGTCTCGGCCGGCCTGGCCTTTGTTGCCTTCGCCTCCTTGCGCGTCACCTGCGCCACCACGGGCTTGGGCTTGGGGCGGACCACCGAGACCACCACGACCACCGCCATGGCCACCGCCAGCCCGCCGCCGATGGCCGCCGCAGCCGCGATCTTTCCGGTGGTCCAGAACGGCTCCTCGGCCGGAGCCAGCAGCGCCGGTCCAGCCGGGGGCCCGATGGGTTTCAGGCTCTGGGAGAAGACGCTCTCGGGAGGAGGAGGCAGGTCTTCCCTCTGAGCGATGGGCGACGGCGCCAGCGACGGCAGCAGATTGAGCGGCTCCGACGCCGTGGGGCCGTCTGACTTGACCGCCTGGGCCTTGGCGCTGTCGGACAGGGGCCGCGTGAAGTCGGGGCTCGAGGCCGCCGGCATCGACGGCCGCCCCGGGTGCGTCGTGTAGGTCGGCGCCCGCGGGGCGCCGGTGGGCGAGGGCAGGATGGCCTTGCGAGGTGGAATCACCGGCATCTGCCACGCGGCGGGCTGCGGCTGGTTCCACGCCTCCTGACCGGGCTGGGGCACCGGACCGCCCGCCTCCTCCTCGGGTCGAAAGTGGAACTTCGTCGCCTGGGCCTCCGAGTCGGAGACCTCCGGGTTGGCTTGGTAGAACGTCGTCTCGCCCTCGGGGCCGAGGAGGCCCGGCGTGCTCGACGCGATCACCCCCGCCTGCTTGCGGATCCCCTTGGGACCGGCCGCCCGCGTCTCGCCGGTCTCCTCCTCGGGCTGGTAGTAGCCGGTGTGCTCGGCGTCGGCCGTCAGATCCATGAACTCGGGCACCTCGCCCAGGCGGCGCCACTCGGGATCCCCGGCCCGCCAGAGGTAGGAGCGCTCCGAGACCCGGCCCGCCTCGAACGAGGTCCGAAGCTGCATCGTCGACATCGGCCCGTGGGGCTTGCCTCCGATCACCACGTACCAGGTGGGCTCGTCCTCCTCCTGATAGGTGCGCAGCTCGTCGTGCGACAGCTGCATCGGGCTGCGCTGGGAAGGACGCTTGCCGGTGACGCCGCCCCCGCTGCCACGGTCAGGCATCACGGTGAAGGCATTGGAGCAATGCGCGACTATGATCCCACCACACTTCTTGCAGGTCGCACGAAACCGGTGGCCGCGCACCTTCGTGGCGCGAACCTGGTAGCGGGCACCACAGCCGTGGCAGGTGACCTTGATCTTATCTGAGGTCACAGCCTCGTCCTCTAGGCCCGGTGCTCCATACCCGGCGTGGTGGTGGTCATCATGGGGCATCAACCACCCGCTCTGGTACGACTCTTAGAACCTGAACAAACCGTCCTTCTTGGACAAAGTATAACCTACCCCCGCAATATTCGCGAAAGCTGCGCGACGAAGCACCCCACGACGAGGACCAGGCAAGCCACCTCGACGGCCCACCACACCCGGCGGCCGGGCGAGCTCTCGGTCGAGAGCACCAGGGCGAGCCCCGCGCCCACCACCCCACCCCCGAGGTGCGCCACGAGGTCCACCCCCGGGAGCAGGCTGAAGATGATGGCGTAGAGCGCCCACTTGCCGACTCCTCCCCGCAATAATTCGGAATGAGTTGTTTTTCTGAGATAGCCCCGGACCAGGGCCGCTCCGATGAGGCCGAATATGATGCCCGAGGCGCCGGCGCCGATGGCCGGCGTGCCGGTGGCGGCGCGGTAGACCAGGGAGAGCCCCATCCCGCCGACCCCGCTCGCCAGCGTGAGCGCCACGAACCGCGACCTGCCGAGGATCTGCTCCAGCAGCGGGCCCAGCTGCACCAGCCACAGGGCGTTGAAGATCAGGTGCAGGAGCCCGAAGTGCAGCAGGCAGGAGGTCACCAGACGCCACACCTCTCCTGCGAGCACCCGCTCCACGGTCCAGGCGCCGAACCGGTCCATGACCCGGTGGGGGACTCCCCGCCCCAGGGTGGAGAGGATGTTGGTGGAGGTCTCCAGCTGGGTCAGCGTCGCGGCGTAGAGCAGGACGATGAGCCCGACCAGCACGGTGGTGCCGCTCTGGCTCCCGACCGGCACGAGGGTGCGCCAGAGCACCGAGAGGCGCCTGGCCCACGGGCCGTGCAGCCGCGCCCCGCACCGGGGGCATTGGCGCTCCTCCCGGTCGGCGGTGAGCCCGCACTGCGGGCACACCTGGTGGCCGTAGCGCAGCGCCCGGCTGCGGTTCTCCACCTCGCGGGCCTTGCGCCGCGAGCGCTCGCGAAGTCGGTGGATCTTCCAGCGCAGCCGCACCGGGTTGAGCCCCAGGGCCTTGAGCGCGCGGTCTAGCCAGCTCACACCCGTATGGTATACACCCGGCAGGATGGAAGGAAGAGAGGTCAGGTCGGGCGCCAGCCCGAAGCTCCGGCTGGTCACCGACTACACGCCGCAGGGGGACCAGCCCGCGGCCATCGACGCCCTTTCCGACGGGCTGGCGCGCGGCGAGCCGAACCAGGTGCTCCTGGGCATCACCGGCAGCGGCAAGACCTTCACCATGGGCTGCATCATCGAGCGCTGCCAGCGCCCGACGCTGATCATCGCCCACAACAAGACGCTGGCCGCGCAGCTCTACGGCGAGTTCCGCGAGCTGTTCCCCGAGAACGCCGTCCACTACTTCGTGAGCTACTACGACTACTACCAACCCGAGGCCTACGTCCCGAGCTCGGACACCTACATCGAGAAGGACGCGATCATCAACGACGACATCGACCGCATGCGCCACGCGGCGACCTACGCGCTGCTGTCGCGCCGGGACGTCGTCATCGTGGCCAGCGTGTCGTGCATCTACGGCATCGGCAGCGCCGAGGCCTACCACGGCATGCTCGTCGACATCCAGCGCGGCGCCGAGCTCGACCGCGACGTCATGCTGCGCAAGCTCGTCGAGATCCAGTACATCCGCAACGACGTCGACTTCCACCGCGGGACCTTCCGCGTGCGCGGCGACGTCGTCGAGATCTTCCCGGCCTACGAGGAGGACCGCTCCATCCGGGTCGAGTTCTTCGGCGACGAGGTGGAGCGGATCCTCGAGGTGGACCCGCTGCGCGGCCGCGTGGTGGGGGAGCGCGATCGCGTGGCGGTCTTCCCGTCGAGCCACTACGTCACGCCGCCGGAGAACCGCAAGCGCGCCCTGGCGGCGATCCGCGACGAGCTGGGCGGGCGGCTCGCCGAGCTCCGCGACGAGATGCTCCTGCTCGAGGCCCAGCGGCTCGAGCAGCGCACGCTCTTCGACCTCGAGATGCTGGAGCAGATGGGCTACTGCACCGGGATCGAGAACTACTCGCGGCACCTCTCGGCCCGCGAGGCGGGCCAGCCGCCCCCGACGCTGCTCGACTACTTCCCCGACGACTTTCTGGTGATCATCGACGAGAGTCACCAGACCGTGCCGCAGCTCCAGGCGATGTTCCGCGGCGACCGCAGCCGCAAGGAGACGCTGGTGGAGCACGGCTTCCGCCTGCCGTCGGCGCTCGACAACCGCCCGCTCCGGTTCGAGGAGTTCATGGAGCGCGTCAACCAGGTGATCTACACCTCGGCCACCCCCGGACCGCTGGAGCTCGAGCTCACCGAGGGGGTGGTGGTGGAGCAGATCATCCGGCCCACGGGCCTGGTGGACCCCGAGATCGAGGTCCGGCCGGTGGAGAGCCAGGTCGACGATCTGCTCGAAGAGATCCGCGGGCGCGTCGACCGCGACGAGCGCGTGCTGGTGACCACGCTGACCAAGCGGATGGCCGAGGATCTGACGGAGTACTACCAGGACATCGGCGTCCGCGTGCGCTACCTCCACTCCGACATCGACACCCTGGAGCGGGTCGAGATCATCCGCGACCTCCGGCGGGGCAAGTTCGACGTGCTGGTGGGGATCAACCTGCTGCGCGAGGGGCTCGACCTGCCCGAGGTGTCGCTGGTGGCGATCCTCGACGCCGACAAGGAGGGCTTCCTGCGCAGCGGGCGCTCGCTGATCCAGACCATCGGACGCGCCGCGCGCAACGTCTCGGGGCGGGTGATCATGTACGCCGAGCAGACGACGGCGTCGATGGCCCAGGCCATCGAGGAGACCAGCCGCCGGCGGGAGCGCCAGATCCGGTTCAACGCCGAGCACGGCATCACGCCGCGCACGGTGCAGCGGGCGATCCTTGACCTCAGCCAGTCGGTGCTCGGCGCCGACTACCACGAGCTCCCCGAGCTGGACGGCGACAGGCCGGCGCCCGAGGAGATCCCGGCGCTGGTCGAGACGCTGCGCAAGGAGATGTTCGACGCGGCGGAGCAGCTCGACTTCGAGCGCGCGGCGGCGCTCCGCGACCGCATCGCCGAGCTCACCGACTCCGAGCTGCTCTACGGCGGAGACGGCCGCGCAGGGTCGGGCGCCAAGAGCCGGGCCCAGGTCAAGGCCTCCGGACGGCGGACGATGCAGGAGCGCAGCCGGAAGACCCGGCCGAGGCGGCGGCGCTGAACACCCAGACCACTCCACACATCCAGAGATGAAGAAGCGCTACCGCCAGCACGTCAACCCGCTCAAGATGACCAGCCTGGTCCCCCGGGAGCCGCTCGATCTGCCCGACGGACCGCAGGTGGAGGTCGAGCTCGGCTGCGGCGACGCCCGGTTCCTCATCGAGCTCGCCCGCGAAAACCCCGACGCGCTCTACGTCGGCCTCGACATCCGCGACGAGTTCCTCGACTTCGGCCGGCAGGAGATCGACCGCCTCGAGCTGCACAACGTCACCCTCGAGCGATCCAACCTGATCGTCGACCTGGACCACCTGTTCTTCCCGGGGCGGGTGCGGCGCTTTTACGTCAACTTCCCCGATCCGTGGTTCAAGCCGCGCCACCAGAACCGCCGCTGGCTCACCGAGGACAGGGTCCCCTGCCTGGTGCGGGCGCTCCGCCGCCGCGGCGAGATCCTCTACCAGACTGACGTCTGGGAGCTGGCCCTCGAGGCGCTGGCGCTGTTCGAGGGCGCCGGGGCCCTGACGAACGAGGCCGGCGACTGGTGCTTCCTCCGGGGACCGAACCCGTTCGGAGTCCGCTCGTCGCGGGAGCAGGCCTGCGAGGAGGAGCGCCGGCCGATCTGGCGTCTGCTGTTCATCAAGCTCGAGGGCGACGACGAGGACAGCTACGACTGACGAACGGGGGACGGCGGCACACGTCCCGATGCCTACCAGGCGGAGGGCTTCGGTCGCCGCGGCGTGAGGAGTGCAAGCCCGCGTTCGCTTTCCCAACCGGGCTGGCACGACGGTCGAGCGACGCTTGCGGCC
>Ga0316577_10001132_pt1 | contig 12183 bp, 15 predicted proteins | sample S5NA_FD_203073 | JGI IMG/M metagenome (GOLD analysis project Ga0316577, IMG submission 203073) | Rhizosphere microbial communities from salt marsh grasses in Alabama, United States - S5-7_050615r2r1 | ecosystem: Host-associated > Plants > Roots > Rhizosphere | place: USA: Alabama | collected... | reverse complement strand
CTGTATGGGTGAACGACGGTACCGGCCGTCTAACGCCACATCCCACGACACCCAAATTCGGCGCTGGTGACAGTTATGATGTCGCGTTGGGCGATCTGGATGGCGATGGCGATTTAGATGCTGTGGTAGTAAACGGCATAGATCATCCGCAGACTGCCTGGTTGAACGACGGGTTAGGAAATTTCACTGCACAGCAAGACACCCCTAACTTCGGCGCCGGGTACAGTTCTTGCGCCGTATTGGGCGATCTGGATGGAGATGGCGATCTCGACACCATCATCGGCGACAGCAGCTCCTTGGATGCAACTGTCTGGCTTAACCGGAATTTATACAAGATTATGCTGCCGCTGCTTCTTCGGGATTTTCCTGAATAATGCTAACACATCTAGGTCGGATCGTTCTCGGCCGCCCCAATGCCCAGTTCGTTTTCCAAATCCACGATCTCGCGCAAAGTTTCTAGCGTGGCCTGGGCTTCAGCTTCATCCAAAATATTGAGCGCAAAGCCCACGTGGATGACCGTGTAATCACCCACCTTGACTTCGGGCACGTATGCCAGACAAGCTTCGCGGACAACACCCCCAAAATCGACCTTGCCCATTTTCAAACCGCCAATTTCATAAATTTCAGTGATTTTTCCAGGGACACCCAAACACATAATTCGCTCCTCTCAGGCGGGCACGAAAACCGCAGCAATATCTTCAGCCTTGATTCCCGGTGTTTCGATAGCCTGTTCTTGATAAAACGCCGCGATCCTTTCGGTGAGGGCGGCCACATCCGCAGGAGCACCTTCGAGTGCCTGCTCAAGTTCGGGCAAGGCTTCCGCCGGATAAATGAAGAAATCACCGGAGATGTGCACCTCGCGCAGATACCCATCTTCTTTGATGGCCGTCACCCGGATCAACCCGCCGGGCGCTTTAAGCATGTTTTGCACCACGTAAACCCCATCCCGGATTTTTACCTGTCGGGTATCGGTGCGGCGGCGATCATTCGCCAGCAGCCATTCATCGCTGTGGTGCTCGCACTGCAGAGCCTCGCCTTTGGCGAGTATATCCGCATCGGGAGCGGTTTTGTGCGTCATCGGCCCCAGAATGGCTTCATAACGCCGGGCTAGATCATCACCGAGCGCCCGCGTCTCAGGAATTGAACCGGTTTCACGCTGCATCGTGCTGAGGTTTTCCTGCAAAGTCTTGAACACTTTATCTCGAAATTTCTCGTTTGGTACGCGCAGGCACTTGCTCATCATCTCGTAGTTGAAATCCATGATGAAATTTCCGACGATCACGATCATCTCGTTAATTTCGGCAGCGCCGTTACCGGAAACTTTTCGACCATTGGCGATGATGTCATTCACCGGTTTGTAAGCGGCATCTACGCCAAACTTGCGGTAGGTTTCAACCACCGGGGTGAGGAACTTGCGATAGAGTTCGATCTTGTTTTCCGGGATGCCTGGGCGATTTTTGTGCAGGATCAATTGGTAAAATAGCTGCCCGCTGTCGAGATAGACTGCCCCGCCGCCGACTTCACGGCGGAACACAGGGATGCCGTTAGCTCTGGCAAACTCAAGGTCAATCTCCTGCTCAGCATCCTGGTGGAAACCGATGCATACATAAGGCGTGGCCGGACGCAGGATGAAAAGCGCTTCTTTTTGCAAGTAAGCCGCGGCATGGTAGAGCGCCTGGCTGTGTTCCCAAGAAACTTTGTCGAGGAAATAGTAATCCATATTGTTCTCCGATAAATTGATTGTTTGGATGTTTTACCTCAATAAACCCCATTCGTGCAAGACCCGTTCGGCACGCGCCAAAATTTCCGGCATGACAGCCTGGATCTCAGGGCTGATCCCATACCCGATGGATAGGTCCACCGGTTGGGCGCCCACCAGATGCAGGTGTTCGGGGAAATGCTCGCGGAACTTCGCCAGCCCGAGAACCTCCTGGAAGGTGATCTGGTGATCTGACATTTTAATATTACGGTAAAGGGGAATCTCGTCTTTGGCGAGTTCCATCACCTGGCCGGGTAGCGAGAAGCGCGACACGACGGAGTCGAGCACCAGTAAATGGCTGGCCTCCTCCACCCAGGGAAGCAGATTCAACCCTAATGCGCCGCCGTCCAGAAACTCCACGTCCGGGGCGCACTCGGCCAACCTTTCTTCCAGCAAAGCCAGGGCGTGCACCCCCAACCCCTCATCGGTATTGAGCGTATTGCCCAACCCCATCACAATCTTGCGCGCTGTATCATTAAAGTCCATTCCACTGCTCCAAAAAAATTTTTGGGTATTTACTCCGGTGAATCTCGATTCTAAGTGGTTTTCTCGCTAAACACTTGAAAACCTGGCAGGTTTGTGAAGTCAATATTTTGGCTAGATGACCGTTCATACCGAGTCGACCGCAACTAAGAAGACTGTTTAGAAACCTTTCAGGTTTTATCTTACTTTGCGAAACTACCATTAAAATGACCTCCAGAACCCTTCCAGAGCGCCGGAGGTCATTTTGTGGGTTCGTTGTGTTTAGATGATACAGGTGTTCAAGCCAGTGGCTACTTCACCCAACTCATTGCCGTCCGCATCGACCATGTGGATGGCGCAAGCCATGCACGGGTCGAAAGAGTGCATCGTGCGCAGAATTTCCAGCGGCCATTCGGGCTTGGCCAGCGTGGTGCCGACCAGCGACATCTCGTAAGGGCCAGGCTGTTCTTTTTGATCGCGGGGAGAGGCGTTCCATGTGGTTGGGACAACCATCTGGTAGTTGGAGAGTTTGCCGTTATCGATCACGCACCAGTGACCTAGGGCACCGCGCGGCGCTTCCATGAAGCCGAAGCCTTCTGCATGAGATGGCCAAGTGGTCGGTTCCCACTTATCGCCGTTGAAGGTCTCGGTGTCGCCAGCCTTGATAGCTTCGACCAGATCGTTGTAGGTCTTGAGCATGAAGTCGGCGAAAACCTTGGTCTCGATGGCGCGAGCGGCGGTGCGTCCCAGGGTGGAGAAGACTGCTTCGATGGGCGCGTCCAGGGTGCTGAGCACCGTATTGGTCAGCTCTACCGTTTGCTCGTGGCCTTTGGCATACAGCGCCAATACACGTGCCAGCGGGCCAACTTCAACGGGCATCCCTGCCCAGCGCGGCGCTTTGAGCCAGGAGTATTTCTGCTCCACTTCCAGGTATTCATAAGGTGCGTTGGGACCGGTGAAATTCAGATTGGTCTCGCCTTTCCAAGGGTGCAGGCCTTGCTGGTCACCACCGGAGTATTCGTACCAGGAGTGAGCAATAAATTCCTGCATCCGTTCGAAGTCGCGCGGGTCTGGTTCCTGGATGTTGTTCAGATCACGCCCGATGATGACGGAGCGCGGCACGAGGTACTTGGATGTGTCGCTGTTGTCGGTATCGGGAAGTTCGCCCCAGGTTAGGAAATTACCGATCCCTTCACCGAGGCCGGCGTAGTCCAGATAGTAAGGCGCAATTGCCAGCAGATCAGGCAGATAAACCTGATCGACAAAGGCAATCATGTGGTCGATGCTGTCTTTTATGATCGAAAGCCGGTCAGCATTCAGGGCGGTGTCGCTGTTGAGATCGATTGGCATGGGTACGCCGCCGACCACAAAGTTCGGGTGTGGGTTTTTGCCCCCGAGGATGGTATGGATCTTGGTGAAGGTGCGCTGTGCATCGAGAGCCTCGAGGTAGTGTGCGGTCGCCAGGAGATTGATTTCGGGCGGCAGTTTATAGGCAGGGTGTCCCCAGTACGCGTTGGCGAAGATCGAAAGCTGGCCGCTATCGACGATAGCTTTGACCTTTTTCTGCACATCGGCAAAGTAGCCGGGGGAGGAATTTCCCCAGGAAGAGATCGACTGTTGGATACTGGAGGTCTCGGCCGGATCAGCGCTGAGGCAGCCGGTTACATCCACCCAGTCGAGGGCGTGCAGGTGATAGAAATGCATGACATGGTCGTGCACGTACTGCTGGGCGATCATCAGGTTGCGCATCAAGTTGGCTGCTTTGGGGATTTGAATACCCAGGGCATCTTCCACCGAGCGGATGGAAGCGAACGAGTGAACAGTGGTGCAAACACCGCAGGCGCGCTGAGCGAATGCCCAGGCTTCGCGCGGGTCGCGGCCTTGCAGGATGATCTCGATGCCGCGCACCATCGTGCCAGACGAATAAGCCTGGGTGATGGTACTGTTATCGTCCACCTCGGCTTCGATGCGTAGGTGCCCTTCGATACGGGTAATGGGGTCAACAACTATTCTCTGGGCCATATTTTTCCTCCTACTGGTTTCGAAGCCATTCCAGGGCTTCTTCTTCGGTATCGAAGTGCCGGACTTCATGGGTGTAGTAGCTATCCGGGACTTCGAGGATGGTTGGGTCAATCGGCGCTCCGAAAATTGCCGCGGTGGGCATCATCGGGCGGAAATTCTTGATATGCCGGGCACACTCTTCGCCGGTTGTACCGCTCAAATCAATCAGCAACTTGCCGCGGTAATCGAGCATGAAGCTTGCCAGCGATTGGATCGTTTGGGGAGTGAATTCCCCGGTATGCTGGCAGCGGACAATGTTGCGTTCGATGGGTGTAATCGAAAATGAGGATGTCATTTCTACCTCCTAATCCACCAGGGCATCGGCCACCATTTGGGCCAGCCCGGTGACTTTCCAATCCAGTTTGAAGTGATCCACGCCATCCGTGAACTGCAAACGGCAGTTCGAGCAGGACATCGCGACTGTCTTTGCACCGACCGCCTCCACCTGGTGGATCTTCAATTCAAAGGCTGCATAGCGCACCGGATCAGCTGCTTTGATGGCGATCACACCACCCCCGCCGCCGCAGCAAATCGCCTGCTCGCGGTTGGGAGTCATTTCCTTGAACGATTCAGGAGCCAGGATTTGGAGAATGTCACGCGGTTCCTGGATATGCCCGCCCTTGCGTTGAATCTTGCAGGCATCATGGAAAGTGATCGTGCCTTTCTTGTCGAAGAAACCCGGTTTTAGTTTGATCCGGCCACTGCTGACCAGTTCACCTAATACACCCGTGATATGGACGATTTCGAAATCGTTGGCTTCAGGTATCCAGTTGGCGGCATGCCAGCGCAAGGCATCGTAGGCATGACCGCACTCGGTTACCACAATACGCTTGACGCCTAATTCTCTAGCGCCATCCAGTACGCGGTTGAGCAAGAGTATGGTGTTCTCCACACTGCCCTCATAGAAACCGAAGTTGACGATCTCACGCGCTGTACTGCTAACGGTCCAATTTTCTTTGGCGGCGTTGAGGATTTGAGCGATAGCGGCGACATTCGTGGGGAATTTCATGACCTCGATGGAGGAGAAAACCACCATCGTATCTGCGCCTTGAACATCGCGCGGGATCTCTTCTTCCCATTCATCCTCGATCCACTCCAGGCGCTCATCCCAGACTTCATCGGTCATCCCCAAGGGGCTGCCTTCATCGATCTGCTTGTTTACGGCAGCCATCAGGTCATCCGGTACAGCACCGGCGGCGGCCAGACCGGTGCGCACTTCGTACAGCAATGAACCCAGGTCGATCCCCATCGGGCAGACCATGGCACAACGGTTGCAGACGGTGCACGCGAAGTAATTCAGCTCGCTCCAATGATCCAGGTCTTCATCGGTGACGCGTTTATCCAATCCGAGCGAGACTTTTAGCCCGCCTAAGAAGGTAAAGCGCTGCTCGTAAGCCCGGCGCAGCAATTCAGCCTTCCAAACGGGTGCATATTCGGGGTTGCCGGTAGCCTGGTAATAATGGCAGGCCTCGGCGCACATTCCACAGCGGGTGCAGGCTTCCAGTTGTGAAGCCACCCATCCGCCGGTTTCTTTTACAAATCCTTGCATGGCTTGTTGAGTTGCAGTCACATCACACCTCCTATAACGCCACGCCGCGCTTGCCAAATTCCTGACCGTGGATGACACGCGCGAAGAAATAGAACATAAAGTGCGATATGCGGCTGAGCGGGATCCAAATCAGGAGCATATCGACGGCCAGCATGTGCAGGCTGAAGAGCACTTCGTACTGGAACCACAGGTGGTGGGTCATCATATAGCCCGTTACCATGGGGATGAAGACCATCAGCCAGGCCAGGTATTCGGCCGGGCCAGAGATCAACTTCAAAACCGGGTGGATCAGGCGATTGATCAACAAGATTAGCATCCCGACGATACCTGCCACTGCCAGCCAATCGACGATGGGCAGGGGCAGTGTTGGCCAGCCGAACTTGAGCAGGCTTTTCCAAACCAGCATGTGCGGCGTGCCCAGGAAAATCACCACGAAAAGCCCCAGGTGGAACAAACCACCACCGATGTAGATGAGCGGGTTGCGTTTGAAGGTGTTCTTAACCCACGGGATGAAAGGCCAGATGAGAATGGCCTTAAAAAAGGATTTGACTACACCTGCTGCTTTGCTGCCTTTGGTTGGTATGCGGTCCTTGCTCCACCCCAAGCCGATTACGTTTACCAGTCGGTAAACCATCCCCCCAACAAAAATCAGCAGAGCGGCATAAAAGAACGGGCCGCGCGCAAACTCCAATATAGATTGCCAGGTCATTCAGCACCTCCTTGAGCCTTTTTCTTAGACTGGTTGACGAGTATATTGCCAACGCCAATAGCCGCACCTGCAACCACTGCAGCACCGACCGCAGTGACTCCAGGCCGATCCAGCGGAGCAGACTGCCCTTGATAAAAACCGCCGCCATCCCAGAAGTTCGGTTCAGAACAACCCAGGCAAGGGTGCCCGGACTGAATTGGGAATGACAGGCCTTGATCCCATTTGATCGAGGCACAGGCATTGTAAGTGGTGGGACCTTTACAGCCTAATTTGTAGAGGCACCAGCCTTTTTTCGCACCTTCGTCATCGAAAGACTTGGCAAATTTGCCGGCCTCATAGAACGCGCGGCGCAGGCAGCGGTCGTGGACGGTAACACCGTAGAAAGTCTTCGGGCGGTTCAGTGAATCTAACTCAGGCAGGGCGCCGAAAAGTGCGTAATTCGCAATCGTGCCAGTGGTGACTTCGGGAATAGCCGGGCAACCGGGGATGTTGACGACCGGCTTGTCGGTGATGATATCCCAAACGCCTTTAGCCTCGGTGGGATTCGGGTTGGCTTTCGGTAAGCCTCCAAAAGCGGCGCAGTTGCCGGTGGCAATGATTGCGGCCGCCCCTGAAGCAGCATTATTGAGCAGATCGAGGGCACTGCGCCCACCAATCGTGCAATAGTTGCCCTCCATGCCCAGCGGAATACTGCCTTCAACGACGAGAATGTACTTCCCGGCGTATTTTTGCATGGCATCTTCTTTGGCCTGTTCTACCTGGAAGCCGGCAGCCGCCGAAAGGGTTTCATGATATTCGATGGTCAGGGTATTGAGCACCAGGTCGACCAGGGTAGGCGAATTGGAGCGAGTAATCGCTTCGCTGCAACCAGCACAATCTTGAAATTCCAGCCAGATAACGGGCAAGCGCGGCTTAGTTTCCATCGCTTCCAGGACTGCATGGTTAATGCGAGCGCTGCGCAAAGGTTTGGTGGTCTCTTCGGCAGCGAGCACCGGAGGGGCCATGGTTAACCCCATTGCGGTCGCCAGCAGGCCGCTCAACTTGAGAAAATCGCGACGAGAAACACCTTTTTTTATCAAACTTTGAGCAATGGTTTCTTCAGGCATATCCTCCTCCTGTTAGATTGAAATAGAAAAGCATGGTGTTAACACCATGCTTTTAAAGATTTACCCGCAAGATATATCATCGGCTTCGAGCTTCTGCCGATAGGCTTCCAGGCCATCAGGGCCAAAAGCCAAACTGCCTTTCTCGCCTTCCCAGTCGGTGGGTTGAATCTCAGCGATCCAGCCTTCTCCGTAGGGATCGTTCGCTGCAATATTGGGGTCATCGGACAGCTTCTCGTTGCCGCGCAGCAGCACGCCGGTAACGGGCGCAGGCACGGGGCCAACAAATTTGCTGCTCTCGACCAGGGCAATACTCTTCTTCTGGGCTACTTCCTTGCCAATTGACTTGGCTTTAACGGTAACACCAGCCAGTTTGCTGCCAGCCAGTTTGGCGGCAACAGTCGTCATGCCGACGCGCACCGTCCCGTCTTCGAGCGGTTTGGCCCAAACATGCTTATCGATCAGGTAGTAGAGATCATCGGGTAGATTGCATCCGTTTATGTTTGCCATAGAAAACTCCTTGTTGTGGTCTCTCGCAAAAGGGGAGAAATTAGAATGTCAAAACTTTGCTGTCTTCGGCTTCCTGCCACATATAGGCTCCGCCGACCAACTTGATACCGTCGATCAGGTCTGCAGCTTCCATGTCGTGGAGTTCCATGGAGGCGGTGCAGGCTAGGAAGGTGACGTCTGCATCCAAGGCATCCTCGATGAAACCGCTGACGGGTTTGCCGCCTTCTTTGGGGTAGACTGTCTCGGCCACGCCTTTTTTGAGCAGCAGGGTGCCGTCAATGGTGAAGAACATCGTTACTTCGTAATCCATTGCAGCGGCCAGTGTGGCAAAAAAGAAGGGGGTCGCGCAGCGGCGCGGGGTTTCCGGCCCGCTGGTCATAATGATTAATATTTTTTCCATAAAGTTCTCCTTATCTAGTTAGAATGAAAGCACAATAGCATTTTCACTGGCATATTTCAGGAAAGCGGCGGCCCCCGCTACTTCGATGCCATCGATCAAGTCTTCTTTTTTGATACCCATCACATCCATGCTCATCTGGCAAGCGATCAGGCGGACATCCATCTCGAGTGACATTTCCAGCAACTCGCTGAGTTTTGCAACGTTGGCTTTTTTCATCCAACCGTTCATCATGTTGGTTGCAACAGCTGTCATGCCAGGCAGTACGCCCAGGATATTGGGCACCGAGATTCCCGGAACGGGCTGCGGCATGGCAGGGTTGGCAATCGGTGATACCTGCAGTTTGTCGATATTGCCTTTTTTGAGGATTTCCAGGCCGTAGAATGTGAAAAATATACCAGCCTCCATATCCATTGCCACGGCAGCAGTCGCCAAGATGAACGGAGGGTAAGCAGCATCCAGCGAACCGTGGGTAGAAATGATGGCTAAACGTTGTGCGGACATTACAGACTCCTTTTTCTAATACGTTAGCTCGTTGGCTGCTTCAGAGACTTCTTTGGCGAAGGTGGCAGCGTTGACGATCTTTGCACCTTCGATGAAATCTTCTTTGGTAGTCATTTGATTTATCCCCAGGGCGGTTATTTCTTTTTTACAAAGAAGGTGAACTGATCCCCTTCTTTTTCATGCCCTAAGAGTTCGTGGCCGGTTTTGGATGTCCAGGCTTCCATATCGGGCAGGGAACCGGGATCGGTCGAGATCATTTTGAGCACCTGACCACTTTGCATGGCGTCCACTGCTTTCTTGGTCTTCAAAATAGGCATCGGGCAAGACATTCCACTGCAATCTAATTCTTGATCGAAATTGTATGACATTTTGTACTCCTTTTGTATTTTGGGTTAGGGTTCGAATAAACTCATTTCAGAAATTTGCCGCAAACGATTCATGAGGTCGGATCTTTCTGCGCCGATCTGTTCGAAGGTATGGGCAACGCGTTCGAGCCATCCACTGATTCGCTGCATGGTGCGAGTGTCAAGCACAGGAATTTTCTGAGCTGCATTTTTCAATAGGTCGATATCCAAGTGGTATTTTTGCGCTAAAGCTTGCAAACGTGCATCCTCTTCCTCGGGTTTCGGCTCAGACACGTAGAACTGGCCTACCACCAAGATCGCAAGCAGTTCACCGTTGACTTCGATGCGGGCGCGGGCATATTCCAGTCCGGCATGACAGGCGACGAATTCCGGCGCATCTTCTTTTTGCTGCGCTAATTTCCGCCACGATTGGATACAGCCCTGATACCCATCTTTATCCTGCTGAATCAGTTTGCAGAAATCACAAGTATGACTGATCTGGGTGAGTGGGTTACCGTGTATATCAGCGGTAACGGAACCGACTTGTGTAATTTCTGAAAACACATCCTGGATCGGCTGCACTGTATGCAGCGGCAAGACGTCCAAAGTCGCTGCGCGCTCTTGCGCTTCTTGGTTGGGTACGAGCGACCCGGAAAGTAAATTTTCAACTTCGCTCACGGGGAAACGCCAGTGATGGCCTACTTTGATACCAGTCAAACGACCATCCTTGAGCATTCGGTAAATTGTCGTCCGGTCAACGTTTAAAAGATCTTGTACCTGTTTGGTTGTGAGCAATTGACCATAAGCTTCCATAGAAAAAGTGGACATATACCCTTCCATAAGACTACCAGTAATTAATTTGCAATAGTTTGCAATAGTTTGCTATAGTTTGCTATAGTTTATAATAATATTATTCACCTTTTGCTATTTTTACACAGGTGATATTTGTCGGTTATATATGTGACATTTGTCATGTGTTCGTTAATCGATAGTCCTTTCTTCCCAGGATTTATCACACAGACCTCCTGTTTGGATCATTCACCAAAATTCGAAATATCGCAGCCAGGCTATCATGATTCCCGAAAAGCTTCCTTAAAGCGAAACGGCGCGTCCACCCGCGCGCCGTATCTTCGATCGGAAGGATGCTGTCCTTCCTTAATTTCAATTTTCAGCTAATCTTCGAATTTCAAGTATTTGCCCCCGGTGTTCTGATTCGTGCTGCATCAAGTGGTGCACGACCCACTCACAATTCACATCATATTCTTCCAATTCCCGGATTCGACGGAACTCATCGATGCTCATTCCCTGAACGGAATCCAGAAAATATTTACGAGTCTCATCCAGCCGCTGCACATGTTCTTCAATGCAAACTCCTTTCACGATGCTCAAGCGGCCTTTCTCATCACGCACATTGTAAGGAAATAATTTCTTAATCTCAGGCGGGAAATTGCTTTGAAGAATTTCAGAAAATAACCAACTCATTTCGATCGCGGCGATATGATAAAGGATCGAGCCGATACAATTTCCACCGGGCGAGCCATTCCAATCGAGTACCAGTTGACTGATACCCTGCAGTGATCCCTTGGTCCGGCTGCGCGTGTCTTCTAACATCCATAAATAGATGCCAATATCAAACGCACAATTTGGTGAGGCCCGAACAATAAGCGTTTCCTTTTTTTCTTGTTTCATATCACTCTATTCCTTATCCGGATTTTTTGAAAAGCCTTTGACACAAATGTCTTACCATGAAATTACCCAACCAATATCCGATTAATTTGGTAATTTTGATCCTATTATAACTTCCGATGTAGGATTCGTGTAATGAAAATAAGAACCTTAGATGTTGGAACCGTTGATAAAGGTAATCCAAAGTATTGGATTTGAATGAGGTCATACAATTCGTCAGTTTTTTTGCGATGCTCAGGGGAGTTGTAATCTGACAGCCAAGCATTCTTACTTCTAGTCCATGATTGTTTATCAAACAAGAAAACGGACTCGAACTTTCTATCGATTGCGGTTAATGCAGCGCTGGATATTACTCTGCTGTTGAGCCACACGCTTGAACGACAATTGGCATAAACAAGGGGTCGGATATCTGAATAGCTAGATTTCTGGTGGTTTGGCTTTCACATGATAGGGGTTTGGGGGTTTGTAAAAAAATGATAATTGTATTTGAATCGGATGTTTAATGGGTGTACAATATAATTAATTTATACAACAAATACTGGACATCGATGGTCCACTCCTGGTAAGTGCACGCCGTTCTGATCATTTGTAGCTCAAGTTGATGAAGCCTATTCTGGAACGAAAATGGAGAAAAGAAGATCCTATCGGCCTTCGAAAGAGAACTGATTTGGGACTATTTGCAGAGCAAAGATTATTGGTGGGAAGACCTGCGCAAATTATCATGTGAAGAAACCAGATACATTATGAAACAAGACGGTCAATACGCATCTCTAAAACATACCGAAATCGAGGCGAAAGTAGGTTTTCACAGGAAAGATCATTCCGATAGCTCATAATTAGGAGGTGTGCTATGTTAAAGGAAGTGCGCAATGTTGATGTAGATGACCTCATGGCCAAAGCCAGGAAGCCTTCGACAGATGCTTTAATTTTACATCCTTTTTACCGGGGTAAAATCGAAGTAGTGCCCAAATGTATAGTCCGAGACTTTCAAGATTTCGCCATTTGGTACACCCCTGGTGTAGCCGCGCCATGTCGTGAAATTGCGGAAAATCCGGCATTGGTCTACGAATACACAAATAAGTGGAACAGCGTAGCAATC
>Ga0316577_10001131_pt1 | contig 12183 bp, 9 predicted proteins | sample S5NA_FD_203073 | JGI IMG/M metagenome (GOLD analysis project Ga0316577, IMG submission 203073) | Rhizosphere microbial communities from salt marsh grasses in Alabama, United States - S5-7_050615r2r1 | ecosystem: Host-associated > Plants > Roots > Rhizosphere | place: USA: Alabama | collected... | reverse complement strand
GAGTCTGCCGTATCCACCGAAATCAAACTGACGCACGAGGCGCTCCGTCGCCTCGTGCGTTGACTCCTACCCGCGGGTGCTAGCCGCCCGCGGACACCAGATCAGGGTTGATACGACTTGGTGTCGAAGCCGATACCCGTAGGCTCCCGCTTGTAGCCGGTCCCGAACTCGACGGCGACGGGTTTCGTTTGCCGCGTCGCCAGACCCGGCTCGATTGGCTTGCCGCGGTGCATGTAGAAGGCATACGCCTCCATTGCCGTCATGTCATCGCTGTTGACGTCGAGGCGCTCACCCAACTGGGGGTTTTCGATGCACCAGTTCGCCATCTCCCGCCACGGGATCACCTTGCCGTACATGGTCATGTATTTCGGAAAGGTCTGCGGATTTGAAGCAGCGGCGTCGGGATGGCAGTTGCCGCAGGCGAGGCCGTTGGTCGTCATGCTCGGCTTGCTGCCATGCCACATCTGATAGCCTTGATCGACCAGGTTGTACAAGGCGTCCTTCTGCTCCGCCAGCTCCTCGTCCGTGAACGGCGCACGGGCAGACACCGAACCCATTGCAAGGACGGTAGACGCGGCCAATCCGACGCACGCCAGGCGCACGACTTTGCTGTTTGCTTTCATTATCAACTCCCCTCTCAGACCGGAACCTTGAATCCGTCTTGCATGAATGGTGTCAGCGAGTCCTCAAACGGCTTGTATTGCACCAGGCCGGTGAAGTCCTCGGACAGATTGATGAGCTGGATGCCCTGTCCGTCGGTCGCGATCGACGGGTCCGCCCGATTCATCTGTGTTTCCGGGAAGGCCAGCTCGACCGGTGGATAGGGCCAGGGCCAGGAAGTGCTCATGGCAGCGACGGAAGACATATTGCCGATCCGGTTGTAGAGGGTCTGATGCACGTGGCCGTGGTAAGACATCACATTGTCGAACTTCGACAGGATCTCGCGGATCTCGGGCGCATCGGAGGTCTGAAAATTCCAGCGTGGGTAGTAGTCCCACAGCGGCGAGTGTGTGAAGACGACAATCGGGGTATCCGCGGGCAGATCCTTGACGTCCTTCTCGAGCCACTCGAGCTGCTTCTCATGCACGCCCCAAGGGCCGGCGATCGGGCTTTCGAGCATCTCCATGACGGTCATCCGCTCCTTCGGCGACAGTCCGGCCCCGGTCCAGAAGTCCTTGACCAGGATGGAGTTCAGGCCGATGAAGTGGACACCTTTGTGATCGAACGACCAGGTCTCGTCGCCGAAGAGTCCACGCCAGGCGTCGCCCATGTCGAGATACCAATCGTGCTCGCCCGGGATGTATCTGACCGGCACCTTCAGCTTCGAGAGGATCTTGCTTCCCTTGACCAGTTGGTCCTCGGTCCCATTCTGCGCGACATCGCCGCCGAACACGACGAAATCGGGCAGCGGGTCCATCGCATTCACCTGCGCGACCGCGTCAGCGAGCTGAGTGTCGAACTTGTGATTGTCGATGCTATAGAGGTGTGCGTCGCTGATGATCGCGAAGCTGAACGGTGTCACGACCCGCTTGCCGCTCGCCGCGCCCGCGACCTTCACCAGACCGAGATTTACTCCGACAGCCTGGGCGACCAATGTGGTCAATCCCGCCTTGCCTGCAAAACCCAGAAAACGCCGTCTGCTCAGATCTTCGATGTTTGCCACTTATCTCATCCTCATTTCTTGATGGGAACCTGCCTGCTTTAACCGCAGGCGGAGACTAGAGACACTCCTGGAAAATTCAAGAGATTTAAGTCGAGGCGTTGAATCTTCCGGACTCCAGCGCTCTCTTCTCTATACTCGGCATCGTGAAGAGAGTGCAGCGCGGGGCTCCTTATTTGTTCGCGCTATACGCCGACACCTGTCCTCACAATGCCGTTCGTGGCGGTCTCACCGCAATGAGATGCCTCCGCCCAACCGGTATGCGCTGTACCCCAGCGTCTTGAACCATCGCCTCGTCGTCGGCAGTGCGGCGGCGGTCTCGCTCGGCTCAGCGGCGAACCCGCGCGGCGCATCTGGTCACCGGCCAATCAGTATTGGGGGCGCCGTGCGTTCGCGTCAAGTGCTTCTTACCGTTTCGAGACAAGTGCCGATGAATCGTGATCCGGGATGCCTTCCGTATCGGCCGCGGTCGGATCCGGCGATGTCAAATGTCACGAATGTTATTAAATAAGCAATCACAAATATGCACCCCCATGTGAGCGGCAGGTCCATGGGTGAGTGCTAATACGCTGGAATCGTCGAACGCATCCGCGCACGAATCGACAAGCCGCCGCATGCGTGTGGTCTTGGTCGACCGACTGGTGTTCATCCGAGCGCGAATAGAGAACCGACGCCGGACGCAGGGTGCTCGGTCAACCGTCCGGCCAGGCGTCGCACGCGGTCAGACGGAAGGGTTTCGCGGGTGTTGGCATTCCGGCCAACGTCAGATCGCCACCGGCGGGCAGTGTCACTCAGATCGCCTTCTCGACGCTCGCGCCCCGCGTCTTGCGCGGGCGCAGTCCGCGCGGCACGACCCAGTGCTCGGCGAGCTCGAACACGCCCTGCAAGGCGAGGGCGAGGAGGGCGGCGGGGACAGCGCCTTGCATGATGAGCGCGGTGTCGTCCAGCCGGATCCCGGTGAGGATCGGCTGGCCATAGCCGCCTGCGCCGATCAGTGCGGCGACCGTGGCGGTGCCGACGTTGAGAACCGCGGAGGTCTTGATCCCGGCCAGGATGGTGTTGGCGGCGAGCGGAAGCTCCACGAGGCGCAGGCGAGCGCCCCGGGTCAGTCCGATCACGTCCGCCGATTCGCGGATCGGCACCGGGATGTCTGTGAGACCGGCGTGGGTGTTGCGGATGATGGGGAGCAGGCTGTAGAGGAAGAGGGCCACGACCGTTGGCAGCCAGCCGATCCCGAGCCAGGGGATCAGAAAGACGAACAGGGCGAGGGACGGAATGGTCTGGATCATCCCCGTGATGGCCAGCAGCAGCTGGCCGAGCCGGGGGTGCTGCGCCGCCAGCACGCCGAGCGGCACCGCCAGCAGAATGGCCGCGGTGAGCGACGCAGCGACCAGGCCGAGGTGCTCGAGCGTGCGCCGGGCCATCTGGCCCCAGAAGCCTTGCGCCGACACGCTGACGGAGAGGCCGAGGGTCTCCGAGAGGAGGTCGACGGCGGCCGCCTGCTCCGAGGCACCACCCAGCTTGACCTTCGCGTTCATGCGCGCCATGGTCGCCTCGTCGACCTTTCCCTCGAGACGGTGGAAGGCGGCGAGCGCGGCCGGCGCCTCCGCGGCCAGCTCGGCGCGGTAGAGCAGGATCGCCTCGTAGTCTGCGAAATAGCCGAGGTCGTCCTCGAGCATCCGCAACCCGTAACGGGCGATCTCGGCATCCGTGGTGTAGACGACGGTCACGTCGATGTGCCCGGCGGCGATGCCTCGGTAGACGAGGTCATGATCCAAGCCCTTCACGCGCGTCTGGGGCAGCCGGTAGCGCTGTCTCAGACCAGGCCAGCCGTCGGCGCGATCGAGGAACTCGCTGCTGAAGCCGAGCATGAGATCGGGGTGGGCCTGAAGGTCCGAGATCTGCCGGAGCTCAAGCCGCTCGGCGAGGGCGGCGGGCACCGCGACCGCGTAGGTATTCTGGAAGCCGAGCGACGCCGAGACCCGAATCCCCCGGGTGGCGAGCGCCGCCGCGAGTGACTCCGGCGACCCGACGTCCTCGCCCGCCAGGATCTCGCGGGTCAGGGTGCCGCTGTATTCCGGGTAGATGTCGATCTCGCCGCTCAAGAGGGCGCCCCAGAGGATGCGCGTACCACCGAGCTCGGCGCGATGACGGGCCGGCTGGCCGGCGTCGAGCGCGAGCAGACGCAGGGTCTCGCCCAGGATCACCGATTCAGTGAACTTCTTCGAGCCGATGGTGACGGGGCGTGGCGCGACGTCCTCGGCAAGCGGCCCGGGCGACCAGCCGGCGAGCGCGATGGCGATCAGGAGCAGCACCAGAATGGTCGCGAGCCGCCGTGCCGGATCCGAGCGCTCGAGTGGCCAAGGCGCAAAGGACCCCAAGCGTCTCTGTGGCTTGGCTCCGACTCGGTCGTCACCGGCACGGTGAAGCGTCCGTCGATCAAAGGTCATGGGTGTCTCGCGCCTTTCCGGCGTGACCGCTCTGTGCGGCGTCGCGCGCCGGGCCTGGCACGTCATCCCACCGCTCCGAGCAGGACCCGCTGTGGCTCGCGCTGGGCTTCGACGAAACGGGCGACGAAGGGCTCGGTGGGTCGCGCGAGGAGTACGCTCGGCGCGGCCTGCTGGACGACCTGACCGGCGCGCAGAAGGACCAGTCGATGCCCGAAGAAGACCGCCTCGGCCAGGTCATGGGTCACCAGGAGCACCGTCTTGCCCAGACGGGCGAAGATCGCCTTGAGCTCGCGCTGGAGCTCGAATCGGATCATAGGGTCAAGCGCACCGAGCGGCTCGTCGAGCAGGAGGAGATCAGGGTCGAGCATGAGGGCGCGCATCAACGCCACGCGCTGTCGCTGCCCGCCGGAGAGCTCGATCGGGTAGCGTGCAAGCAGGTCCGCCGGGAGCTGGACCATCTCCGCAAGCTCCGCCAGGCGCGGTTCGCGGCGATCACGCGGCCAGCCGAGCTCGCGAGCCATGAGCGTCACATTGTCACGCACCGTCAGGTGCGGAAAGAGACCGCCGTCCTGGATCATGTACCCCATGCGCAGGCGGGCGGGGCGCAGCCGGTCTGGACGTAACGGCTCACCCTCGAACCAGATCCGGCCACGGTCGGGCCGGATCAGACCGGCGGCCAGACGCAGCAGGGTCGACTTGCCGCAACCGCTCGGGCCGATCAGAACGGTGGTCCGGGCCTCCGGCACCTCCAGGTCGACACCCGCGAGGGCGGGTGCCCCGCCGTACCCTTTCCACACCCCTTCGAATCGCAGCATGGGCTGACCCCCTCGTCGGACGCGCCTGTTTGGACGCGGGTAGGACGCTTGAATTCGCGCGCGGAGACTCGCATTGCAGGACAGCGCCCAACGGACCCTCAGGACAACCCCCCATGTCGTGGAAACCGAGCACCTGCTATGAGTGTGATGCCAACTGCCCGATCCAGGTGGAGATCGACGACAGCGGCGAGCCGATCCGCGTCAAGGGGCCGGACTGCCCGCGCTGCTACGCCCAACTGGATCGGCGGAATCACCCCGAGCGGCTGCTCTATCCGCTCAAGCGCGTCGGTCCGCGCGGGAGCGGCCAGCTCGAGCGCGTCTCCTGGGACGAGGCACTGGGCACCATCGCCGAGCGTCTCGCCGCCGTCAAGGCCGAGCACGGCGCGCCGGCGGTCGGGTTCTTCGCAGGGTACACCAAAGAGGCCAGGCCGCAGCTGCAGCGGCTCGCCCATGCCTTCGGCTCGCCCAACTACATGACCGAGAGCGGCTGCTGTTTCTCGGCGACCATGGTCGCCGAAAAGCTGACCTTCGGCTACAAGATCAAGACGACCTCGACGGTGGTCTCCCACAAATCACGTCTCGTCCTCGTCTGGTCGACGAACCCGCGCGGGTCGATCCCGCCTTTCGATACCCACCCCTTGGTGCTGCCCCGGGCCGGCCGCCGCTTCATCGTGGTCGATCCGCGCCGCACGCCAATGGCCGAGCAGGCCGAGATCCATCTGCAGATTCGCCCGGGGACGGATGGTGCCCTGGCGCTCGGCTTCCATCATTTGATCTTCGCCAACGGCTGGCAGGATCAGGCCTTCCTGGACGAATGGGCGAGTGGGGTCGATGCCTTTCGCGAGTACATTCGGGAGTTCCCGCCCGACCGCGTCGCGTCCATCTGTGGCATCAGGGAGGCGGATCTGCGTGCTGCGGCCGAGCTGTTTGCGACCACCAGGCCGGCCCAGATTACGCTCTCACCCACCGCCACTGTCCAGCACAGCAATGGCTTCCAGAGCCATCGCGCCCTGATCCTCCTGTCCGCGGTGACCGGCAACCTGGATCGCGAAGGCGGCAACCGCTTCTTCAACGACAAGATCACGCCCAAGCCCATCGAGCTCTTCGATCATTGCCGCAGCCACCTGCCGCCGCGCGTCGGCGACGAGGTCTATCCGATCTGGACCCGCTACTGGCCGGCCGCGCAGAGCATGCTGCTGCCGGACTGTATCCTCGACGGGAGGCCCCAGCGGATCCGCGCCTTGCTGGCGATGGGGATCAATACCGCGATGTGGCCCAACTCCAAGCGGGTCGAGCAGGCGCTGGGGCAGCTCGATTTCTTCGCGGTGACCGACTTCTTCCACAACCCCGCCACCCGCCAGGCCGACATCGTGCTGCCGGCGGCGACCAACCTGGAGCGCCCGGCGTTGATCGCCTATCCGGGGTGCGCCTACCAGGGTGAGATCCGGTATCGGCACCCGGTGGTGTCGCCGAAGGGTGAAGCCCGCCCGGACGGGGAGATCTTCCTCGAGCTGGGCGTGCGCCTCGGCATGGCCGAGCAATTCTGGAATGGCGACCTGGAGGCATCCTGGGCCGAGGCCGCGGAAGGGATCCCGGAGGAGATTCGCCGCGAGGTCTACGAGAACCCCGACGGGGTGACCGTGTTTGCACAGGCAATCGACGATCTCGTCGATCAGGGGTACCTCGACGCCGATCGCCTGTACCGCCTGAAGGGCTTCCCGACACGCAGCGGCAAGGTCGAGCTCGATTCCGTCGAGCTGCGCGAGGCCGGCTACGACGGCCTTCCGATCTACCGGGAGCCGGCCGAGAGCCCCGTCTCGACCCCGGAGATCGCGCGCGACTTCCCGCTGGTGCTCACGAGCGGCGCGCGGACCAAGTTCGACACCCATTCGCAGCACCAGTATATCCAGCGCATGCGCCGCGCGATCCCCAACCCTCTGGTCGAGATCCACCCGAGCGATGCACAGCCCCGTGGGATCCGGGACGGGGATGCGGTGACGGTGAGCTCCCCGCGCGGCGCCGTGCGCTTCGTCGCCAAGGTCACCGACCGGATCAAGTCGGGCGTGGTCCATTGCACCCATGGCTGGAACAGCGCCAACGTCAACGAGCTGACCGACGACCGGCACCTGGATCCGATCAGCGGGTTCCCGCCCTTCAAGTCGCTCCTCTGTCAGGTCGAGCGGGCGGAGGGCGGGCCCGGAGGATAATCGGATGCAGGGCCATTCCGGCCATCATCAGCTCGCCTTGCGAGCGGCGCCACGCTCGGGAGGCCCCACAGTCTGGCACTGAGGTGCCTGAACATGCCGGGGCCTTTTGCCCGGGTCTGGAAACGCAACAGCGTTTCCCGAACCGCCTGGCTGGTGGCCGGTCGACACGGCGTGCCGGGCGGCCGGTGAGCACTGCCATCCTGTTCTGGCATGGCGCCCTTGGCGCTCCCAACGAGAGGTCTTCGAGTCGTGCCCTTCATCGGTGTCCTTCCCGAGCGACAACACCTCTTCCAGCCCCAGCCCCGTCGCGCCGTTGGGGTGAGCGATGCCGCCGCCTGGCGTCTCAATCCCGCGCACCGGCAGGTCTACGACAAGCTCTCCCTGGCCTTGGACGCGGGATTGCGCGCGGCGCCCTGCGGCGTCGACCCGCGCGAATATGGCATCGACCCCGCCGAGCAGGTGTTCGTGAAGCCCATCGTCAACCTCGAGGGGATGGCGGTGCGCGCCCGTGCCGCGCGAGCGGACGCCGTTCCCAGCGAGCCGGGCAGCTTCTGGTGCGAAAGGCTCATCGGTCCGCATACCAGCAGTGACTGTCTGGTGCGGGACGGGCAGGTCATCTGGCTGGCCCACACCCGGGCATCGGACGAGAGGGACCGGGAGCGCCCGCTCTATTGGGAGGTCGGGGCCGATCTCGCGGACTTGGAGCCGGCGATCCTGTACTGGGTGGAGCAACACCTCGGCGGCTATACGGGTCTGTGCAACCTGGAGATGATCGGCGGCCGTCCGATCGAGGCACACCTGCGCGGATCCAATGGGTTCTTCGATTTCTACGGCCCCGATTTCATCCCCGCCTGGGTCGCGCTCGTGGACGGGTCCGACCTTGTCCCCCCTCCCTCGATCCCGGGTGGCTTCGTCATCTCGGTGTTCGGCGAGGTCCCGATCAGCGAGGCGCAGTGCGCCGCTGCTGCCGGAGAGGGCGTGCGCGTGGACCTCGACCTGCATACCGCCGGGCGCTCCGCGATCCTGCGTTGCCCGGATAAGCAGGCCGGACTGGCGGTCCTCAGGACGCTTACGGGCAGGTCAGGGGGCGGCGGTGAGCCGCCGGGAGCCGCGATGGAGACGGCAAGCGCTTCGGGCGCCTGAACATGCCGGGCCGTCGGGGGCGGATGGAAAACGCTCAGCTTCAGCGTTTTCCCGAGCACCGAGGCGGCGCGGTGGCATGCGCTTCCGGGGTGTCCAGGCGTGAAGCGGCGCTCAGCTCGCGCAGCCCCCGGATGATACGGCTCTCGAGCCAGTAGTGCGGACGCCATGGCCAGGGTCCGGAGACGAAGCCGACATGTCCGCCATGGTCGGCGAGCTCCAGGGTCACGCCGGGTCCCAGCTCGTGCTCCCAGGGCACAGTGCTCGGAAACATGAACGGATCGTCGCGGGCATGAATGATCAGGGTCGGGATCCTGATGCGCCGAAGGTACTGCCGGCAGCTCGCCTGATTGTAATAGTCGAAGACCCCGTCAAAGCCGCTCAGCGGCGCGGTGATGCGATCGTCGAAGGCATTGAAGTCGTCGATCGCGTCGAGATCGACGCTGAGCGGGAGGTCCCGCGTCGCGAACTTGCGGCCCACGCTTGCCTTCAGCTTGCCGACCAGATAGCGGCGGTAGATCCTGGAGAGACCCAGATCCAGCCTGAGCATGGCATCGCGTAAGACGAAGGGCACCGAGACGGCGACCGCGAAGCCGAGCGCCGGCTGCTTGGTCTCCCCGAGATACTTGAGGAGGAGGTTGGCACCCAAGGAGAAGCCGACTGCCGCGGTGGGCGGCCCCTCGGGGTCCGTGCCCATGGACGCGAGGACCTCAGCGAGATCCTCGGTCGCCCCCGAGTGATAGGCTCGGTCGAGCCGGTTGGGTTCCCCGGAGCAGCCACGCAGGAACATGAAGACAGGCTGGAATCCCTCGCGCTCGAGACGCGCCACGAGGCTCGCGGCGTAATGCGATTCCAGGCCGCCTTCGAGTCCGTGGATCACGAGGACGCGCGGCCCCGGCCCCCGGCCGATCGCCAGGTCAATGAAGTCCCCATCCGCCAGCTCGATGCGCCGAGCGACGAGATCCGCGCGGGGGCGCGCCCGTGAGAGGCTCGGCCAGAGGGTCTGCAGATGCGCACCGGGGAGCCACCAGGCCGGCCGGAAGCTGCTTCGTCTGATCTGCCCCATGGGTGCATGTGCCGCGGTCTGGGTTTCGGCCACCGGCGGTGCCGGGTCGGGCGGGAGCCCGCAGATTGAGAGTCGCCCGCCTTGTCACCTATACTGGCGGCCTTCGGGATGCCACATGAGCTTGCGGGCCTGACCAAGGAATCTCAAGATGCGAACACGCCTTCCGACCCTGATCGCCGCACTGCTGTGCGGGCTAGCTTCCGCGAGTCGGGCAGAGGATCTCCTGCAGATCTACGACATGGCCGTCCAGAGCGATCCCCGTCTCCGCGAAGCCGAGCAGACCCTGTTCGCCACCCGCGAGGTCAAGCCACAGGCCCGCGCGCTCCTCTTGCCAAACCTCGGCGTGGTCGGCGATGTCGACTACCAGGATGTCGACGCCAGGGGCAACAGCCAGTTCGGCCGCTTCAGCCGCAGAGACGACTTCAGCACCCAGGGCGTGCAGGCCGTGGTGAGCCAGTCGGTCTACAACCGCGCAAACTGGATGACGCTGAGCCAGGCCGACAACCTCATCGCTCAGGCCGAGGCGGAGTTTCGCGACGCCGAGATTTCATTGATGGTGGATACCACCGAGGCCTATTTCCGTGTCTTGCGCGCGGCCGATGCGGTCGGGGTGCAGGAATCACTGGTGCGCGCCAACGAGCGTCAGCTCGAGCAGTCCAAGCAGCGTTTCGAGGTGGGCCTGGTCGCCATCACGGATGTGAACGAGAGCCAGGCGGCATTCGACCGGTCCCGGGCCGACCTGATCACGGCGAAAAACGCCTTGGACAACGCCTGGGAGGCGTTGCGCACGATCGTCGGGTCGATCCGGCTACCCTTGGCTCGGCTTGGGGATACGCTGCCGCTCGCGCCCCCGGATCCCAACCAGATCGATGTCTGGGCCGAGACGGCGCTGCGCGCAAACTACGGGATCATCGCCGCGAGCGAGGCAGTCGGCGCCGCAAAGAAGACGATCGAGATCGAGCGCTCCGGCCACTACCCCTCCTTGGACCTCCAGGCGGGCTATGACTTCGCGCGCTCGGGCGCCCAGTTCAACACCGACAGCGACACGGCCTTCGTCGGGCTGACCCTGAATGTGCCCATCTATCAGGGCGGAGCGGTCGCGTCGCGGACCCGGCAGGCCGGCTTCAACTTCCGGGCCGCCCAGGATCGGCTCGACCAGACCCGCCGCCAGGTTGACCAACAGGTCAAGGACGCCTTCCGCGGCGTCCTCACCAGCATCGAAGACGTCAAGGCGAGACAGGCCGCGGTCGTCTCCGCACGCTCCTCGCTCGAGTCCACGCAGGCCGGCCAGGAGGTCGGGACCCGCACCCAGGTGGATGTCCTGAACGCACAGCGGCTCCTGTTCCAGGCCGAGTTCGAGTATCTGAGCTCGCGCTACGACTACATCATCAACGGTGTGCGGCTGCATCAGGCCACGAGCACCCTGACCCGGGACATCCTCGCCAAGGGGAACGCCTGGCTCGATCCCGAGGACATGATTCCTCCCCCGGCCTATTGACGATGTCGGGAAACAGCATCGGAAGACTGTTCGTCGTCACCAGCTTCGGGGAGAGCCACGGCCCGGCGATCGGTGGGATCGTCGACGGCTGTCCGCCGGGCCTGGCACTTTCCGAAACGGACCTGCAGCGCGATCTGGACCGCCGCAAGCCCGGTCAGTCGCGGCACACCACCCAGCGGCGGGAACCGGATCGCGTGGAGATCCTCTCGGGTCTCTTCGAGGGTCTGACGACCGGTGCACCGATCGGGCTTCTGATCCGCAACGAGGACCAGCGCTCCAAGGATTACTCTGAGATTGCCGCCCGCTATCGGCCTGGCCACGCCGACTACACCTACGACCAGAAATACGGCCGCCGCGACTTTCGCGGGGGCGGCCGCTCCTCGGCGCGCGAGACCGCGGTCCGGGTCGCCGCAGGGGCGATCGCCAGGAAGTACCTGGCCGAGCACGCGGGCATCTGCGTCCGTGGCTATCTGTCTCAGCTTGGCCCGATCCGTCCCGCTGCCCTCGATTGGGATCAGGTCGAGCGCAACCCCTTCTTCTGTCCCTGCGCGGAGACCGTCCCCAGGCTCGAGGCGTACATGGATGCCCTGCGCAGGGAGGGGAACTCAATCGGGGCGGCCATCACGCTTGTCGCGACGGGCATGCCCACCGGCCTGGGCGAGCCCGTGTTCGATCGGCTGGACGCCGACATCGCCCACGCGATGATGAGCATCAACGCCGTCAAGGGGGTCGAGATCGGGGCGGGGTTCGCCTCTGTCGAGCAGAAGGGGACGGAGCATCGCGACCAGATGACCCCCGAGGGCTTCCTGTCCAACCATGCGGGCGGGATCCTCGGCGGGATCTCCTCGGGTCAGGATCTCGTGGTCCGCATCGCGCTGAAGCCCACCTCCAGCATCCGGTTGCCTGGTCGGACGATCGACACCCGCGGCAAGGCCGCCGAGGTGGTCACCAAAGGTCGGCACGATCCCTGTGTGGGCATCCGTGCCACACCCATCGCCGAGGCCATGCTTGCCTTGGTTTTGATGGATCACCTGCTGCGCCAGCGCGGCCAGAACGCCGGGGTCGTGCCGCCCACGCCGCCCATACCGGCCGCCCGCCGCGGCTAGTCATTCGGCGAGGATTCCAATGCCCGCGGATGCGCTGCGGGTTCCAGGCCCGTTGCGATGCCTTACTGGCGGCTATCCGGATACTATTTTTTCTACTTCGCATCGCTCGGCGCATTGGTGCCCTTCTGGGGTCCCTACCTGCAGTCGAAGGGGTTCGACGCCCTGGCTATCGGCCAGCTCATGGCGATCCTGGTGGGAACCAAGATCGTGGCGCCGATGCTGTGGGGACATATCGTCGACC
>Ga0316577_10001130_pt1 | contig 12184 bp, 12 predicted proteins | sample S5NA_FD_203073 | JGI IMG/M metagenome (GOLD analysis project Ga0316577, IMG submission 203073) | Rhizosphere microbial communities from salt marsh grasses in Alabama, United States - S5-7_050615r2r1 | ecosystem: Host-associated > Plants > Roots > Rhizosphere | place: USA: Alabama | collected... | reverse complement strand
GTCTTCGTGCAGGGGGTCCAACTCCAGCACGCGCTTGAACTCCTCCAGCGCTTCCTCCTGCCGGTCCATGTTCCGGAGGACCATGGCTCGTGTGTATCGGGAGGCGACCGTGTTCGGATTGAGCTCAATGGCCCGATCGCAATTTGTCAGGGCCTGCTCCCACTGATGGCTGGAGGCATAGTCGCCGCAGAACTGGGCGAACCTCATCTGGTCCACCAGGAGCTGAAGCGAAGTGAAGAAGTGCTCCGCCGCCACCCGCTGCCCACGATCGTCTACGGAGATGGGTTCCACCTCCAGCGCTTCTCCGTTGGCGCTGACGAAGCTCCCTTCCACGCGCCATCCTTCCCCCTCGCGAGTGTAGCTGCCGCAGAAGACGAGCTCGGCCTGGATCTGGGCGCCCAACTGCCTGGTCCTGATGCAGTCGAGATCCTCCATATCCATGTCGAACCGCTTCAGGGCGTCCTTGATCTCCTTTTCCTCGACGGGCTGATGCGTTGCCATGTCGTTGATGAGGTTCCGGAGCTCGTCGGCGAGGCGTTCACCGAACTTCTTGCTCTCATCTCCCGCAGGCGGTACATCAGGCACCAGCACTCGAAACCGGGCCGAGGCCTCCTGCGCCGCGAGCGTGTTCGGCTGGGTGGGGATGGCTGCCAACGCGACGAGGATTAACGCCAGCAGCCCGAGCCGAAGCCGTCCATTCATTGTTCCTTCTCCCTGGAGTGGGTCCAACTTTTCATTGCCGGGGGTTTCAGCGCGATCGCGCCGACAGAGCGGGAGCGTATGAACGCCCCCCTCGCAAGAGAATGGCCCCCCCGGAAACCGGCTCACCCTCCTGCGGAATCCGAAAATCTATACGGACTCGGGAGATAAGGTCAACCGCCCCTCGACCCTACCTATAAAAGTTCACGGCCCCATCCCCCGGTACTCTTCGTAAAATAACGAATCCATCTGATAATTATTACAGGAAAAGTGCTGGAAAGGTCCAGCTACCTGCCGCCGGGAGTCGCCCACTCCTCACCCCTTCCGGCACGCCCGAATCAGGAAAGCACCGCTCCTTCATGGGCCCGGATGGCGGCGGCCGTATCCGCCAGAAGTAGCTTTGCCTTTCGTGACTCATAGTCGAACATCACCAGCGTGGTCTCCCCCGAGGCCACCGGCTCATCATCCTGATCCACCGCAAGGTAGTCCATGACGAGGTGCTTCTTGCCAATCTTGGATACCCGGACCCCGACCCTCAAGGTCAGCGGATAGAAGATGCGTGCATGGTACCGGATCCGGGCTTCGGCCAGGATGAAGTCCACGTCCTCCGGCCCTCCTCCCCCCATGATCTCCTTCCAATACCGCGCTCTGGCCTCCTCGAAGTACACCAGGACCACGGAGTGGTGTGCGTGCCCGCCGATGTCGATGTCTTTGAATCGTACGTCCACGGAATGCCAGAGCTTGAAGAGATCGTTCTCGGGTATCATGGCGGTCCTTTCGAAGCGCGCGGGGAGCAGGCTTTCGCGACCCGCCCCTACCTTCGGGGAATCCTCCTCGTTCGTAAAGAGGGGAGTTGCCGCTGGACATGAATCGCCATAACCCTTCTCTTCGTATCCTCTCCTCGGGGCCTCCGGGATCAGGGCCCCGGGACCCGTGGACGCAGACACCTGAAAGGACTGTTTCGCGACATGCCCGATCCCCATGGCCTCCACGTTCTCCTGGTGGAGGACAACCCCGATGACCTATGGCTCCTGGGAGAAATACTCCGGGGACGAGGTCACACGGTCACCGCGTGTGAAGACGGCGAGTCGGCATGGGCCGCCTACCTGAAGACCCACCCCCCCCTTCTCATCATCGACTGGGTCCTTCCGGGTCTGGACGGTCTCGAGCTTTGCCGCCTGATTCGCGAGGAGAAGGCCAGCGCCGACTGTGTGATTCTCGTGGTGACCGCCAGGGATTCTCCGGAAGACCTGAGGCTGGTATTGGATGCCGGCGCCGACGACTATGTCCCGAAGCCGTTGAACGTCACCCTCTTCGAGATCCGGTTGGCGGTGGCGGAGCAGCGGGTGAGAAACCTCCGGGAGGGGGAACGCACCCGTATCGCCCTCGAGGCGAAGACCCGTGAGCTGGAAGCCCTCTTCCAGAACCTGGACGAGGTGTTCTTCTCCCTCGATCTGAAGGCGGACGATATCATCCAGGTGTCCCCCGCCGTGCAGGATCTCCTGGGCGTTTCCCCGGATGCCTTCATGAGCGATCCCGGGCTATGGAGGGCGCTCCTCCTCCCGCCCGAGCTGCGGGAGGTGGAGGATCTGGCCCGGTGGCTTCCCTCCCTGGGCAATCTCACCTTCGAGTACGGCGCCACTCGCCCCGACGGAGTGCACCGTTGGGTGAAGTCCACCCTCAAGCCGACCCTGGCACCCTCCGGAGAGATCGTTCGACTCGACGGGATCCTATCGGACCTGACGGCCCGGAAGGCAGCGGAAGAAGAGCTTTCGGCCCGAAGCCAGGAGGTTCAGGCGGCCAATCAGGAGCTGGAGGTCTTCGCGTATTCCGTGTCCCACGATCTTCGGGCACCCCTCCGAACGATGCAGGGTCTCGCGCACACGCTCATCGACGAGCACGGAGCGTCCATCCCGGACCAGGCCCGGGAGCTCGTCCGGGGGATCGTCCGTTCGGGCCGACGAGCCGAGGAGCTGATCAAGGATCTCCTCGTCTATAGCCGCATGAGCTTCGAAGAGCTGGTCCTTCAGGAGACCGATCTCGAGCAAGCGGTGATGGATGCCCGGGACCAGGTGAGCGTCGACATCGAGGATAGGGGAGCGGTCCTCCAGCTTCCCACTACGTTCCCCACCGTGACCGCCCACCACAGCACCCTGGTTCAGGTACTGGCCCACCTCCTCTCCAACGCGGTCAGATTCGTCCCGGAGGGCCGAACCCCGGAGGTGGCCCTGCGGTGGGAGGAGCCGGAGGGCGGAGGAGGGATCAAGGTCTGGGTAGAGGACAATGGATCCGGCATCCCCCGGGAACACCTGGACCGAATCTTCGGCGTCTTCGAGCGGTTGGAAGGGGAAGTGCAGCTCCCGGGTACGGGGATGGGCCTGGCGATTGTTCGACGTGGGCTACAGCGGATGGGTGGAGACGTAGGAGTGATCTCCCGCCTCGGGGAGGGGAGCCGGTTCTGGCTGCAACTCCCGAAAGGCGGGCCCCAGGGGTCACGCCCCTGGGGCCGGAGAAGGAGCCCATGACCTCAAGGTGCCCTCAGCCGCCGATGAGACGGACGCCACCGGAGCCGGTGTCTACGACGATCCTGCCGTGGCCATCCCCCAGGATCCCCAGCATATAGTTCCGCTTCACCTCCCGGACCTCCACAGGGATGTCCACATCGATTCCCCCGCTCCCGGTGTCCACTTCGATCTCCGCTCCCACGGTGGCAGGCACCCGGATGGTGACGCCACCAGAGCCGGTATCCACCAGGAGCTCGTCGACATCCTCCAGAAGCTCCACGTCCACCTCCCCGCTGCCGGTGTCCAGGTAGACTTCCGGAGCCGACACCCGGGAGAGGACAATCTCGCCGGATCCCGTGTCCACCTTGAAATAGGAGGCGCTGACGACCGAGCCCCGGACAGCGCCGCTCCCGGTGTCCACGTTCACCTCCCCGCCCTGAATACCAGTCAGGTCCACGCCCCCGGATCCGGTGTCTACCAGGAGGTCACCCTGGAACTCCTCCACACTGACTTCACCGGAACCCGTGTCCACATTCAGGCTACCACTCCCCCCCCGGGCATGGACGGCGCCGGACCCGGTATCGATGAGGAGGTCCCCGTCCACCGCACCCACCTCCGTCTCTCCGACGGCGAGGTAGACGGCCAGGTCCTTGCCCCGGGGCACCACGACGCGAAGGTCGGCCCAGGCCTCCAATCCTCGCCCGGATCCTCGAATCTCGACCTCGTCACCTCGGTTGCTCCCACGATCTCCGAATGTCCCATCGGACCGTACCCTGAGTTGGGAGCGGGATCCTCGCCCCAGCTCCGGATAGATCACCGTGCTCTCCGGATACCGAACGACCAGTGCCTGCCTCCCGTCCACCTCCCGGACGCCCACTTCCAGCCTCTCTGCGTCGCTGCCACCTCGCATGATCCGGACCGTCACGTCGCTGCCGTTTCCAGGCACGACTTCCACCCGACCGGCAAGGTTGTAGATGGAGACTTCATTCCCCTGGATCCGCTCTTCCTCCTGGGCACGGATACCCCGCTGAGGCGCGGCAACGGCCAGTGCCAACAGAAGGAGGGTGATGCGGTTGGTCCACGCTTCCTGCAAGATCGTTCTCATGTTTCTCTCCACCGTATTGAAAGATCCCGTCCCATTGGGACGAGGCTTACCTCGTGGCTGGATTGCGGAGGGGGGACGGCGGTCTGCCCGCCCCCTCCGCCTCCTCTCCATCGGACCCGGCTCTCCGGAGCCTCACCTCCCCGTCGAAGGCGTCCAGCAGGACCCGGGCGCCCCCCTCTCCGATCACGAAGCGGAGGTCCCGGCCTGACCGATATCCCTCCGCCCGGATGGGAAAATCCGACTGGAACTCTCCCTCGTAGACCAGGACCGTGACGTCGGCGTTCACCGGGGGCTCCAGGTTCAGGGTCAGCTCTCCCCCATGGGAGTGGAATGCATAGACGCCTTCGGAAAGCAGACGACCGGTGTATTCCACGTCACCTTCCGTGGTCCGAGCATCGATCTTCAGCGTGGTGGAGCGAATCAGCTCGATGTCCCCCTCCACCGATTCCAACTCCAGCTCGGCACTGGACTCCAGGACCGTGATGTCGTCGTCCCCGGTCTTCAGACTTGCGGTTCCCCGAAGGTTGCGGGCGTCGATGGACCCCTCCACGGTGGAGACCTCCATCTCTCCGGAGAGGTCGTGGAGGATGATGTCGCCCTCCAGATTCCGGATGAGCACCTTCCCCCCGATCCCCCTTACCTCGATGTCCAGCTCCCTGCCCGAGACCTCGAGGTCCATCCAGCTCGGTACGAAGAGCCTCAGCTCCTCCATCCGGTTCCGGTCCTTCCGATCCCGCACACCCATCTCGATACGGCTCCCGGACCGGGAGAAGTGGAAGAAGAGGGTCTCCTCGTCATCAGCCTCGGCCCGGAGCTCGTTTCTGTTCCAGCCTTCCACCTCGACGGCTCCAGAGAAATCTCTCAGGACCAGCTGGTCCCCCTCCCTCACCTGAATCAGGGTATCCTGGACCGAGGTCGGGACCCCCAGCACGGCAGTGGCCAGAAGAATCGTCAGCATCTTCCCATCTCTCAGCTCACCGGAACCACGAAGGCTGCGGCCTCCCTCAGGTAGTTCGCCTTGATCTCCACGGATCTGGCCAGATGGCTCTCCAGGAAGGCATTCCCAGGGTCGGCCTCGAGAGCCCGCACGGATTCCGAGATTGCCCGGTCGATGACGGCCAGGTTCTTCTCCAGGATGCGGGCGGTTTCCGGCTCCAGCCGATCCCTGTATTTCGCCAGCGACTCCTCGAGTCGTGCCACCTCTCTCGCGGAAGCCCCCAGTCCGGGGCTGGCCGAGCTCACCATCTCCACCCAGGGCGGTGGATGGTCTGCCGTCGCCGTAGCCGAGGGCGAGGAGCCTCCGAAGAGTAGCGCTCCCGCCCCCCCCGAGAAGAGGGCGAGAACGAGGCCCGCGGCCAGCGCTTGAATGTAGGAGAGCCTGAAACCACTCCGACCCGCCCCGGAGGTGGGCTGAGCGGCCCAGGGATGCAGCGCGATGACCTGGGGGTCGGCTCTCTCCCCTTCCTGGATGGCTCTGGCGATCTCGGGCCAGAGGTCCCTCCCTGGAACCTGGTCCTCCAGGGACCGGGCCCTCGCCTGAATCTCCTGGAGGTCTCTCAGGATCGAGGCGCAGGTGGCGCATCCCTCGAGGTGGGCCTCCAACTCCTCCGCTTCCGGGCGGGGAAGCTCGCCATCCAGGTAGTCGGAGAAGATCTCGGATTTCGGATGTCTCATGATCCCCTCCTCAGTTGAGGTATTCCCTGAGAATCATGCGTGCCCGGTGCAGCTGGGATTTGGATGTTCCGGTGCTGATGCCCATCATCTCCCCGATCTCGGCGTGGGGGTATCCCTCGACCTCGTAGAGGACGAATACTTGTCTGGCTCCCTCCGGTAGCTGACCGATGGCCGCTTCGAAGTCCAGGGCGAAGCCGGAGGGCCTCTCTCTCGCCGGAATGCGCTCCAGCATCTCTCCGTCCCCTCCGTGTCTCTGCTCTCGTTTCCTCAGCGTCTCTCGTCGAGACAGGATCAGGTTCACCGCCAGTCGATAGAGCCATGTTCCGAACGAGGCGTCCCCCCGGAAGGTCGCCAGCTTCCGCCAGGCACGGATGAAGACCTCTTGCGTGAGATCTTCCGCCCACTGCGGCCCGGTCATGCGGACGGCCATGGAGAAGACTCGTGCGTGGTGCATCCGGTACAGGCGCTCGAAAGCCCGCTGGTCGCCTTTCGCGGCCAGCTCGACGTCCGGCTCCTCGTACCGCGAGCTCTCGGTCACGTTCGGCTCGATGGTTCCTCCTCCGGAGGTATTCCCCGTCTCAACCTGTTTTGACGGGGCGCCGGAGGAAAAGGTTCGAAGAGGTGAGGGATCCCACCGGGCCCGGAAGGTGACAGGCTCGCCCCGGGGCGGGATGACGCCTTCGCGCTTGCGTGGAACGGACCCTCATGGCACCATTTTCTCTCCCAGGGGCCCGAGAGGCCAGCCCCCGTTCCCGTGGTGACCCAGCAAGCGGGGTTCGAGTTCCACGACGCATCGCACCGAGGACATCACCCAATGGAAGTTCTGCCCATCGATCTCACCTCCATCATTTCCGTGGTGATGGGGATCTCCATCATACTCATCCCTGTCATCGGCCTGACGGCCCGGTTCGCCCTGAAACCGACGGTAGAGGCGCTCACGAGAGTCTTCGAAGGCCGGGGACGGGATGAATCCGTCCAGATGCTCGAGCGGCGTGTTGCCCTTCTCGAACAGCAGGTGGACGCGCTGGAGGGCTCCCTGGGCCGTCTGGAGGAGGGCGCCCGTTTCGACGCACAGCTCCGGAACGGGGAGGAGAGGGGAACCAGAGGAATCCTCGGTGCACCTGAAGGGCCTGGTGCGGCTGGAACGATGACACCGGGGAAGCCATGACCTCCCTCCGCAGGCTCGAGATCATCGCTCATCGCGGGTACAGCGGCCGGGCGCCGGAGAACACCCTGGCCGCCCTCGATGCAGCCATCGCGGTAGGCGCCGACTCCGTGGAGTTCGACGTCCAGCCGGCGGCCTGCGGCACCCCGGTCCTCTTCCACGACGCCATGCTCGGTCGTACCACCAACGGCGTGGGTCCGGTCAAGCGCCGTCCGCTGGGCCTCCTCAAGGCCCTTGATGCCGGGAGCTGGTACGCCCCGGGGTTCAAGGGGGAGAAGATCCCGACCCAGGAGGAGGCCCTCGCACATCTAGCAGGCAGGGTGAGACAGGTCTATCAGGACATCAAAGGGTACCGGGAGCTGGAGGACCTGGATCGGATGGTGGAGATCACCCGGCGCTCGGAGATGGCTCAGGCCTCCATCTTCGTCTCTCCAGACTGGGTGGTGATGAACCACCTTCGACGGGTGGCACCCGAGATCAGGCGAGCCTATCTGGTGGAAAGCCCCCACCGGTTTCCCGAGGCCATGGATCGCTCCGCACTGGACGGAGGATCCCTCCTGAGCATGGAGGTCGGGCTCTGCCTGGAGGGCCCGGAGAGAGTCCTGGAGGCCGTGGAGTCCGGAGTCGAGGTCGTGACGTGGACCGTGAACGATCCGAAAGTCGCCGCTCGTGCTCTGGCCCTGGGCATCCGACGGGTGACCACGGACGAGGTGGAGGCTCTGCTGGCCTGGAGGGAGGCCCTGGGTTAGAGGCTCTTCCCGGAGGACACGGGAGACGGCTCCCGGCTCTCCGGCCTGGGGTCCGGGAGAAGGAAGAGGAACGTGGTGCCCACCCCCTCCTCGCTCTCCACCCAGACCCTCCCACCGTGGGCTTCCACGAGTCCCTTCACGATGGAGAGGCCGAGCCCGGCGCCGCGCTTGTCCCGCCTGCTCACCTGCCAGAACCGGTCGAAGAGCCGCTCCCTGTCCGCTTCGTCGATTCCCGGACCCGTATCCGAGACCCAGAAAAGGACACCGTCCTCCTCCGGCTCCTCACGGGCTCCCACTTCCACGACTCCCCCCTTCCCGCTGAACTTCAGAGCGTTCTCAACCAGGTTGGAAAGGACCTGGTGGACCCGGTCACGGTCCCCCCAGCCCCGGGCGGCGGCGGGGGGGGAACGGCTCTGAAGGTGGACCCCACGGGTTCTGGCACTCTCCCGGTGTGTCAGGACGATCTCGTCCAGGAGCTCGCCGAGGTGGAAATGCCCCACGGCGACTCTGAGGGCCCCGGCCTCCATACGAGCCACATCCAGGAGATCCTGGATCAATCGGTTCATCCGCGCTGCGGCCCTCTTCACGGACATGAGCTGCTCTCGCTGCCGGTCCTCTGACAGCTTCAGCTCCAGGAGGAGGCTCGCAGACGAGAAGATGGTGCCCACCGGATTCCTGAGGTCGTGGGAGACAACCGCCAGGACCTCGTCCCTGGCCCTGATGGCCTGTCGGAGAGTCTCCTCGGCGGCCCTCGTCTCGGTCATGTCGGTGAAGGTCAGGACGGCCCCTCGGATCGTTACCCCTTCCTTGAGCGGTCGCACCGAGACCTGTACCGGGAAGTAGACGTTCCCGGCGGTCCAGAGGATCTCGTTCCTCCCCGACACGGGGACCCCCGTTTCCAGCGCCTGGAGGAGGATGCACTCCTCACGGGGAGCAGGGGTTCCATCGGACCGGGTGTGGTGAAGGACCTCGTGGACGTCCCTCCCCACCATGGAGCGGGCCGGATAGCCCAGTAGCTCCGCCCCGGCACGGTTCAGGAAGCGGCACCGGCCATCCCGGTCCATCCCCAGGACACCGTCCCCCGTGGCCGCCAGGAGGGCGTCGGCCTCCCGCCGGGCCCGAGTCGCAGCCCAACGAAGAGCCTCCGATTCCCTCATCAGCGTTCGGAGTCTCCAACCAACTGAGAAGAGCGCCGCCAGAGGGGCCAGGAGGCCGAAGATCAGGATTCGGCTGATGAGGGTCTGCGCATCCCTCCGGCGGGCCATCTCCGATAGCTGGAGGCGGGTCTCCACCGCCAGCGCGTCCCGAAGGGAGCGGGTGGCCGAGAGGAGATCGTCGAATCGGGCCCGCTCGGTGTTCCACGTCTCCAGGAACTCCTGACGGCTGACTTCCTCGTTCAGCACGTCCTCCAACCCGAGATCCAGGGGGGGGTACCGGTCCCTGACCCGCACGGTCGCCTGCCAGACCTCCAGGCTGATCCTCCGTGCCAGGGGTCGAAGGGCCGCATCGAGCCGCATTTCCTCTCGCTCCGCCTCTCGATACCGCTGCCGAAAATCTCGATCGCCGGAATAGAGGAACGCCTCCAGCGCCGCGAGCCGCCGGGTCTGGGCCAGCTCGATCTGCGCGGCGAGCTGTTCCGCCGGCCCCAGGACTTCCTGGATCTGTTCCTGGACCTGGGCCACCTGCCTGTTCAGGTACGCCGGCACGAACGCCAGGGCCAGGAGCGCGCCCAGGAGGAAGAGGAGGGAAAGGGAAGTGGCAACCCACGGACCGCGTTCGCCGGCGGACCCCCTGGGATCCGGAAAATCCCACGGCACGGAGGCGGTTCCCTGGCCTCCCCTGGTCGAACGAGATCTCGCGTGATTGGACATGGTCAGATCTTGATGAACACACCTCTCAGATACAGGAGCCACATCAGGCCCAACCAGAAGAGGACATAGAAGAGAGCAAAGGCGAGGGAGCCGTTCAGGGGCCCCGCCCAGGACGCGAAGAGGGCCTCGTAGATCCACCCCTTGAGGGTCATTCCTTCCCCACCCACTCCCCAGATTCCTATCAGGCGGGCCAGGAGACCCGAGGCCACGAAGACCGCTATGGCGTTCATCCCGTAGACCACGAAGGGCTTCGCCCATGCCCTCCGACCTTTGACCTCCATGACCCAGAACATCCCTCCCAGGAGGAGCGAAGCGGCACCGGCAGTGAAGACGACGTAGGAGCTCGTCCAGAGGCCCTTGTTTATCGGGAATGCGAGACCCCAGGCGGATCCCACGCACACCCCCACAACCCCTGCCCCCAGGAGACCCACCGCGACCCGGGTCCGGGAGTCCCCACCCCTTATCCACTCTCCGGCGTAGACCCCGAGGAGGGTGGTTCCCATCGCGGGGAGCGTGCTCAACAGGCCCTCCGGGTCCCACCTGTCTCTCCAGAGATGGTCTCCCAGGATGAGGCGGTCCAGGTAGGCCCCCAGGTTCCCCTCGGGAGAGAGATCGCCGGGTCCGTAGCCGGGCACCGGCACCAGGGTGAGGAGAGCCCAGTAACCCAGGAGGACGACCCCGAGAGCCACGGCCCTGTTCCTGGGACCCAGATACAGGTAGGCGGGGGCTGCGAAGAGGTAGACGAGGCCGATTCTCTGCAGGACCCCCATGATCCGGACATTGAGTAGATCGAAGCGGGGAAACGCCGCCATGACGAGCCCCAGGCCAAAGAGAATGAGCGACCGCTTGAGGATGTGACCCAGGAGCATCGTCCTGGAATCACCCCTGGCCAACCTCTTTCCGAAAGAGAAGGGGATCGAGACCCCGACGATGAAGAGGAAGAAGGGGAAGATGAGGTCCGTGGGAGTCCATCCGTTCCACTCGGCATGCAGCAGAGGCGCGTAGACGTGACTCCAGCTCCCGGGGTTGTTCACCAGGATCATTCCGGCGATGGTGAGGCCTCGGAACGCGTCCAGGCATTCCAACCGCCCCGGCGGCATCGGGGGCCGGGTCATTCCCCCCTCCCTTTCATCTGGAAGGTCTCTTCGACGAAGTCGGCAAGGCCCTGGATCATCTCGGGTCCGTCCAGGAGGAAGGACGGAATGGAGAGCTTCAGAGCCGGATCATCCGTCACCAGCGCAAGGGTCCGCGCGGAATCGGGATCCGAGGGATCGAAGAGGGGGTTGGGGTGCGTCCCCTTCCGATGGATCTCGAGCTTCGGTTCCGGGAGGCTCTTGAAGCCCTCCGCGAGGACAATGTCGGCGTCCCACAAGAAACGCCGTACCATCTCCGGCAGGGCCATCTCACCGTCCGGCCAAGCTCCCACCAGGGCGAAACCCGTGGGGCTCGCCATCACCGTGCGAACGGCACCTCCCTCGTGCCTGTGCCGCCATGAGTCCTTCCCGGGCTGATCGACCTGAAAGCCGTGGCCATGCTTCACGGTCATGATCCTGTATCCCCTGCGGTTCAGCTCCGCCGCCAGCGCAACCGTCAGCCCGGTCTTGCCGGAGTTCCTCCTCCCGATGACGCAGAGCACGGGAGGTTCGCCGGAGATCACCTCGGCCCCCTCCCCTGCTCAGGGCCGGGGGAAGACACCCCTTTGCGTCGTCTCTCGAGGATCGCTTCCACCTTCATCCCTTCCGCCACGGTGTTGACGTTGGTGAAGGCCGCCGCAGCCTCTGCCGGGTCACCGAGGTCCTCGAGGGAGATCAGGTCGAAGTCGACGCTGTCCAGGAGGGCCTTCATGGACCTGCGCCCTGTCCTGGCCAGCTCTCTTGCCGGTCCCAGACAGTCCAGGCTGTACGCTGCGCACAGAGGCTCCATTCCCAGCGGTCCCGGACTGGCCGGCACCAGCGCCCCTTTTCGAACCCCTCGGAAGTCCATGATCTTTCCCACCAGGACGGAATCCACCAGGGGCATGTCGCACCCCAGGACGAAGGCACCCCGCAGCCCCATCTCCGTGGCCCAATCCAGGGCGGTGATGAGTCCCCCCAGGGGGCCCAGGCCAGGCATGGTGTCCCGCCGGCTGGGGACTCCGAAGGCTCTGGCTACGAATGGGTGATTCCCCACCATCCCTCGCATGGAGAAGTGGGGCGCCAGGGCATCCAACGCCCACCGGGCCATGGGTCGGCCTCCCATGAGGGCCATGGCCTTGGGCCGCCCGTAACGCCGGCTCTCTCCGCCGGCGAGAACGGCGCCGAGAAGCTGGTGGGGAGGCCATGCCCGGTCGCCGGTCATTCTCTCTCTCCTTCCCAGTCCCGCACCCGGGCTCCACCAGCGTAGAGATTGAAGCGTTGGCCACGTGCGAAACCGACGAG
>Ga0316577_10001129_pt1 | contig 12186 bp, 10 predicted proteins | sample S5NA_FD_203073 | JGI IMG/M metagenome (GOLD analysis project Ga0316577, IMG submission 203073) | Rhizosphere microbial communities from salt marsh grasses in Alabama, United States - S5-7_050615r2r1 | ecosystem: Host-associated > Plants > Roots > Rhizosphere | place: USA: Alabama | collected... | reverse complement strand
CCGAACCACGGCTCGCGGTTCGACCTCGCGGGCAAGCCGCTCAAGGGACCGGCCAAGAAGCCGCTCTCGGAGGTCTACCGGACCCACCTCGACCGGCCCAAGGGGCGCGTGATAATCAAGCTCGACTGAAAAGGGAACGTGAGAGGCTTCAGCTTCACGGCGCTCCTGCTCCTGTCCCTGGCCGCGGCCCCGGCCAGCGGCGATGAAAACGATGAAGACGATGTCGAGGAGGTCGAGGACGTCGAGGAGGTCAGGGCCGAGCCGGCCGCCGCCTCTCCGTCGACCCCTGGCCTCTCGGACGCCCTGGGACGCTTCCATCCCGTCCTGGTGCACTTCCCCATCGCCTGGCTGCTCCTCGCGCTGATGGCCGAGCTGTGGGCGCTCCTTCGACGCTCGGCGCGCGAGCTGGTCGCGCGCGCCAGCCCGTGGCTCCTGCTGCTGACCACGCTCGCCGCCGTCCCCGTGGTGGTCACCGGGCTCCTGCGGGCCGCCTCCCAGTCCGGCGCCGCGGCGGAGGTGCAGGCGCGCGTCCTCTTGCACCGCAACCTCGGGCTGGCCACCCTGGGCGCCGTGCTCGTCGCGGTCTCGCTCCGGCTGGTCCTGCGCCGCCGGCTCTCTCTCGGCTTCCGGCTGCTCTACCTCGGGGCGCTCGCCGGGGCCGCGGTGCTGGTGGTCATCGCCGGGCACCTGGGCGGCGTGCTGGTCCACGGCGAGGGCTACCTTCGAAGCCCGTTCTGAGCCACCGAGCCCGACGGTGGGACACAACGCGGACCAGCTCAGCGGATCTTGGCCGGGTGCATCTTGAAGAAGTAGCCGCGGTTCTCCTTGCGGCGGATCCGCGTGCGGAGGGTCATGAAGCCCCCGGCGCGGATCACCACGTCGAAGGGCGTGCTGCCCTTGTGCGCCGTGAGGGTCAGCGGCGTCTTGCCGAGCAGCTTGCCGCCGTAGTAGACCCGGGCGCCCTTGGGGCGCGTGCCGATCGAGATGCGCACCTTGCCCTCCCGGGAGCGATCCTGCTGCTCTCGCTTGTCGCGCACGCGGATCGAGCGCACCGGCGGGAGCTTGTCCCTCGGCGTCACCACCCGCAGCCTGGCGAAGGGATCGGCCGGCGCCGGCGCGGTGGTGGGGGCGGTGGTCGGCTGGCTGGAGGGCGGCGCCGTGGGCTGACTGGTGGGCGGGGCAGTCTTGGCCCAGCAGGCGAGGCTGGTGAAGAGGATCACGACACACAAGATGAAGCGCAACATCGGTCCAATTCGATCACAGGCCGGCGGCGGTGTCCAGAATCTACCGCCGCCTGCCTGCTCCTAGTACGACCAGGAACAGGGCCAGGCTACCCGCGAGCAAGCACAGGCCGGCCGGATCTCCGCCGTTGGGCGACAGCGAGCACCCCCCCAACAGATCGGGTCTCCTGCGCTGCAGCGTCAGCGTGCCGTCGCTCCCCGGAGGCGCGCCGAGGTCCGGGGGGGCCGCCCCGCCGTCTCCGGAAGGTGCCGCGGGTGCTCCGCCGTCGGTCTGCTGCGGAGGACCGCCGTCGGCCTCGCGAGGAGGCGGCACACCCGCGTCGAGCGTTGGCTCCGGGCCGCAGCTGCCCGGCGTGGTCTTGCCGCACAGGGTCTTGCCCTGCAGCCAGCTCCAGGTGGCCGGCAGCGTGCTCTTCTGGAACTCGTGCCCGACCCCTGGCAGCTCGACCCACTCGACGCCGTGGCCGTTCTGCTTCATGGTGTCGTGCTGTTTCTTGGCCAGATCGTAGAGGAAGTCCGCGGTCCCGATGACGAAGCGGCCCGGTATCTTGCAGCTCCCGGCGGGCGGGCTGTAGCTCCCGCCGCCGCCGCCGCCCATGTGGTAGACCACGGCGGCGAGGATGTCCTGACGCTTGATGGCGTAGTAGCCCAGAAAGGTGGCGCCGCCGGACCAGCCGGTTACCCAGATGCGATCCTCGTCGATGTTGTACTGCTTGAGCAGCTGGTCGATCACCGCGTTGATGAAGGTGGTGTGGTTCGAGGTCGACTGGTACCAGCTGCCGCCGCCGAAGGGCGCCTTGGGCGCCGCGAGGATGAACGCTCCCCCCGAGGTGCTCTGCAGGTCCTTGAACACCGAGTAGATGTAGTCGGGCGTGCCCTCGTCACCGTGCAGGGCGAGCAGCAGGGGGATCGCCTGCTGCGGCGAGTAGGCAGGGGGCACGCTGTAGCGGAAGGTGCCCGAGCCCGCCGTGCCGTTGCCCGCGCCCGTGGCGCCTCCGCTGCCGCAGGAGGGCTTGGCGCCCGCTGGCCGGATCGGAGCGGCGATGGCCACGATCCCCAAAAAGAGACCGGCCCGAAGGAGGCAGCGCATGATGGCGGATTTGTCGCAAGCCGCGTGCCAGACCCATCCGGCCGAGAGGCTTCGTGTTCCAAAGGGCTGATGGGGTTTGGATGCCTCGCGGCTTGTGGGCCCGAGCCCCCGCCTCCGGTGCTAGTCCGAGCTGGTCTCCAGCACGACCCGGATCGCTCCTCCGCGTAGCTTGAGCCGGTACTGGGGCAGCGCGCCTTGGAACAGCACCCGCAGGTGCATACCGCCCTCGCGCTGGCGCAGCCAGATCAGCCGGAAGGGCGGGTCGGAGAGCGGGTAGTCGCCGAACGAGACCCGCGGCCGGGCGTTGGGGAGGTTGACCACCAGCCCGTCCGGGTTGGCGAGGCGGTAGTGGACGGCGTCCTTGGTGGAGCCGTTGATCGGCACCACGAGCGTGCGGTCGGCTCCCTCGGTGATCACGTGCGGCCCCTTGACCACGTCCGGCTGGGCCGAGACCAGCAGGGGTCGAGTCGGGCTTCGGAGCGGCCGCGCCTGACCCCTGCTCGCGCGACGTGCCCGGCGCGGACCTTCTCGGCGGGCCTGCGGCCGGGCCTCCTTGCGCGGGATGGCCGGAGCGGGGGCCTCGGCCGGCACGATGGTCGGCGTGATCGCCGGCAGCGCGCCGACCTCGATCTCGGGCTCGTCGGCAGGCGGTCGGCTCTCGAGCCGGGACTTGGTCCAGCGCCAGGCGCGCGACCACGCCTTGGTGTGGACCATGGAGGCCACGGTGAACGCCACCAGCACCGAGGCCGCGAGCCAGAGCCAGACGTGCCGCTTCGAGCGCTTCTTCCGGCCCGCCTCGGCCGACAGGGCTTCCTCCACGTCCGCGGTGGTCAGCGACCACTGGCTCGGCTCGGGGGCATCGAGGTCCATGTCCCCGAGGCACACGCTCCAGCTGTGGCCCGGCTGGGAGGGCGGGTCGAGCTCGGTCGAGTAGGGTTCCTCGGAGAGCTGCAGCAGGTCGTCGCAGGTCCTCTCCACCGCCACCGGTGGCTCGGCCTCGATCTCCAGCGTGGGTTGCCTCTGCACCTCGAACTCGCCCACCGCCTCCTGCATCGACGGTCGAGGCAGGGTGATCGCGGGCTCCTCGACCTCGGGCTCCTCGGGCTGATCGAACGAGAGGTGCAGCCGGAGCTCCGGCGTCGTGCCCTCCCCCGGGGTCAGCGTGACCGCGTCCAGGGTGCCGGAGAAGCCCTGCTCGGGGCTCTGCTCCGGGTAGACCACCACCGAGGACAGGAGCCGCAGGAAGGGCAGCGGCGCCCGCAGGTGCAGCCCCTCCTCGGTGCGCACCACCGTGGCGCGGATGGGGTGGGTCAGCGTCTCGAGCCAGACCTTGACCGCCTCTCCCTGCCCCCGCTCCTCCGCCACCTCCTGCAGCCACGACCGGTGAGGCTCGTCGAGGTCGACGAACTCGATGCCCATCCCCGCCGGCCGGTCCTGGACCCAGATCACCCGGCCGCGCACCGGCAGCGGCGGCTGTCCGCCGGGGTGGCTCACGTCGCAGACCACCTCCGCGTTCACCGGACAGACCTCGTCGGTGGCGACGAACATGCCCGCCGGACCCAGGTTGGTGACCGATCCCTCGATGGGGACGGTCCGGTCGGCCGAGAGCAGCCGCACCGGGGTGTCCACGCGGCGACGACGGCTGCGCCGGCGCTCGCCAAGGCCTTCGTTGGTCAGATGTTCCATGTGCTCCAGGGTAGGATAACCCCCTACCCCGCGCAAAAAAATTGCGCCGACGCAGGTCGGGCGGCGACGCCATCGGTCTTCCGCGAGCCGCACGACCGTGGCTGTCGGCGCCAGCAAATTGGCCCCCCGGCGCCTCAGGGCGAGGTGCGCTCACCCCCGACCTTGAACACGGTGTCAATGACCGTGCCGTCGACCCACTTGATGATCGCCACCGGGCGCGAGAGATCGCGCTCTGGCTTCTCCGGCTCGCCGCAGATCCCGCGCGCCGTCTCGTAAAGCTCCTCGATGGTCACCACGGGGAGCGACGAGCCCCGGAGCCGCTCGATCAGGTCCGCGCGGCGCGGGTTGATCGCGATGCCGCGCTCGGTGACCACCACGTCGATCATCTCCGACGGAGCGCACACCGTCATCACCTCCTCGACGACGATGGGGATCCGCCCGCGGAAGAGCGGGAAGGCGAGGATCGAGCAGTCGGCGGCGAGCGTGTTCTGCCAGCCCCCGATGCCGTGGAGCAGCAGGCCGTCGGAGTGGGTCACCACGTTGGCCTGGAAGCTGAGATCCACCTCCGTGGCGCCGACCACCGCCACGCCGACCTGGGAGGCGAAGTTCCCCTTGGAGTGGTAGTTGTACGACGTGAAGGGGCTGGTGGCCACGTGGCGCGGGTTGTCCCGGAGCGAGGCCACCCCCTTGAGGTCGAAGCTCTGCCCGTCGAGGATCGCGCCGACGAGGCCCTCCTCGAGCATCCTCACCAGGTGCTCGGTGCTGCCGCCGCGGGCGAAGGGTGCGCAGACCCCGCCGGCCCGCATGCGCGCCGCGAGGAACTGGATGAACGCCAGCGCGATGCCGCCGGCGCCGGCCTGAAACGGCGCACCGAGGTAGCCCGCCTCCTCGATGAACTGCGCCACGTACTCGGCGATCAAAAGCCGCGTCGGGCTGCGCGTGATCTGGGTCGTGCCGCTGACGATCTTCTCCGGATCGCCGACCCGCTCGACCTCGACGACGTGATCGACGTTCTGGCCCTGGATCTCCCACGGCAGGCAGGGGAAGGGCACCACGTTGTCCGTGACCACGATCACCCTGTCGGCGTAGAGGCTGTCCGCCAGGCCGAAGCCGAGCGGACCGCAGGCGCTGGGGCCGTGGACGCCGTTGGCGTTGCCGGTGGCGTCGGCCGCCGGGGCCGGGATGACCCCGATGTCGATGTGCAGGTCGCCGTCCTGGATCGCCTGGAACCGGCCACCGTGGCTGCGCAGCACGCCGACGCCCCTCATCCGGCCCTCGGAGCAGAAGCGCCCGATGGGCCCGTTCATCGAGCCCTCGATGTGGTGGATCACCCCGCTCTCCAGGTGGCGGATCAGCGGCTCGTGGCACGGGAAGAGCGCCGACGGGGCGAAGACCAGGTCCTTGACGCCCATCTCGGCCAGGGTGTCGAAGATCGGCATCACCAGGAGGTCGCCGTTGCGGAAGTGGTGGTGCATGCCGATGGTCATCCCGTCGCGCGCGCCGCACCTCTCGAGCGCCTCGCGCAGCGACCCGACCCGCTTGTCGTTTCCGTAGTCCGCGTTGGTGGGGATCGGCGGACCGACCTTGCATCCCCGGGGGCGGTGCTTCCCCACCCCGGCGAAGGGGTGCTGCTCGCGGCCGTTGACCTCCGCGGGCACCGGGCGCCCGACGGCGTTCTCGGTCATCTTGGTCTGCGCGGTCTGCGTGGTCATCGGCTCACCTCCCGAAGCGCTCGAGGTCGATCCTGTAGAACCGGGCCAGCTCCAGCACGCGCATCGCCCGGGCCACCACCGGCGGATCGACCATCTTGGACCCGATGGAGATCACCCCGTCGCCGCGGGCCTCGGCCTGGTCCATGGCGCGCTTGACCCTGACGGCGTAGGCCACGTCCCTGTCCGACGGGCAGAACGCCTCGTGGATCGTGCGCACCTGGCGCGGGTGGATGCAGCCCTTGCCGTCGAAGCCGAGCGCGATGGCCTCGCGACACGAGGCCAGGAGCCCCTGCTCGTTGGCCACGTCGGAGTAGACCGTGTCGATGGGCTGCACGCCGGCCGCCCGCGCCGCCAGCACCAGCTTGCTGCGGGCGACGAAGCTCTCGGTGCCCTTGTCGGTGCGGGCCGCGCCGATGTCCCGGGTGAAGTCCTCGGCCCCGAAGGCCAGCGCGACCACCGTCCTGTCGGCGGACGCGACGGCGTAGGCGTTCTCGACGCCCAGGGCGCTCTCGAGGATCGGCATCAGCCAGATCGTGCGGTCGGTGAGCTCGCGGATCCGCTCGGCCACGGCCACCACGTCCCCGCCGCGCTCGGCCTTGGGCAGGAGGAGCGTGTCCACCGGCTGGGCGACGATCTCGGGCAGATCCTCGAGCCCCCGCGGCAGCTGGTTGATGCGCACCATCCGCTCGGCCCCGCCGAAGTCCACCGCGCGGAGGGCGTTGCGCACCAGGTAGCGCGCCGCGAACTTCTGCGGCGGTGCCACCGCGTCCTCGAGATCGAGGATCACCCCGTCGGGCTTGAACAGCCCGGCGTTGATCATCAGGTCCGGCTGGTCGCCAGGCAGGTAGAGCCGCGAGCGCCGCATGCGGTCCCGCGGCACCTCCACCGCCGCGGCGCCCGCTGCCATCGCCGGCAGCGCCTGGCGGTCGCCGATCGCCTCCGGTGCGAGCAGCCGCGCCGCCGCCTCGACGCGCGCCTGGATCACCCAGTCGAGCGCGCCGCGGTCGGAGACCGTGGCCTTGACGGCGCCCAGGCCCAGCGCCTCGAGCGCCTCGCCGACCACCTCGCGGATACGCGCCCCGTAAAAGGTGGCCACGCTGCTCTCGAGCTCGATCTCCACCCCGGCGGTCGAGGGGGAGAGCTCGACGGTCAGATCTTCCTTGGCGTCACGCCCGGCTCGTGCGACCTGCATCGGCTCCTCCTGTTGGGCGCCGACCGCTACGGCTCGGCGGCTCGCGGAAACCGTCGGCTTCGCCGCCCGAGCCTGCGTCGGCGGCTCGCGGAAACCGTCGGCTTCGCCGCCCGAGCCTTGCGTCGGCGCCTGTTGTACAGCCGCTCCGGCGTCTAACTCACGAACCGAGCCGATGTCAAAGGACTTTGTCGCGGTTGAACTCCCCCCCCTCACCCCCCATGATTGGTGCGTGGAAGGGAACCTCAAACCGGTTCCAGGGCACGGCTCGGGCTCGCTGGATGATCTTCTCGCCGAGGAGTTCCCGCGCATGCTGATGGTTCAGACCACGAGCGCCTGCAACTCGGCGTGCCGGTTCTGCCCGCACCGGCTCTTCCGTCGCCGGCTGCCCCAGGGGGAGATGGACCCCGCGCTCTTCGAGCGCCTGATGACCGAGGCCGGCGGCCACCCGGAGCTCGCCTGCATCAACCTGTTCCTGATGAACGAGCCGCTCACGGACCCGCGGATCGTGGAGCGCATCCACCTCGCCGGCGAGCTGAACCCCGGGGCCCAGGTCTCGCTGTGGACCAACGGCGCGGCCCTCGACCCGCCGCTGTGCCGCCGGCTGCTGGACTCGCCGCTCAGGAGCCTCGGCGTCAGCCTGCACGCTCACCGGGCCGAGACCTATCGCCACGTCACCGGCCGCCGGGACTTCCACCGTGTCCTGAGCAACGTCGTCCACCTGGTGGAGCAGCGCAACGCCCGCCGCCGCGACATGACCCTGGTGCTGCGCTACGTCGCCGCGGAGACGATGATGGCGCCGGGCGAGCGGGAGGAGCTGGTCCAGTTCTGGCGCGAGGGGAACGTGATCCTCGACATCGACGACGGCTTCCTCGGCCGCGCCGGCAACCTGCCGGCGCCGGGAGCCCCCACGCGGCCGAGGCGCTGGCTGGCGGGCTGCAGCGCGCTCGGCGGACCCAAGCAGGCTCATGTCCTCTACAGCGGACAGGTCGTGCTCTGCTGCATGGACTACGGCCGCGAGACCTCGCTCGGCGACGCCTCCCGCGAGAGCCTGCGCGGCATCTGGACCGGAGCCGCCCGCCGCCGCACCCTCGAGATGCTCCACGGCCGGCGCGAGGCCGATCCCGACTTCCTCTGCAGCCGCTGCGAGCTCGCCGTGCCCCGCGGCGCCTCCGCCGATGGACGGGGCCTGCTGCCTGGAGACCCGATCTGGGCCGCCGTTTGAGTCGTGCGCCGAAGGGTGACACTGCCGCAGCCGCCGGGGGCCTGCGTCGGAGCCCTGGTCGCGTTGACTCCATGCTGGGGATGGGCGACCATGTTGAGTCGGGCATGAGCAAAACGAGGACATCGATCGCACTCGCGCTCCTCCTCGGCGCGTGCTCAGGCTCAGGCCCGTCGTCGTCGACGACGCCCGGCCCCGTCGTGGGCCCCCCCGCCGGGGTGCACAGCGTGCCCCCGTCGATTCGCGTGGTCTTCCGCGGCGGGAAGGTCTTCGCCCGCGAGGGCGGGCGGGAGTGGCCCATCGCCGAGGTGAGCCGCGACGAGATGCTGTGGGCTCCCGACGGCATGCGGTTCGCCTACCTCAAGGAGAAACCCCGCAAGGAGACGCCGCCAGCCTCGCAGCCAGCGGACCCGGAGCCGCCGGGCGTGAAGCGGACCAAGAAGAAGAGGAAGAAGAAGACCAAAGACAGCGACAGCGACAACGCACCGATCTTCCACATCGTGATCCGCAACATCCGCGGCGACTCGGTCAACGAGTTCCCCGTCTATCGGCCGGGCCGTCCCACCCGCCTCGACTGGATCAACAACGACAGCATCGGCTACCAGGCGCCACCGGACGAGTCCGGTGACGTCTACGTGATCCACTCGACCACGACGAGCGAGATCCTCGAGATCTACCGCGGCGCCCGGTTCATCTGGTCGCCGGGTCGTCGGCACCTGGCCTACGTCGCCAACCCGGACCGGGACCAGCTGGTCAAGGTGAACCACACCGTGGTCTGGCCGCGCCAGGGGGTCGACGGGCGTCGGCGTGTCCGGACCAGGCACACACGGGCTCGCCGGAACAAGGGCCCCAAGCGGCACGTCAAGGGCGAGCTCGTCTGGTCCCCGGACGGCGCCGGGCTGGCCTTCATGGTCGTCGACGGCGGCAGCGCCAGGCTGGTGGTCCTGCTGGTGGTGGACAACGAGCAGGGAGACCTGACCTGGCCGCTGCCCGAGACCGCGCTCACGCCGGGCAACCGCCTGTTCTGGGGCGAGAGCAAGGTGGTCATCGGCGAGAGCATGCTCAAGCCCCGATTCGCCGCCAGCTGGAAGCGTCTGAGGTGACGGCGGTCCGGTTCCTTCCGCACCCACCCGAAATGGGATATCATCCGCCCCCATGAAGAAGCGAAGCCATCGCCTGGACAAGATGGCACGCGTCTACGACGACGAGATCCTGCCGATCTGGTCGCAGCGTTTCGGGCGAATGCTGCTCCGGGGGCTCGAGGTGCCCCACAAGGCGATGGTGCTGGACGTCGGCTGCGGCACGGGCTACCCCTCGCTGGAGCTACTCAAGCGAATGGACGAGCAGGGCCGGATCATCGCCATCGACCCGGTCGGCGCCCTGCTCGACGTGGCCCGCAAGAAGGCCGGCGACCTCGCCGGGAGGCGCATCTTCTTCCGCTCCGAGTCCCCCGTGGCCAAGCTGGCGTTCGCCGACGAGGTCTACGATCTGGTGATCTCCAACCTCGGCCTGATGCTCCTCGACAGCCCGCGCCGCGCGGTCAAGGAGTTCTGCCGCGTGGCCAAGCGCGGCGGCTGGGTCATCGCCACGCTGCCGCTGATCGGCACCTACGGCGAGTTCTACGACATCTACCGCGAGGTGCTGACCAAGAGCGATCAGCACGAGATCCTCGAGCGGCTCGAGGCCCACATCATCAAGACGCCGGACCCCGACCGCGTCGTCGGCTGGTTCGAGAAGGCCGGCCTCGAGGCGGTGGACGTCGAGGTCGAGGAGTTCTCCCTGCTGTTCAAGAGCAGCCGCGAGTTCTTCTTCGCGCCGGTGATCGAGTTCGGGCCGCTGAGCTCGTGGAAGGAGGTCGCCGGCAAGGGCCAGACGATGCAGGAGATCTTCTGGCACATCAAGGAGGCCATCGACGCCTACTTCGGAAACCGGGCGTTCGAGATCACCGTCAAGGCCGGCTGCTTCCGCGGCACACGCCCCGAGGGCGTGGAGCCGGTCGTGGTCGAGGAGCAGACCCCGGCCCCCAAGCCGGAGGACATCACCCCCTCCGGGCCCAGCCCCGCCGGCGCCGAGGAGAACCTCGACGACGAGGAAGGCCCGGCCCTCGCCAATGACTTCTGGCTCGAAGAGGAAGAGGAGGAGGACTGACCTCCTCCCGCGGGCATGAAGCGCACCCTCCGAACGGCCGGCCTCGCGCTCCTCGCGGCGGCGCTGGTCTCTCTGGTGGCGCTCCGCGTGCACACCCGCCGTGGAGGAGGCCGGCCTCCCGTGACCTCCTTCCCGCCGGGTGCCGCGGCCCGGCTGCTCCACGTGGTGGACGGCGACACCGCGTACTTCGAGCTGGACCGCGGCGGCTGGGTCAAGGGCCGGCTGGCCGGGATCAACACCCCGGAGTGCGAGAAGGTCCAGGTCCGGCTGCGCTCCGGCCGTCGATCCGCGCGGTGCAAAAAGGACGACGAGTTCTACGGGCTCGCGGCCTACAGGGCGCTGCGGAAGCTGCTGGCGCGAGGCAAGCTCCGGCTCGACTGCACCCGCAAGGCCGACGGCAGCTGCCGGCGCGGGCGTCACGGCCGCGTGCTGGTCACGATCCGCGCCGCCGGGGTGGACGTCGCCGAGGCGCTGGCGCGCGCGGGCGCCGCCTGGACCTTCACCAAGTACCCGTCGCCCGACCGGGCCCGCCTGTGCCGCGCCGAGCTCGCCGCGCGCCGCGACAAGAGGGGCATGTGGGCCGCCGGCCCGGTCCCCGAGGTGATGGCGATGATGCGCGCCCGGACCCGCAAGTGGTACGGCCGCCACGACCGCCTGTGCCGCAAGGCCCTGCGGGCGCGCGGGAGGTAGGCCGTCGCTCCCGGTGAGTCGCGGCCCGATCAGAACTCGACGACGTACGAGGTCCAGCTGGCCTCGCCGCCCGTGGCGTCGCGCACGACCTGCACCTTGGACGCGCCCGGCAGCAGGTGCCGGCCGGCCGTGGCGCCGATGATGTCATCGGCCGCGTAGGAGCCCTCCCCCAGCGCCTGGCCCTGCTCGCCCTGGCCGCCGGCGAAGGCCACCGTCCGCGAGGTGTCCACGGCGCCCGGGAGGCTGACCTCCTTGGTCCCGGCGCCGTCGGCCATGGTCACGCTCAGCTGGGCGACCGTGGCCCCGCTCCAGAGCTCGACCCGCTCCCAGGAGATGGCCGGGATCGCGCTGCCCGCGCACCCGGTGGCCCCCGCCCCGCGGAAGAACTTGATCGCCGTCGAGCTGTCCAGCGCTCCGCGCAGCACGCGGTCGCAGATCGCCGCGCCGCTGGCGCTGCTCTGCCAGGTGTAGAGCAGGAACGTCCGCGACAGGCTCGCCACGGGCTGCCCGCTCACCGTCAGGCTCGTGCCCGTCATGGCGCCGGTCAGCCCCCGGGTGACCTTGGCGCCCTCCATCTCCACCACCTGCAGGGAGCGCAGGTTCTGGTCGCAGCCAGTGTCGTTGATCGTGATCTCCACCGACGTCGCGCTGACCAGCCGGGCGGTCTCGAAGTCGTCATAGCCGAAGTCCGTCCCCGCCCGCGCGCTGCCGTAGACCAGGAACGTCTTGCCAGGATCGACCTTGGCGATCGTCACGGTGGTGGTGCCGCCGACGTCGCAGCCCGGCTGGAGGTGCTGGACGCTGACGCCGCTCTTGAACTCCGCCGCGTACCACTGGACGTTGATCTTGCCGATGGTGTTGGCCCGGTCGCAGGTGATCTTGCTCGTCGAGGCCAGAAAGCAGCGCACCGCGCCGTCCTTGGGATCGGCGACGTTGGAGGTCACCTGGTAGAACAGCACGGTCTTGGCGATGTCGGCCAGCACCGGCGAGACGCCGATGTCGACGCTGGTGGTGGCGGCCGCGATGACGCCGCTGCCGCTGCGGACGCTCTTGATCTCGGCGTGCGGCGGCGGGGGCTGGCTGTCGGGCTTGACCGCGTCGGGCTTGACCGCGTCGGCAGGTCCATCGAGGTCGTGGGTCCGGGGCAGGTCGGACCCATCCCGGGGGGAGGCGTCGGGGGGACCGGCCGCGTCACCGTCCCGGCTCGG
>Ga0316577_10001128_pt1 | contig 12187 bp, 7 predicted proteins | sample S5NA_FD_203073 | JGI IMG/M metagenome (GOLD analysis project Ga0316577, IMG submission 203073) | Rhizosphere microbial communities from salt marsh grasses in Alabama, United States - S5-7_050615r2r1 | ecosystem: Host-associated > Plants > Roots > Rhizosphere | place: USA: Alabama | collected... | reverse complement strand
CACCCTGAAGATATCGGAAAGGGGATGGCTGCGTATCAATGTTGCGCAGTACCCGGCTTCTGGAGTCTTATCGTCAGGGGATAGCCGTTCAAGTCCGATATTCAAGTATCCGGATACCTTTTTAACAATGCTTTTCAGTTCTTCTTTTTCTCTAATATTTTTCTGATCCGCAGAAATGTTAAGATTACACAGTCCCGCGAATTCGATCTGAATCTGTTCAATAACATCATCTATTTCTATTTTTTTCAAGGCCGCGGTAAAAAGGTTTTCTTGTTCCAGCATTCCGGAATGATAGAGAGGTACCGGAAAAAACAGCTTCCGATCAGGATCTGTTGCGATAAATTTTGTGTCCTGCTTATTAAAATCTTCCGGTTTCAACGGTTGATATACGCCGATGGCTTCTTCGTACGGCAGAAACCCTTTTTCCGCCAGTCTGACATTGCGTAGTCGATAGGCTTCTTCTTCGGTTTCTGCGGGGATCACGCTGCACGTCTCTATGAGAACCTTTTGATATTTGATGTGATCAAAGGTTGCAAGGGTCTTGAAAAATTGTGAAAGAAACGCGTTGCGATCTTTTTTTATGGTCTCGTCCGACTCACTTTCTTCGGTGTTAAGTTCGAACGTTTCATCGAGAAACTTTACATACAACGTATCGTCATAGGTGAAAAACTCATCGCCAAATTCCGATGGATCCTGGTCAGCCTCTCTGATTTTAACTTCGATGTTTTTGAACAGATAGAATTCCATGAATTCTGTCTTTCGGTCAAGGAACCACTTGATAAAACGATCCGGGTCTATTTTAAACAGCAAATCTAACCATCGGGTCACCGATTTCAATTCAATTCTGTCTTTTTGCCAACCTTCGAGATCTACGATGTATTCCCACTGCCTGTCGGAAGCAAGGGATAACAGGGGGTGAGAATCTTCCAGCCCGATATCATGGATTAAAAAATAAAAATCCTCTTCAGGAAAGGAATGGATCAGGGCAGCGGGTTGGGGCGAATCTAAAATAGCGTTCAAGGCGTTTTCAGGGGACATGGAAATGATTTTTTTCCTCATCTGGTGAAGATTTTCGATTCTCGCGATGACTTTTTTATTTTCCATATCTTCATTCCGCCTTTTGAGGATTCCAGGGCGCAAATTTAAAAAGAAGGAGCATGCCGGGAGCAGCGATAAGCGTACAGGCAATAAAAAAACTTACCCATCCCATGTTCTTGGCAAAAAACCCGGTCGGCGCCGAGGCCATCACCCTGGGAACTCCCATGAGGCTGCTAAGCAACGCATATTGTGTGGCGGTAAATTTTTTATGGGTTATGCTTGCCATAAATGCGATAAACGCAGCGGTCCCCATCCCGCTGCTCAGATTCTCAAAAGCGATCACTGTGGACAATAGGGGAAGACTGTTCCCCACCCGCGCCAGAACTGCAAAACCGGCGGTGGATACCGCCTGGAGAAACCCGAATATCCACAGGCTTCGGTTGATCTCCAGGCGGAGCATGATCACGCCGCCGATCAGAGTTCCGGCCACGGTCGCCCAGAACCCGAACAGTTTTACGACGGCGCCAATTTGAGTTTTTGAAAACCCGATATCCAGATAAAACGGTATGGTCATGGTACTGGCCATGGTGTCGCCGATTTTGTAAAAAAGAATAAAGGCCAGCATCCATAACGCTCCCCGCCGGCTGAAGTATTCGATCAGCGGATCAAAAACCGCTTGCTTCATACTCTCCGGGGTTCCCTCATCAACTTTGGGTTCCGGTGCCAGAAGCGTGGTGACAACCCCCGGCAGCATACAGATCGCCATGATCTGATAGACCATGAAAAAGGGCATGTGATCTGCCAGAATCAGGCCGCCGCCGGAAGCAAGCAGCATCCCGACCCGGTATCCGTTGACATACAGAGAAGCGCCCATCCCCAGTTCTTGATCCGGGAGATCTTCCCTTCGATAGGCATCAACGACAATATCCTGTGAGGCGCTGAAAAAGGCTACCAGAACTGCCGCAACTGCCATCATCCATGGACTCTTCCCGGGATCGGTGAAGCCCAGGCCGGATATCGACACCATCAAGGCCGCCTGGGCTGCCAGAAGCCAGCCTCTTCTGCGGCCCAGAAAAGGAAGCGTAAAACGGTCCAGAAATGGCGCCCAGAGGAACTTCAACGTATAGGGAAGCCCCACAAGGGACACCATTCCGATTACGGTCAGATCCACCCCTTGCTCTTTCATCCATGCCTGCAATACGGTTAGAGTCAGAAGAAGCGGCAAACCGCAGGCAAAACCCATCACAAGAGCGACCAGCATGCGGCCGCTGCAAATTACGCTAAGAACGGGGTTAATATTATCATTCCTCAAGCTGGGACGGCGTCACAATCGGGCCATATTTGTCTCTTAACACCATGAGACCTTTTCTCTGTTTGTTAAGAACTTCGAACAGCCTTTCCGGGATATCGGGTTCTTTGCCATATGCCTCTGCCTGCATGTCTATTCTGGCAACAATATTGTCAATATACAAAGAAAACTGCTTGATATAGAGTTCCTCCGTATACTCTTTGTTGATGATGGAGTGAAAAAGACTTTTCAGATCATTATACTTTGGAAGATTCCCGATGGGGGTTTTAATGACATCGACGTCATTGTGTGCATGTCTTTCCAGCCAGGCCAGCCAGACTTTTACGTCTCTTTTTTCTCCGAGCAGTTTTTTAGAGGTGCCACCTCTGGCTTTATGGGTCAGAAAATAATTCAATCCCGCCATTACCGGTTTTTTGTCTCTTGCAATTTTTTCATTGCCAAAAAACTGAAATTGAGCGTCCATATAATCGGCCAAGACACCCGGAATAAAAGGGGCATTGGCCCAAGGCGCCCGTTTAACGCCGGTTGCCCCCACCTCAGTGGCGGTGGCGGCAGACACAATACACGCACCGATGACCACGCCGTGGTCCGAACTTTTAGCGGCCCAGACCGGCGGCATGGTATCGCTGTCCCTGCCGCTGTAGGTAATCACCCGGGTTTCCACACCGTTGGGATCTTCCGCCCTTTCAGAATAATTGGCCAGGTCCGAGGAGGTCAAGGTACATCTTGCATTGGGATGGGATATGGGGATCGGTTTTCCGTTTTCATCGGTCATCCCAGGTTCCCATGGCCCTTGAAAATTTATTCCCTTAAGCGGGGGAGCTTCGCCATCCCCGGTCCAGCGGGGAACCCCATTGTCGTCAATAAGAACATTAGACCAGATCACTTCTGTTCCGGGCTTTCGAAGAAGCTCCATAAGATGTGGGTCTCCTTCCCAGTTTACATCTTCAACAATACCGAAAATACCGCATTCCGGGTTTATTGAGCAGATGGCGCCGGTTTCATCAATCCACATTTGTGCCAGATCGTCACCGATAAAATGGTTGCCCGCCATGGCCGTGGTGGTTTTCCCGCAACCGCTGGGGGCGGCGCCGGCACACCAGGTTATCCGATTTCCAGGGCCGTCTATACCGGTAATAAACATATGTTCCGACAGCTCATGGCCTCTGTTTTCATACACGGCCTTGTCCACGGAAAACCGGTGGTTTCCTTTTTTTAAAAGCAACGTATTGCCGGCATATGTACAGTTAAAGCTGTAGGTGGTTTGATAACTTCGATCCATAAATACCCGTGCGTTGGGCAGATCTTCAAGCCGGTTCAGACCTTCACTGTGGATATTGGTGTAAAAATGTCCCAGACGATCCACTTCTTTATCAAAATCGGAAAACGTATTTCTGTAAAGGATTTCGGCGCTGTGTGAGACATATAAGGAACTGGTAATCTCCAGAGCGGGGTTGGATGCAGGCGCACCCACCGGTCCGCGCATATAAAACCCCACGATCATGGTTTTCCCGTGCATAATTCCCGTCATTTTATCCCGGATGTCTATGAGCGCTTCCGCCCGGTCCATTCTGTTGGCCAGAGAACTGACATGTTCTCCGGGATTGGCGATATAATACGTACGGTCTATGATGCGCCCCTGTTCGTATTTGAGATCATAATGGATGGTATGGTTGTCCATGGGGAGGTCGGCTTCCTCCCCCTTGTTTATGGCCATTTCTCTGATCCGCTGTTTATCTTCTTTAGATCCGGTATTGATAAAAACCGCGTCCGGCTCACACATGGCGATTGCGTTGGCGATTTTGATAACAACTTCGGGATGTGTTATTTTTTGTATCCGAGATAGATGGGTTGGGTCCAATTTATTCTCAAAAAGCTTGCATGCCGATTCAAAAGTTGTGATGCCTCCGATTTCAGTTACGATATCTACGCCTTTTTTTTTCTCTAACATTCGGTTTCTCCTTAATTAAATTGAATCCACAATAATATCGCTCAGATTTCTTTTGGGCACATGATGGACCCCCTGATTGTCCCGCCAGTACCGGATATTATTGTCGGGGCCGACAGGTTCTATCACAACTTGTTCTTTGGGTTTTCCGATTGCAATTACAAGAAGTATTTTCAACTGTGTGTCTATATTCAGTAACTCCCTGATCTGTTGACGGTTTATGGATCCGAACATACATCCGGCAAGCCCCTTTTCTCTGGCGCCTAATAGAATACTCTGGCCGGCAATACCACAATCGTGTCCGATATAGGGGTTGGATATTTCGCGATCACCGAGCATGATGATATATCCTGCGGGGCGTTCTCCTTGTTCGGGGCCGGGCCAGTCCTTCAGGTATGCCGCCCATCCAAGACATGAAAATACCTGGGCGTTTTTCTCGGGGGTGGTGCAAAGGATGTATCTTAATGGCTGTAAGTTTGCCGCTGACGGGGAAAGCCTTGCCAGATCCACCAGCTGTTTCAAGGTCTCGGAAGTTACGGCATGGTTCTGGTAAAATCTGCGGCAGCTCCTGTTTTGTTTTATCAGATCTGCAATCATGAGTATGGGTTCTTAAGTTGGTGCGAAGCTATAAAAAAATACTTACCCGTGTCTTATCTCCTGAACCGGCATGTGTTGACGGATCCAGATCAAGACCTTGTCAAACTCATCTTTGAGTTCGGCAAAGGCTTTTCCTCTATGGCTGACACGGCTCTTTTCTTTTCTGGTTAACTGAGCAAAGGTTTTATTTAACGGCGGATAAAAGAAAATCGGGTCGTATCCGAATCCATTTAAGCCCGCAGGGCGTTCCGTGATCAGGCCGTGACAGCGAGCTTCATATGTCAGGGCAGGACCTGTGGGAACCGCTATGGAGATAACGCATTCAAAGGCGGCATTTCGGTTGGACTTTCCTTTCATTTCCTCAAGAAGTTTCAAATACCTCTGTTCATCGGTTGCATGTTCCCCTGCATAGCGTGCGGAATGAATACCCGGAGCATCATCCAGGGCTTCGACCAAAAGTCCCGAGTCATCGGCCAGGGCCGGCAACCCGAGGATTCTTGCCGCGAAGCTCGCTTTTTGATAGGCATTTTCATCAAAGGTTCTACCCTCTTCTTTCAGAGGGGGGATGGGGCCAAAATCATCCAAATTTTTGATATCCACCGGAAACCCCTTTAAAAGATCCTTTATTTCTGCTGTTTTTCCTTTGTTGCGTGTCGCAATAACAATCGTCGTCGATTCTTTCATTCAACCCTCATTTTTTCTTTAGAAAACCTGGTCCCATGGGTCAGGATTTTTTACCATGGAAATATAAGTATTACCGAAGGTCATTACTATAAATCATGGTGAAATCTTTGTAAAGTTTTTTCAATTGATTGTTCAGGGTTACGCATTTGAATCCCAATACCCGGAGAGCGCTCCACGACGGCGTGTATCTCTTTCCAACCGACTGAAACTTGTGCTTAAGCACCCGTAACCCCGAGCCGCGCCAGAGTTATTAAGAACAATTCGCCGCTAACTGATTTCATTGATTGTTTAAGTCATCATTTTATTCGGCTCGGGCTAACGCGTGCTAAAGCCCTTCAAACAGTCAGTCGGTTTCCAAGAGAAACACGCTGTCGCTACACTGAACCGAAATCAAATGGGTTTACCTTGATTGCTTGTTGGACTAAAGAAAATTCTTTACACATCAAGGGGTGCTGATATATGAGTCCCTCATAACATCATATGTAAAATAAAAACTGTGATATCCAGTTTAAGGAAGGTACCATGCACAAACTACTCACGGAAAATCCCGGTCTGAAAATGCTGCTTTTGGGCAACGAAGCCATTGCCCGGGGGGCCATTGAGGCCGGAGTTGCTGTTGCAACAACATATCCCGGAACTCCCTCTTCAGAAATATCAACCAATTTTTTCCAGATATCCCGGGAAACCGACCTCTATTTTGAATTCAGCACCAATGAAAAGGTGGCACTTGAAGTGGCGGCCGCTACGGCAAATTGCGGTGTCCGCAGCATGTGTGTCATGAAGCATGTGGGAATGAATGTGGCTGCGGACGTTTTTATGACCCTTGCGTACATTGGCGTCAAAGGGGGGCTTGTTATTGTTACGGCCGATGACCCGTATATGTTTTCGAGTCAGAACGAACAGGACAACCGGTATTATGGAAAGTTTTCAGGTCTGCCCGTGGTGGAACCGTCTTCGGTGCAGGAGGCCAAAGACATGGTTGCTTATGCTTTTGATATTTCAGAGAAACTTCAGCAACCGGTGATCTTCAGAACCACAACCCGGGTAAATCATTCCACGGCCCCAGTGGTGTTTGGCACCATCAAGGCGTCCCAAACCAGCGGTGATATTTCCAAGGATCCGTTTCATCAGGTGCCCGTTCCCGCGGTTGCCAGAAATCTTCATGCAAGACTGCTAAGCAAACTTGAGACCGCTGAAACCCTGTCCGAAACCTCCGAGTACAATTTCGTCAAGGGCAACGGTACCTGGGGAATTATATGCAATGGAGTCAGTTATAACTATGTATCCGATAGCGTCAAAGATCTGAACATAGAAGATCGAGTCAAGATACTTCGGATCGGATTTTCGCATCCCATGCCCCGGGTCATGATCAAAGGATTTTTAAAAGACTGTGAGAAAGTGCTGGTTGTAGAGGAAGGGGAACCGTTTATGGAAGAAACGGTCAAGATGTTGGCACAGGAGGAAAAATTAACCCTTCCGATTTTGGGAAAAAGTCAAAACTATTTCTCACGACTGTATGAATTCGATCCTGCCCTGGTCAGAAAGTCCCTGGCAACCTGTTTTGATGTGGCGTATACGCCGCTCAAAATCCCGGATCTTTCCGATATTCCCGAAATTCCGGATCGTCCGCCCAACCTTTGTGCGGGATGCTCTCACCGGGCCACCTTTTACGCGGTAAAAAAGGCCTCGGAAGGTATGGATACCATTTGTCCTACGGATATCGGCTGCTATACCCTGGGATTCCTGCCGCCCCTTGCCATGGGAGATTTTCTGATATGTATGGGAGCTTCTGCAGGCGTATCCTGCGGTTTTTCAATAAAGAGCGGCAAAAAAGTCATTTCCTTTATCGGAGATTCCACCTTTTTTCATTCCGGAATACCCGGTTTAATTAATGCGGTCTATAATAACCATAATTTCACCCTGGTCATTCTTGATAACGGCACCACCGCCATGACCGGGCATCAGCCTAATCCGGGGGTTGATATGAAAGAGCTGGATATTGACGGGTATGGGATGGTGTCTATCGAAGATATCGTCCGGGCTCTGGGGGTGCCCCATGTTGCGGTAATCCGTCCGTACCGGGTTAAAAAGAGTATCGACGCCGTCAAAGAGGCCCTGAACTTTAAAGGGGTTTCCGTGGTGATATCCAAAGAAATGTGTACCCTGTATGCGAAAGGTCTGAAAAAAGCCCGGGGCAAGCCTTTTTTTGTCAGCGACAAATGTAAAAATCATAGAGATTGTATTAAGGATCTTGCATGTCCGGCCTTTTTCATAGAGGATAACCGGGTGAACATCGATCCCGTCATGTGTTCGGGGTGTTCCGTCTGCGCCCAGATCTGCCCGGAGCATGCAATTTTACCCGTTAGGGATACAAACTAAACAGTTATGGGTTAAGGGTTTTGAAATAATGGACATAACAAGATTAATAATAGTGGCTGTGGGCGGACAGGGAAATCTTCTGGCTTCCAGGGTTATCGGGGAAGCCGCACTCCTGTCCGGCATTGATGTGCGCATGAGTGAAATACACGGCATGGCTCAACGGGGAGGGGTGGTGGAATCCTCAATCGTGTTTGGAGATGCCCAAAGCACCGTAATTTCGGACGGCGAGGCGGATGTACTTTTAGGGTTCGAGCCATCGGAGACCCTGCGGGCGTTAAATAAATGCAATTTAAATACGGTTGTTATTACAAATCTGGCCAAGCTTCCGTCTTTTACGGTGACCACGGGAAAAGCTGTTTATCCGGATCTGGATGTGCTCCAGGAGTTGATTCGCAAAAAAACGGCAAAGCTTATTGCCTTTGATGCAGCGGCTATGGCCGTGAAAGCCGGAAATGTTTTGTCCGTAAATATGGTTCTGCTGGGCGCTTTAATTCAAACCCAAACCGTTCCCCTGTCCACAGAAACTGTCAAAGAAGCGATAACCAAAAGAACCCGAAAAGCGTTTGTGGAGTCCAACCTAAAGGCCTTCGACCTCGGGTTTTCCGCCGCCAAAGAACTCGGACAATAGAAATCCTGGGCCCAAGAACCAGGTTTTGATTATCCCCAGAGAGGATTAGTTTTTTTGGAGCTTCATTGAATTATTGAAATTCCAAATACCAAATTCCAAATATCAAAAAAAATCCAATGACCGAAATTCGAAAATCCAAACAATATCTTGTCATGCAGGGTTTAGGTCACGCGCAGCGCAGGCGCTTACGTCGCGTGTTGAATATTGGAATTTGAGATTTTAGACACAAAATTTAAAGGCAGAACCATCTATCTCTAACCCCCGTAAGACGGGATTGGCCTGGTCCTATACGCCGGGATTTTTAACGTTGCTTGTATGCTTCAAGAACTCTCCATTAAGAACTTTGCGATTATCGATGATCTTCGGATATCCTTTTCAGACGGGCTGAACATTTTAAGCGGTGAAACCGGCGCCGGCAAGTCTATCATCATCAATGCGGTCAATCTTTTGCTGGGAAGCCGGGCAAATGCCGGGCTTATTCGTACCGGCAGCCAAACCGCGGAACTTGAAGCATTGTTTCAAATTGCAAAGAAAAGCGCGGTCGCCGATATTATGGAAAAAAACGATTTTCATCCCGAGGAAGGACTTCTGATCAGAAGAATTGTTTCTCGCAAAGACCGCCACCGGGTTTATATCAACGGACATCTTGCTACCACTCAACTGCTGAATTTGATCACCGAGAATCTTGCAAGCATATCCGGTCAGCACACGCATCAGGGACTCTTAAAAGAAGAGAATCAATTGGAGATCATCGATCAGTTCGGAGATTTGATTTCCCTGCGAGATGAGGTTTCCGGGTGTTTTCATGACATACTTCCGTTGATGCGGAACCTTGAACACCTGAAGGCCAAAAAGGCCCGTCACGCCGAACACGTTCAGTTGCTTGAATTCCAGCAAAAAGAGATCCGGCAGGCCTGCATAACTCCGGGAGAAGACGTGGTGCTGGAACAGGAACGAATGCGTCTGAAAAACGCAGAAGAACTTTTTCAGGCCGTTCACGACAGTGTTGAAGCGCTTTACAGTGCACAGGGTGCGGTTGTTGAACGCCTTGTGGCGGTGAAAAAAGAACTTGAAAAAGCTTCCCGCATAGATCCCGCCCTGGTCCGGGAAACAGAGCGTATTGCCGAAACGACCATTTATCTCGAAGATATTGCCGAAGCCCTTAGAACTTACCTCAATAATATACAAATGGATGAAAACCGTCTTGAAACGGTTGAAGCGCGCCTTGACACCCTGGCCAAGCTCAAGCGCAAATACGGACCCTCTCTTGAAGATGTATTTTTGAAGCTCGAATCCATAGACCGTGAGCTTTCAGGAATCGAAAATCTATCCGGGGATATCGCGGATACTGAAAAAAAGCTTTGCGATTTGCACGACAAGCTGGTCAAACTGGCCATAACCCTTTCAACCAAAAGGAAACGCACGGCCGCGACCCTTGCCGGAAAAGTGGAAAAAGAACTTGGCACCCTTAAGATGTCCCAAACCAAGTTTGAGATTTTCTTTGGAACCGTACCTGTGGATGAACATACAGAACCCTATCTTGCAACCCAAGAGAGCGTCATCACTGACACCGGAATCGACCGCATAACCTTCCTGATTGCTCCGAATGTGGGAGAGCCGCTTAAACCCCTCAACAGTATTATCTCGGGCGGAGAACTTTCACGGGTTGTTCTTGGGTTAAAGGCCATACTGGCCCAGAGTGAATCATTGGAGACCATTGTTTTTGATGAAGTCGACGCGGGAATCGGAGGAAGCGTGGCAGAGGTCGTGGGAAAAAAACTGTCATCCCTTGCCGGTCACCATCAAATCATCTGTATTACTCATCTGCCTCAAATTGCAAAATTCGGCGACCATCATTTCAATATCTCAAAGCAGGTTGTCCGGGGAAGGACCAGAACAACCATAACCCGTTTAACCGAGTCGGAACGCGTCACAGAGATCGCCAGGATGCTCGGAGGGGAAAAAATTACCCCAGCCACGCTGGATCATGCCCGTGAAATGCTGAACAACACAGTTTAAAATACCATGACATTTTATAGCATTCCGCCATTTCTGACATTATGCTGCTTTCTCGGCCTTGCCGTTCTGACTATTTTCTATGGCCCCAGAACAAAAACCAGCCTGCTTTTTTTTACGATCTGCGTCTTCGGATCGCTTCTTTATATCGACATACTTTATTCATTCAATGCAACATCTGCCGAAACCACGCTTTGGGTCAGTCGTACCGCCCATTTTTTTGTTGTGTATGCATTCCCCGTATACATTCATTTTTTTCACACCTATCTCAATATTTCGGGTCGAAAATGGCTGATCCGGAGTGCATATGCCTATGCATTTTTTTTGATGTGCCTTACGCCGACTTCTTATTTTCTTGAATCCATGCAGAAACATTATTTCGGTTATTTTCCAACCGGCGGAGGCCTTTATATCTTGTCAGGACTGGCTGTGTTTTTAGCTACCCTGTATGTCCTGATACTCCTAGTGAATGCTATCCGCAAAGAAACAAACAGTTCCCACAAAAACCGGCTTAAATACGTGTTTGCCGGATTCGGCACTATGGGCCTATTGAATTGGTTTAATGTCTTAACGATCTTCGGATATTCGGTATATCCCCTCGGAAATTTGAGTTTTATTCCCCTGATTATTTTTGCCGTGGGACTGTTTAAGCACGATCTTCTTGACATGGGAATATTAATCAAAAAGAGTCTTGTCTATTCATTGCTGACCGCATTTCTGACCTGCTTATATGCGCTGATCATCATTATGGCGAATAAGGTCTTTCAGAATTTTAATTTTTCAGATTCCATTTATTTCCCCATATGCTTTTTTCTTTTGATTGCGTTTGTTTTCGGACCGCTAAAATCAAAAATACAGGTGGTGATCGACGGCATCTTCTACAAAGGCAAGTATGATTATCAGAAAACCATCAAACGGGTCAGCCAGTTGATCGTATCCGTGCTCGAATATGATCAGATCGGCAAACTTTTGATGGATACGGTCGTTGATACCATGAAGGTCCGGCATTGTGCGCTTTTTTTAAAGGATACCTCGGGACCGGGTTTTATAAGTTTTTCCACCCGAGGCGAATCCATGGCTGCGGGTCGCTCCATTTCGACAAACACCCCATCGGGTGTGATCGAATTTATGAAAAAACAGCGCCGGCCCGTTATACGGAAAAATCTTAAGCAACAAACGTCAGCGCCCGAAATACGGGATGTGGTCAAAGATCTGGATGATCTGGGCGCGGAGATTGTTCTTCCCATGATTTTTGAAGAAAATCTGAACGGATTTATGGTTCTGGGTGAGAAACTTTCCGGGGATCTTTACACCCGTGAAGATATGGATCTTCTTGAAACACTTGCCGGGCAGAGTTCACTGGCTGTTGAGAATGCGCGTTCCTATCAGTCGCTGAATGATCTGAAGGAGAATCTTGAAAAAAAGGTCGAAGAAAGGACCACAGATCTGAAACACGCTCTGGCTGAAAAGGAGCGAACCCAGGAAATGTTAATCCAATCGGAAAGCCTGGCCGCAATCGGACAACTGGTTGCCGGCGCTGCCCATGAATTGAACAATCCCCTGACAACGGTGACCAGTCTGATACAGG
>Ga0316577_10001127_pt1 | contig 12194 bp, 23 predicted proteins | sample S5NA_FD_203073 | JGI IMG/M metagenome (GOLD analysis project Ga0316577, IMG submission 203073) | Rhizosphere microbial communities from salt marsh grasses in Alabama, United States - S5-7_050615r2r1 | ecosystem: Host-associated > Plants > Roots > Rhizosphere | place: USA: Alabama | collected... | reverse complement strand
ACATGGCTGATCAGTTTTCCTCGAATGGTTGGTACATCCGACTTTCACCTTCGGGCCCGCGCATCACGGACCCGGACAGCGGCGGCCCGCTGACGTTCGGGCCCGGCTCGACTGGGATCATCATTCGTGCGCAGGGCACGAGTGGCACAAGCATTCCGGCCCCGAGCGGCGGTGAGGCAGCCGTCACTGGGCTAGACAACGTCCCGGTCTACATGCCCAAGGGCTTCCACTACGACATTCAGTGCCACACCAGTTTCACGGCTCCGGCTGGCGAAGACACCGACAATGATGGCATGCGAATTGTCGTGGAGTATTCCGACGACAACGGCGGAAGCTGGCAGCGGTTCCCGCTTGCGGGTTCCCCGTCCACCGTTCCGCGCATGTACGGCACGCTCCAAACGAAGGGCGGCAATTGCCAGATCGCGCAAGAAATCGACGTCGACTGTACCGGCTTCGCGAGCGACATCACGAATCTGCGCGTCAAGGTGTCTTCGGATAGCGGCGCCGTCTACGTCGCACCGGGGCACACTGTCTTGCGCGTCGAGCAGTACATCCCGAATCCCGTTCCCTCTCCCCCGAACGGCGGACCCCTCTGAGTCCACTGACCCCGAGCGACAGCCCGGAGCCGCTAGCGGTGACGCTGGCGGCCCTGGGCTTCCCGGGCAACCATAGGAGTGCCGTTCGATGCTCAACCCCCCAAATCTCCCCTTGCGCGCCGGCCCCTCCGGTCCCCCCGTCGATTGGCTGTACTGGCTGCGAAACCTCACCGGCTTCGCCGGGTTCAAGCGTCTCTGGTTCAACGAACAGGTCGGACTGACCGTCGACGTTCCCGAAAGTACGCCGGCAACGCCCGGCGTCGAACAGATTGCCGTCGACGTCGAGTGGACAGCGGACGACGTGAGCCTTACGGGCCAGATGGCTTACTTTGTCTTGGCCCGCTGGGCCTGGATCAATACCGCGGCACCCGCAGCCTACCCGGGCGCGATCGTCTGCAACCTGAACGCCGACCCTGCCGGGGGAAGCACAGCGATTCTCAAGTCACTCACCGGAACGACTGTCCCCACCAATCCGGGCGGAGATTTCAACTGCGCGGGTGACGTGACGTCTTTCAGACTCATGGGAATCGGTGACTATCCAACTTTCGCCCAGGGCACGAATCGCTTTTGGCTTGGCGTGGGAAACCCCAACCCTGACCAAGCAATCCGTGCGCAAAGCTGCCAACTGCTCGTGGCTGAGATGGCGACGCCACCCGGAAACCTGATCATTCTCCCCTGACCTGAGGTCACTATGTCACGCCCCCCAAATCTCCCCTTGCGCGCCGGCCCCTCCGGTCCCCCCGTCGACTGGCAATTCTGGCTCCGCAACCTTGCCTACTTCGCCGGCTTCCGCCGGCTCTGGGCTGCTCAGCAGTCACCTACCCCGATCACTGTACCCGACGCGGGGTCAGGAACCCCGGGCACTGAAGTGCTTTACCAGGACGTCGAGTGGACTGATGCGGAAGCGGACATAGCTGGACTCTTGCACTACGTCGTGTTCGCTCGCTGCGTGTTCAATGTTGCGCCGGCGCCTGCCGCGTTGCCGGGACCGTTGTTGCTGAACCTGAACATGGCCGCCGCCGGTGGCAGCGTGAACACGATGCACACGTGGTATTGCTTCACCAGTCCGTCCGGAACGGGTGTGTTCGACACCCGCGGCCAGGCTTCGGGAGCCTGGCTGTTCAAGTATGGCGATTTCGTCCCCTTCGCTGTCGGGTACAACCGGATTGCGCTGGGCGTCGGCAACCCCGCGGCTGGCGCGGACATCTACGCTCAAAACGCCGAGCTGCTGATCGGTGAAATCGCTTGCCCAGGAGGCAACCTCACCACACCCTGACCCCGACCCTGGAGGCGCCACAAAGAAAAGGCGGGCAACCGTTCGGCTGTCCGCCCCTTCCCTGGGATGACGCTGAGAATACTCGAATCCGCGGAGGCCAGCAATGCCGTTCCCCGTTGTGCCGATAACCCCGCCAAATCACCCGGCGAATTTGGACGCGCGGTCCCCCGGCTCCCTGGTGCCCGTGGCGTTCGACGAGGTGGATCTGACCTACGCCGCCGGCGTCCTGCAGACGGCTGTTTACAAGCTAGCCGGCAACGTCGTGGCCACGCTGACGCTCACGTGGACGGGGACTGACCTGACGAACGTGGTGAGGACCTGATGGCCGAGTTGTGCTTTGACGCGCTGTCGGGCGCGCTGGGCTACTGCGTAGGGGGTGCAGGTGGCGGAGGGGGAGGCGCGTTCAGCGGCGTGCAGGTGATCTATTTCGGCAAACACGGCAACGACGCAAACGACGGATTGAGCTACGCCACGGCGAAGCTCACGATTGCCGGCGCAATCGCAGCGGCAATCGCGGGTGGTGTGGGGCCGACGAAATACTACGCGCTCTGGTGTGAAGACGCCGGCGACTACGCGGAGACGGGGCTCACCCTTCCGGCTTACTCCCATTTGCACGCTCCGCAGGCCCGGCTGAGCGGAGCGGGCACGTTGATCACCATGGGCAACGCGACGAGCCTGCGCCTTGGCGAAATCTATTGCTCGTCGGGCGTTGCGATCGATACGGGCACCGGTTCGTATGTGGAAATCGACGTCGAGCGGCTAGCGCTCGCCGGCAGTGCTGTGGGCTTCTACGTTCCGAGCAATGGCACGCAGCGGATTCGTTGCTCGCAGGCTACCGTCTATTCGGGCAAGTTCCTCCACGTCACGGCGGGAAATGCTTACGTGGTGTGCGACGTCAAATGGTTGTACGTCCAAATCGGCACGGGCATCGGCGTTCACCAGGCAGGCGGAAACTTCGGTGGACGCACCGCGGTTTATGCCGAATACGTCCGGCTCGGCGCTGACGGCGCGCGGGCGTTCTATCAGCAAGCGGCCCGCGATGGCTTGTCCGTGCAAGCCAACATCGTCGCGCAGGCGTCTGGCGTGACTGCCGCGATTGCGTTCGACGTGGACGGCGGAACCGTCGAAGCTGTGGTTTCCGACGTCGCCGGCGGTCCAGTCGCCGACGTTGCGGCGTTGTGCAATTTCTTCGGCTCTTTCGGTCGGCGCAATGGTCTGGTGATAGGAACCGGCAATCGGTACGTGACCGATGCCGGCGAGAACTACCAACCGCGCGGCGGCGTGAACAATTTCAGACTTAGCTGGCTGTCCAGCTCGCAGGTGCGTCTCGGTTCGCTCACTGGCGACCCGTCGAGTGTTCGCGACGAAAACAACCGCGGTGACATCGAATGGGGGAGCGCGTTGACTGCTGACATCACAGTCAGCGGTCCAGGTGGGTTGCAGTCGGGATCTGTCGAAGCCGCAAACACGTGGTACGCGGTGTACGTCATTGCGGACAGTCAGGGCGTGAACCCCACGACGGCCCTGCTGATTCCCGCCGGGACCGGCTTCTCCCAGCCTGGCTATGATTTGCTCCGACGAATCGGCTGGGTCCGCAACAACAGCACGAGCAACTTCCGCCGGTTCGTTTGCATCGGCAACGGAAAGCGGCGCCGCTACTACGTTGACGGCGACATGGTCGGGTCGTCGGTAGTCCTGAGTTCCGGGACCGCAACAGTCTGGACGAGTGTCTCCTGCGTTGCGGCTGCACCACCGACCGCGAAAGAATTGCTCGTGCGCTACGAGTATCAGCCGGCAAACACGTTCGATGATTTCGCGTTGCGACCAGGGGGAAGCGCAGTCAGCAGACCGGGGGCACCACAAAACATTCAGCCGGTCATTGCGGCGCAAACCGAAGGCCAGGACATTCGCGCGGCGATGCTCGTGGCCTGCAGTACGAGCCAGGCGATCGACTACGCGACGCAAAGCGGCGGGCCGCTGACTCTCGCAATTGCTGGCTACGTGGATGAGGTTTGACAGATGGCACGCAACGCAGTTGTCGATACACTTCTGAGCTTCGTCAAGCGCCATGGCTGGTGCGACTTTTCCACCGATGGATCGTTCGACCCCGGCACGGAGACGCAGCTGGCGCTGACGGATGACAACCCAGCGCCGGACGGAGTGCCGCTCTATTACGTCAAGGTCCTTGCGGGCATGCTGGTCGAAATGAGTCCGGCGGAAAAGGCGTCGATTGACGTCGCCCTGCTGACTCAGTTCAAGCGGGAGAAGGCTCGCACGTTCGACTTGCACACCCAGGAGATACTTGCTGCAGGTGTCGAGTATCCCGCAGCGAGCGGCAACTTCTATCGGATCGACCCGTCAGCACTGACGGCCGTCCAGGCAATGCGCGACGTCGCGGTGTTCCCGTTTCTCGTGCATGCGATCGGCTACACTGGTTTCGTGGTCGTGAACAGTACGGCCGAGGCGAACGGCCTGCTCGTGCTTGCCCGCGACAAAATGGTGGACGTCTACCAAACCGGCGCGCTGCTGCTGCAACAGATTGCGGCAGCCCCCGACAAGGCCACGCTGGACGCAATCGTGGATCCCCGGTGAGAACGCGCATGCTTCCCCTGTTGCTCGCCGGAGCCGGAGCGGCCGCCCTTGCGGCGCTGCTCGGGGGCAAGCGCCAGCAGCCCGGCGAGTATCGTCCGGCGGACCTTGGACTCAGCAAGCGAGATCAGGTAGCGCGGGCCGCGGCTTCTCAAGTCGGCCTGACTGACCCGACCCCCTACATCGAAGACGCGCTGGGTCAGAGTACGTCCAACGAGTACGAGTGGTGTGGGATGTTCGCGCTGTGGGCAATTCACCAGGCCGGACTGCTGCCGGGTGTGCTCTGGAAAGTCGGCGAAGGCTTCGCGTCGGAGTACCTCCGCCAGATCCCTTCGTCGCAACTGGGGGCGGGTGACGTGGTGTATTGGGATCAACCCTACCAGCATCATGCCGTGGTCGAGTGGGTCGACCACGACCGGGGCCTTATGTCGACGATCAACGGCAACGGCGTGGGTGGCAGCGTCACGCGGGTTGTTCGGGCGATTGCCGGAGCAGACGGCTACTACTCGATCGGCAACTTGCCCGGCGTTGAGACGCCGCTCAGGAGGGCAGCCTAGTGGCTCGCGTCACGGTTCCATTTCAGCTAGGCCCGGGTGGCAAGTCGGTGCCTGTGCGCATCACACTCGACGAGCCGCCCGACGTTCCCCCTCCCCCGCCGCCGCCGATGCCCCCCGACGTGCCGCTGCCGGAGGTGAGCGGGCCAATCCTGCGCCGTGAGCTGGCGCACGGTATGAGCGTCGAGGCCGCCGAACACCCGCAGCTGCCGGCCTCAGCCGTCCGCCAGCTGGTCCTCGACCACTTGCGGGAGAATCCCCACTACTACTCGAAACCGATGGCAGCGCCCGACGTGGGCGTGTTCGTGGGCGCGCTGCTCCGGCGTGCCTACGTGGGTCAGATTGACCCGGGTCCGCCCGACCCGGACACTGTCCCGCCCCCGAGCAAACCCGGCTACGGCCCCGACATCTGGGGACGTGGCGGTGATCCGGCTCTGCGTGAGTCACAACCAGAGGAGAGGACCGCAATGGGAGAGATTGCCAACCTGCTGGCCATGGGCGCCGTGTTCGTGGTGGGCGCTCTGGTGTTCGGTGGGACCTTGCGTCCCGTGAGGCGCCGGCGATGAAACCGAAACGCGAGCGCCGAACCGTCCGCTTTCACACCGGGGACCGCGTCGTGCGGCTCACGTATGATCCTGCAGACCCGATGGATCGCCCCTACGTGGGCGAGCCGAAACAGCGGCACTGGCTTGCTGACATTCTCGTTATCGCTGCCGGAGGCTTTCTCGCGATGAACGCAGTTCGCATCATGGGGAAGCGGGATGCGGCGGCCCGGTACGCGCTCGAAAACTCCCCGCCGTAAGGAGGCAACGGTGCGATGGTATAAGGCAAGCGTGTGGGTGCTTCTCATTCCAAAGGATCGGGTGGGGCCGGAGCCGAGTCCAACCATGGATCTGGTGGCGGGCGTCTACCCTGTTGAGTTGTGGGCGCGGCTGGCTGCCCAAAAGCTGCTGTCGGCGTTCCCGAAGCAGTACCAGGGTGGATGGTCAGTCGACGCGATCGACAGGCAAGAGATCCCCTACCCCTACCCCATTCCGTGAGGCGGAAGCCCTGCGCGCCGAATCTCCGCCGGAGCGTAGGCTCCGGGGGGGATTGCGCTTTTTCCGTGGATTCCGCACACTCGGAAGCCGAAATGTTGACGAGCGCAGCCGGCCGCGTATCCTGTGCGGCGGAGGTATCACATGGCACAGCTTGACGAATGGCGCGAGCGCCTAGCTCGCTGCCTGCATTCCGTCGCCGACCGCATCGAGCCGGACGAGCCGGACGAGCCAGGGTCCGGATCGTCAGTCGTTGACCTGGCTAGGCGAGCGCAGCGCTCGATGGATCGCATCAAGAAGATCCGAGACCAGGGCAAGCGCGACGAGCCGATCCCCGTCGACTCGGAATTTATCAGAGGCGTCGGGGCCGGCATGCTGGCCTGGTACTGCCATGAATGCGCAGCCAGTTTCCGGCATGCGTATCACCCGGCCGACACTTCCGTGGAGTGCTGCTCGGCGGGTGTGTCTTCTGATCAGTGTGCCGGCTGATGGCCAGCGCTCGTAAGTCGGTGCGCCCTGGCACGCCGCGGCACTTTGCGATCCGTCTCGCAGCCAAGGTGGTGCCGGCAGGCAAGCCACGGCGCGCGTACCTGATCTGTAACTCGCGCGGACCGGTGGCCGCGGTAGCCGGTGGCGACACTGGCGAGGTGGAGATCGCGCGAGCCGGCTTCGCGAGCTGTCCGGTCGCTTGGGACCTAGAAGTCCCGTACGAAATGATCCGCATTGCGCTGGGTATCCTTCCGGCGCTTGCCCGCAAGGTGAAGTGAGGAGGTTTCCCATGTACGTGATCCATCTGAAAACCACGAACGACAGCAACGGCAACCCGCGCCGGTTGTATCTCATCCTCGACACCGGCGGACCGATCGCCGTGGTCAAAGAAGGCTATTCGGGAATGAGCGCAATCGAGGAGGTCGGCTTCCCGCCGTTGCCCGTGGCCTACTCGATCAACATCACGCCCGGCGAGTATCGCCGGATTGCCAAGGCTCTGCCGAACGAAAAGGGCCCCGACTCTGCTCGTCTCGCCCAGGCGCACAAGGAATACGCGAAGACGTTCCGCGAGCACTACGGCACCAAGCCGCGCGTGAGCCGCGTGTATCCTTCTGGTCGCGCCGCACGCCGCTAGCTGAGCCGCAGTGCCCGCCCCGCCCCGCCGCCCCCAGGGCCGCGGGGCTTCGGCGGTAGGAGGTACGCAATGCACATGAAGTACACGCACGAGCAGGCGATCGCTTTCTCAAAACAGTTTGTCGCTGCAGTCGTGGACAACATTCACAGCGGCTCTAAGTGGCCGCCGGTGGTGGAGGCGCGGGCGATGGTCGACCAGTTCGGGGAGTTGCTCCTGGCCGTTGTGCTGGGCGCGGTCGCCCAGCTGCCTCCGGGAAGCGTCGAAGCTGAGCAGCAGGGTGCGATCGCGTCCCGAATCGCCGGAATCGTGTTTTGCATCGGGCCCGCCGTGGTGCTCGGGGCCGGCATGGATCGGGAGGTATGGTTGCACCTTGCCGGCGCCGTGTGGGACGAGTGCAACGCTCGCATGCGGAGCTTCCCGGGTGTGCGGGTGAGTGACATTGACTTTGCGCCGAAGCAGGAACCTTCCTGAGACGGCGCTCCGCTCTGTCTCGCCCCGCCGCCCCCAGGCCGCGGGGCTTCGGCGGTAGGAGGTACGACATGGCCAAAACGAAACCGGGTGATCTGCTCACCCTGCAGGAAGCGGCCGCGGTTGCTCACGTGCCGCTTGAAACAATGCGGTACTGGACGCGGTTTCGTGGACTCAAAACGATCAAGCCAGGACGCCGCCGCATGGTGCGCCGACTTGTGCTTGAGGCTTTCTTGGACGAGAAGCACGAGCCGAGGCAGGAGCGCAAACAGGCGGAGGCGCGGAACCAGAAAACCGGTCTGCCTATACGCGAAGTGCTCGCAGGCCAGTCCAACCGCCCGCAGCCGGCACCCTACCACCCGGAGCTGCTCGATTATGCCCGCCGGCAAACCGAGGCTTTGGAACGGTCCGCCGTTGCGCTCGGGGAGCTAGTCGACGCCGTGCATGAGGTGGACTCCGGCCTTGTGCTGGCAGTCGAGGCGATCCGGGGAAATGTGAACTGGAATCGACGGGTGGGAATTGAGGCGATCGGGAAACTGCTGCACCGCAACTGTTCGCAGGTAGCTTCTGAGATCCGTCACAGTAAGCGCGCAAGGTAGCCGAGCCGCAGTCCCGCCCCGCCCCGCCGCCCCCAGGCCGCGGGGCTTCGGCGGTAGGAGGTACGACATGACACGACGCAAGAAGACACCGAAGCGCAAGTCCCCGGCGAAGAAGAAGTCCCCGGCGAAGAAGAAGTCCCCGGCGAAGAAGAAGTCCCCGGCGAAGAAGAAGGCCCCGGCGGGTTTCGTCCCGAGTGGTCCGGTCATGCGCGATCCGTTCATTCGCGAGAAGGACGTCCCGAACTACTCGAAGCCGTTGACGCCAGCGTGCCCGGGTGGACGACTCCCCGGCTCGGATCCATTCGACGGAAAAGATCCGCTCATTGAGGTCCTGACTGCTCCCCCGATGACTCCCGAAGACGTCCGGCGAATGCAGCAACGATCGGCGGAAGAGATGGCCAGGGCGGAGCGTGCCGAGTGTCGCCGGCTCCGGCGCAACTATGCACTCGGCGCGATCGGTGGCGCTCTGCAGTCCACTCAGGACGCAGCGCGGGCCGCTGACCTGGCTTGGAGTGCGGCTGGCATTCTGGCTGAGCGGGCCATGTGGGCCGCCAAGCGCGACAAGTGAGGCCGGACCGTGAACGGCAAACCCAAAGCGGTCCGTTTGGACTTCACGCAGTTGCCCCGGGATCCGTGGCATGAAGGTCCCGACTGGCGCTCATCAATCACAGGCGGACACCAGGAGCCGCAACGGCTGCTCTGCTACGGCACTGACGGGCAGCTGGTGCTCACGTGTGAATTTGACGACCCAAGGATCGGTGACTCCCTCTGTCGGGCAATGTCGAGCGCCTTCCCGCTGGTAGTTATCTGGACCTGGGTTGAGGCTACTTGGGTACGGATCGGTTCCTGGGAAGACCGGCAGTACAAGGCCGCTCCAATCGACGAAGACGGTCTAACCGATCGCGCCTTTCGCGGTATGGTGCTCCGCGCCTGGGCAAAGGCGGAGCGTTACCTGGAAAAGCGCCGGTCTGATGACAAACGCAAAGCACGGGAGCAACGAGCGTGAAACCGCGCAACATCGAGCTGCCGGCGACAGTGTGTCACGCACTGGACGAGTTGAGCCGGCAGACGGAACCCGGGCGCACGGCGCTCGACATTCTTGATCGTGGGTGGCGGGGCTCCGGCCCCGCCAACGTCCCGATCTTCAACCAGGCCGAGGCTAAGCAACTGGCCGCGGCCCTGACTGAAGTGTCCCGAGGCAAGGCGTCGAAGCGGACCCGTTCGTCCGCCGAAAGCCTCGCCTGGTCACTGCGGCACCCCGAGGAGGAGGCCGATCATGTACGACGGTGAGCTACAGCTGAAGTTTGCGCGCGTCTTCCGGCTGCGCGTCAGTTATCACGATCCGCAGGCTCGGCTCCGCGTGGGCTGGCTGCAAATCTTCTGGTGCCAGGAAACGGACGAGCTGCTAGTCAAGGCCCGGGTCTACAACAACAACGGTGACGAGGAAGCGCGGGCTAGCGAGCTGCGCCGCTACGACAGCGACAGCGAAGCTATCCTCTCGATTCCCAGCTGGCACGATCGCTTTCAGTGCTGGATGCGTGACGTGCCGTTGGAGGACCCGCCCCACGACAGTCGTCTCCCGCACGTTGTCCCTCAGTCGGAGCAGTCGCGTGCCGAAGGACTCGGGAGGTAGCAAATGCCAAAACTTCGAGACCTGTACCACGACGTTGCCGCTGAAGCGTGTTCGATCTTCATAGACCAAGGGTATGACGACGAGGTCGCTGCTCAGATGGCGTGCAAGATTGCGGACCAGCTGCGCCGCCATGCGCCAGACAAAAACGAGGAGACTGCGTGGTCAGAGGACGAGGACGAGAATGAGGACGAGGACGAGCTGCTGATCGCACAGTTGGCGCCTCCGGACTATTTGAACAGTCTGGAATGCGTCCACTGGCACCAGTCCGCTTCGATGCAGGCACTCATCGAGCGAAAGCAGCCGGAGCCGGATCCGCTTGACGAAGAGGCCGACGAGCACGAACGGCAACAACTGATCGCCCAACGTGAGCAGCTGGTGATTTTGCACTTGCTGAGATCAGAAGGTCTGTGCTGCATGGCCTGGCGGTTCGGCGAAACTGAGCACCGGCTGTCTCATACAAACGAGCACATCGGAAGGTTTCACTGTCTTCTGCACGAAGGACACCAGGGCCCCCACGAGTTCGCGGGAACCCCGTCGCAAACGGCCAACGGTTGGCCCAAGTGCGTGAACAACGACGTCCCGCCCGATCCTTCTGGCGACGAGTATGCTCCTGCAGGCTTCGTATTCGACCCGGAGGCGCCGGCAGAGCTGGACTGACTGGACCGTTTCGGTAGACACTCAACCGCCCGCACAACGCGGGCTAGGAGGTAGCACATGGCGAAAGGTGACAAACCCTGGGGAACGGCTTGGGCGATCATCCCGAACCCCAACACGCAGAATAAAGACAACTGGGTCAAAGTAGGCCCGGTCTGGCAGAACGACGACGGGTCGTTCACGGCCGTACTTGAGGCGGAGCCCGTTGCATGGGGCTCCCCTCGGTGTGAGCGGCGCCTGCAGTTCCGCAAGCGCGCCGGTCGGAGCAGCGGCGGAGCGCCGCAGGATGATGACGAATGAAACGAGAACCGGATCCCCGTGCGGGTGTAAGTAACGACGTTGCGGACTGGGTGACGCAGACGGAAGCGTTGCTCGGTCCTGGTCCCGTGCTGCGTGAGGTCAAGAAAGTCCAGGTCTACGCAGCGCGGGAGGATTGGGAGCACTGCAAGAATTCCGTGACGGCTTCGCTTTTCATGCTCCAGGGCGCGTGCAACGCTGCTGAGCACCGTTTCCGGGACGCCGGCCTTGATCCGGAAAAGGTCAAGGAAGCAATGGCGGCCTGGGCGAAGCTGTACGAGCGTGCGATCATTTGCATGCACAACCTGGACAACCTCCCGGACGACCTGCGCCGCTGGCGCGGGGACTCTGCGGAGTGACGTAGGCCGGGCGCTTTCATACGCCCGTGGGCCCGTCGTGCTTCCCGGTGAGTGTCAACCCCGGATCACGGCGGGCCCGACTTTTGTTGACGTCTCAGAGGAAAGGGCCCACGATCGGGACGTTCGGGTGCGCAGCCATGTGCAGCCGTACCTCCACGGCCCCGGCGGTCCCACCCTCGGGGCCGTTCTAATTTTGGCGGAGAGGCGTAGACTCGCGGATCCAAGGTCGGAGGTACTCATGGGCTGCAAGAGGAATCAGGCGGGGCGCAGGGGCGTCCAAAGCAAGGGCACAGCCATGCGACAGGAGTTGTCGCTGCCGGGCACAGGCACCGAGCTGGCGGGGCTCCTGGTAGGAGAACGGGGCCACCCGGCCCGAGCCACGAAGGTCACACCGATCCGCGGTCTACCCTTCTCGTGGCTTGCTGTGCGGTGAAGCGTCTCGCCGGCAGCATGCGCGTGGTTGCCGGTCCCGTAGGGCCCTGCATCACGTGCGGACGTCCCGGGCGAAATCGACGGGTTGCCGTAGGCTACCCGGACGATCGCCCCCGGTCGGTCCGGACTGCAGTGCAGTGCGTGCGCTGTGCGGAGCGCCGGCTGGCCGTGGCGCTCGAAGTTGCTGAATACGAAGAACTTGATCCGCGTGGCCGCCCCGAGGGTCCGCGTCTCTCGGACGAGTACACTCGGAACGATGTGGACAGCTTTGCGCCCTATGGTGGCGTGGCCTGGAGGAATCCCCGGTGACCTGTGGCGCCGCATCGAGCGCCCGGCGCGTCTTCCCCGGAATTGACACCGCGGGTGACCGAAGTGTCGCCTTCGGCTGGCCGGAATTGACACCGCGGGTGACCGAAGTGTCGCCTTCGGCTGGCCGAGCAGGAAACACGGCGCGAACGGCACAGCTGCGCCGGGCAGTCAAGTCAGAAACAGGGGTATCCCTCGATTGTCGGGGTGACCCGGGGCGCCGGTCCGGGATCCCCCTCGGTCACGATCTTGCTCGGACGCCGAAAATGAT
>Ga0316577_10001124_pt1 | contig 12204 bp, 12 predicted proteins | sample S5NA_FD_203073 | JGI IMG/M metagenome (GOLD analysis project Ga0316577, IMG submission 203073) | Rhizosphere microbial communities from salt marsh grasses in Alabama, United States - S5-7_050615r2r1 | ecosystem: Host-associated > Plants > Roots > Rhizosphere | place: USA: Alabama | collected... | reverse complement strand
GAAAAAGGTGGCTGCCACCGACAGGCCGCCAATGGCCAGGCCCAGGGCATAGGCCGGTCCTTTGTTCCACCGTCCCGATAGCCACTTCCAGGGGAACAGGAACAGCGCCACGAAAACGAGCAAGGTCAGCATGACCACCGGCACCTGGGCCTCCATGCCCAGCTGGTAGGTCAGAAAATAGGCCAGCAGCGTCCTGACCAGCGCGAAAGCGGTGTTGGCCAGTAGATAGGCGGCCATGAGCTGCAGGAAAGGGCGGTTCTTGAACGTGTCCATGAGGGTCCGCAGCGGCGGTGCCTGGGCCCGGCTCTGCGCGATGGCTTTTCGCTCACGAATGCCTGCGGCGGACACCCACAAGGCCGCGGCAGCAAGCAGCCCGTAGATAATGCCCACCACACCATAGCCCGCGCGTTTGGCCACAAACAGGCCAACCAGCGCCGGGGTCAGCGCGGCGCCGACGATGTACGCCGGCACACCCAGGACCATGCGAAAGGCCGTCAGGCTGGCCCGCTCGTCGTAGTCGTCGGTCAGTTCAGCCGTCAGGGCATAGTAGGGGACATTGGTCAGGGTCCACACCGTGTCAAAGAGGATAAAGGTCCCGGCGATCCAGAAGAACAAGCCCACGTCGCCCAGGCCCCGTGGCACAAACCACAGAAGCATGACGGCCACTGCCAGAGGCAGGGCCCCAAAGATCATGTAGACCCGGCGTTTGCCGAACCGCGAAGTGGTGCGGTCCGAGAGCCAGCCGAATAGGGGGTCGTTGATGCCATCCCAGATCTTGCCCACCAGTAGGGCGTTGGCCGCCAGCGCCGGCCCGATCAGGGCCGCATCGGTGTAAAAGATCATCAGGAAGAACTGGACAGCCGAGTTGACCACGGCGTTGCCCACATCGCCTACCCCGTACAGGAGCTTGGCCTTTGCCGAAAGGGATCCCTCCTCCGACGCTTCTGCCATCCTCTCCCCTCCTGGGCACGAGATCGCCTCGCCCAACTGCAGCTATTATACTGTAAAAGCCCGGGCCGGACAAACGGAGTGCTCCGAGCACGGAGGCCTGACCGGTTCAGGGTGTAGGCGCAACCCGTCCTAGATGGATTCGAGGGCCACGGCCCGGCCCTCCTCACCCAGGATCTCATATACCTGGTTCTGGACCTCGGTGCAGTAGAACACTGGAACCCGGTCAGGCTGCTGCAGGCTCAAGGCGGTTGCGGTCCGTTCGTGGGAATCCATCACTTCATCCTCACGGGGCCTATCCCGGCTGGCAGTCAGACGCCCCGGCAAGTGCAGGGAAAGGAAAATCACAAGGCAGACGTGCGGGGCAGGGCCGTGGTCCCGCACCCAGGTGCTGACCTAGGCTTCTCCGGGGGTGGTCAGACCGCGGCGCAGTCGCGCGGCCAGATCGCGTAGCTGCTCGTAGGCAATGGGCTTCAGGAGGACCAGGTCCGCCTTTTCCTGCAACATGGCCGCCTCGCCAGCGTGCGCCGTCGAGAGGATGACCTGCGTGCTGGATAGCCGGGGTTGACTCCGGATATGCTCGAGGACTTCGCTGCCCTGCACCCGAGGGAGATGCAGGTCGAGGATGACCAAATCAGGCACCAGGCTCGCCAGCCGGTCCAGCGCTGCATCGCCTGCGCGTACGATCTCGGTCTTGTAGCCGGCCTCCTGAGCAGCCTCCGCAAAGGTGGTCGCCAGTTGTTCATTGTCTTCTACGATCAGCGCCAGCGGTTCGCTCATGGTCCCTCCTCTTGGACCGGGACAGACGACCCAAGCCTACGGAAGCCAGCTCCTCTACACTGCAGGGATTATACCACACCCCCACCGCACAGCGCAAGAAAACCAGCGCAGGGGCGAACCATTCCTGATCCGACCCGCAGTTAGCCGGCAACCGGCAGCGTGAACAGGAGGGTGCTGCCCACCCCCAGTTCGCTCTCGATCCAGATCCGGCCGCCATGGGCTTCTACGAGGCTCTGGGCAATCGACAGGCCAAGACCCGTGCCCCTGGCCCAGCGCTCATCGCGCGCGCGGGCGCGATCCGCCCGCCAGAAACGATCAAAGACCCGTGATTGGTCCTCCGGCGCGATCCCCACCCCCGTATCAGAGACAGCTACCTTCACAAAGCCATCCTGCCGGGAAGCGTGGATCCGCACCGAGCCACCGGATGGCGTATGGTGCAGGGCATTGATCAACAGGTTGCGCAGGATCTGGGCCAGCCGGTCGGCGTCGGCCTGGACCGCGGGCAGGTCGTGGTCCATCTCTACCCGCAGTTCCACCTCCTGCGCCTCGGCGACCGGGGCAAAGCTCGCCGCCGCAGAACGGGCGACCTCGGCCACGTCGATCGGCTGCAAGCTCAGCCCCAACTGCCCGGCATCGGCCAGGGCCAGCTCGCGCAGATCGTCTACCAGCCGGCTCAAGAGCCGCGTCTCGTCATAGAGCCGCGACACCTCCGCCTTGTCCAGGGGATAGACATCGTCCAGAATAGCCCGCAGGTTGCCCTGCAGCACACTCAGGGGACTGCGCAGCTCGTGCGCCACATCGGCGACCATATCCTGGCGCTGCTTCTCCGATGCTTCCAGGGCGACCGCCATCTCGTTGAACGCCCGGGCGACCTCCGACAGCTCTTCGCTGCCGTCCACATCGACCCTGCGGCTGAAATCGCGCTTGGCAATGGCCCGCGCCGCTGCAGCCATCCTCTGCAGGGGCGCCGTCAGGCTGCGACTCAGGGCCAAACCCAACAACAAGCCCAGCCCGCCGGCCAGCAGGCCACCGGCAACCAGCCAGCGGCGTAGCCGCGCCAGAAAGATCTCTTCCAGGGGACCCAGAATGCCGGTGCGGATAGGCATACTGACCACCAGTTGCCCGACGATCTCATCGCCGACTGTGATCTCTTGCGCCGCGGCCTGCTCTTCGCGGTTCAGACGCCGTCCCACGCGACCCTGGACGCCATCGTAGACGACCCGCCCGCTGCCATCCGCCAGCACAAACTGTAGGGGCGCAGGTTCTCCGCCCGGCTCTGGCGGAGGGCGCCTCACTCCGCCCGCCGGTGGCGAGAACGTCGCAGCCCGATCGAGGATCTGCTCAACCCCGGCCCAATTCGCGCGGCTTTCATAATACTCAACCAGGCGCTCGATGAGTGCCTGATGGGGCAGGGCCCCGCTGTAGGCGACATAGGCCCGAAAGGCCTGCCCAGCCGACAGGCCTGCCAACAGGCCCACGACGCCTACGGTTACCAGGATGACCACGGCAAAGGCGACGGTCAGCTGTACCCAGAGCCGCTTCATCCCTCCCCCTCCGGCACCAGGCGATATCCAATCCCAAACACCGTCTCGATCAGACTCCCCGCCTCCCCCGCTTCCTCCAGTTTTCGCCGGAGGTTCTTTATGTGGGTATCCACTGTCCGTTCCAGCCCTTCATAGCTGTAGCCCAGGCCCTTCTCGATCAGCTCCAGGCGGGTCATGGCATGGCCTGCGTGCTCGGCCAGCGCCTGGAGGAGGGCGAACTCGGTCGGAGTGAGGCTCAGCATTGCTTCACCCACCAGCGCCTGATGGGCGTCCAGGTCCATCACCAGCTGGCCCACTCGGATCGTGTGGGCCTGGACCGGCTCGCCCAGAACCCGGCGCAACACAGCCCGCACGCGGGCGACCACCTCGCGAGGGTTGTAGGGCTTGACCACATAATCGTCGGAGCCCATTTCGAGTCCCAGGATCCGATCATAGTCCTCGACGCGCGCCGTGAGCATGATGATCGGCACCGAGCCGATGTCCGGATCGGCTCGCACAATGCGGGTCACATCCCAGCCGTCGCGATCGGGCAGCATCAGGTCGAGCAGCATCAGATCGGGCCGTTCGCGGCGGAGGATATGCAGGGCCGTTTCGCCGTCGTAGGCGGCCAACACCTGGAAGCCCGACTGCTCCAGATAGGCGCCCAGGAGCCGCACCAGCTCCGGGTCGTCATCCACTACCAGAATACGCTGGGCCACAAGAGTCTCCTCCCTGGGTCGGATCTATGCCGGCCCGGGCAATCATAGCCGCTGGTTCGCGCGTCCAACGCCCGGCCGGGACCCCAGCTAACGCAAATTATACCATTCCAGGGACAAAAAGAAAACCAGGGGGACGCGCCTCTTGGCGCATCCCCCTGGCCCTTCCACGTAGTCTGGCTACGCGGGCTCGTACAGAGCTATGCCCGACTAGGCATCATCCTGGCCGGGGACGTTCTGGAATCGACCGCCAGGTCGCATCCCAGGTCCACCCTGGAACCCGTCCTGCATCTCTCCCCAGCAGCCACCCGGACCTTGACCTCCGGCCGAGAACGGCTCGGTGAGATGCTCCATCACCTCCTCGTCCATGTGCGCCAACATCCAGTCCGCCCGTTCCTGGGTGAGCCGGCCATCCTCCACCGCCTGCGCTAGGAACTCGCGGCGCTGAGCGACGTACGCGTCGGCAATCGCCTGTGGATCCACACCCTGTGTGCTGGCGATGTCGGCGATGGTAGCGCCATCTTGCAGCTGGCCCCACAGTTCCTGCACGGTCATGCCTAGCTGCTCGGCCGCCATGGCCATCAGCGAGTTTTCTGTACTTCCGACGAATCCCCCGCGACCGCCCCACGCGCCCTGACGGCCGCCCCGGGCAAAGCCACCGCCCATCATGCCGGGGCCAACGCCTTGCTCGAACCGGTCCTGCATGCGCTCCGCTTGCTCTTGCGTCAGCAAGCCCTCGGACACTGCCTCATCCAATACCTGGTTGCGCGCAGTATCGACGGCCTCGTCGTATGCCTCGGGGCTGACGCCCAAGATGCTGGCCGCGGCCTCGTGGATCCGCTCACGCAGGTTGATCGGCCATGCTGCGCCATCCTCCACATCCTGGGCAAGGGCAACAGCCCCCACGACCACGATGCCAGCTATGGCGACGATGGCTGCGATGGCAAACACCCTCCAAAATCGTTTCACGTGACCCTCCTCTTTGTGGGCAGGCCGTGCCTACCAAGATGATCCGCTCGGGTATCCTATCAGAAGAATGTGAAGAACTTGTGAAGATGCTTTAAAGGATTTGTGAATTCCTCCATCCTCCACCTGCTCTCGTCCACTATTGACCGGGACAAGCGGCGTCTCGGGCCCGGTGTGCCGGATAGACCTATCCGAGCCCAGAGTTCGCCCAGGGAGCAAAGCTGTGTTAGAATGCCCGTCGGCTCTGTGCAGAGCCAGCCAGGTGCCAGGACATGAATGCAAGAGCAGACCAAACTGGACCATCCTTCACCGAATTCGTCATCATCATATCCCTGATGATGTCCCTCACGGCATTGTCCACCGATGCTATGCTGCCAGCACTGCCACAAATCGGCAGCGATCTGCGCGTTCAGAATGCCAACGACCGCCAGTTGGTTGTGTCTGTATTGTTCCTGGGGTTGGCCTTTGGGCAGTTGTTCTTTGGGCCGCTCTCAGACAGCATAGGCCGCAAACCCACAGTCTATGCTGGCTATGCTCTGTATATCGCCGGTGCCCTCCTGTCAGTCCTTGCGATCAGCTACCCGATCATGCTTGCGGGACGGATGCTGCAGGGGCTCGGCATCTCGGCCCCACGGGCCATTACCCTGGCCTTGGTGCGTGATCGATACAAGGGTCGGGCCATGGCCCGCGTGATGTCGTTTGTCATGACCGTCTTTATCCTGGTTCCCATGATCGCGCCGACCATGGGCCAGACCATCCTGCTCTTCACAGGCTGGCGTGGCATCTTTGGCAGCTTTGTGTTGATGGCACTACTAACGGTCTGCTGGTTCGCGCTGCGTATGCCAGAGACCCTGGCCCGGGAGCGGCGAGCGCCGTTTTCCCTGCGACGCATTGTCCACGCGACGCTTGAAATTCTGAGGAACCGAACCGCCATAGGCTACACCGTGTCCGCTGGTTTGGTGAGTGGCGCGTTTCTCGGCTACCTGAACTCTGCCCAGCAGATCTTTCAGGAGCAATATGCGCTTGGCAAGCTCTTCCCGGTCGTATTTGGCACCATCTCCCTCTCCCTCGGGCTGGCCTCGTTCCTCAACGCACGGTTGGTGATGCGCTTTGGCATGCGGTTCCTGGTCTGGAGGTCCCTCTTCCTCATCGTTGGGCTCTCTCTGCTGGCCTTGGGGATCGCCCTCCTCCCCGGCGGACAAGCACCTTTGTGGCTCTTTATGGCCTATCTTATGCTGACCTTCTTTTGCGTCGGCATCCTGTTTGGCAACCAGAACTCCCTAGCCATGGAACCGTTGGGCCACCTGGCTGGGATGGGCGCGGCGGTGGTCGGGTCCCTCTCGACCCTGGTATCCATGCCCCTGGGCACCATCATCGGTCAGAACTACAACGGCACGGTGCTCCCCCTAGTCGTCGGAGTCGGCCTTCTCTCCGGGTTGTCCATTCTTGTTGTACGGTGGGCTGAATCAGGTAGCTGAAAAGAGAGCTCTGCGCAGAATACTTGACACCCCGCGTCATATCGTGTATAATGACCATCGGTCAGTGACTGACTCGGAGTCGCTCTCGAGAGGGGAGGAGATGTGAGTACTGCCGATCGACGTGCGCGAGAAAAGGCACGGCGGCGCCGTGAGATCCTTGACGCCGCGCGGCAGGAGTTCTTTGACCGAGGGTTCCATCGCCCCACAGTAGACGACGTAGCCGCCCGGGCTGAAGTCAGCAAAGGCACAATCTATCTCTATTTCGAGAGCAAGGAAGAGATCCTTGCTCATTTGCTTTTGGAGGGACTGGAACTGCTGGTAGAGGATATGGAAGCTGCCTGCAAGCCTGCCTCCACTGGAGCCCCCGAGCAAGCACTGCGCTGTCTGGCCAACGCCTACCTCCGTTTCTGCCAGGAGAACCCTAGCTACTTCCGCCTAATCATGGCCTTTGACCGCGGCCGCTTCGAAGAGTCGATCTCCCGAGATCTCCACAACAAGGTATTGAATCGAAGCCTGCGGGGCCTGGATCTGCTGGCCAAGACTGTGGAACGGGGCATCGAATTGGGCGACTTTCACACAGACGACCCATGGCAGGCGGCCGGCTCCGTTTGGGCCTCCCTGAACGGCGTGTTGGTGCTCATGGCCCACCCTCTTCGCCAGCGCCTGTTGCGCACCGATCTGGAGGCTATGTTCCAGGCAACACTGAGCCTGGTCGTACGAGGGCTGCAAGACGGCAGCCAGCACTAGCAGACAAGTCGGCGATTGACCGAGCCCAACCTGAAAGCCAAAGGAGGATACCCATGAAAGAAGTTGTCATCGTCGGGGGCGTACGGACCCCCATCGGCAGCCACGGCGGTGCCTTCAGGACACTGACGGCGCAACACCTGGCCGCCCTAGTTTTCCGCGAGGTCATCGACCGGGTCGGGATCGATGCCAAGCTATTCGACGACGTGATCCTGGGCTGCATCGGGCAGCAGAGCGATGCACCGAACATCGGCCGGGTCGCCGGGCTCCTGGCCGGGGTTCCAGCGAATGTGCCCGGCTACACCGTGCAGCGGAACTGCGTCTCCGGCATGCAGTCGATCACCAACGCCTACCAGTCGATCCAATGCGACGACGGGGAGGTCTTTCTGTGCGGCGGCACCGAAAGCATGAGCACCGCTCCCTACGTCGTCCGCGGCGCCCGCTGGGGCCTAAAGCTGCGCCACGATACGTTCGTCGACACCCTCTGGGAAGGGCTCACCGATCCGGTGTGTGGCCAGATCATGGGCTACACCGCCGAGAACCTGGCCATGATGTACGACCTCAGCCAGGAGGAGCAGGACAAGTTCGCCGTCATGAGCCACAAAAAAGCCTTCCGGGCCACGCGCATGGGCCGCTTCCGCGACGAGATCGTGCCCGTCCGCGTCAGCAAAAAGGTGGCCGGCAAGGAAGTGGCCTACGAGGACATTGTCCAGGACGAGTGCATCAACCCCACGCTCACGGTGCAAAAAGCCGGCATGTACCCGACGGTCTTTAAGAAGGGCGGCACCGTCACCCCGGCCAACGCCTGCCCCATCAGCGACGGCGCGGCAGCCACCATCGTCATGACCGCCGATAAGGCCAAGGAACTGGGCCTGGAGCCGCTGGCCACCATTCGCAGCTACGCCTATGCCGCTATCCCACCCGAGATCATGGGCCTTGGACCTGCCTACGCCGTGCCAAAGGCGCTGGAGCGCGCCGGCCTTAAGCTGGCCGACATCGACCTGATCGAGCTGAACGAGGCCTTTGCCTCCCAATCCATGGCTGTGGGCATAGAGCTGGAGGAGGCCGGCTGGGACTGGGACAAGGTCAATGTCAACGGCGGGGCCATTGCCCTGGGCCACCCCGTTGGTTGCACGGGCACGCGTTTGATGGTCACCCTGCTCCACGAGATGATCAAGCGCGACGTGCCCCTGGGCCTTATCACGGCCTGTGTGGGCGGTGGCATGGGCGGCGCCATCGTCGTCGAGAGAAAGTAGGAGGCGAACAATGGCTGACGTAGCGATGTGGCAGGACAAGCAGGTTCAGGCCGAGTTCAAGGACAAGGCCCAGACACGCTTCAAAGAGATCCAGGCTGAACTAGAAGGCCAGGCCGTTGTGGTCGCCATCGAGCCGGAGAGCGGCGACTATTTTGTCGGACCCACCTTGGGCAAAGCCGATGCGGCCGCCTACGAGCAGTACCCAGACGTGTGGGTCTATTTTGTCCGCCTGGACAAGCCGGAGGCGGCCATCGCGCTGCCGACGTGGTGAGACTAGGGTTCAGGCTCAAGTTGAGGTTGAGGTTCGCTCGACCTTAGCCTTGACCTCTACCTCAACCCTCAGACAAGGAGGAAACTATGTGGATTTTCAAAGTCGGTGTGGTGGGGGCAGGATCCATGGGCGGCGGCATTGCCCAGGTGGTCACCTATGCCGGCCTGCCTGTCGTGGTCAAGGACATTGACGAGGCACAGCTGGAAGCGGCCCGCCAGCACGTGCAAAAGATCTACCAAAGCCGGATCGACAAAGGCAAGATGACCGTGGGTCAGGTGCAGGAGAAACTTGACCTCATCGAGTATACCCTGGATTATGATGAGTTCGCCGACGTGGACATTGTCATCGAGGCCGTACCCGAGGTGATGAAGATCAAGCAGCAGGTCTTCAAAGATCTAGACGGGGTCTGCACGCCTGACACCATCTTTGCCTCCAACACCTCGGCCCTGTCCATCACCGAAATGGGCGAGGCCACAGACCGGCCGAACAAGGTGATCGGCATGCACTTTTTCAACCCAGCCCACGTGATGAAGCTCGTCGAGGTCATCCCCGGGGCAGAGACCGATCAGGACACCATCGACACCGTCGAGCAGTTCACCCAGGAGCTGCGCAAGATCCCGGTCATCGTCCAAGAGTGCCCCGGCTTCCTGGTCAACCGGCTGCTGATGCCCTATCTCAACGAGGCCGTACTGGCCCTCGAGCAAGGGTCGGCCACAGCCCAGGAGATCGACGAAGCCATGGGCCGTGGTGGGTTCGGCTGGCCTATGGGCCCCTTCTTCCTGATGGACATGTTGGGCATCGACGTCTGCGCCCATGTCGGCAATTACCTGTATGGCCACTATGGCGAACGATTGGCCGAGGTGAAGCTCTTTGACGAACTGGTCGAACGAAATCGCCTGGGCGAGAAATCGGGCGCTGGCTTCTATGTCTACACATCGACCCAGGTCGAGCCCCTGGAGGAGATCGTCGAAAAGCTGCAGGCCTCAGGCGAGACAGAGACAGGCACCCCGTTCAGCGTCGACCGGCTGATGATGCCCTTCCTCAACGAGGCCGCCCTGTGCGCCCAGGAAGAGATTGCCAACGTCAACGACATCGACATGGCCTGCATCGCCGGAGTCGGCATGGAGGTCAACCAGAACGGCAGTGCCGTCCGCATGGGCCCGCTGGAGTACATGGACGAGATGGGCATCGACGTCGTCGTGGAAAAGATGGAGACGCTGGAAAAGGAGTTCGGCTCCCGTTTCCACCCGGCCGACATCCTTTATCAGAAGGTCAAAGCCGGTGCACTGGGCAAGAAGGCGGGCCGCGGATTCATGGAGTGGACGGCCTGACGGGATTCGGGGATCCGGAATCAGGGATCAGGCACCAGGTACCAGGTACCAGGTTCCCGATACCGGCTACCTGATACCGGCTATAGACATCGGACAACCAAGACCAGCAAGGAAAGGAGTTAACCAAAGAATGGGCGAGTACCAGAACATCAAGATGGCCATCGAAGACCGGGCAGCGATCCTGACCATTGACCATCCTCCCGCCAATGCCTTTGATACTCAGACCATGACCGAGTTGGACGGGGCCTTTGACGAATGCCTTGAGAATGAGAAGGTCAAGGTCATCATCATCACCGGGGCCGGGCAGTTCTTTGTCGCCGGCGCCGACATCAACGAGATCAAGGCACTGAAAGGCCGCGACGAGGCCTACGAAGTGGTCCGGGCCGGCCAGCAAGTGTTCACCAAGATCGAGCATTCGCCCAAGCCGGTCATCGCGGCCATCAACGGCCGCGCTTGCCTGGGCGGCGGCAACGAGCTGGCCATGGCCTGCCACATCCGCCTAGCCGAGGACAGCGTCCAGTTCGGTCAGCCTGAGATCAAGCTGGGCATCATGCCTGGCTGGGGTGGCACCCAACGGCTGCCGCGGCTGGTGGGCAAGGGCGCAGCCCTGGAGATCATCCTCGGTGGCGGCAACATCAAGGCCCAGGAAGCGTATCGCATCGGCCTGGTCAACAAGGTCGTGCCCGTGGGCACCGTCGTCCGCGAGGCTCGGCGCTGGGCCAAGGCCCTGTCGATGTGGGGCGCCGTGGCCATGGGTCACATCATCCAATCCGTCAATGAGGGTCTGGAGATGTCCCTGGAAGAGGGAATCGAACACGAGGCTGAGCTCTTTGCCGAGCTGGCCGAGACCGAAGACATGCGCGAAGGCGTCTCCGCCTTCCTGGAGAAACGCCGGCCCAAGTTCCAGGACAAGTGAGTTGGTAGATTGGGCATTGGTAGATTGGTAGATTGGGCTGAATCACAATCTACCAATTTACCAATCTACCAGTCTACCAGCCTGCGAGGAGGTAGACCTATGGACTTTCGACTCACGGAAGACCAGTTGATGTTCAAAAAGATGTTCGCCGACTTCTGCACCAAGGAGATCCGACCCCAGGGCGAACAGATTGACCAGGCCGAGGAGCCGCCGGTCGACCTCCTGCAGAAGGCGGTGGATCAGGGTTTCTGGGCCGCGCTGGTGCCCGAGGAGCTCGAGGGCTGTGGCCTCGACACCTACACCTACATGCTGATGCTCGAAGAGCTGGGCCGGGCCGATCTGTCCACCGCCCTGATCCTCAGCGTCCACAACAGCCTCGTCGTCAAACCCCTTCTGGCCCACGGCACACAGGAGCAGCACGAGAGGTATCTGGAGACACTGGCCTTTGGCGAGATACTGGGCGCCTTTGCCCTCACAGAGGCAGGCGCCGGATCCGATGCTGCGGCCCTCTCGATGACGGCCGAGCCCGATGGCGATGACTATGTGCTAAACGGCACCAAGGTCTGGGTCTGCAATGGAGCGCAGGCAGGCCTGATCCTCACCTTTGCCCGGGCGCCGGGCGGCATCACCGCCTTTCTCGTCGAAGCCGAGACCGAGGGACTCACCATCGGCTACCGCGAAAAGACCCTCGGCCTGCGCGGCGCGTCGTGCAATACCCTCTACTTCGACCAGGCCCGCGTCCCGGCAGCCAACCGGCTTGGCGAGGAGGGACAGGGTCTCAAGATCGCCTTTCAGGCGCTGGATCTCAGCCGGCTGGGCATGGCCGCCTTGGCCCTGGGCGCCTCGGAGCGCTCGCTGGAGGAAGCGGTCAAGTTCTCCATGGAGCACATCCAGTTCAAGGTGCCCATTGCCCAGAAGCAGATCATTCAGAACTATATCGCCGATGCCAAGGCTCAGATCGAGGCACTGCGCCACTTGATCACGCATACCGCCTGGCTGGCCGAAACGGGACAGCCGTTCTCTCAGCAAGCATCCATTGCCAAGCTCTTTGGTGCACGCACGGCGGTCCAGGTCAGCGACAGGATGCTTCAGGTGCATGGTGGCTACGGCTATATGAAGGAATATGCCATCGAGCGCTACTACCGTGATTGCCGTGCCCTGGAGATCGCAGAGGGGACCAACGAGATCCAGCAGTTCCTCATCGCCAAGGGCATCTACGAAGCAGAAGGAATGAAAATCCGGCCGTAGCCAATGGGCAAATGAGCAAATGAGTGA
>Ga0316577_10001123_pt1 | contig 12206 bp, 10 predicted proteins | sample S5NA_FD_203073 | JGI IMG/M metagenome (GOLD analysis project Ga0316577, IMG submission 203073) | Rhizosphere microbial communities from salt marsh grasses in Alabama, United States - S5-7_050615r2r1 | ecosystem: Host-associated > Plants > Roots > Rhizosphere | place: USA: Alabama | collected... | reverse complement strand
GCGTGCTCGGCTGGACGGTGGAGGTGATCGACGGCATCGTCGTGACCGAGCCGGGCAGCGACCACTGGAAGGCGGTCGAGGAGCGCTACACCCGCCTCGTCCACGAGGCCGTCGACCCCGTCGCCGACGCGAACCCGGACGTCCCGGTGGAGATCGTCGTCCGGCACGGCGGACCGTCCCAGGCGGTCGTCGAGGTCGCCGACGAGCTCGGGGCCGACCTCGTCGTCGTCGGCAGCCGTGGCCGTGGGGGGTTCGTCGGCCTGCTGCTCGGGTCGGTGAGCCGGAGGGTCGTCGAGCGCGCCGGTACGGTGGTTGCCGTCGCGCACTGAGCACATCGCCACCCGGACCCGGGTGGTGCACGACGAAGGGGCGCCGGACCCACGGTGCCGGGAAGGAGGCCGCGACATGACCGAGTTCGCCATGCAAGCCCGTACTGGAGACGTGGTCGCGGCGCTGGACTCCACCGGCCACGACGAGGCCGTCGCCGCCTGGGCAGCAGCCGAGGCCGAGCGCTCCGACTGCCCGCTGCGGCTGGTCTCCGTGGTCGACGCCGGACTGCAGATGACGCCCTACGACGCGCTCGCGGCCGGCTCGCCGAGCCTGGCGGAGCAGGTCGACGCAGACATTCGTGAGCACCTCGACCGGGTCGCGGGCACCCTGCGGGACGCGAAGCCCGGGCTGAAGGTCGTCACCGAGGTGCTCTGGGGCTCGCCCGCAGCCGGGCTCGTCGAGTCCTCGGAGGGCGGCCGGATGCTCGTCATGGGCTCGCCTGCCCACTCCGGCTTCGGCTCGGTCGTCGTCCCGGTGATGGCGCACGCCCACTGCCCGGTCGTCGTCGTCCCCGACGGCTCGCCCACGGGGCGGCCGCGCACCGCAGTCGTGGGGATCGACGGCAGCGACCACAGCCGACACGCCCTCGCCTACGCGCTCTCCGCCGTCGAGCCCGAGGGCGGGTCGGTGACCTGCGTCGCTGCGTGGCGCACCGAGGTGGAGGCGGAGATGCTCATCACCTACGCCATGTCCGACTCGGTCCCCGAGATCGACGCCCGCTACGCCGACCTGCTGGACGGCGTCATCCGGGACGTCGCCCCGCGGTTCCCGGGCGTGCAGGTGACTCCCCTCGTGCGGCACGGCCACACGGCGCCGGTGCTGCTCGACGTCGCCGCCGAGCAGGACGCTGACCTCGTCGTCCTCGGCAGCCGTGGGCACGGAGGGTTCGTCGGCCTGCTCCTGGGCAGCGTCAGCCGGAAGGTGGTCGCCAAGAGCGACCGTCCGGTGGCCGTGGTCCGCTGACGACGCCCACCGACAGCCGGGTCCCCGGGCGTGGCGCAGCCGGCGGCGGTAGCTCAGGAACCGCTGAACGGCCAGCCCCGCACCATGCCCGCCTCGCGACCGGGCTCGACGTAGTGCTCGAACCCGAAGACCGCCGCGAACGCCTCCGGCGGCATCGCGAGCATCATCCCGACGTCGGCGGTCTGGCTCGCGTGGCACTCGAGCGCGGCCCGTTTGCGCTCGAGCAGGGCGGTGACGTCGACCTGCCAGTGCAGCTCTGACTCCGGGGTGCCCATCGGGTTGCCGTCATCCATCGGGCCGTCGGGGTCGAGGACATCCTGACCGGCCTCGCGGGCGGCCCCCGCCATCGCGCGCATGGCGTCGCGGTTCATCGTCGCCTCCAGCACCCGGGGCCGACGCGCCGCCAGGCCGACCGCACGGTGCAGGACGCGGTGGACCTGCACGTGGTCGGGGTGCCCGTACCCCCCGTGCCAGTCGTAGCCGACAGCGACGTCGGCGTCCTCCTCGTCGAGCACCGCCGCGAACCGGGCGGCGGCCTCGTCGACGTCGGCGGCGGCGAACGCGCCGTCGTGGGTGTTCTGCTCCCACCCGACCATCCCCGAGTCGGCGTAGCCGAGCCGGACCAGCCGGTGGATGCCGATGACGGCGGCCGCGGCGTCGGCCTCGCGGCGGCGTCGGTCGACGACCGTCTCGCCGGGAGCCAAGTCGTCGGGGGCTGTGCCGTGGTCGCCGTTGGTGGCGACGACGAGGACGACCCGATGGCCCTCGTCGACGGCGCGGGCCATCGTGCCGGACGTCTGGGACGCCTCGTCGTCGGGGTGCGCGTGCAGGAAGACGATGGTCGACACGCGCCCATCCTGCCGTGTGCTGCCGACCTGCCGGCGGGCGTCCGCCCCGCTTTGCCCGGCCGGCGCGCCGGTGGGGGTGGCCCACGGCCCTTCCCGGGTTGGCAGGATGGTCCTCATGCCCGACCTCCCGCCGCCCCGGCTCACCGAGCTCGCCGCCGCCCACGGGGTGGCGACCGACTACTGGGACTGGCTCGGCCAGCACGTGCTCGTGTCGGCGGAGTCGATCCGGGCGGTCCTGGCGGCGCTCGGGGTCGATGCCGCGACGGACGAGGCCGTGGAGGCGGCGCTCGCCGAGCACGTCGACGGGCCCTGGCGCCGCACCCTGCCCCCCTCGGTCGTCGTCCGGGAGGGGGTGACCTCCCACGTCGCTGCGCACGTGCCGGCCGGAACCGGCATCCGGGTCGTCGCCCTGCTCGAGGACGGGGCGCGGCGTGAGCTCTCCCAGGTCGACCGCTGGGTGCCCGACCGGGTCGTCGACGGGGCACCCCTGGGCGAGGCCACGTTCGAGCTGCCCGCCGACCTCCCGCTCGGCTGGCACCGGCTCCTCGCCGAGGTCGACGCCCCGGCGCCACGCCCCGAGACGACCACGGGCACCCTCGTCGTCACCCCCCAGCGACTGGAGCTGCCGGACGGACTGCGCGACGCCCGAGCCGTCGGGATGATGGCCCAGCTCTACCAGGTGCGCTCCGGCGGGTCGTGGGGGACCGGGGACCTGCGCGACCTCGCCGACCTCGCCACCTGGGCGGCGGCGGCGCACGATGCCGACTTCGTCCTCGTCAACCCGCTCCACGCTGCCGAGCCGGTGGTGCCGATGGAGCCCTCGCCCTACCTCCCGACGACCCGCCGGTTCGTCAACCCCCTCTACCTCCGCGTCGAGGACGTGCCGGAGGTCGCGCTGCTCGAGAACGCCGCCCACCGGCGGCTGCTCCAGCTCGCCGAGGCCGCCCGGTCCCTCAACCGCGAGGACCGGATCGACCGCGACGCCGCGTGGACGGCGAAGCGGGAGGCCCTGCGGCTCGTCCACGACGCCGGGCTCACCGACTCGCGGCGAAAGGCGTTCGAGGAGTTCTGCGATCGCGAGGGCGAGGGGCTGCTCCGCTTCGCGACATGGTGCGTCCTGGCAGAGGTGCAGGGCCTGCCGTTCACCGAGTGGCCGGTGGAGCTCCAGGACCCCGCCTCGCCGGCGGTCGCTGAGTTCGGGGCCGAGCGCGCCCACGACGTCGACTTCCACCGGTGGCTCCAGTGGCTGCTCGAGCAGCAGCTCGCGCAGGTGCAGCGCGAGGCGCTCGCGGCGGGGATGTCGCTCGGGGTCGTCCACGACCTCGCGGTGGGCGTCCACCCGATCGGCGCCGACGCGTGGGGGCTCGGCACCGCCCTGGCCCGCGGGGTCACCGTCGGGGCCCCGCCGGACCAGTTCAACCAGCTCGGGCAGAACTGGAGCCAGCCCCCGTGGCGGCCCGACCGGCTGGCCGAGCTCGGGTACGCGCCGTTCCGCGACATGGTGCGTGCCGTGCTGCGCGACTCCGGCGGCATCCGCGTCGACCACATCATCGGGCTGTTCCGCCTGTGGTGGATCCCGGCCGGGGGGACTCCCGCCGAGGGCACGTACGTCTACTACGACCACGAGGCATTGCTCGGCATCCTCGTGCTCGAGGCGCAGCGTGCCGGCGCGGTGGTCGTGGGGGAGGACCTCGGCGTCGTGGCGCCCAACGTGCGCGACTACATGATGGAGCGCGGGCTGGTCGGCACGAGCATCCTCTGGTTCGAGTGGGAGGAGGACCGGCCCAAGCCCCCGGAGCACTACCGCGAGCTCTGCCTGGCCTCGGTCACCACGCACGACCTCCCGCCCTCGGCCGGCTACCTCACCCTCGAGCACGTCGCGGTGCGCGAGCAGCTCGGGCTGCTGACGCGCTCGGCCGAGGAGGAGCGAGGCTTCGAGCAGGCCGCCATCGACCGGGTCCGCGGGGTGCTCGTCGAGCGAGGGCTGCTCGAGCCCGGTGCCGGTGTCGACGCCACCCTCGTGGCCCTGCACCGCTGGCTTGCGCAGACGCCGAGCCGGATGCTCGCCGTGGCGCTGCCCGACCTCGTCGGTGACCGGCGTGCCATCAACCAGCCCGGCACGAACGACGAGTACCCGAACTGGCGCCTGCCGCTCGCGGGGCCGGACGGGCATCCGATCGACCTCGACGACATCCGCGGTGCCGAGCTCGCCGAGGCCCTCTTCGACGCCCTACGGGGCCGGTGAGCCGACCCGTGAAGCCCGGGCGGGATCGGTGCTGGCGCACGCGGCCCGGGCTTCACGGGTCGCCTCACGGTGGCGCGTCGATGGAGCCCGGGCTTGGTCGGTGGGCGCCGGGCCGGTGACGAGCGGTCCGGGTCGTCGGGTGCTCAGAGGCCGAGGGAGCTCCGCAGGATCGCCTCGAGCCGCCCGGACCCCTGCTCGCGCAGGGCGTAGCGGGCGCGCACGACCGGGGCGTCGACGGTGATGACGCGCCGGAGGTCCACCGGGGTGCCCGCCACCACGGCGTCGACGGCTCCGTCCGACAGCATCGCCCGGATCGTCGCCTCGAGGTCGCGGGTCTGCGCCTCGCCGTACCCCATCGCCGGGAGGATGCCTCGCGCGTTCGGGTACCGCTCGTAGACACCCGCGATCGACCCCACCGCGTAGGGGGCCGGGTCGACCACCTCCGCCGCACCCGCCTGTCGCGCGCCCACGACTCCGGCGCCGAAGGACATCGAGCCGTGGGTGAGCGTGGGCCCGTCCTCGACGACGACGACCCGGCGTCCCTCGACGGCCCCGGGGTCCTCCACGGTCACCGGGCTGTCGCACCGGATGACCTGCGCGCCCGGGTTGACCGCGCGGGCAGAGGCCTCGACGGCCTCGACGTCCTCGGCACGCGCCGAGTCGCACTTCGCGACGAGGACGACGTCCGCCATCCGCAGGTTGGCCTCGCCGGGGTGGTACCCCACCTCGTCGCCGGGTCGCAGCGGGTCGACGAGGACCAGGTGCAGCTCCGGGGCGTAGAAGGGGATGTCGTTGTTGCCGCCGTCCCAGAGAACGACGTCGGCCTCCTGCTCGGCCTCGTGGAGGATGCGGGCGTAGTCGACGCCGGCGTAGACGACCACCCCGGCGTCGACGTGCGGCTCGTACTCCTCGCGCTCCTCGATGGTGCAGTGGTGCAGGTCGAGGTCCTCCAGGGTCGCGAAGCGCTGCACCGCCTGGGCCGCCAGGTCGCCGTACGGCATCGGGTGGCGGACCGCGACCACCCGCTGGCCGAGGTCCTGCAGCAGGCGGGCGACGTACCGGGTGGTCTGGCTCTTGCCGACCCCGGTGCGCACCGCCGTCACGGCGACGACCGGGCGCGTCGACACCAGGGTGGAACGGCGTGAGCCGGGGACGAGGAAGTCGGCGCCCGCAGCCACCGTCCGGGAGGCGAGGTGCATGACCGCGGGGTGCGACAGGTCGGAGTACGCCAGCACCACCGTGTCGACCCGGTCCTCGGCGACGAGCCGCTCGAGCTCGGCCTCGTCGACGATCGGGATGCCCTCCGGGTACAGCTCTCCCGCGAGCTCCGGTGGGTAGGTCCGGCCCTCGATGTCGGGGATCTGGGTCGCGGTGAACGCGAGCACCTCGACGCGGGGGTCGTCCCGGTAGATGACGTTGAAGTCGTGGAAGTCGCGGCCCGCCGCGCCGAGGATGACGACGCGTTCGCGGGATGCCGCGGGTGACGTTGTGCTCATGGCGATCTCCGTCGCAGCTGAGGTCGACCGCCGGGTGCGGGACCCGCCATGACGAGGCTACGCCCGGCGCGGCCTCGCCGCTCGAGGGCGAGGCCGAACACACACCGTCTCGGGAGACGCACACCCTGTCGTCGGCCGCACCAGCCATGGGATGTGCGTGGTGCGACTCCCCGCATGCCCGATGGCTGCCGAGCCGGGCACCGGCCGCGGTCGGCCGTCGCTCGGCGAGGCGCGGGTCAGCGGGCGTCCCGCACGGTGTCTGCGAACCGCCGGGCGAAGGGACGCCACGCGGCGCGCAGCGCGTCCTCGGCCGCCACGACGCCGTCGAGCGCGGAGCGACCGGCGGGGGAGAGGCCGTCCGGGGAGTCGGCGCGCAGCCACTCCTCGAAGCGCGCCGGTGGCGTCTCGGGATGGAACTGCACCCCCCACGCCCGCTCACCCAGCCGCAGCGCCTGTGGCATTCCACCCGGCAGCCGCGCGAGCACCATTGCGCCGGGGGGCAAGGTCGTGACCACGTCGTCGTTGTAGTGCACGGCCGGAGCGCCCTCCGACCCGCCGAGCAGCGGGTCCTCGGACCCGGCAGCGGTGAGCCGCACCGGCACCACCCCGAGCGTCCGGCCTTGCGGGTTCCTCTCGGACGTCCCTCCGAGCGTGACGGCGGCGAGCTGATGCCCCAGACAGATGCCCAGGGTGGGGATGCCGCGCTCCACGGCGTCGCGGACCAGCGCCTTGGTGTGGGTGAGCCACGGGTGCTCCGCGTCGTCGTGCGCCCCCATCGCACCTCCGAGCACGACGAGCCCGTCGTCCTCGACCCGAGGGGGCAGCGGCTCGCCCAGGTCGCCGCGGACGACATCGAGCACGAGCCCTTCCGCCTCCCACCACTCCGCGAGCCACGCGGCCGGGGTGTCCGGCTCGTGCTGCACGACGAGCAGGCGGGCGGTCATCCGATCTGGGTGCCTACCAGCGAGCCGATGGCGTACGTGAGCGCCATCGCGAGCAGGCCGCCGGTGACGACCCGGACCGTGGCCTTGCGGGCCGAGGCGTCGCCGAGCCGGGCGCTGATCCACCCGGTCAGGGCGAGCGCGAGGACCACGGCCACGACGGTGACGGGCACGCGCGCCGACGCTCCCGGCAGCACGATGGCGAGAAGCGGGAGCAGCGCGCCGACCGTGAACGCCGCCATCGAGGCCCACGCCGCGTGCCACGGGTTGGTGAAGTTGTCGGGGTCGATGCCGAGCTCGACCTCGGCATGCGCGGCCAGGGCGTCGTTCTCGGTGAGCTCCTCGGCGACGCGGCGGGCGAGGTCGGGTGAGATGCCCTTCGCCTCGTAGAGCTGCGTGAGCTCCGCGAGCTCCTCCTCCGGCATCTCCTCGAGCTCGCGGATCTCCTTGGCGATGAGGGCCCGCTCGCTGTCGCGCTGGGTGCTCACCGAGACGTACTCGCCGACGGCCATGCTCATCGCGCCCGCGGCCAGGCCGGCAAGGCCGGCCGTGAGGATGGCGCCGCGATCGGTGGTCGCGGCGGCGACACCGATGACCAGCCCCGCGGTCGACACGATGCCGTCGTTGGCGCCGAGGACGCCGGCACGCAGCCAGTTGAGCCGGCCGGCGAAGCTCCTGTCGTGCGGCTCGTGCGGGTGGGGCCCGACCTCGCTCGCGCCCGCCGGCGGGCCCGGGGCGTCCGAGGGGTCACTCACCGGGCGTCGCTCCCTCGGCGCGCGCGGCCTCGGTGATGCGGTGCGCGAGCTCGACGTCGAGCTGGGTCAGGCCGCCGGCGTCGTGCGTGGTCAGCAGCCAGCGCGTCGTCCGCCACCGGATGTCGATGTCGGGGTGGTGGTTCATCTGCTCCGCGTCCTCCGCGGCGGCCCGCACGATGCGGATGGCCGCGGGGAAGTCGGGGGCCTCGATCGTGGCGACGATCGCGTCGCCCTCGCGCTCCCACCCCGGGAGGTCTGCGAGCTGTCGGGACACCTCGTCGTCGGTCAGCAGTCGGCTCATGGCCCCCATCAAATCACCGGCTGACCCGGGCGGCCGACTCAGGCGCGTGGCCGGTGGGGCCGACGGGTCCGCGCGCCGGCCCGGACGGCGGAGCCGGGCGCGCTATCCCGCCCCGGTGGGCCAGGTCTCGGACCCCGAGCCGTAGGGGTCGTCCTCGAGCTCCTTCGCCGACATCGGCCCGTAGAACGGGTCCTCGTCGGAGACGTCCTCCTGCGTCGTCGCCGTCGGCGCCACGTCGTGCGGCTGGAGCTCCCCGGTCTGGATCTGCTCCGCCCAGTGGCACGCCACCCGGTGCCCCTCCGGGACGCCGGGCACGTCGACCACGCGCAGCTGTGGCCGCTCGTCGTCACACCGGGTCGCCTGACGCCACGGGCAGCGGGTGTGGAAGCGGCACCCCGACGGCGGGTTGGACGGCGACGGCAGGTCGCCGACGAGGAGGATCTGCTCCCTGGTGTCCTCGACCGTCGGGTCGGGGACGGGGACCGCGGACAGCAGGGCCCGGGTGTACGGGTGGAGCGGAGTGGCGTAGAGGTCGTCGGCGCTCGCCTCCTCGACCAGGCCGCCGAGGTACATGACCCCGATCCGGTCGCTGATGTGCCGCACCACCGCGAGGTCGTGAGCGACGACGAGGTAGGTCAGGTTGTACTGCTCCTGGAGCTGCTCCAGAAGGTTGATGACCTGCGCTTGGACCGAGACGTCGAGCGCACTGACCGGCTCGTCCGCGACGATGAGCTTCGGCTCGACCGAGAGGGCGCGGGCGATGCCGATGCGCTGGCGCTGCCCGCCGGAGAACTCGTGGGGGTACTTCTTCAGCGCCGCGGGCGGCAGGCCGACCGCGGAGAGGAGCTCGCGGAGCCGTTTCGCTGTCGCCGTGTCGTCCGTGGCCAGCCCGTGGGCCCGCATCCCCTCGACGAGCAGCGACTCGACCGACTGTCGGGGGTCGAGGCTGCCCATCGGGTCCTGGAAGACCATCTGGAAGTCCTTGCGCATCCGGCGCAGCTCGTCGCCCTTGAGCGAGGCGACGTCGACCCCGTCGATGGTGACGCTCCCCTCGGTGGGGGGTTCGAGGTTGAGGATCGCCTTGCCCAGAGTCGACTTGCCGCACCCGGACTCGCCGACGAGCCCGTAGGTCTCGCCGCGGCGGATCTGCAGGTCGACCCCGTCGACGGCGTAGACATGGCCGATCACCTTGTCGAAGATCACGCCGCGCTTGATGGGGAAGTGCACCTTCACCCCTCGGACGTCGACGAGGATGTCGGGCTCGTCGCCGCTCGCGGTCGGACGCTCGTGGGTGGTCTCGGTCATCGCTCGCTCCCCACCGGGTTGTGGCAGCGCAGCGCACGGCCGCCCGACTCCTCGAAGCGTGGAGCCTCTTGCGTGCACGCGCTGACCGGCTGTGGGCAGCGCGGGGCGAACGCACAGGCGTGGTCCCACGGCAGGTTGTCGGCGACCGAGCCGGGGATGGGGTTCAGCTCCTCGCCGCGCGGCGCGTCGAGCCGGGGGATGGACCCGAGCAGCCCTGCCGTGTACGGGTGCCGCGGTTCGGCGAACAGCTCGTGCCGCCGCGCCCGCTCGACGACCCGTCCGGCGTAGAGGACGTTGACCTCGTCGCAGAGGCCCGCGACCACCCCGAGATCGTGGGTGATCATGATGAGCGCGGTCCCGGTGTCCTCGACGAGCTCCTTGAGCAGGGCGAGGATCTGCGCCTGGATCGTGACGTCCAGGGCGGTCGTCGGCTCGTCGGCGATGAGGAGCCGCGGCTCGCACGCGAGGGCCATCGCGATGAGGGCACGCTGGCGCATGCCTCCGCTCATCTGGTGGGGGTAGTCCTTGAGCCGTCGGTCGGGGTCGGGGATACCCACGCGCTTGAGCAGGTCCCGGGCAACCGGCGTGGCTGCCTTGCGCGACATCTTCTTGTGCCTCTCGAGGATCTCGGTGACCTGGCGCCCCACCGGGACCACGGGGTTCAGCGAGGAGAGCGGGTCCTGGAAGATCATCGCGATGTCGCGGCCGCGGCGGTCGCGCAACTCGTTCTGGGAGAGCCCCAGGAGGTCCGTGCCCTCGTACAGAGCTTCACCCTCGACGGTGTTCCCTCGTTCCGGCAGCAGACCCATGATCGCGAGCGAGGTCACCGACTTGCCGCAGCCGGACTCGCCGACGAGCCCCACGGTCTGGCCGGGGCGCACGTCGAAGCTCACCCCGTCGACGGCCGCGAAGGGCTCCTCTCCGGAGCGCCGGAACGTGACGCGCAGGTCTCGGACCGAGAGCAGCGGCTCCTCGGAGGTGGAGGACACGTGCGGGGCGGAGGCCGTGGCGGTCATCGGCCGTCACCTCCTGCTCTTCGGGTCGAGGGCCTCGCGCAACGACTCGCCCATCAGGGTGAAGCCGAGGGCGACGGTGATGATGCAGAGCGCCGGGTAGATCGCGAGCGAGGGATGGTCGTAGATGTACGTCTGGGCGCGGCCGAGCATCTGCCCCCACTCGGGGAGGTCGTCGTTCGGGTTGCCGAGGCCGAGGAACGCCAGCGCAGCGGCATCGATGATCGACGTCGCCAGGACCAGGGTGGCCTGGACGATCACCGGGCCGAGCGAGTTGGGCAGCATGTGCCGGAAGACGACCGCGTTGGGTCGGACGCCGAGGGATCGGGCCGCGAGGACGTGGTCGCTGTGTCTCTGGGCGAGCATCGAGCCGCGCAGGAGGCGGGCGAAGATCGGGACCTGGACGATGGCGATGGCGATGATCACCGTCCACTGGCTCGGCCTGCTCGCCAGGGCCGCGATGGACATCGCGAGGAGCAGTGACGGGATCGAGAGCAGCACGTCGACGGTGCGCATGACGGCGGAGTCGACCCACCCCCCGATCGCGCCCGCGAGAGTGCCGAGGACGAGCCCGCCGAGGAGTCCGAACACCGTGGCGAGGACCCCGACGATCAGGGTCTGCCGGCTGCCGACGATCAGGCGGGACAGCAGGTCACGTCCGCGGTCGTCGGCCCCGAGCGGGAAGCCCGGCTCAGGGCCGGGAACCGGGTTCGACTGCGGGCGCACCTTGTCGAGGAGCAGGCCGGCAGCGGGGTCGTGCGGTGCGATCCACGGCGCGATGAGCGCGAGCACCACGAACACGACGGTGATCCCGGCCCCGAGCAGGAACACCGGGTCGCGGCGCAGGCGTCGCCACGCACTGGCGATGAGGGAGACACCGGGCTTCTCGTCGACGGTGCCGGCGTCGAGGATGGCGACCGACCCGCCGCGCGACTCGGAGGGGCCGGCCGCGGAGCGGGCCAGTTCGTCGATGCGCTGCTTCTTGCGGTTCATCGGGTTCAGGCTCGGAGGACTCATCGCGTCCTCACCCTCGGATCGATGACTGCGTAGGAGATGTCGACGAGCAGGTTGACGACGACGTAGATCGCCGCGGTCGCCAGGATGAGGATCTGCATGACCGCGTAGTCACGTCGGTTGTAGGAGAGGTAGAGGGCCTCGCCGATGCCTCCCCACGAGAACACGCTCTCGGTGAGCACGGCCCCGGCGAGCAGGGCGCCGATCTGGAGGCCGATCATCGTGACCACCGGCAGGAGCGCGTTGCGCATGATGTGGCGGCCGCGGATGGTGCGGGTCGCGAGCCCCTTGGACTCGGCGGTACGCACGTAGTCCTCGTCGAGCACCTCCAGCACCGAGGCGCGGGTGATGCGGAAGATGACGGCAAACGGGATCGTCGCGAGGGCCACGGATGGCAGGACCAGGTGCCACAGCGCGTCGACCGAGCAGTCGAACTCGCGGGTGAGGAACCCGTCCAGGACGAAGAACCCGGTGACCCGGGTGCAGTTCAGGCTCGGGTCCTGGCGCCCGGAGACGGGGAAGATCGGGTGCTCGATCGCGAGCTGGTACTTGAGGAGGAAGGCGAGGAAGAACACCGGAACTGCCACGCCGACCAGCGAGACGATGACGAGGACGGTGTCGGGCGGCGAGTTGCGTCGGCGAGCCGCCAGGTATCCGAGCGGGATGGCGAGAACCACGGCGATGAGCATCGCGAAGAAGCTCAGCTCGATCGTCGCCGGAAGCCGGGCGAAGAAGATCTCGAGCGCGTCGCGGCCCGGCAGGACCCCGGTCGAGACACCGAACTCACCTTGGGCCGCCCGCTGGAGGAACTTCAGGTACTGGACCGGGATGGGCTGGTCCAGGCCGAGGGCCTCGGTCAGCGCCGCGCGCGACTCCGGCGTGGCGCGCTCGCCGAGGATCGCCGACACCGTGCCGCCCGGCAGCGAGCGCAGCCAGAAGAAGAGCAGCAACGAGAGGACGACGACGACGCCGAGCATCTGGAGGACGCGCCGGAT
>Ga0316577_10001122_pt1 | contig 12209 bp, 7 predicted proteins | sample S5NA_FD_203073 | JGI IMG/M metagenome (GOLD analysis project Ga0316577, IMG submission 203073) | Rhizosphere microbial communities from salt marsh grasses in Alabama, United States - S5-7_050615r2r1 | ecosystem: Host-associated > Plants > Roots > Rhizosphere | place: USA: Alabama | collected... | reverse complement strand
ATTGCGTATGGCCTGCAGATGCCACGGCATAGCCAGTGCCGGTGCAACTGTTCCACGTCCGCAGAAACCGATAGCCATCAAATGCCAGCCCAGAAACAGCCAGCTTGACTTTTGAAATCGTACCCTATAATACACTGCAAACCTTCTTGCGTGTCCACAATGTGTTTCAACCAGGCATAAATTCAAAACTCATGAGGACGCTCGGTCCTTTGGCCATCTTTTGGGTAATACATTGGGATTAAGTCTGTCCTGATGGGATCACTGATCCACCACCAAGGATTTCAGAAGGGGCATTGGCGGAATAGGTAGACGCTACGGACTTAAAATCCGTTGGATTTTATATCCGTCCCGGTTCGATTCCGGGATGCCCCACCACTTACTTGGGTTCGCTTAGCGATAGTTCTCGCGCAGCTTCTTTTTGTCGATTTTCCCCACGCTGGTCTTGGCAATAGCGTCTACAATTTCCACTCGGTCCGGTACGCCGTATTTTGGAATCACGCCTTCCTCGGCGAATTTTGTAAAAAAATCCCTGAGCTTGGCAGAATCGGTCTCCGCTTCGGTGCCTGGTTGGAGCACCACCAGGGCCAGCGGCCGTTCACCCCATTTGGGATCGGACACACCGATCACAGCCGCTTCGCTCACGGCCGGATGCCGGCTGATGATATCCTCCAGCGCCAGGGATGAGATCCATTCACCGCCGGTTTTGATGACATCCTTGAGCCGGTCGGTGATCTGCAGGTAGCCTTCTGAATCGATAAAACCGATATCGCCGGTGTGCAGCCAGCCACCTTCCCAAAGTTCCTCGCTCTTTTCGGGATCCTTCACGTATCCCTGGGTCAGCCAAGGGGCTCGCACCACCACTTCGCCGGTGGTTTTACCGTCGTGGGGCAATGGATTGCCGTCCAGGTCCACCACCTCCAGGATCACGTTGGTCAATGGCAGGCCGGTCCGGCAGCGCATCTCCACCTGCGGGTCAGGCGCCCATCGAAGCATGTGGGGCTTCAGAAAGGCTGCGGTGAGCACGGGGCAGGTCTCACTCATCCCATAACCGGAGTAGATGTTAATGCCGTTTTCCAGGCCGGCCTTACACAACCCCTGGGGCAGGGCGCTGCCGCCGATGACCACTTGCCAGTTGGACAGGTCCAGTTGTTTGATCGCCGGGCTGTTCAGCAGCATGTGAATAATGGTCGGCACACAATGCGAGAAGGTGACCTTGTGGGAGACAATCAGCTTGAGCAGCATTTCCGGTTCATATTTTCCCGGGTAGACCTGCTTCATTCCCAATAGGGTGCATAGATACGGAAACCCCCAGGCATGGACATGGAACATGGGGGTCATGGGCATGTAAACATCCCCAGAGTTGATAGTCGCCTGGGACTCGAACGCGCACATGCCGGAGATAACGCCGTAGGTATGGAGCATGAGTTGACGATGGCTGAAGTAAACGCCCTTGGGATTGCCCGTGGTACCAGTGGTGTAAAAGGTCGTGGCCATGGCGTTTTCGTCGAAATCCGGAAAATCGTATCCAGGTGCGGCCGCGGCGAGGAGCTTTTCGTATTCGCCGTCCAGCTGGACGGGTGAATCCTGTGGGACGGAATTATCGGTTAGCAGGACGATTTTTTTGACGGTTTTCATCTGATCCTTGACCGCGGCCAACAGGGGCAGAAAATCGGCATTGATCAGGATGACATCATCCTCGGCATGGTTGATGGTGTAGATCAGTTGCTCCGGGGGCAGGCGGATGTTGATGGTGTGCAACACGGCCCCCATCATGGGGACTGCTAAAAAGCACTCCAGGTAGCGATGACTGTCCCACTCCATCACCGCCACCGTATCCCCCTGTTGGACACCCAAGGTTTCCAGCGCGTTGGCCAAGCGCTGCACCCGACGGTTCAGTTCCCGGTAGGTATATTGCATCTGATCCCGGTAAACGATCTCCCGGTCCGGGTAATAGATCAATGGCGTGCGCAGGATGTTTTTGATCAACAACGGAAATTGGTAGGCTGACGGGGTTTGGGGAATGGGTCGAACAGTCATGGCAACCTCCTTTTGGAATTGGATGGATGGGGGGCAGAGCGGTAAAAAAATTTTAGGATTGATGGGGTTGGGCTGTCAAGGAAAAGCCGGTCGGACCCGGATCATCTATAATGTCTCTGGTCGGTTAGTCGCTCAATTGCGATCTAAAGCTTTCCGTTTGAACAGTCGCCTGAGGGGAATTAAATCGTCCATGTTCCAGGAAGTAGATGGCCTGTTTGATGACCTCACGCTGATTCATGATAAACGGATGCGCATAGGGGAGCACCAGAAAGTCGGTCATCCCTTGCACTTTGGCGCTTTCGACGGCGACCTTGCCGTCATCTTTGCCCGGGATCCTGGCGGACAACCAGCTATCGAAGAAGGCATGTTGGCTACCGGTGATCACGCCCACCGGGTAGTCCACTGGACCCAGGTCGAGCACCAAGCTGGACGGGTCCGTGCCGAGCTGTTGGCCGGCGGGGCCGCAGTACCACCGATAAAATGCATTGTTTTTTAATGCATCGGCGGCTTCGCTGCCCTGATTGGGCGGGCTGAGCATCACCACCCGGCCCAACCCCGTTAAGGTGCGCTGGGTGAGGTAGTAGCGCAGCAAAATCCCCCCCATGGAGTGGGTCACAAAATGAATCGTTGTCGCGCCCATGTCGCGGCAACGCTGAACACCTTGGGGAATGTGGCGCATGGCCAGCGTTTCGATGGTGAATTTGCGGGAAGGATAGTCCAGGTTGACGGTGCTAAAACCGGCAGCTTTCAAGGCTCGGGCCATGGTCTGCATGGAATGCGAGGTGCGCCCCAGCCCGTGGATCAGGATGACAGCCTCCCGGTTCTCCGGTCTTTGAGGGGCCGCGGACACAACGGCGCATCCGAAGCTCATCAGAAATACGAACATCTTAATCATGGCATTTGAAACACAGCTCATGCAAAGCCTATTGCAGAATCACCTTTCACGGTAGATTGTTTCCTCAGAGCAAGTGAGACATGCCGCAGGACGGCAAAATATCCAGCTTGCCTCCATCCACAAATGGCATCTTCTGGATGGACATTAACGCATATATTGAAACCATATCAACCGTTGATCCTCAAAAAGAAGGCCAAAAACTTGAAAATCGACATGACTGTGAATTGATACCTATTTTCAGCCCGCTATGGGTATTCAACGTCGACAATACGGAAAAATAACTTGAAAGATGATGGTTTGAAATGGCAAGTAGCTCAAACAGGAGGTGGCCTTGAATCTGAATTCGATATTTTCAGCATGGCTTATCTGGTTTGTACTGGGTGTTGGGCTGGCTTTTCTGGAGCTTCAGATGCCCGGTTTTGTCGTGCTCTTTTTCGGCTTGGGCTGCTGGGTGGTGGCAGGTGTTTTGCTGATCTGGCCGCTGACGGTGGCCCAGCAAGTGCTGCTCTTTATCGTGGCGACCATTGTCTCGATTGTTTCCCTGCGTCGATGGCTTTTAAAGATTTTCCGCGGCATGTCGACCGATGCATCGGAAAAAGACTATGATGATTTTCCCAGGGGAGCGCACGTTAGCGTGGCCCAGCGCATCACCCCGGAGGTTCACGGACGCATCCAATTTCGTGGAACGCTTTGGTACGCTGCCGCGGATGAGGCGATAGAGAAGGGCGAAACGGTCGAGATTATACGCTTTGCCGGCGATTCCCGCCAAGTATTCTTTGTAAAAAAAGTCTAAAATTCCATCAGGAGTAAATCATGAATGCCACACTTATCGCGGTGGTCGTTTTGGCTGCCCTTGTCGTTGTCGTCATCATTAAAACCGCAGTGATCGTGCCTCAAAAAAGCGAATTTATCATTGAAAGACTGGGTAAATATAACAATACCTTGGCAGCTGGCTTTCATATCCTGATCCCCTTTCTGGACCGGGTGGCCTACCGATTTTCGTTGAAAGAGGAAGTTTTTGATATTCCCAGCCAAACCTGTATCACCAAGGACAATGTCACGGTGGAAGTCGACGGACTGATCTATCTACAAGTCATGGACAGTAAACGAGCCGCTTATGGAATCAATGATTATCGCCTGGCCTCTTCCCAGTTGGCGCAGACCACCTTGAGGTCCTGCGTTGGAAAAATCGATCTGGATAAAACCTTTGAAGAGCGTGATACCATCAATATGCAGGTGGTCGACTCCATCGATCAGGCCGCCCAGGCCTGGGGCGTGAAAGTGCTGCGTTACGAAGTCAAAGATATCCTGCCGCCCGAATCGGTTAAAAATGCCATGGAGGCCCAGATGACCGCTGAACGGGAAAAACGTGCGGCCATCGCCAAATCCGAAGGCGAACGGCAGTCCACCATCAACCGGGCCGAAGGTGAACGGCAGGATGCCATCCTGCGCTCCGAAGGTGAAAAGCAACGGCGCATCAATGAGGCCGAGGGCCGGGCCCAGGAAATTCTGGCCGTGGCCCAGGCCACCGCAGAAGGGCTCAAGACCATCGCCCAACAGCTTCAAATGACCGGCGGACAAGCGGCAGCCAATCTGCGGGTGGCCGAGCAGTACGTCACCGAGTTTGGCAAGCTGGCGCAGGCATCCAACACCCTGATCATTCCGAGCAATGTCAGCGACATGGCCGGCATGGTGACCACGGCCCTGACCGCGTTGCAAAAGGTTAAGCCCAACCCCGACGCTGCATAAAAAGGTTCAACAATGGCGGTGGCGCTCTATTTCAGCAATCGTATCGAAGTGTTGGCACAAGAGCTGGCCGAGCGGATCCATGCGCCGGGACCCACCACCACCGATCCCCTGAAGGCCACGTCGGTACTGGTGCCCAATCACCATCTGGCCAAGTGGTTGCAGCTGCGAATCGCCGATCACTGGGGAATTTGCATGCAGGTGCGTTTTGCCTTGCTGGAAGAGGGGCTGTGGCATCTGATCGAGCAGCTGGATCCGGCCGACATGAAACCGAGACGCTGCAGCCAGACCGAGATGAAGGTGGTAATCCTGAAAGTCCTTCAGGATTTGTGGGAGCAGGGGGACGCGCAGGATCCGCTGCTGCGATATTTGGGACTACAGCGTCCGGCGTCCTCTCCGCTAAATTACCGGAAACTATGGCAATTAACCGAAAAAATGGAATACCTCCTAAGGGCGTACGAACTGAACCGGCCCGACTGGATGCACCGCTGGCAGCAGGAGCGGCCCCCCTCCGATACTCTGGAGGCCGCTCAACAACGGCTGTACCGGCGGGTGCGGCAGCTTCTCCAACAAATGCCCCACCCGGGGGACGGTCCGCGTCTCTCCCTGTTCGATTATGCCCGGCAGATCCTGTGGGATCCATCCCGACCCGCCAAGGGGCCGCTTTCGCAGGCACCGATTTACATTTTCGGTTTCTCGCAGTTTTTCCCCTTCCACCTGAAAGTGATCGAAAAGCTCTCCGAAGCGGTTGCTTTCCATGTATATACCCTCAATCCGTGCCAGGCGTTCGTAGAGGATCTGCACTCCACCGATAAACGGTGCCGCACCCGGGATCGATCCGCCAGCGATTCTGTGACGCAACCCTTCGAGCCGCTGCAATTATCCGAAGTCGACGATCAGCCGCTACTGGCCGCCTGGGGCAGACCCGGCCGCGAGAATATCCAGCTACTATGCCATCTAAACGATTATACGTTCAAAAAGTGCTTTAAACACCATTCCCCGATCCGCTCCGTGCTGGAGCAGGTCCAAGCGGACATCTTTACCGGCTTCACAGGCACTGAGCAGCGCTGTGCGCTGGATCAGGACCGATCTATCCAGGTCTTGGCCGTGCCCGGCCGACTGCGGGAAGTCGAAAGCGTCTACCAGAGCATCCTCTTCAACCTGGAGCGCGAACCGGCCCTGCAACTCACCGACATCGCTGTCCTAGTGCCGGACATGACGGTTTACAAGCCTTATTTCGACATGGTCTTCAACCGCGGCCCGCGTCAAATCAGCTACAATCTGATGGATTCCAGCGCGCAGACCGAAAGCCATTTCAGCCGCGCCGTTACTGCGTTGCTCTCGCTGGCCATGGGAACTTTCTCCCGCCGGGAGGTGTTGGCCCTCTTCATGAATCCGTGTTTCATGCACTGCTGGAAGGTGGATGCCGCCGATGTTCACCAGTGGGCCCTTTGGGCCGATGCCTTGAACATCTTTCACAGTTACGATCAAAAAGAGAAGATGGATCGCGGGTACCCCGGCACCCATCATTACACCTGGAAACAGGGCCTGCAGCGACTTCGGATAGGCCGCATCATGACCGACCAACCCCCCGGGCAAGACCCGGCCTTGGGGGGGGTGCATTTTCAACAACGGGTGCCCTACCAGGACATGGCCACCAGCGATGGTGAGCTGGTGGAGACCTTCAGCCTGGCAGTGGAGGTCCTCCATGATGTGATCAGGCAATTGAACCAGCCGCATCTGAGCTGTGAACAGTGGTGCCAGCGTTTCTGGGAAGGCATCAACCGTCTGCTTGATATTTCCGGCGAAATGCGCGGCGAGGGCGTCGTGCGAAGCTCCCTGGCCGAGGCCTTGAACGCTCTGGCCCGCTACGACAACCTGGCGGCATCGGAACCGGCGCGCCATCCGGGTCTTGCCGTGATCAGCGCCTTCATCCAATCGCACCTTTTGGGCATCACCAGCAGCAGCGGTGACTATCTGCTGGGGGGCGTGACCCTCTCGGCCCTGCTGCCCATGCGGCCGATCCCTTTCAAGGTGATTTACATCATGGGCATGGAAGAGGGCGGCTTTCCGGGAAGATCCCCCAACTCCGGCATCGACCTGCGCTTGCAGCAACGCCGCATGGGAGATGTCACCCCGGCCGAGCGTAACCGCTATCTTTTCCTGGAGGTGCTGCTGTCGGCGCGTGAAAAACTCTACATCTCCTACATTTCGCTCGACTTGCAGAAGGCCCGCTCCCTGGCGCCCTGTTCGCTGGTGCTTCAGCTGTGCCGCTACATCGAGAACGCCATTCTGGTGGACAAAGCCACTTTTAAGATCTGCGCCTTGCCGCTCAAACCCTACAGTCTGCCGCCCGGTGGGCGGGAACCGCAACCGGCCTGGAGCGACGCACGGGTCAACTACAGCCTGGCCGACACCCTGGCCGGTCTGCGCCTGGACGGCAGCTGGCAGCGATTTCAAGAGACGGCCGAAACGGCCGAATTCGAGCGCTTAACGCCCCTGATGCCTAATTTGACCCAGCCGCTGAATCCCGGCTCCGTGCAGGAAGCTCCATCGCATGGGGTATTTCTTTCCGAATTAACCCGTTTTCTCAGGTGGCCGGTGCAGGCCTGGCTCCAGCGCCACGCCGGCCCACACGCGGCGGAGGCGACCACCGAGGTCCTGGCCTCGGCCGAATGCGAAGCCTTGGCGACCCAGCTCCCTTTCAGCCATGGGCTGGTGCTGCAAACCACCCAGCGGTGGCTGAGCCAGATCCTGACCGGGGACGCCGGGCAGGGGGGCGTGCTTGATGCCGGGGAGCTGTTGAAAGGGATATACGACGACAGCTCTCGGAGAGGGCGGACGCCGGAGGGCGCCTTTGCGCAGGTAGATCTGGAACGCCTCCGGGAGCAGGTGCGCCAGATTGCCGATACCCTGATGCCTGTGGTGGCGTGTATGCGGGCCGCCCAGACCGTGATTCCGGCCCTGGTCATTGGTGACGCGGGGCCGCTCCCGGAAGCTTTGGGACGGCAACCCGCCATCCGGCGCATGGGTCCCTGCCGGCTGACCCTGGAGCTTCCCGGTGCCGTCACCGGGGATCTCCTGCTGCATGGTCAGCTCCCGTGGTTCTGGCGTACGGCCGAAGGCCGCTGGCAGGCGCTGGTGCTCACCGCTTCACCATGGGCCGCCAATGCTCCGGACCGCCACATCCTCTCCCCCCTGCTGGCTTATCTGACCACCCTGGCGGGGGATTCGGCCGGGGAATGGGATCTTGACGACGGTATGGTTTTCCATGTGGTCTACCCCCAGAAGATCAGGAGTTGGGCGTATCATATCCAGCCGGCCGAGGCCCACGCCTACCTGGGCCGGCTGGCGGGGTCGCTTTTGTTTTCGGCGCGTCCGGCCTGGCTGCCCTTTGACGTGATCACGCGCATGCAGATCAAGCCTTACCAGATCGAGGACCTGGCCCTGGCCCCGATGCAACGGGAGCTGTTCCGCGATGAACTGGCCGAGCACCTGGCCGACAGCGACGATCTGTTCACCCGCACCGTGGGCGCGCCTATTCCCGAAGATGCCTTTGACCAGGCCCGGGCGCGCTTCGGCTTGATCTTCAGCGCCAGGAGAAGCCATGCACCCCGTGCCCATTGAAGCGTGCCGGCAGATCGACCTATCCCACCACGGTCTCATCGAAGCATCCGCCGGAACCGGAAAAACCTACACCATCGAGAGCCTGGTATTGCGTTACCTGTGTGAACAGCAAGACTTGGCGCTGGAGCAAATTCTTCTGCTGACCTTCACCGAAAAAGCTGCCTCGGAGTTGAAGGTTCGCATTCGCGAAAAGATCGAAGTCCAGCTACGCCAGGAAAGCGGCCTCCCAGCGGGTCTGTACCGGAAGCTCTGCAGCACCCTGGACGGTTTCGACAACGCTCCCATATTTACCATCCACGGGTTTTGCCATCGCGTCCTGCAGGACTATGCCTTTGAGAACGGCTCCCTGTTTACCAACGAACGCATTTCCGATGGGCCCCTGTTAGACACCCTCCTGAAAGACCAGATGCGCCGCGACTGGCCCCGGCGTTATGGCGATCAACTGCCCGCGCTGCTCAAAATTTCGGGATTCGCCGATCGGCCCGAAGCCGTCGGCCGGCTGATTCGAGCCCTGGCAGGAGGTCTTTATCGTCCCAGCACCGGGGACCTGTTGCTGCCCCACATGGATGGCAACGACCCGCCCGGGCTGATGGCCGCCCTTACCGAAAGGATCTTCAGTCTGAAACAGATGATGGGGCCTGCGGGCCGCTTTGGACAGTGCTACGCCCGGCTCAATTTCAATGCCGCCGCCAAACGTTCCCTCCTGGAAAAGATCGTGCAGCCCATAGAAGCCTACCTTCAAACCATCCCCGGCCCCCAGGCATCCCCCGACCTGGTCCGCTTCAGCGACCTTATCCTCGCCATCCGGAAGGTCCGCTCCCGGGATAAACAGGGAATTCGGGCGTTGGTGCCGGACAAATGGCTCAAGTCCGGCGAGAACCTCAGCGACTGCCCCTGCCTCATGGAGGTGGTGCAGGCGGTGGAATCCCTGGACCGGCTTCACGACCAAATGGCCTACCTGTTGATCGGCGCCGCCGCCCACCGGTTGAAACGCGATGGACAGGCGTGCAAAGCAGCCAATGGCTGGATCAGCTACGATGATATGCTCAGCTCGGTTCTGCAAGGACTTCGCGCGTCTGGCGGTCATCACCTGCGCCGCCAGCTGCGGCAGCGCTTCCGGGTGGCCATGGTGGATGAGTTCCAGGACACCGACCCGATCCAATGGCAGATTTTCAAGGACCTTTTCATCGATGCCGATGCCGAGAGCCATGATTGCCGGCTGTTTCTCATCGGCGATCCCAAACAGGCCATTTATGCCTTTCGGGGCGCCGACGTTTACGCGTATTTGGAGGCCCGCCAGACCATGATCCGTCTGGCCGGCCAGGGACGCGCCGGCCTCTATGCCCTGGCCACCAACTACCGCTCCGGCAAGGGCTTGATCCATGCCTTCAACCGCCTCTTCAGTGCCGCGGCTTGGTTTCCGTGCGCCACGACGGACGGATCCCAGCAGATCGCCTACGATCCGGTCCATGCGCCGGCCGGCCGGGATAGAGATTGTGCCGTAGCAGGCGACCCGCACCCCCGCTCCCCCCTGACCCTCCTGGACATCACCCAGGCGCCCACCGTCGCGGCGGCCCGGCACATGCTTATCGCCATGATATCCGCAGAAATTCAGCAGTTGGTGCGTCACGGCCGGCTGGTGGGCGATCCCCCGCTAAACGCCCGGAGCTTGACCTACGGGGATATCTGTATCCTGGTGCGCGGAAAATCCGAGGCGGCCCTGGTGGAGACCGGCCTGAACCAGCACCAGATTCCTTACTCCTTTTACAAAAAACCGGGCTTGTTTCAGTCCGACGAAGCCGGTTGCATTGCAGCGGTGCTGGATGCCATCCTCCACCCGGCCGATGCGGCGAAGCGCCAGTTGGCGTTGCTGACGCCTTTTTTCGATATACCGGCCGAGAGCATCGGCCAGGGCCGGGAGCTTCCCGGCGACCACCCCAGCCGGCAGCTCCTGCTACGCTGGCGCGATATGAGCGAGCGCCGTCAGTGGGGACGCCTGTTTCAATCCCTGTTGGCCGAATCCGGGCTGATCTTTCGCCGGGCGGCCACTGCGCAATTCGAACGCATGCACGCCAATTACCTGCAGCTATTCGAATTTTTGCAGCAACAAACCTATCTCAACAATCTTGACGGCCATGGCATCTTTGCCCTTTTGGAGAATCGGCGTCGGCAACTGGTGCCGGCCGAGGAGCTGGATGACATTCACCAGATCGAGACCGAAGCGGCCAAGGTCCAGCTGATGACCATGCACGTCAGCAAGGGGCTTGAGTTTCCCGTCGTTTTCATCGCCGGGGGATTGACCCAGCCGGCTGACGAGCTACTGCACGTTTTCCATCGCCAGGACGACAACGGTGCTCGCCCTGGGTCCTTTCGCAAGGTGATCGACCTCACCCGGCGGGCCGACCCACCCGCCGCTGCCCAGGAACGGGTCCAGGAGGACAAGCGCCTTTTGTACGTGGCCCTGACCCGTGCCCGCGGCCGGCTCTATCTGCCCTACCTGCCCTGGAAATCCCAACAGCGCTGGGTCGGTCCCTTGTGCCGGTTTGTGGCCGATAGCATCCAGCAGGCCTTTGGGAGGCCCACGGCAGGGGAACCCCCGGTGTGGCTCCGGCCGGCTGAGTTGGAAGCCGCCGCCAAGCTTCAAGCCCTACTCGAACATACGCAACCCCATGACCCAGCCACAGCCAGGGGCCGGGATATTGGTTTGCCACCGGCAGTGAGCTTCCTGCAGCGTAAACCCCAGATGGCCTCATTCAGCCGAATCAACGCCACCTGGGTCCATCACCCCGATGCGGTCAGCCGCTTTGAATCCACCGGGCAAATCCTCCGCGATGACGATGAGCCGCGCGACGCCATCGCTGTCATCGCAGATCCGGCAGACCATCCGGCGGACCGCCTGCCGGCTGGCGCCCACGTGGGTTCCATGTTTCATGAAATCCTGGAGAAGATCGAGTTCGGCAAGGTAACCACCGAGCCGGCCGCATTGCTGGCGGATCCCACCGCAGGCGGACTCATCGCGTTCGCCATGCAGCGCTATGGCGTGGATCCTTCCTGGAGGACCACCGTGGCGGAGGTCATCAGCGCCACCCTGAACAGCCCTTTTATGCTGGAAGGCCGCGGGTTCACCCTCAATCGCCTGGATGGCGCCAGCCGGCTTCATGAAGTGGAGTTCTGCTTTACGCTTTCACCGGCTCCGCGAATTGGCCCTGCAGCAGCGGACCTGCTTGACCACGCAGGCCCGCAGGGTTACCTCAAGGGGTATGTGGACCTGATTTTTCGGGTGGGGCATCGTTACTACATTGCCGACTGGAAATCCAACCTCGTGGTCCAGGGCTATTCACCGGCGGCCATCACGGCGCACATGAACGAGGCCGGCTATCACCTACAGTACCGCATCTATACCCTGGCCTTAATGCGTTACCTGAAGGCGACCCTGGGCGAGGGGTTTGATCCCCTCCGGCACATGGGAGGGGTTTACTATTTCTATCTACGGGGTATGGGACGCGGGGCCGACAGCGGGGTCTTTTTCAAGGCCGCCGATACATTGGGCGGCCAGACGGCCCTGGAGCAGGAGATCACCCGTCTCGTGGAGGGGCGGCAACCCGGAGTGCGCAATGCCGACCTTTGAACACAGGCCTGCCGGCCTCACGGACCCGTTTCTGCCGTCCCGGATCAGGCGCGAGCTGAACGCCAGCGGTGAGTTGGCCGCCCTGTTGTCCCACCTGAAACTCTCTTATCTGGACCTGATCCTCGTGGCGGATTTGCTGGAGTGTTCCCGAATGACCTGGACCCCCCCCCTGGTGCTGGTCCTGGGTCTGTTGCTGGAATCCCTTGATCAGGGGAGTCTTTGCCGAACCCTTGACCCCGGGCAGTGTGCCGCCCAGTTTTCGCATTCCCTGCGAAT
>Ga0316577_10001121_pt1 | contig 12228 bp, 10 predicted proteins | sample S5NA_FD_203073 | JGI IMG/M metagenome (GOLD analysis project Ga0316577, IMG submission 203073) | Rhizosphere microbial communities from salt marsh grasses in Alabama, United States - S5-7_050615r2r1 | ecosystem: Host-associated > Plants > Roots > Rhizosphere | place: USA: Alabama | collected... | reverse complement strand
GGCCTTTCGGGATCCTCCAGCCCATCGCCGACGGCATCAAGCTGTTCTTCAAGGAAGAGGTGATGCCGGTCGCTGCGAACAAGTGGACCTTCCTCGCCGCCCCGGTGGTCGCGGTGGCGACGGCGCTCTTGGCGACGGCGGTGATCCCCTACGGGCCGCCCTTCGAGGCGTTCGGAAGGACCCTGCAGATCCAGATTGCCGACATCGAGGTGGGGCTCCTCTTCATCTTTGCCGTCACCGCCCTCGGCGTCTACGGGGTCGTCCTGGCCGGCTGGGCGGCCAACAACAAGTACTCGCTCCTCGGCGGGCTCCGCTCCTCGGCCCAGATGTTCTCGTACGAGCTGGCGCTGGGCTTCTCGTGGGTCACCCTGATCCTTGCCGCGCGCTCCTTCCGGATCAATGACATCGTGGACACCCAGGCGGGCGGATTCTGGCACTGGAACGTCGTCGTGCACTTCCCGGCCTTCATCGTCTACTTCCTGGCCGCCACCGCCGAGGTGGCCCGGATCCCGTTCGACCTCCCGGAGGGTGAGAGCGAGATCGTGGCCGGATTCCACACCGAGTATGCGTCCATGCGGTTCGCCCTCATCCAGATGGCCGAGTACATCAACATGATCACGGTGACCGTTCTCCTCGCGAACCTCTTCTTCGGGGGCTGGCACTCCGGCGTCCCGGGGATGCCGGAGAGCCTGGGTGGCTTCCCGCTGGGCTTCGTGTGGTGGGGCCTCAAGGTGGCCTTCTTCCTCTTCGTCTTCATCTGGCTTCGGGGGACGCTGCCGCGCTTCCGCTACGATCAGCTCATGCAGTTCGGCTGGAAGGTCCTGATCCCGGTGGCCGCGGTCTGGGTCATGACCTTCGCGGTCCTGTGGGTCGTCGTCGGTGGTGGTCCGCGATGATGATCGACGCCGTCCTCTTCTACGTCTTCGCCGCCATCGCGGTCGCGTCGGCCGTGGTCGTCATTGGCCAGCGCAACCCCATGTACTCGGCCTTTGCCCTGGTGGTGACGCTGTGCTCGGTCGCCGTCATCTTCGGCCTGCTCGGCTCCCCGTTCATCGCCGTTCTGCAGGTGATCGTGTACGCGGGCGCGATCATGGTCCTCTTCCTGTTCGTGCTGATGCTCCTCAACGTGAAGCGCGAGAAGGACTCGCCGAGCAGGGGCCAGCGCACCCTCAGCGGGGTTGCCCTCGCCCTGGTGACGGTGCTGGTTCTCCAGGCGGGGGCCGTCCTGCTCCGCTCGAGGCCGACCCCGGCCCCGGACTACGACGCCTCGACCTTCGAGATGGCGAAGATCCTCTTCTCGCCGCACTTCCTCTACGCCTTCGAGGCGACCTCCATCCTCATCCTCGCCGCCCTGGTGGGAGCGGTGGTGCTGGCGAAGAAGGAGCTCTAGCGCGATGGAGAACCCCGCCTTCGTGCACCACGCCGTCGTGCTGAGCCTCATCCTCTTCGCCCTCGGCACCCTCGGTGTCTTCCTGCGCCGCAACGTCATCACCGTGCTCATGTGCGTCGAGCTGATGCTGAACGGCGTCAACCTGGCCTTCGTGGCCTTCAGCCGGGCCCAGGGTACGCTCGACGGCCAGGTCCTAGTGTTCTTCGTGATGGTGGTGGCGGCGGCGGAGGCCGCAGTCGGGCTGGCCATCGTCATCGCCCTCCACCGGCACCGGGACACGCTGGACCTGGACGCCTTCAACCTCATGAAGGGATAGGTCGTGCTCGACGATCCACTGCTCAAGATCCTGCCCTTCGCCATCCTGCTCCTGCCCCTCGGCGGGTTCGTCGTTCTCGCCCTCTTTGGCGACTGGATCAAGCGGGACAAGGAGGAGACGGGCGCCGCCTGGCTCGCCTGCGCCACCGTAATCATCTCCTTCGGCCTCGCGGCCTGGACGACGGTGCGGCTCTACGGCCTGGTGGCGGGCGAGGGCGGGCTCCGGTTCTTCCAGCCGTACCTCGGTTATGAGTGGATGGAGGCGGGCGGGTTCAGCGTGCCCTACAGCCTCCTGGTGGATCCCCTCTCCTGCGTGATGATGCTGGTGGTCACCGGGGTGGGCTCTCTCATCCACGTCTACTCGGTGGGCTACATGGCCCACGACGAGGACCGGGTCCCCTACTTCTCGTATCTGAACCTCTTCACCTTCTTCATGCTGCTGCTCGTGCTGGGCGGCAACCTCCCGCTGATGTTCGTCGGCTGGGAGGGGGTGGGGCTGTGCTCCTACCTCCTCATCGGGTTCTGGTACCGCAAGGACAGCGCCGCCGCCGCCGGCCTCAAGGCGTTCATCGTCAACCGGATCGGCGACGCGGGGCTCATCCTGGGCATGATCTTCGTCTTCCACGCCTTCGGGAGCCTCGACCTGGTGGACATCGCCGACAACGCGGGGTCGCTGGCCCCCGAGGGCCTGTGGGAGTTCGGGCCGGCGACGATCGCCGCCCTCCTTCTCTTCGTCGGCGCCACCGGGAAGAGCGCCCAGATCCCCCTCCACGTGTGGCTGCCTGATGCCATGGAGGGCCCCACGCCGGTCTCCGCCCTCATCCACGCCGCCACCATGGTGACCGCGGGCGTCTACATGGTGGCGCGCCTCGGGCCGCTCTACCACGTCTCGGAGACCGCGATGATGACGGTCGCGGTCGTCGGCGCGGTGACGGCCCTCATGGCCGCGACCATCGCCCTCGTCCAGACCGACATCAAGCGGGTGCTGGCCTACTCCACGGTGAGCCAGCTCGGCTACATGTTCCTGGCCTGTGGGGTGGGGGCGTTCGGGGTCGGCATCTTCCACCTCTACACCCACGCCTTCTTCAAGGCGCTCCTCTTCCTCGGCTCGGGCTCCGTGATCCACGCGATGTCGGGGGAGCAGGACATGCAGAGGATGGGCGGCCTCCGAAAGAGAATCCCCTGGACCTTCTGGACGTTCCTCGCGGGAACGCTCGCAATCGCCGGGATCCCCTTCTTCGCCGGCTTCTTCAGCAAGGACGAGATCCTCGCCGCGGCCCTGGGCCACCCCGTGCTCCTCGGGATCGGTCTCTTCACCGCGCTCCTGACCGCCTTCTATATGGCCCGTCTGCTCTTCCTGACGTTCTTCGGGGATTTCCGCGGAGGGGAGGAGGCCGAGCACCACCTGCACGAGTCGCCGTGGGTCATGCTTGTGCCGCTCATCCTGCTCGCCATCGGCTCCGCCGCGGGGGGCTTCGTCAAGATCCCGGAGATCGTCCAGCCCGTCTTCCGCCTGGGCCACGGGCATATCCCCCACGTGGCGTGGCTCCCGGTAGCGGCCACGCTCAGCGCGATCGCCGGCATCCTCGGCGCCTACTATCTCTACCTGGCGATGCCCGAGCTGCGGGCGGGGCTCGCCTCCACGTTCCGGCCCGCCCTCCGCGTCTTCGCCGCCAAGTACTACTGGGATGACGTCTATAACGGTTTCGTCCGGCGGGTGGTCGTGAGGGGCAGTGACCTGGTGCTCTGGCAGGGCGTCGACAACCGCGTGGTCGACGGTGCGGTCAACCGGACCGCCACCATCACCGGGGCGCTCGCCGAGATGCTTCGCCCCCTGCAGACCGGCTTCGTGCGGCAATACGCGCTACTCATCCTCGCCGGGGCGGTCGCGCTCCTCGGGTACCTCCTCTGGCCATGAGCGTCCTGAACCAGCACCTGCTCAGCGTCCTCATCTTCCTGCCCGTGGTGGGTGCGGTCGCCATCGCCCTCAGCCGGCGCGAGTCGGAGACGCTCCAGAAGATCCTCGGCCTCGTCTTCTCGACCGCGGGCTTCGCCCTGTCCCTCCTCCTGGTGCGGGGCTTCCAGGACGTGGCCGGCATGCAGTTCGTGGAGAGGGGGCGGTGGATCCCGGCCTGGGGAATCTCCTACGCCGTCGGCGTGGACGGCCTGTCTCTGTGGCTGGTGATCCTGACCACGTTCCTCACCCCGCTCGCCCTCTTGGGCTCCTGGAGCTCCATCGACCGGCGGGTCAAGGAGTTCGTCGTCTTCATGCTGCTGCTCGAGGCGGGGATGATCGGGGTCTTCGTGGCCCTCGACCTCTTCCTCTTCTACGTCTTCTGGGAGGCGATGCTGATCCCGATGTACTTCCTCATCGGGATCTGGGGGCACGAGAGGCGCATCTACGCCGCGGTGAAGTTCTTCCTCTTCACCTTCGCCGGCAGCGTGCTCATGCTGGTCGCGTTCCTGGTCCTATACCGGACCGCTGGCGTGGGCAGCTTCGATCTCGCGGTGCTCGTCGCTGCGCCCGTCGACCCCGCCCTGCAGGTCTGGCTGTTCCTCGCCTGCGCGCTGGCCTTCGCCATCAAGGTTCCGATGTTCCCGTTCCACACGTGGCTCCCCGACGCCCACGTCGAGGCCCCCACCGCGGGCTCGGTGATCCTGGCCGGGGTGCTGCTCAAGATGGGGGGCTACGGCTTCCTGCGGATCGCCATCCCGCTCTTTCCCGAGGCGGCGGTGCGTTTCGCCCCCCTGATCGGCGTCCTGGCCGTCATCGGGATCATCTACGGGGCCCTCGTCGCGCTGGTGCAGCCCGACCTCAAGAAGCTCGTGGCGTACTCGTCGGTCGCCCACCTCGGCTTCGTGATGCTCGGCATCGCCGCCTTCACGACCACCGGTCTGGTTGGATCCGTCTACCAGATGCTGAACCATGGTATCTCGACCGGGGCGCTCTTCTTCCTGGTGGGGATGCTCTACGACCGACGCCACACCCGGCTCATCTCGGAGTTCGGGGGCCTCAAGGCGATCATCCCCTGGTACACCGCGGTCTTTCTCATGATCAGCCTCTCCTCGATCGCCATGCCCGGTTTCAACGGCTTCGTGGGCGAGTTCCTGATCCTCGTGGGCTCCTGGCCCTTCAGCCCGACGCTGGTGGTGCTTGCCTCCCTGGGCGTCATCCTGGCCGCCGGCTACATCCTCTGGATGGTGAAGCGCGTGTTCTACGGTGAGCCCACCAACCCGAAGAACGAGAAGCTCCCCGACCTCAGTCTCCGGGAGGCGGCCGTCCTCGTGCCCCTCGTCGCCCTCGCCTTCTTCATGGGCGTGGCGAGCCCCCTCTTCACGAAGCGCATCGAGCCCGCCGCGGACGCCCTCGTGGTGCAGGTGCAGGAGAGGACCCGGCCCATCGCCGCCGCGAGCCTGGGCCCCGTCGCACCGCCCCGGGCGTCCCGCGCCGACCCCGCGGAGGCCCAGCGGTGAGCGGCGAGCTCGATCTCCGTCCCCTCGTCCCGGCGATCATCGTCGGCGTCACCGGCCTCGTGGTCCTCCTCGCCCAGGCGTTCACGCCGAAGGACAGGCGGGCTCCCTCGGCGCCGCTCAGCCTCACCGGCCTCCTCGCCGCCCTCGCTGCGGTGTGGCTCCTGGCCAGCGGGGGCGGCCGCGGGGCGGTCCTGGCGAACGCGGTGAGCGCAGACGCGTACTCCCTCTTCTTCCAGGCACTCCTCCTCGGGATCGCCGCGGTGGCGGTGCTGCTGTCGCCGTCCTACTTGCGCGCGAACGGGCTCGATCGCGGCGAGTACTACGCGCTGCTGCTCTTCTCGGTGGTGGGGATGCTCGGCCTGGTGTCGAGCCTCGAGCTCGTGTCGATGTTCGTGGCCCTCGAGATCATGTCCATCGCCCTGTACGGGATGGCGGGGTTGTACCGCAGCCGGATGGAGAGCCAGGAGGCCGCGCTCAAGTACTTCGTCACCGGGGCGTTCTCTTCTGCCTTCTTCCTGTATGGCGTCGCGCTTCTCTACGGCGTGAGCGGCAGCACGTCGCTCGACCGCCTGGAGTGGGCGGTGAGCACGCTCACGACGGATTCGGCCGCCCTCGCCCTCCTCGGCGCGGGGATGCTCCTCGTTGGCTTCGGCTTCAAGATCGCGAGCGTTCCCTTCCACATGTGGGCGCCCGACGTCTACGAGGGAGCCCCCACCCCCGCGACCGCCCTCATGTCGGCCGGGGTCAAGGCCGCGGCCTTCGGCGCGCTGCTGCGGGTGTTCGGCTCTGCGCTCCACGCGCTCGCCGGCGAGTGGCAGCCGCTGGTGGCCTCGTTGGCGGTCATCACCATGGTCGTCGGGAACCTCGCAGCGCTGGCCCAGGGCAACCTGAAGCGCATGCTCGCCTTCTCGTCGGTCGCCCATGCCGGCTACGTGCTCACCGCGCTCGTGGCCAGCCCCGGCCAGGCCGGGGAGGCGGTGCTGTTCTACCTGGTCGTCTACGGGGCCGTGAACCTCGGCGCCTTCGGGACGATCGCCGCCCTCTCCCGGGAGGGACGCGAGCCGCTCTCCCTGGGCGACGTGGCCGGAATGGCCGAGCGCCGACCCGCGCTGGCCGCCGCCCTCGCCGTGTTCCTCGTGTCGCTCACCGGCATCCCCGTGACCGCGGGGTTCGTGGGCAAGTTCTACCTGTTCAATGCCGCCGTGACCGCGGGCTGGGTGGGGCTCGCCCTCGTGGGCGTGCTGATGAGCGTCGTCTCCGCCTACTACTACCTGCGGGTCGTGGTGGCGATGTACATGCGCGACCCGCTGGGTGAGGACACCTGGGCGCGCGTGTCGCCATCGGCCACGGTGGCTCTCGCCCTCTCCGCCGTGATCACGCTCGTCCTCGGGATCTACCCGGCGCCGGTCCTGACCCTGGCCCGCATCGCCGCCCGGTCGCTCCTGTAGGCGGGCTGGTCCGCGGAGGGGCGCTCCAGAGGTCCGCTACGCGGGGACGCTCGGTTGGGCGTTGGCCTCTTCAACCGGAAGGTGCGCCCGCCCTCGCTCGAATCGCCCCCCACGCTTCACGGACATTTCATTGAGGGAGGGGGGCTCCACGCCCCGCTTCGCGGACCCCTGGCGCGCCGGGGCGACGAAAAGGTTGGGCTGGCCACCAGGCCTAGGCTCGCCCGCGTGTCCCCTCCCTGAGGACACGCGGGAGTACGAGGCCTATCTCAAGCATTCCCCTCCCCCTACGTGGGGAGGGATAGGGTGGGGGGTCGATGACCGATTGTGGCCGCCGAGCCGCAGGCCTGCGACTGCGCGCGGCGATCTACTGGCTTCGCGAGGCGGCGAGCAGCGCGTCGAGGAGCACCTGCTCGTCGTCTGGCCGTACAGTGCGCAGGTCCACCAGCAGGCGGTCCTCGGCGACGCGCACGACAACGGGCGGCTTCCCGGCGCGGAGCACGGCGGCGATGCGATCCGGGGACAGGGTCGGGTGGGTGAGAGCGATCAGCACCGTCGGAACCCCCACCGTGGGGGCCGCGCCGCCGCCCACCGCGGAGTGGGCCTCGTCCAGCGAGGGCTGCAGCTCGGTGTCCGCCTCGGCGAGCCGGGAGACGAGGCCCTCGGCGCGTGCGCGGATCTCGTCGACCGGAGTGTGAACCATCCGCAACACGGGGATGGTGGAGGCCGCCCGCCCCGCCTCGTGCTCGACGAGGGTCGCGTCGAGAGCGGCCAGCGTCATCTTGTCGACACGCAGGGCGCGGTAGAGAGGGTTCCGCCGCATCGGCTCGACGAGGGCCCGCTGACCGGCCACGAGCCCGGCCTGGGGACCTCCCAGCAGCTTGTCACCGCTGAAGGTCAGGACCCCGGCCCCCCCGCGCAGCGCCGCCGGTGCGGTGGCCTCCGGAGCCAGCGCGCCGGGAAGCGGATCCATGAGCCCGCTTCCCTGGTCCTCCATGAGGGGGATGCCGACCTCCTTCGCCAGGTCGGCCAACTCCTCGATCGAGGGTGCCGCGGTGAAACCCACGATGCGGAAGTTGCTGGGATGCACCTTGAGGATCAACCCCGTCTCGGAGGTGAGGGCGGCCCGAAAATCGGTGATGCGGGTCCGGTTGGTGGTCCCCACCTCGCGCAGCCGGGCCCCGCCCTTGCCGAGGACCTCGGGGATGCGGAAGGACCCCCCGATCTCGACCAGCTCTCCCCGGCTCACGAGAACCTCGCGACCTTCGGCGAGCGTGTTCACCGCGAGCAGGACCGCGGCCGCGCAGTTGTTCACGACGACGGTGCTCTCAACCCCGAGCATCTCCCGCAGCCGCGACTCGGCATGGACCTCGCGGTTGCCCCGCTCGCCCCGCTCGAGGTCGTACTCGAGGTTGGAGTAGGAGGAAGCGACGTCCGCGACCCGGGCCGCCGCCGCCGCGGAGAGGGGTGCCCGGCCCAGATTGGTGTGGACCACGACTCCGGTGGCGTTGAGGACCGTATCGAGAGAAGGCCGCATTGCCGCCTCGACCCGGGTCCCCACATCGGCCGGGAGCGAGTCCGCAGCCTTCTCGAGCCCCTCCTCTCCCGCATTCGCACGGCGGCGCAGCTCCTCGAGGGCGGCGCGGACGTGCCGCAGAACGACCCGTCGGCCATGACGGTCGGCCAGCGCCTGGATCTCCTGGCGCTGCATCACCTGGTCGACCGCCGGGACGCGGCGGCGAGGGTCGACGTCCGTGGGCGACGCCATGGCATGACTATACACGGAGGCGCGAAGCGGCATCGTTCGTCCGAGCGGGACGGACCCCTCCGGCGCCCCCGGGGCCGCTCGGGGGGACGCCGCCCCCGTGGTATCCTCGCCGCGATGCGTCGGGAGCGCCCGCAGGACTTCGCGGATCGCCTGCCGCGGGTCGTTCCGCGTGCCGAGGACGACGTTTCTCACCTCTCCGACGAGATGGTGGACCTCCTCTATCCTGGTCGCCGGCCCCGGCCCTTCAGCCTGGGCCTGAGCTTCGAAGCCTTCGAGGGCCCGGGCTACGCGACCGCGGTCGAGCTCGCGCGCCTCTCTCCTGGCTACCGCGAGGAGGACAGCCACGGGAGCCTGGTCCACCACGCCGAGTTCGACCCCGGCGCCGCGCGAACCCTCCGCGACCTCTTCGATCTGGTGGGGCGGCAGCCCGGCACCGAGGTGCGGGTCGACGGCAAGAGGGCTCCCTACGGCCACGAGCTCTGGCTGCCGCTGTTCTGGATCTTCGTAGGCGGGGAGGCCTGATCGACGATGCCCCTCTCCGACGACCTCGACCAGCTCAACAGCACGATCCGCCAGCTGCAGACGAAGTGGGAGATGTTCTTCACCGGCGTCGAGAAGAAGCCGCCGACCGAGCTGCAGCGGAAGGTCGAGGGGATCATCCGCCAGTACGCCTTCCAGGAGATCCGCAACAACACCGAGCGGTTCCGGTACCAGAGCCTCACCGCGCGCTACAACACGTTCAACGAGCTCTGGCAGAAACGCCTGCGCGCACGGGAGGAGGGCAAGGCCTTCGGCGTTCACGGGATGAAGGCGGATGTCCTGCCGCCGCCCGCTCCCGAGCGCGAGCACCGAATGCCCGTGGGGGGCGGGGGAACCGGCCGCGAGTTCCGCGTCGCGAACCCGGACGGCGACGACAACGCGGTGCGGGCGCTCTACGATCGCTACGTTGAAGAGCGCCAGCGCCTCGGCGAGGGGGGTGCCCCTCCCTACGAGAGCTTCCGTCAGCTCATCGGTCAGCAGACCTCGAAGATCCTCGGCGACAAGGACGCCAAGGCGGTGGACTTCCGCCTCGATTCCAGCCACGGGAAGGTGTCGCTCAAGGCGCGGATCGTGAAGTGAGGGCGGTGAGGCGCGCGCTCCTTCCGATCGTCCTGCTCGCCGTGCTTCCCACCGCGGCCACGGCCTGGTCCGTGGAGACGATGACCGCGCTCTCCCGCGACGCCCGCCGCCTCCTGCCCCGCTCCCTTTCGCGGCTGCTCGGGGAACGCGAGCCACAGATCCAGATCGAGATCGGACGGTTTCCCCCGGACATCGCGAGGGCACTGGCCGCCGACATCCCGGCGGGCCGGCTGAGACCGGACACGCTGGCCGCCCTGGACTACGAGACGGCCCGCGTCGTGGAGCTGCTGCAGGAGGGTCGGGTGAGCGAAGGACTGGTGCGGCTCGGAGGCCTGCTCCGGGTGCCGGCCGACCTGGCCGATCCCATTCTGGTGGGCGTGCCCGGGGGATGGCCGCCCGGCGTGTCGCGCGAGTACTACGCGCTCTTCGACGCCAACCTGGAGAAGGTGCCGGTCGTGCTCGAAGACACGGAGGCGCTCGAGGTCGCACGAGCCGACCTTCCCGCGCTGTGGCAGTCCATTCTCGAACGAAGCCGGCCCCAGGCGGTGGTGATCCGCTCCGAGTTCTTTCGCGAAGGCCGTCTGGTGGACCACCGCGGGCTCGACTACCGCTCGCCGGCCTGGGCGGTGGCCTCGCTCTCCTACTCACGCGCGGTCACCGGCATCGCCGCGACCTGGCTCGCGGTCTGGCGGGAGGCCCGGGGCGACACGACCGGGATGCGGCGCCCCCGCGAGGTCTCTCCCCGCGATCGCGAGATCACCGCCGAGACCACCATCCCCGAGAACCGGAGGAACGATGACCGCTAGAAGAGCGCTCCTGTCCGTGTACCGCAAGGAGGGCGTCGTCGACCTCGCCCGCGGCCTGACCGAGAGGGGCTACGAGCTTCTTTCAACCGGGGGCACCGCCGCCGAGCTCAAGAAGGCGGGAGTGAAGGTGGCCGGAGTCTCGAAGGTGACCGGCTTTCCCGAGATCCTGGACGGTCGCGTGAAGACGCTGCACCCCAAGATCCACGGCGGCATCCTCGCCCGCCGAGATGTTCCCGTCCATCTCGAGGCGCTGGAGAAGCAGAAGATCGTGCCGATCGACGTGGTAGTGGTCAACCTCTACCCGTTCGAGGACCGGGTGTCGAAGGGGTGCACCTTCGACGAGGCGGTCGAGAACGTCGACATCGGTGGCCCGACGATGGTGCGGGCGGCGGCCAAGAACTTCGCCCACGTGGCGGTCGTCGTCGACCCTGCCGACTACGGCCTGCTCCTCGAGCAGCTGGATCGCCCCGACGGGATCGACGCCGCCACCCGCCTCTATCTCGCCCAGAAGGCCTTCCGTCACACCGCCCGCTACGAGGCCGCAATCGCTGGCTACTTCGCCCAGGTCGAGGTGAAGGACGGGGCCTACGTGCCGGCGGAGAACGACGACACATTCCCCTACCGCCTCAACCCCACCTTCGAGAAGGTGCAGGACCTGCGCTACGGCGAGAACCCCCACCAGAGGGCCGCCTTCTACACCGACCTCGGCTCGACGCTCTACTCGGTGGCCTCCGCCCGCAAGCTCCAGGGCAAGGAGCTCTCCTTCAACAACATCCTCGACCTCGACGCCGCCTGGCGTCTCGCCACCGAGATGGACGAGACGGCCTGCGTGATCGTCAAGCACACCAACCCCTGCGGCACCGGCCTCGGGGAGACCCCGGTCGAGGCCTGCGAGCGGGCCTGGGCCTGCGACCCCACGTCCGCCTTCGGCGGGATCATCGCGTTCAACGAGCGCGTCGACGAGGCGGCCGCCCGCAAGGCCACCGCCCACTTCGTGGAGGCCATCATCGCCCCCGGCTTCGACGCGGCGGCGGTCGAGGTCCTCAAGAAGAAGACCAACCTCCGCGTGATGAACATGGACACCACCAGCATCCACAAGGTGAGCGGCTTCGACCTGCGCCGGGTCATGGGCGGACTGCTCGCCCAGCAGTGGGACCTCCACCAGCTCGAGCGGGAGCGCTGTGAGGTGGTGACCAAGCGGCCTCCGACCGACGAGGAGTGGAAGGCACTTCTGTTCGCGTGGACGGTGGTCAAGCACGTCAAGTCCAACGCCATCGTCTACGCCAACGCGGTGCAGACGGTGGGCGTCGGCGCGGGCCAGATGAGCCGCGTCGACGCCGCCCGCTTTGCGGCGGCCAAGGCAGAGCTGCCCCTGGCCGGGACGGTGGTCGCCTCGGACGCGTTCTTCCCCTTCCGGGACGGGATCGACGAGATCGCGAAGGCCGGCGCCACAGCGATCATTCAACCCGGTGGCTCGGTCCGCGACGAGGAGACGATCGCCGCCGCCGACGAGCACGGCCTGGCCATGGCGTTCACCGGCGTGCGCCACTTTCGACACTAGCGTCGTGTCGGTGCAGGCGCCCTCCGCGACTTCCTAGATGGACCGCAAATGGCGACGGGCGGACGGCCTCGCCCTCCTCGCGCTCGTGGCGCTGGTCGTCGTCCTCTTCCGCGAGTCGCTGCTCGCGGGCGGGGTGTTCTTCAAACGTGACATCCACCTGATCTGGCATCCGCAGATCCAGGGCTTCCTGCGCGCGGTCCGTGGGGGGGCCTGGCCGCTCTGGGACCCGAGCCCCGCCTTCGGACAACCGCTGCTCGCCGACCCCGGCTCGCAGGTCCTCTATCCGCCGACCTGGTTGTGCCTGGCGCTGCGGCCCTGGACCTACTACACGCTGTTCGCCTTCGGCCACG
>Ga0316577_10001120_pt1 | contig 12228 bp, 8 predicted proteins | sample S5NA_FD_203073 | JGI IMG/M metagenome (GOLD analysis project Ga0316577, IMG submission 203073) | Rhizosphere microbial communities from salt marsh grasses in Alabama, United States - S5-7_050615r2r1 | ecosystem: Host-associated > Plants > Roots > Rhizosphere | place: USA: Alabama | collected... | reverse complement strand
TGGGCAGGGCGTGATCTTCGATATTGATACCATCCTGGGGGAAACCGGCGCAAAACGAAGAGTTCTTCCACTTTACCATTATGGATGGCTTGCCAGTGGTCTCTGAAATCGCGGTTGGGGACCAATTTATCCATCTCGATGATGGGGTGTTCACCCTCGGTTCCGGGGATACCGGCCCGGTGGTGGGAGCTTTGAACCGCAAGCTGGCCGCCCTGGATTACCTGGGATTCACCGATCCGCAGGATGATACCTATGGTGAGCCCATACTCAAGGCTGTCGCGAATTTCCATCTTTCCCAGGGGCTGCCTGGCAGCGGTGTGCTGGATGCGCAGACCTGGGTGCTGTTGGACAACCCCCAGCCGCCTGGACCCTGGCTTTTCCACCCATCTCCTCGGCAATCATCTGTATCAATTCACCCTGGGTAATACAAGGTATATCATTCGGTACGTGCCAAGCTTGACCGTCTGCTTCGTCACGCTCACCGAGAATCACCAGTGTTTTCCCGAAATAGGGGATGTACGTGAATGTGTGGGGGACGCTTGCAGAGCCTGCGATCTGGGCGGAATTACCTTTCAGAAGATTGTTAAAGACGATTCCTCCCATGCTCGAGTTTATGCCCCAGGGACCGAAATAATCGGAGGCGCGTCCAATTGCCACACGGACCTTCCAGGCGCGATGGGCATCGAGAGCTGCGGCGCTCAACTGGGCGCGGACTTTTCCTTTACGAGTATGTGTATTGCGTGGCAAGTCCTCCGTGATGGGACCCTGTACCTCGCCATACGCGTACAGGTTTTCCACAATGACAAGTTTTGCATTGCTGCCAGTCAAACCCTCAATGATATACTTCTGTAAGGGTGGGAATTTCCCTGACCACTCATCGTAACGCGGCTGAGCAGACTGATACACCACCTTCGCGCCACGTGTGGCTTCAATGACACTGGCTGGATCGTACAAATCCGAGGCGAACACCTCCACTCCGGCAGGAACCTCGTCCATTTGCCCAGAGCGATTCACCATACGTACCAATTCTCCGCGAGTGACAAGTTCTTCCATGATAGCATGCCCGATTACGTCTGTTCCAAGGACAATATGGTTGGCCAACATTGATTTCTCCTTTTTGGATTTCTTTAACCGATAAGTGATGATTCCTTATAGAGTAAAGCAGGAAATGTGTCGCTCATTAATTGCTACCACTGAATGAATAGCGGATGGCATTCCTAGTACAGTTATCCACACAGGTACCGCACAGAATACATTCGCTGTTTTCCATTGTTCCACTCTGAACCATTCCATTTACATCCAAACTCATCGGGCAATTCTTGGAACACCGCTTGCAGTTTTTACAGGCAGATGCGTCCGCCACCAGCCGCAGAGATGCCCAGCTCTGCTCTTTGATGAGTATCCAGCGCTGTTGATCGGTGACGACATAATTCACTGGAAAATAGCTGATCACCATCTCCTCGGTCCCTTTACGGAACCGACCACTCATACTTTGACCTTGAAGAAGCTGTTGTAGGTAAGGTTCCTCTGATAAATCTCTGCCCATCTCAGATAAATCCGGGGAATAAATGACGCGTTGGTTCCCATCTACTATATACACACCTTGACCGAGATTCAGATCATTCAATGTTCTATAATATGAGTTCTGTACATCAGGTGCAACCCTGAAACAGTAATATACTGCCCCTACGAATTCCCCTTGCAGTCCGGTCATCGCTGTCGCTGCACAAATAAATTCCTTTCCAATTTCCCCACTGGATTTAAGATCAGTAAGTGCATAAGTGTTGGTATGATCGGGTATAAAACGAAATTCGGGTGTGTCAGACCAATCTACGCCATATAGGTTAGGTTGTGCTGGCCAAGTTGTGTACACCTTACCTTGTTGATCTAGGATATAAATCCCCCCATCAAATGCCTCTAAATCCTTCGCCCGATCAAGGATATTTTGAGCCCGCACTGATAGTGGGTCACCATTAGACCATTGGATATCTATGAGAAACCGGATTAAAATGGGATCAATCAATCTACCTAGGTTTCTTCCAGTCGTTACCGAGTTATATTCTACGATATCCTGATCCTGCTTGATGGCTTGATCTACGAGCACCTTCTGGTAAGAATAATAAGTGAACCAGGCCACAGCCGAGAGGATGATCACGGTAGGAATAAAAGACCAGGCGATGATCTTAACCCGCAGGCTGTTCCACCACTTCTTTTTCATCCTACCCCCAGGATCAGCTTTCTGCAGATGTCAAAAGAACTGTCCATTTCAATCGTCTGAAAGGGGAATCTTATTTAAAATCAATATAGCATAATTTCCTCATCTTTGTTCTATCGATTTTGGCTTTTCCCCACCCTGAATAGATGGCAAAGGAAGCTCCTTGCACAGAGTACAACGAACGGAAAGGAGCCTTGTTAGCATGCAAGAAAAACTGAGCTGGCTGTTAAAGGAAATAACCATTACCTGACCAATAACCCACCACGTCTAGGCTGGTGGGTGAGGCACTCAAATTGATAAAGTATCACTTTTAAGCAAGTGTTCGCCCAGCTGCAGCTGAGCGATTTATGGCGTGGGATCCACGCCTAGCGTAATACTTCGTTCCTTCATCAACAGATCGAGAGCCGGTATGGCTCTGGCGAAATCCGATAGATTTCGTCGAAAATTTTACGCTCTGCGGAGAGGGTGGGATTCGAACCCACGGTGGGCCTAAACCCACAACGGTTTTCGAGACCGCCCCAATCGTCCACTCTGGCACCTCTCCGGTCTATTGCGCGCTAATTATAACAAATAGGGGGCAGCTTCCCAGCAAGCGTTTCCCGAATCTATCATTGTCAAGATAATTTCCATACGATAGATTGATTATTTTCCGCAGCCGCCAGTGGATCAAGATATAATTATTTGAAACATCAATGCTGTTTTCTCCAAGACACCCGATGCATTTCACACATTGGTATGCTCAGCTAGCTGCGGGGATGAAGCTGGCAAACATTCATTCCCCTCTTCGCTCCTTATCTTAGCCGTGCAAATGGGCATACTTCCGGCGAAGAGCTGCTAATCTACGCAAGGCAGCACAACCAACTCAATCCACTATTCTCACACATAAGATGTGGAGGATTATCCAATGTCAGGTATCGTCTGTGCCATTCGAGGGGGTCCAGCAAGCCAACCCACCATTCATAAAGCAATCAAATTAGCTGAAGAGACTGAGCAGAAGATCTATTTTCTTTACGTGGTCAATCTGGATTTCTTAGAGAGAACTACCAGCAGCCGCACGCATACCATATCCAGAGAACTGCGCCAGATGGGCAACTTTATCCTGCTCACAGCGCAAGACCAGGCGAACAGCAGGGGCATGAGTGCTGATGGCGTCATCCGGGAGGGAAATATTGGTGAAGAGATCATCCGCTTCTGCCGGGAAATACAGGCTGATTACATCGTGCTCGGCAGGCCAAAAGGTGAGCACGAACACAACGAATTCACCAGGGACAGATTGAACCTATTCGTGCAACTGATTGAAGACTCCAGCGGTGCAAAAGCGATCCTTGTCGAAGAAGAGGAAAAATGAATCCCACTTTGCGGAGGACATTTCTCTCAGCTGCCCTAATACTGATCAGCCTGGTCTTGTTATGGACGAACAGCCCCTCCCGGGCTCAAAGCGATCTATCCCCGGTCTTAATTGCTGGAAGTGTATTTGACAACCTGGACCAACCTGTGAGTGGTGCCCAGGTGATATTAAGCGGCAAGGACCCCGACAGCATCATCTCAGAGGTGCTAACCGAATCATCCGGCAATTTCCTGCTCGATGTGCCTGAAAACATTCCTGATAATTTGAACCTGCATATCGAGCGCGCGCACTTTGAAACATTGGAGGTTCCACTCACCCCTGCGGATATCCAGGAACTGAAAAAAGGTGACTCGATCACCACACCTGACCTGGTCATCAACCGGCGGATAACGATCTCCTTCTGGATTGCAACCTTGATCTTTGTTGGTGTCCTTGTACTGATCGCGACGGGGAAATTGCACAATACCCTTGCTGCCCTGGTCGGTGCATCGTTGATCTATTTTGTCAGCTATATTGGCTATCCGATTAATGAAAATCTTTATATATTCAACTTCCATCAATCCCTGTTTTATGTTGACTGGAATGTAATATTTCTCATCATGGGGATGATGATCATTATTGCAGTGGTGGAGAATACCGGCATTTTCCAGTGGTTGGCTTTCACAGCTTACCGGATTTCAGGTGGGAAAATGATCTTGCTGCTCCCCATCCTGATGCTGATCACGGGTATCGCATCTGCGTTCCTTGACAACGTCACCACGATGCTCCTGATGACTCCCATCTCAGTCCAAATTGCCTTATCCCTGGGGCTCAGCCCGCTGGTCTTGTTGATCCCAGAAGTGATGGCTTCGAATGTGATCGGGATCAGCACATTGATTGGTACGCCGACTAACATCCTGATCGGATCATATGCACATTTATCTTTCAATGATTTCCTGGTAAACCTGACCCCCGGGGTAATCATGGCCTTTATTGGTCTGGCTCTGTACAGCTATCTCACCTACCGCAAGCAGCTCTCTGGTTCCCAGGACACCTCCGCTCTGCTCCTGGAGAGATTGGGGCAGCAAGCGAGCATCACAGAACCGATCCATCTTAAGAAAGCTGGGGTAATCGGTTTTTTCATGCTGCTCTTGTTTATGTTCGGTGAACGGATTCATCTGATCCCCGCCGTGACAGCTCTGCTGGGAGCAACCGCGTTGATGGTCTGGATCCGTCCTAATATTGAAGAGATGATCGAAGCAGTGGATTGGACCACGCTGGTCTTTTTTATATCTCTATTTATCGTCGTAGGAGCGATCCAAGAGGTGGGATTGATCAGCTTCATCGCCGAAGAAATCGGCATCATGGTTGGTGATAACCTGCTTCTGGCGGTATTGGTGGTTATCTGGTTCAGCGCTATTCTCTCCACCGTGATTGCTAACATCCCTTTCACGGCTGCCATGCTGCCCGTGATTGGCTACTTGACGATCACCATACCAGGAGCCCAGAGCATGGTGCTTTTTTACTGCCTATCGGTCGGTTCCGCGATGGGCGGCAACGGTTCGCTGATCGGCGCATCAGCAAACATGGTTACGTCCGGGATCGCAGAACGAGCAGGGTATCCTATTACCTATGTCTACTTTTTTAAGAAAGGCTTTCCGGCTTTGCTGATCACCGTCACCCTGGCCACCATCTGGCTGCTGATCAGATTCCTTTGAGTTTTTCACCTGAGGGGTAAGGATAGAATAATGACAGATCAAGAACCGAAATACATCCTCTGTGCAGTCCGCGGCGGTCAAGAAAGCCGAAACACAGTGGTCCGTGCCATTGACCTGGCGCTGAAATACAACGCTCGATTAACCTTTTTTCACATCCTGGACGCTGAATTCCTCGGCGCAGCATCATTGACCATGACTCCTGTGCGCAGCATCTACGAACAATTGCATGAAATGGGCGAGTTCGCCATGCTGATTCTTTGTGATAGGGCCTCGCGGCGGGGCGTGACCAGGGTGGATTACAAGGTGCAGGAGGGGAACATCAAGGATCTTTTACGCCAAATAGCGATCGAAACCCATGCCGATATTATGGTGATGGGTCGCCCTGTACGCAGCCCGGGGAGCAATGTCTTCACCCGGCAAGACTTTGATGACTTCATCCACTCCCTGCAAACAGATACCGACCCGCATATTATCGTTGTTTCACCAGACCCGCTAGACATTGACTTGAATTCCGATCCTCACGGCATCCTCCCTTCAGAAGAATAACTGCAGGATAAACCTGGCTAAACCATTTGAGTATGAGATTTCGAAAAGATTCCGTCCGATCTTCAAGAGATTTGTTCTTGATCGATTTAAAATCGGAAAAATCTTGAGCCGTTTCCCATCGGGGCGCCTGAAAATCGGTGCAGTCCGAACTTTATTATTTTGAAAGGTCTGCTTATTGAATTTATTTTAGGTGTTATGATAAAAATCAGGAAAATGCTCAATTGCCCATGCATTAATCCAACCAAATGATTCTCGGAAAACTTAATAACTTCATAGACCAATCGAATGAACATGAATGCTCAATATCCTCATCTGCTCGTTACCGTAGAAGGACCCGATGAAGGAAAGACATACCCGTTAGAAGAGGATGAAATCCTAATCGGGCGCGAACCAGGCAGCACACTGCAGATTGATTCTCCCGGTGTCTCGCGCAAGCATGCCAGGCTCACATTCCAAACCAACCAATACCTGATCGAAGACCTCGGCAGCAGCAACGGTACTTTTGTGAATGGAGAACGAATTTCAAAACCCTGGCGATTAAAGAATGGTGACATGATCCGCCTGGGGAAGGCTATCCAGCTGGAATACCAGGCAATGCAGCCGCCCGTAGCAGCGACGATGATCGAGGGCGACATTCCCCTGGCAGGTAGAACGGTGATTGAAGAAATCCCTCCAAAACCTTCAGCCCCCAGCCACCCAACTGCAGGCACTATTCCACCCCCACAAGATCCATTTCTAACGATGGTCGGACAGGAAGTAAGCCTACCCCAAGAGCTCACTCCACCACAATTAACCGTGGTTATCGCAGGCCAAGCATCCCAAACCTATACTCTGAGCAAGGCGAAGGTGACTCTCGGTCGCTCCGAGGACAATGACATTACGGTCGATTCACGGATCGTCTCACGCCATCACGCTTACCTGGAGCGCGTGCAAGGCGGCTACCTGCTTAAGGTAATACCAGAGGCGGGGAATCCAATCTTGTTCGATGGCAGACCCTTAACCGGCTCACACAAGCTCCAGCATGGCGATATTCTGCGAATTGGCAGCCTCGATCCGGGCATGATGGTCACGATGAGCTATATCGACCCCTTCCATGCAGTAGAAACCCAGGCGACCCCAATCCGATTTAGTGAAACAAACCTGATCCAGATCGGCCGTGATGCCAGTAACGACGTTGTCCTGGATTCACCAACAGTCTCACGCTACCATGCGCAGATCGAACGCGTTGGCCAACGCCACCGGTTGATCGATCTGCGCAGCACAAACGGTACATTTGTAAACGACACAAGGGTTGAAGCAGATGTCTGGCTGCAGCCAAGTGACGTGATTCAAATTGGTGCTTTCCGCTTTGTGATGGGTGAAGATGAGCTGGGACAATATGATGAAAGCCGTGGCTTGCGGGTAGATGCTCTCGACTTGAATAAATGGGTGCGGAAAGATTTAAACATCCTCAAGGATATCTCGCTGACTTTCAAGCCGCGTGAGTTCATAACAGTCGTCGGCCAATCGGGTGGTGGAAAATCAACACTTGTGGATGCGATAGCAGGATATCGACCGGCAACCGATGGTGTAGTGCTGGTCAATGGTACAAATATCTATGCAAATTTCGATGTGGTTCAAAATGAGATCGGGTATGTTCCACAGCGCGATATCATCCATTTCGAGCTGACAGTCTACCAAGCGTTAAATTACGCAGCTCGCCTGCGCATGCCAAGCGACACAAGTAAAGAAGAACGCCACCAGCGTATTATGCAGGTCCTGGATGACCTGGACCTGGTCGAACGCAAGGACACGCCGATCAACCAGTTAAGCGGTGGGCAGATCAAGCGCGTCTCGATCGGTGTGGAACTCCTGACGAAACCCGGGTTATTCTTTTTAGACGAGCCAACATCCGGCCTGGATCCGGGAACTGAAACTGCCTTCATGCACCTAATGCGCCGCCTGGCAGATCAAGGCCGGACGATTGTTTTGATCACGCATGCAACCAAAAACGTGATGCTGGCGGATAAAGTGGTCTTCCTGGCACGCGGGGGATATGTGGCCTGGTTTGGCCCGCCAGAAGAAGCGCTGGCTTATTTCGACCAATACCGCTCGGAACGCGAGCAGCGTGCCCGGGAGATGGAGTTTGACCAGATCTATGCCATCCTGGATGACCCGAGCAAGGGTGCAGCTCAAGAATGGGCTGAGCGCTACATGCGGCACCCGGCTTACCAGAAATATATTGTCGAACCATTGCAGCCAGCGCGCAGCCTGGACCTGAAAAGTCCCAAGGAAAAGAAAGCAGGAAAAGCTGCCAGGTCAAAAAGCAGACCGCGGGTTTCGGGATTTCGCCAATTTTTGATCCTGTCTGCACGTAATATCAAAATCCTCTCGCGGGATAGAACCAGCCTGATCTTGATGCTTTTAGTACCCATCCTGGTTGCCTCGTTGGATTTCTTTCTCGCTCCTGCGATGGGTAAGCACTTATACGATTACGACCTGGGCGATGCCGCCAATGCATCTGTGACCATCTTCCTGCTAGCCATCGACTGCCTGCTGGTGGGGGGGTTCTCCCAGATGCGGGAGTTCGTTAAGGAAGCTGATGTATATAAACGCGAGCGGCTGGTCAACCTAAAATTATTTCCTTATGTCGCTTCAAAAGCCTGGGTGGCACTGCTGTTGTCATTTTATGGGGCATTGGTGTTTCTAACCGTTCGTTTCCTGGCTTTTGATATCCCGAGAAGTCCGCTAATTCTCGGGTTGTACTACGTTTCCATGGTGCTGGCAGTTTTAGCCGGCGGGATGAGCGGATTGCTGGCCTCGGCCATCTCAAAATCCCCGAGTGTAGCGCCTTTACTGATGATCTTGTTGATCATCCCTCAAATTGTGCTGAGCGGCAGCCTGGCTCCTCTGCCTGAAAAAGTAACGGCGATCGCTTCGACGCGCTGGGCTTTCCAGGATTTTGCTGGACTAACCGGGATGGGTGCTGATGTTGCCTCGGATCCTTGCTGGAAGCTCTCCGAAGACGAACGCGATCTGCTGTCCCTGGAACAGAAATCGGAATTCGGGTGTAAATGCATGGGGCTGGCGGTTTTTGACCCCAATTCATGTAATTTCCCAGGTGTAGGCCAGTTTTATACCGCGGAAATTGACCAAACTGCACCCATTGAACCCCCCGCACTCGGACCTGAGCCAGCAGAACCAGAAATTCCGCCTGCTCCCGAGCCCCCTGCTGACCAGAATGACCAGGTAGCGATGGTCCAATATATGAATGCTTTACAAGCGTATCAAGACGATGTACAGGTAATCCAGGATCAATTCAGAAGCGAAATGGATTTGTATCGTTCTGAAGCAGATCTCTATAGTGCCCAGGTGAAGGAATACCAAACAGAAAAGATTTCATACGATGCGGCTCGCAATACTGCAGTCAGTTCCGCCGAATCACTGATCAAAGCCAATATCGATACGATGGGTTGGGCATTTGTAGATACTCGGGATGTAGACAACTTGATCACCTGGATAACAAATACCTGGATCGCTCAACTGATCATTATCGGGGTGTATTTTGTACTGATCCTGATGTTCATTAAGCGCAAGGATGCATCCAGCTAATTTGAGGTATTCGCGATGAGACTCTTCAAGAAAGTAGAAGCTTCCAAACCGATCGTGATTGGATTATCCCTGTTGGGTATGCTGGGCCTGTTGCTCCTGGGCTGCGGGATGAACATGCAAAGCGACTCTTCGGACGCGACTTCGACGGCCTTAAGCCTGGCGATTGCAGGCACAGCCACAGCTGAAAAAGCAAACGCATCTGACGAGGGTGGATTAGCAACCGCACAAGCCGAAGCAACCCAGCAAAACCAGGAGATTTCTGCAACCCAGACTGCCCAGCTCGCCGGTCGAGATGAAACCAAGCTGGCAACTGCCACAATTGCAGCGCCGATTATTGCTGAGCTGCCCACCTATGGTCTGGATGCTTCCAGCGGGAAAGTTGGCTGGATTCATGACCCGCTTACCCTGGAGGTCTCCGGCTACCAGCAGTCCACCTATGGGAATGATTTTATGAATGTGACGGCGAAGAATTTCGTCCTGGCTGCAGACCTGACCTGGGATACACAGTATGGTGACTCGGGATGTGGTTTCATGTTCCGGTCGAATGGCGATCAACAAAAACCAGATGGATACATGCTAATCGCCACGCGTTTTGCGAATGGGAGAATCATTTTTACCGCGTTCGCAGATGGTGAGTTAGCCAATTTACGTCACTTCTACCCGAAGGAAATAGACCGGTCTTTTGAATGGCAGAATGGCACCACCAATCGAATTGCGATCGTGGCACGCGACAACCTGATTGAAGTCTATACCAACGGGTTGAAGATCGGAGAAATCGACACCACCCAACCCCCGAAACAGCCGGTCCTGCCTCCCAAGCCAGCTGCACCGCTCGATCAAACTGACATTGCTGGTCAGGAAGCATACAAAGATCAGCTGCAGGAGTATGAAAATATAATTGAGCAATCCCAAGCAAATTTCCAGATTGCAAAAACGAATTTCGAGGCGGGAAAATCAGTATATACAGACGGATTCTTATCCATGCTGGCTGTCACGCAGGGGGGCCGGACAGAGTGCAAGTTTGATAAAGCCTGGTTATGGTTGCTCGAACCTTGATCGGAGGCCATGAATGAGTAACACGGACTTGGTGGGTAAAACTCTAGGAGGGAGATATCAAATCAAATCCCTGATCGGCCAGGGAGGCATGGCATCCGTTTACAAGGCTTATGATCCAAACCTACACCGCGCAGTGGCGATCAAGGTCATCCATCCACATCTCTCCAATAACCCTGAATTCTTCCGCCGCTTCGAAGAAGAAGCAACCGCTGTCGCCCAATTCCGGCATGAAAACATCGTCCAGATGTACGATTTTAACCACGACGAGGACCTTTATTACATGGTGATGGAGTTTGTAATGGGTGAGACCTTACAAACCCGGTTAAAACGGCTAAATGCATCCAGGCGTAGACTGAGCATCAAAGAGGCGATTACCTTCACAGTCGAGATTTGTGAGGCAGCATATTATGCCCACCAGCGGGGGATGATCCACCGCGATATCAAACCAGCGAATATCATGCTGGATGTAAATGGCCGGGCAATCTTGATGGATTTTGGCATCGCACGGATGGTCGATGCTTCCCAACACACTGCCACGGGTACCGTGCTGGGGACCGCGATGTACATGCCTCCCGAACAAATTCAAGGACTGCAGATCGATGCCAGGGCTGATATTTATTCGATCGGGATCACGCTCTTCGAGATGCTAAGCGGGAAACCGCCCTTCGAAGCTGATTCTGCCATGACCTTGATGATGATGCAATTAAATGATCCGTTGCCCGATCTGCGTGAATTACAACCCGATACTCCGCCTGGCCTGGTGGCGATCACCAATAAAGCCCTGGAAAAAAACCGCGACGAGCGATACCAATCTGCAAGTGAGATGGCTGATGCCCTGCGCAATTTGCCGGATCAAACCCGGGAGACTCCGATAGCGGTTTCTGCACCATCGCCTGATGAAACTTTAATCGAAGCTGCACTGGTGAGAGATACAAGTGAGACGATCATCGAAGCCCCGCCGAAGATCGAGCCTATTCCAGCGCAAGCAGATTTCCAGCCCACCCTGGTCGAGCAGCCCCCCCAGCCAGTCCAGCGAGTAACTCCACCTGCAGCGGGAGCTTACCCGGAAAGAATGCCTGTAGAGAGTAAGAAGAGTAAAGCCTGGGTACCGATCGTACTGGTGTTGTTAGTTCTCATTATTGGTGGAGGAGGGTACTTCGCTTACACAAATTTCTTTGCAGGGGGAGGTAAAAACTCGCCCGCACCATCTCCTACGGCAGAGAAAGAAACGCAACTCCCAGTAATCGCGGCAGGTGAAGCGACCCCGGAAGTAACCCCAACTTCACCCCCGCAAGCTACAGAAACAGCCTTACCCAGCCCTACTCCAACGGAAGCGCCAACGCCCACACCTGCCCCGGTGGTGATCGGAGGAGCAGATAAGATCGCCTTTATCTCGGGGAAGAATGTCTGGGCGGCCAACCTGGATGGCAGTGAGCTGGTGCAGCTTACGCAGGATAACACGGAAAAGACCTATCTGCGCTGGCTACCCGATGGACAGGGATTATCGTATATCAGTGGCAAATGCATCGAATCGGTCTCCCTGGCAGGTGAAATGTCCCAAATCACTTGCTTCAATAACGCCGATAGATTAGAAGGTTTTGAAGTCTCTCCGGATGGAAAGCAAGTGGTGATCGGCCTGGACAGCCAAGTTTACCTGGTGCCGTTTGACCTGGAAAGCCTGTCTACTGCCTATTCGCATGATAGCCTTTCCGCCTTGGCGACCTGTGCAAGCCTGGCGCCATACACACGCAACACTGCCCGCTATGTACGCTGGT
>Ga0316577_10001119_pt1 | contig 12234 bp, 9 predicted proteins | sample S5NA_FD_203073 | JGI IMG/M metagenome (GOLD analysis project Ga0316577, IMG submission 203073) | Rhizosphere microbial communities from salt marsh grasses in Alabama, United States - S5-7_050615r2r1 | ecosystem: Host-associated > Plants > Roots > Rhizosphere | place: USA: Alabama | collected... | reverse complement strand
GGCCGATCCAGCCCCACCTCTCGAAGGCGACGACCGGGATGTCGCTGTCCTCGAGCACCCGCGCGAACGGGCCCTCCTTGCCCGTGATGGAGCAGACCGAGACCTGGTGGCCGGAGCGCTGCTGGCACAGGCCGAGGTCCATCAGCAGCTTCTCCTGTCCGCCCCGCGCCAGAGAATAGACGACGTGTGTTATGCGCATGGCGACGCCTCAGCCCAGCAGGACCACCCCCAGGGTCTTGGCGGGTGTCAGTTGGTCTTTCATCTGCAGGAGCGCGCGCTCCTTCAGGCAGCCCGGGCGCCCGATGAGGATCGTCCTGTCCAGCTCGTCCAGCAGCTCGAGGTGCTCGCCCCGCCTGTCGAGCGCACCGAGGTTCACGAGGTGATGCGTGAACTGCATGCGGGTGCTGCGGATGATCTGGCGGACAGCCTGCAACGCGGTTCCGTCGTCGACGGCCGATGGCGGGGTGAGCAGGGCGAGGTGCGGCTGCAGCCAGCGGGCGTGGAAGCCCTCGGCCCCCGGGCCCTCTCCCGCGGCGTCGTCGCGGGTGTCGACGATCGCCGCGGCGGCGCCGGTCTGGACCACCAGGGCCTGGCCGATGCGCTCGGCCTCCTGCAGGAGCGAGACGTCGGATCCCGCGGCGGACAGGCCGATCAGGCGGTGGCCGCTCTTCAGCAGGAAGTAGGCGATCGAGTCGTAGCCGGCCGGGGAGCCTCCCTCCGGGCCGGCCGGGGACCCGGTTTGACCGATGGGCAGGAGGCCCAGACGGCGGACATCCTCGAGGTGGTGGACGTACGGATCGAACGCGCCGACCAGCAGCCCGACGACCAGCAGCGCGAACAGAAAGACGACTCCCGCGGTGGTGAGGGAGGCCGTCACGGGGGACATCGGTGGCTTGAACTGCCGCCAGTCGACCTCCCTGAACTGGATGGCGACACCGTGCCGCTCCATTGCAGCGCGCGTCTCGGCGCGCGCCAGCACCTTCGAGAACTTGCTCGCCTGACGCCGCATCGCGGATATCTCGCGGTGAAGCTGATCGACCTTCACCTGGAGACGGACCCGCGGCGCCCCCTGGGCCCGCAGCATCTCCACGGTCTGCTGCGCCTGCGCGCGCTCGAGAATGGACAGCCGGGTCACCATCCGGGCGCGCTGCAGCCGCAGCGCCCGGGTCGTCGCCTTGGCGAGCTCCCGGCGCTGCTCGATCTCGAAGTCGCGGACGAGGCGGGCGAGGTCCTTGGCGACCCGCAGCGCCAGGGCGGCGTTGAGCGCCGTGTAGCGGATCCTGAGCCGGGCGGATCGATGCGTCTTCTTCTCTTCGGACTCGGTGTCGGTCTCGGTCTCGGCCTTGGTCTCGGTCTCCTTCCCGAGCTCGGTCTCGGTCTCGGTCGTGAGGGAGGTGTTGCGGAAGACATCGACCTCGATGTCGCTCCGCATCTGCTCGTAGGCCCAGTTGACGTCCTTGCGCAGCTTCGACCGGTAGAGCCCGTGAACGCGCATCAGCTCCAACAGCCGAGGCTTGACGAAGATGCCGTCGAGAATGTACTCGCGCAGCTCCGCGGTGGTGGTCGGGCGTCCGAGGGGCTCCGTGGAGCTCTCGACGACGCGGAACGTCACCTGGGCCACGTAGCGCTGCGGCTGGCGCGTCAGGAACGCGAACGTGCACACCGCCGCCAGCAGCGCCGCCAGGACGACCAGGAGGCCGCGGACCCGCGCCCTCCTGAACAGGCGGGCCAGCTCCTGACCGATCCGCCCGATTCCCGGCTCCCGGTCGAGCCACGCTGTGGGTGCAGTCGGGGGTCGCGTGTCCAAGCGGCTGAGCCCTACCTTTCTCTCGCCGCGATGGAGGGCGGCGGCAGCACGTGGTCCCGGTAGCGCCCCGGGTCGCCCGAGCACCCCTCCATGGCGGCGATGGCGATGTTGAACATCTCGCGCGCCGTGACGTAGTGCAGGACCCAGGTCCGCCCGTCATTGTACCTGCTGCACAGCTCCCTGTGCAGCGCTTGACCATCCGACAGCAGGCACGACGCGGTCGACTCGGGGGCGCCGTGCGTGTGCACCTTGACGAAGACCCACCGCCGCTGACCGGCGACGTGGATGTTCTGCGCGACCCACGTTCGGACGCGGCCCGCGGTCACGGGGTCGCCGCCGGCGATGTTCCCGTTCTCGATCCGCAGCCGCACCCCGCCGCGGTCGGTCGCGAGCGCCAGGGCCAGGGGGCCCTGGATCAGCAGCAGCCTGTCGCGCCGCGTCCGGCCCACCCGGGCCCGCTCTCCCCTTTCGTAGGCCCTGCGGCGCGAGAGGTCACCGATCGGCCAGTAGATCTGGTTGACGATGCGCGGCTGGCACGGGTCGGGCGCCGCGGGGAAGGTGAAGTCGGCGTAGCAGCCCGTCTCGAACAGCAGCGGGATCTCCTCGTCGACCCCGCACCACCGGCCCCCCTCGCCGGCGTTCGCCAGGCTCCAGTCGCCGTGGATGAACCCGTAGCGGGCCCTGCCGTCGGCGTCGTGGCTCAGGTGCCCGTGTGCCGCGAGCTGGTCCAGGTAGCGCCGGATCGAGGCCCTGAGGTTGTCGGCGGTGTCGTGCCTGTGGTGCAGGTGCAGCTCGACCTCGCCATACCCGCCGCGCACGAGGTCGGCCAGGCCCTCGAGGAATGAAGGAGCGTACTGCTCGCCGGGGAAGAAGAAGCTGTGGCGCGGCGGGCGGCCGTCGGCGTCGCGGAAGGGCGCGGCCATGGCGGGGTAGCCCTCCACCCACGCCCGGACCCGGCGCTCGCCCTCCTGCCGCGAGGCCCCGCCCCACAGCGGCTCGAAGTGATCGCAGAGGGCGAACAGGAGGTGCCGCGGCCTGGGCGGCGGCAGCGCCAGCAGGTTCCTCGCCCGGTGGAGGGCGTACGCGTCGAACCAGCGGTGGATGTTCTTCTCGCGGATCCGGTCGATCAGTCTCAACGCAGCGTTCATCCGATCCAGCTCCGCTCCTTCCAGTCGCTACAGGAACACCGTCGGGATCACCGTCACCGCCTTGAACACCGACAGGTCCTCGGGAGGGGAGATCCTCTTGATGTCGAACGGATCGCGGATCCGGCGGCGGTTGACGCGGTTCCTGAAAGAGAAGGCCATGACGTAACCCGCGGCGTGGGCCGCGTCCTTGGTGGCCCCCGTGAAATGGGCGTCCCCCCCGACCGGGTACGACAGCGAGCGCACCTCGTGGTGGAGCCTGGCCTCCAGGATCTCCTTGGAGCGCTTCATCTCCGACAGCTGGGCCTCCTCGTCCATGGTCGACAGCACGCCGTGCGAGTGGGTATGCGAGCCGACGGCCATGTTCTTACCGCTCATCTCCTCGATCTGCTCCCAGGTCATCAGCTGCGAGCTCTGCTCGTCGCGCGCGGGGAGCTCGACCTCGCAGGCCCTCGAGAGCTCGTTCAGCACCTGCTCCGTCGACGTGCCCCTCGTGCTCTTGATGAGACGCAGCAGCTGCCTGATGGTCGCCGCCCTGTCGGCCGGGCTCGCCGTGGGGAGAGACCCGGCGCGGAAGATCACCCGGTCCTTGGCGCACCGCTTGACGAGGTACGAGATGATGTCCCACCAGCCGAGCGTACGTTGCTCGATGGAGCGCGTGGGGATGAAGAAGATCGCCGGCAGGTCGAGCGCCCGCAGGACCGGGAACGCGAGCTCGTAGTTGTCGATGTACCCGTCGTCAAACGTGACCATGGCGCACCGACCCGGTATCGGTCTGCCGCTCCTCGCGAGGTCGAGGACGTCCGCCTCCGACACGACGTCGGCGCTCTCCTTCAGCCACCTCATCTGCAGCTCGAACATCTCGACGGAGGGACCGAAGACCCCGGCGTCGAACGGGGTGGCGAGGCGGCCCCGACGGATCCGGTGGTAGTTGAACACCGTCAACGAGCTCCGGCGATGAAGCCGCAGGGCGCCTATCGCTCCGGAGCTGCACAGTATGCCTGCCAGTAGCTCTTTCTTTCTCATCCGCGCCTCACGAGCCGTCGATCATCTCCGAGACAGTCTTGAACGCGCAGCCTCGCTCTTTGCCCTCGCGGATCAGCCGCGGCAGGACGTCCAGCGCGCACCCGTCGTCGTCGTGCAGCAGGACGACGTGGCCCCGCCAGCGGTTGAGCCGGCGCAGCTGGTCGCGCACCACCCGGGCGTCCCTCCGGTAGTCGAGAGAGTCGATGTCCCACATCACCGTGACGAAGCCCCTGGACAGCACGTAGAGCAGCGGCAGCAGGGGCAGGTCCGCGTAGGGCGGGCGGTAGAGCCTGACCTCCCGCCGGGCCACCCGCCGGAGCAGGAGGGACGCGCGGCTCAGGTCCGCCCGGAACTCGGCGAAGCTTGTCCTCCGCGCCTGCAGGTGGCCGTAGCCGTGGTTGCCGACCTCGTGTCCCTCGGACACCATCCGGCGCACGAGGTCCGGGTGGCGTTCGATGTTCTCGCCCACGACGAAGAAGGTGCCCCGGACCCCGTGCTCGCGCAGGAGGTCGAGGTAGCGGGGCGTGTAGTCGGGGTGCGGACCGTCATCGAAGGTCAGCGCGACGCCGGAATGCCCGCGGTAGAGCAGCGCCCGTCGCGGCGCGACGGACATCAGCGCCTGCTTGATCGGCGAACGAACCGCCCTGAAGAGGGTCCCCATCTCGGTCAACGGCGGATGGAGGTCGGCGCGCCGATCAGCCACCCGATGGCACCCGCGTTCTTGTACCACCAGTTGTACTTGCGCGGCGGGTCGACGCGGTAGAGCGCCCGTCGGTTGTCCGGCCAGCCCTGCGGGCGATGCCAGGTGCGCAGCACCTTCTCGTGGGTCTCGATCAGCTTTCGCGTGATGTCGGTGAAGCGGGCCCGCTGGGCGCGGTCCTCGCTGAAGAACGCCCCCAGCGCCGTGACGTAGGCGACGTCGATGGCGTGCTCCCCGTCGGAGTACGGGTCCCCGTCCAGGGACTTCTGCTTGCCGTAGCTCGCGGCCTCGTTGCGCGGGATCCACCGCTTCGTCTCGGCGGGGAAGTAGATCGCTCGATCCACCTCGCACCGCGCGGCGTCGACGAGCATCTTCGGGATCCGACGGTCGCCCAGGGTGTGGTAGATCCGCAGCAGGGCGTGGGCCAGCAGGCTCATCTTCCACGGCGAGATCCCCACCTCGCCCGTCTGCTCCCAGTCGTGGTTCCAGCAGCCGTTGACCGGGTGCTTGCTCCCCCGGGGGAACGGGTTCTGCTGGTTGTGATAGAGCACGTCGACCCCCTTCTTGACGTAGGCGGCCAGGGCCCTGTCGCCCGTGACCTCGTACTCGAAGAGCGGCGCCAGCAGGGAGTTGGCGAAGTGGCGCTCGGTGAACCACGTCCCCATCTTGTCGATCTCGTAGTTGACCGGCGCGTTTCGCTTGGTCGCCGCCGTCACGTCCGAGAGGTGCTTCAGCGGCCGCGGGTCCCCGGTGAGCCAGTAGAGGGTGGCGAGCGACTCGTTGTACGAGTACTTGGAGTCCTTGTAGGGCTTGCGGGGGTTCGGCTCCACGAAGCGGAAGTGACCGTTGCAGCCGTAGTCGTCGCTGGCGCCCGGGCAGTCCGCGGAGGTGTAGAGCTTGGAGATGTAGAACTCGGCCGCGCGGTGGGCCTCCCGCAGAAGATCGAGCGACCCGGTGCGGAAGTAGCCGTTGTAGTAGGTCTGGGCCCGATCGTAGAGCCAGGGCTCGCCGTTGCCGAGGTAGTTGATGCGTTCCTTCGCGTCGATGCCCTTGGGGTTCGCCGTCGGCGCGTTGATCGTGGTGTAGAAGAAGTTGACCTGACCCGCGTCGAAGGCCGCGAGGAGGCGGTGCTCGCCGGCGACGGTGGAGAGCGTGGTCAGGTTGCTGCACGCCAGCCAGCGGGGGGGCAGCAGCACGTAGACCTCGGGCTCGTGGATCTTGTGCTTCCTGGCGAAGGAGCCCTCGCCGACCAGCCGCCAGGTGGACCGGACGGGGACCTGCTTCGCCAGGGCACGCGCGGCGGCCCGACCGCCGACCTCGATCGTCACGGACACCGGCTTCGTGTCGGTGAAGGTGTACGGGATCTGGATCAGCACGCTCCTGACCCCGGGCCGCTTGGGCGCGGGGAGGCCGGCGCAGAGCAGCCGGGACGGAGGGATCGAGCGCCAGTCGCCGAGCTTCTTGACGTACCTCGGCAGCTCGGCTTTGCCGGAGCCCAGGACCCTCACCCGCGCCGGATCGGTCAGGAGCCCGGGGGGCAGGGGCAGCCCGAAGGAGACCATCACCTTGCGGCCCACGGCGGTCCGGTGCGGGGCCAGCGTGGCCGACAGCCGCCATGACCGTCCGGCCTTCGTCACCGCCACCTTCGCCTTGGAGCCGGTGGGCGCCGGGGAGGCCTCGGGAGTGTAGGGCCTGCAGGTGAGGCCGTAGAGCAGCACGAAGGTCAAACCGGAGGCGAGCAGGAGCACCAGCCCGACGAGCCGCCGTCCCGAACCGCCTGTCGTGGGTCGTTTCACCGCCACCTCCGGCCTCCCATGCCACAACATATCACACCCGCGCCGCACAGGCAGTCGCGGCGTGCCCGTCGGTAACCGACGCTGTACAAGACCGGACGCTTGTGGGACTGTGTTCGTCAGCGAGTCCGCACGTGTCTCTGGCAAGATCGGCAACTCTGGGCGCTGTCTGGACGATTGGGCTGAGCGTGGGCTCTCGCCTCATCGGCGTCGTCGGCACGCTGATCCTGACGCGGTACATCAGCCCGCAGGTCTACGGGGAGGTGAACGTCGCGGTCGTGCTGGTGCTCACCGTGAACGCCCTGACTCGCCTCGGCCTGATCAACTACATGCCCGCCCACCCCCACGCCGGGCGGGAGGCCACGTTTCACGCCAGCCTGTTCCACATGGTGCTGGGGTTCGTCGGGCTGGCCGTGATCCTGCTGATGCGAGAGCCGCTCGGCCCGTTGCTCAACTCTCCCGGCATGTCCTACTTCATGCCGGGGGTGGTCCTCGCCGGGCTCCTGGGGCGCTTCTCCGCCGTGCCGTCGGCGATGCTCGCCCGGGACATGCGCTTCGCCACCCTGGGCGCGGCGCGGGGGATCGGGGAGCTGACCTACACGCTCGTGGCGGTGCTGCTCGCCATGGCCGGCTGGGGCGGCAACGCCATCGTCGTCGGGAACATCGCGCGGTCGGCGATCCAGCTCGTCATCATGTCGGCGGCGACGGGGCTGTCGGAGTGGATTCGGCCGTGTCGGCTGACGCTCGAGACGACCCGGCGGCTGTTCGCCTTCGGGATACCGCTGTGGATAGCGGGGCTGGCGGCCGAGGCCTCGAGGCGCTGGGACAACCTGCTGGTCGCGAGGTTCCTCGGACCCAAGGTGCTCGGCACCTACAACCTGGCCTACAACCTCGCGGACATCCCGGCCTCGCACGTCGGGGAGCACATCGGAGACGTGCTGCTGCCGACCTTCGCCCGCATGGACGCGGCTCGGCGCAGGGCGGCGTTCGTGAGGGCGTGCGGCCTGCTCTCGCTGGTGGTGTTTCCCCTCGGGGTCGGGCTCGGCGCCATCGCCCAGACCCTCGCACACACGATCTTCGACCCCAGGTGGTGGGTCATGGCCCCGATGCTCTCGATCCTCTCCGCGCTCTCCGTCGCGCGGCCCGTGGGGTGGCTCACGACCTCATACCTCCAGGCCTGCGACCGGACCCGGGTCGCGATGAACCTGGAGATATTCAAGGTGGTGGTGCTTCTGACCGCGATCACCGCGCTGGCGCAGGTCGGCCCCCTGTGGGTCTGCGCCGCGGCGGGCATCGCCTTCGGCGCGCACTCGCTGGCGGGGATGGGCTACCTCTCACGGCTCGACGGGATCCCGATCTCCTCGATCGTCGTGCAGGTCGCCCGTCCCCTCGCCGCCTGCGTCCCGCTGGTGGGGGCGGTGCTCGGGCTGCGCTACCTCCTGGACGGATTCGGCATCGGGCACGGCGTCGTCTCGCTCGCGCTGGAGATCATCGCGGGAGGCCTGGTCTACGTCGCCTTCGCGTTCGTCCTCGCGCCGGGGATCGCGCGCGACTTCCTCGGCCTCGTGTTCAGGGCGCTCCACCGCGAGAAGGACGACGAGGACGAGGAGCCGTCGGAGGAGGAGTAGCTAGCGGAGGCCCCGGTCCGCCCGGGTGCGGCGCAGGCTCGGGACGCGGAGCGGGATCCCCTCCGGGGGGTAGGTGAGGGTCAGGCCCAGCATGGCGGTGTGCTGGGTGACCGCCCCCCCGTCGGCGAACTGGCCGATCCCGCCGCTGCTGCTGACGCGCATGAACTGGTAGCGCACGTCGAGGAACAGGAACCGGGTGGCCCCCCAGCTCAGGGCCGCGTCGCACAGGATCCCGTGGTACCCGTCGGCGAGGGGGGTCCAGTCGCCGGGGGCGTAGAAGATCGAGTACCGGTACCCGGCCGTTGCCTGGGTCACCCACTTGCCCTCGCGATCGAGCGGGTAGCTCGCGTTGAGCCGAACGGCGTTGTCCAGGGTCATCCTGCTCGTGAGGAGATCGGGCTCGGCCGAGTGCTCCGCCTCCAGGCCGAGCCGCCACCGTTCGCGCCGGTACCGGATCGCGCCGAAGGCCAGGGGATGCACGATGTGGACGTCGGGGTCGTCCGGATTGACCGCTGCCGTGACCCCGCCCCTCAGCTCGGTGCTCCAGGCGGGAGTGAGGTCGTGCAACCACTGGAGGTAGGTCTGCGACGCCAACCCGTGCTGCTCGGGCTGCGGGTCGCTTCCCTCGATCTCGACCTCGCCGAAGGTGAAGAAGTCCACCCCGACAACGAGGCCCAGGGCGTCGAACGAGAAGGTGCGCCCGACGCCGAAGCGGCCGCCCACGGTGTAGTTTTTCGACTCGGAGCGATCCGACTCCAGGGGGATGACGGCCTCGAAGGCGATCGACTGCAAGAGCTCCCACACCGGGGTTATCTCCCACGTCAGCCCCTGGACCGCGTCGAAGCTGACGAAGGTCTCGCTGATGCGGTCGTCCGCCAGGACGTTGGGATCGGACCTGTCGGCCCCCTCGAGCAGGTTGAACACCTGCCGCTTTCCCTGCGTCCCGCCGGCCGAGAACGACAGACGGGTGTGGGCCGAGGGCTGGACCGACACGGAGTATCCGAGCCGGTTGCCGTAGGTGCTGACGTCGGGGTGCTGCATGTACAAGAAGTAGTTGAACGTGTACTCGAGGTAGTGCAGGGTCGTGGCGCCCTCGTACCCCAGGGTGACGCGCGGCGAGACGCTTACAAACCCGTCCGCCACGTCGCCGACCGTTCCGTCCACCGATCCGAGCACGTTGTCGCTGAAACCGACCGAGGAGTGAACGTTGCCGATGACGCGCAGCTGGGCCCACCCGGTGCCGGACGACAGCGTCAGCACCATCGACACCCACAGGGAAAAGAGGGCGCGACGTTTGATGGAGGCTGTTTCAACCATGCAGACCCAACCCTAGCCGGGGTTGAGGCGAGTGTACACCATCAACCCGGTCACGAGACCCACGGAGAGCACGGAGACGAGCACCAGGTCGATCAGCCCCACACGGACCTCCGTCTCCGGGTCGTGCGACCGGATCGACTGGTGGACCCCGCCGCTGAGACCGATCACGATCCAGGTCAACGAGTGGTAACAGAACGAGAGGAAGAACATGCCGACGAGCAGCCCCAGGAGGGAGGCCAGCATGGCCGACGCCCAGTGGTACGCGTCCCGGGCCTCGGGGACAGCGGCGAGACGGCGCACCGGGCGGATCTGCATCTTGATCGCGGTGTAGAGGAGCCCCGTCCAGAGGAAGATGCCGGGCATCCCCATCTCCGCGGCCGCCAGGACGTACGAGTTGTGCGCGGTCAGGTAGTGGTGCTCGCCGAAGAGCCTGTGCCCGATGCCGAACACCGGCGAGGAGCGGAACATGGTCATCCCCTCGTACCAGCACTCCAGCCGCTCGTTGGTCGACGACGCCAGGTCGTGCCGTCCTCCCGCGATGACGAGGTACACCCCCAAGCCGACAGCGGCGAACGCGACGAGGCCAAGCAAGCCGAACCGGCGGACCACGTAGAAGCCGAGGGCGGCAACCAGGGCCAGCTGCCCGCCGCGCGACTTGGTGAACACGATGCAGAGGACGATGAGCAGTCCCGTGACAGCGCCGAGGACGACGGCCGCGCGCGAGCGCCGGGTCTGGATCAAGGCGATCGTGAAGGGGAACATCGCTGTGAGGGCGAGGGCCAGATCGTTCGGATCGCGCAGCTCCCCGCGGTAGCGCACGCGGCCCTCGACCGAGAGGGTCCCAAACAGGCCGATCCGCTCGCAGACGAAGTCGTCGTATGTGCCGCAGTCGATGCGCTTCTGGCACGGGCGACCATCGGGCTTTCCGACGAGCTCGGTGGTCGAGGGGTCGAGCTTCACACACTCGCGGGGGGAGAAGCGCTGGTGAACTCCGACGACGGAGAGGAACAGGGCCAGCGCGACGACCCCGTTGGTGATCGCGCGAAAGCCGCGCAGGCTCTGGACGCCGTGGGAGATGGTGAAGAACATGGAGAACAGGATCGCGATCTCGATCGAGTTCCTCACGAAGTACGGCGACGCGCGCACGGCCATGGTGACGACGCACCAGACGAAGAAGAGCGCGGCCCAGGCCAGGAGCGGGCTGACCCGCAGCTTGACCAGCCGCAGCCTGAGATCGAGGGCCACCGCAAGGAGGGTGAGCCCGAACACGATGTAGAGCAGCGGGATGCTCTGCAGGGCCGGGAGGAACTCCATCGGCTTGACGATGACCAGCACCATCAACGTGATGATCCCGGGGAGGGCGAGCATCGCTACCCCTCCAGCAGCACCGCGCCGAGGAGCTTCTCCGGTGTGAGCTGGTCGATCGCCTGTTGGATGGTCGCCGCCTTGGAACGGCCGGCGGTGGTCGAGATGATCACGCCGTCGGCCACCTCCTGGATCAGGTTCACGTCTGCGTGTCCGAGGATCGGGGGGGTGTCGATCACGACGTGCCGGTAGCCTGCCCGCTGTAGGTCCTCGAGCGCCGAGCGCAGCAGCTCCCCTGCGATGTGGCTCCCCCTCCCGGTGCGAGGGTCGACGGCGAGGATGTGGAGGTTGGGCCACAGCGCCTCGACGACCTTGTTGTAGCCCATCGTGGCGCACACCGGCGGGGAGAACCCGACCATGCGAGCGATGCTCGGGCTCTCCGTGTTCGCTTCCAGGAGCACGGTCGGTTCGTGCTCGGACAGGGCTATCGCCAGGTTTACGGCGCAGGTGGTCTTTCCCTCGCGCGGCAGGGCGCTCGAGACGGCGACGACCCGCGCGGTGCCGGCGATCCGGTGCCTCAGGACCCGGAACGCGGCGGCGCGGGGGGACTCCGGCTCCAGGTGCAGGATCAGCCTCGGATCGTCGCCTCTGCAGGAGATCTGAACCACCTCGATGTGAGGGATCGCGGCCGCCTCGCGGGCGGCCATCGCCTCGCGGAACGCCCTGGCCTGTTGCATCGGGACCGGCGCGCGGTCTGAGGGGATCGGGGCCTCGGAGTCCGGCGCCGGCGCGGCGGGGGCGCCGGGGGCCTCGGACTCCCTGCTTCGAGTGAACGTGAGCTCGGGCTTGACCTCGGGTTCGGTCTTCACCTCTTCCGTCTCCTCCTCGGGAGGCTGGGCCTTGGCGTCGATGGTGCCGAACGTCCCCCGGCTGGGCTCCGGAACCCCCGACGTCTTGCCGAGGGGGGTGTCCAGGGCGCGGAGGTCCAGATTGGGCTCCGGGTCGGGGGCCGCGGGCGATCCGCCGGGTGCGGGTGTGGGGCCAGGAGCATCCTCGCCGAGCGCCCCCGGACCGGGCCCGTCGGTCGACAGGGGCCTCTCGATGTAAGAACCGTCCAGGACGCGGAGGTTTCCTTGACGCTCGGATTCCGACGGGGGTTTGATCACGACCACCTGCTCGGCCTCGTCCTCGGGGTCCGTGGGGATCGCGTCGATGTCGCCTACCACCACCACCCCGGGCTTTCTGGGGGCCGGGGCGGGGACGCGTGCACGCACGGCCTCCACGTCGCGCCTGGAGACCGGGCCCGAGGGCGGACGGGGCCGGCCCATGGAGGGGGGCTCGGCGTCCACCGTGACGACGTCATCGCCGTCGATGCCCTCGTCGGCCGCCTGCGGATCGCGCCGGTTCTTGACGCTCAGGGCGTCCAGAACCCGGAGGATCCGTTGACGCTTGGAGTCGGGAGGCTGGCTACCCACGCAGCAGCCTCCTTTTCTTGGCCGGCGACTCCGGCGGC
>Ga0316577_10001118_pt1 | contig 12236 bp, 10 predicted proteins | sample S5NA_FD_203073 | JGI IMG/M metagenome (GOLD analysis project Ga0316577, IMG submission 203073) | Rhizosphere microbial communities from salt marsh grasses in Alabama, United States - S5-7_050615r2r1 | ecosystem: Host-associated > Plants > Roots > Rhizosphere | place: USA: Alabama | collected... | reverse complement strand
CCGTCGCCGGCCGTTCAACGTGGCCGGGAACATGGCCTGGGTGCGGCGGCGGGGCGCGAACCCCGAGACCGAGGCCCGGCTCGAGCGGTGGCGCCGGAGGATGTTCAACAACCTCGCCTTCTCCATCGTTTGCCTCTTCGCGATGGTGGCCGCGCTGGTCGCGGCGGGGGTGGTGACGGTCGTCCCCCACGGCCTGCTCGAGGGGAAGTGGACAGTGGTCAAGGCTCTCGGCCTGGGCTCGGCGGTCTTCGGCTTCGTGGCCTGGCTGTGGATGACCTGGCGGATGCCGAGGGTGCTCGCCGCCCGGCCCGAGTGAGAGACACTCGGAAGCCATGGCACTGACCCCCGGGGCTCGTCTGGCCTCGTACGAGATCGGGCCGCTGCTCGGTTCGGGCGGGATGGGAGAGGTGTACCGCGCCCGGGACGTGAGGCTCGGGCGGCCGGTGGCAATCAAGGTGCTCCGGCCCGAGTCGGCGTCGAGCCCGGATCGACTGGCGCGGTTCGAGCAGGAGGCCCGGACCGCGTCCGCCCTCAACCACCCGAACGTCATCACCATCTACGACATCGGCCAGGTGGACGCCCTCCCCTACATCGCCATGGAGTTCGTGGAGGGGCGGACGCTGCGGTCGATGCTCGAGGCCGGCCCGTTCCCCGTTCCGCGCCTCGTCGACATCGCCACCCAGGTCGCGGGGGGCCTGGCCAAGGCCCACGCCGGCGGCATCGTGCACCGTGACCTCAAGCCCGAGAACCTGATGATCACCGCCGATGGGCTGGTGAAGATCCTGGACTTCGGCCTGGCCAAGCTCACCCCCGACGTCTCGCGGCTCTCGACGGACCCCACGAACGCCCCGACCGCCACCGGGGTCCTGCTGGGGACGGTGCAGTACATGTCCCCCGAGCAGGCCAAGACGCCCGCGGTCGACCACCGCTCGGACCAGTTCACCTTCGGCCTCATCCTCTACGAGATGGCCACCGGCCAGCGCGCCTTCCCCCGCGAGTCGATGGGCGGCACCCTGGCCGCCATCATGTTCGAGGAACCCACGCCCGTCCGCGATCTCAACCCCGCCATCCCGGAGATCCTGGTCCGGATCATCACCACCTGCCTGCAGAAGGACCCCGAGAGACGGTTCGCCTCCACCACCGACCTCGCCCGCGAGCTCAGGGCCTTGCGGAGCCGCAGCGCTCCCCTGTCCGAGGATGAGCCGGTCGAGGTGACGGCGGAGCGACCCGCGCCCGCCCCGGAGCAGCCCTCGGTGGCGGTCCTTCCCTTCGTGGACATGAGCCCGCAGAAGGACCAGGAGTACTTCTGCGACGGGATGGCGGAGGAGCTGATCAACGCCCTGACCCAGATCCCGGAGCTGAGGGTCGTCTCACGGACCTCGTCCTTCCAGTTCAAGGGCAAGGTGGAGGACGTGCGTGCCATCGGACGGCGCCTGGGCGTCGGCACCCTCCTCGAGGGGAGCGTGCGGACGGCGGGAGAGCGCATGCGCGTCGGGGCGCGTCTCACGAATGTCGCCGACGGGTATCAGCTCTGGTCGTCCCAGTTCGACCGGGAGACGAAGGACGTCTTCGCGGTCCAGGACGAGATCGCGGAGTCGATCCTGGCCGCCCTCCGCGTCACCCTCATCAAGGATGCCGACGTGCCCATCGTGCCGCGCCCCACCGGGACCCCCGAGGCCTACCAGCTCTACCTCAAGGGTCGACACGAGTGGAACAAGCGGACCGAAGAGGGTCTGGCCCGGAGCATCGAGTACTACCAGCAGGCGATCCGGGAGGACCCGGGCTACGCCCGTGCCCACGCCGGGCTGGCCGACTCCTACGTGCTGCTGGGGATCTACGGGATCCGCCCGCCGAACGACGTGATGCCGAAGGCGAAGGCGGAGGCGACCCAGGCCCTCGAGGACTCCGTCGACCTCGCCCAGCCGGGCCAGTCCGACGCCACCCTGGCCGCCGTCCACACCGCGCTCGGTTGCGTCAAGGCGGTCTACGACTGGTCGTGGTCCGACTCCGAGCGCCACTTCCGGCAGGCCATCGAGCACGACCGCCAGTACCCGACGGCCCACCACTGGTACGCCATCAACTGCCTCGTCCCCCAGGGGCGCTTCGACGAAGCCACCCGCGAGATCCGGCTCGCCCAGGAGTCCGACCCCCTCTCCCCCGTCATCCAGACCAGCCTGGGCCTGGTCCACTATTTCGCCGGCAACCTCGTGGAGGCGGTGACCGAGCTCAAGAAGACGCTGGACGCCGACTCGGGGTTCGCGATGGCCCACTTCTTCCTCGGCCAGACGTATCTGCAGATGTCGCGACCCGAGGACGCCCTCGCCGCCCTCGGCAACGCCAGCCGCCTCTCGCCCTCTTCGGCCGAGTTCCGGGCGGGGCTCGGCCACGCCTACGCCGAGGCGGGCGAGACCGAGCTCGCGCGGCAGATCCTGGCCGAGCTGAAGGAGAGGCGCCACGACCGGTACATCTCGGCCGCCCTGATCGCCGAGGTGAACGCCGGCCTCGGCGAGGCCGCCGAGGCGCTGTCGTGGCTGGAGGAGGCGAAACGCGAGCGCTCGCCCGAGCTCTCCTGGATCGGGATGCGGCCCGCCTTCCGACGGCTGCGCGCCGACCCGAGGTTCGTCGACCTCGTGAGGTCCATCATCCCCGCGACGGCAGACCGTCCGGACCCGGAACGAAGGACACTCGAAGGGCCGCACGTTCGGCCGGAGTGAGCCCCGCCTGCTAGCATGGAGAGTCCCCTGTCGTTCAAGGGACGGGAGGAGTGAGTCCTGCCGCTGCTACGCCCCAAAGAAGACCGTCCGAAGCTCGGTGCGAAGCTCAGGATCCACACCGTCCTGCGCTGCCCGCTCAACGGACACCAGGTGGGGGCCTGCCGCGGCCTGTGCACACCCTCGCCCGAGGGCGATGGCCTGTGCGGCCGCCTCGCCCCCCACGCCCTCATCGGGCGCACCCAGGCCGCCATCGCCGCGCACGAGGAGAGAAGGGCCCCACGGTTCCGCCAGGGCGTGCCGGGAAGGCCCCCACGGACCCTGGTCCCGCCCGAGGAGACCCGCCAGGGCTTCTCGTCCTAGTCAGAACGGGCGGGCTTGACCGGCCGCCGGGCCGACCCCATTCTGGGCACGCTCACCATGGACGTCTACGCCACCCTCTCGCACCCGCTTGCGCTCGGGGTCTTCGTCCTGACCCTGTTCCTGCCCGTGCTCGTGGGGTTCCTCGCGGTGCGGAGGACGCGCTCGCAGTCCGACTTCTTCGTGGGTGGGCGGGCGATGAACCGCATTGTCGTGGCGCTCTCCGCAGTGTCGTCGGGACGATCCTCCTGGCTCGTTCTCGGACTGAGCGGCGTCGCCTATATCCGGGGCGCGAGCGCGGCCTGGGCCTTCGTCGGCTACACCGCAGTCGAGCTCATTCAGTGCCTCGCTCTCGGTCCTCGACTGCGCACCGAGACCGAGCGCTTCGGCTCGATCACGCTGCTCGACTACCTCGAGTCCCGCTTCGGGGACGGCAACCCTCGTCTCCGCGTCATCGGGTCGGCCATCATCGGGATCTTCATCACCGCGTACGTCGCGGCACAGCTCAACGCCGGGGCCAAGACGCTGAGCAGCGCCCTCGGCATGAACTTCGTTTTGTGCCTGGTTCTCTCGGCGCTCCTCATCCTCGTCTACATGGTGCTCGGCGGCTACGTCGCCGTGGCCTGGAACGACGTCGTGCGCGCGGTATTGATGCTGCTCGCCCTGATCGTTCTCCCTGCGTACGGGCTCGTGCGCGTGGGTGGGCTCGCACCGCTGCGTGAACAGCTCGTCGGCCTCGACCCCACCCTCGTGGACCCCCTCGCCCTGGGGCTCGGCGCCTTCATCGGCTTTGTCGGGATCGGGCTCGGCTCTCCCGGTCAGCCCCACATCCTGGTGCGCTACATGTCCATCGACGAACCGCGCCACCTGAGAACGGCCGCGCTCATCGGGACCGTCTGGAACGTCCTCCTCGGCCTCGGGGCCGTTCTCATCGGACTTCTGGGACGGGTACTGGTTCCGCGGGTCGAAGCCCTGCCGGGATCCGATCCCGAGATGATCTACCTCGCGCTGTCTTCGGATCTCTTTGGACCCGTGCTCTACGGCCTCCTCGTGGGCGGTGTCTTCGCCGCCATCCTCTCGACGGCCGACTCGCAGCTGCTCGTCGTGGCGTCGACCTTTGCCCGGGACGTATACGAGAAGACCTTGCGGCGGGACGCAAAGGCGGACGAGGCGGCCCGGCTGCGCCTTGGGCGGGTCGTTCTGATCGCCTCGGGGGGCCTGGCTCTGGTCCTCGCGTGGTCGGCGCAGGATCTCGTCTTCTGGCTCGTGCTCTTCGCGTGGGGCGGTCTCGGTGCATCGCTGGGGCCCGCCCTGATCCTCTCGCTCTTCTGGAGGGGCGCCACCCGTGACGGCATCGCGGCGGGGATGGTCACCGGGACCGTCGTCACGATTGGCTGGAGGATATGGCTCCGGGCCCCCACTGGGCTCTACGAGCTCGTGCCCGGGTTCGTGCTGGCCGCCATGGCCATCTGGGTGGTGAGCCGGGCGCAGCGCAGCCAGCGCTCCTGAGTCCGGGCTCCACGTCCCCCCGGCGCCTCTCACCTTTCACACGCTCGCCGCTGAATCCTTCATCGGGGTGAACAATCTGGGCGGTGTGGGAGCCAAAAGGGGTAGTACCCGCCGGCGCTGCGGCCGATGTGCAGAGATCTGAACACTTTAGCCTATTGACTTGCTGCTCTGCGATCCAGACCATTTAACTGAGCGAATTATTAACGCGGTTAACCGATGCCCGGCCAGGCGACGCGTCGCTACTCGGGTCCTCGGGACGGCGTGAGGGCCGAGGGGGAAATGAGCCTCTTCGGCCTTCTTCGTCAGACCCACATCTTCGCCTCCACCGTCCGCGAGATCCTGGAGACGAAGCTCCTCCGTGAGGTCAGCGACGCCCCTCTCACGCTCGCCCAGCTCCAGCTCCTGAAGCTGATGGTCCGTGACGGGGAGCACCACCTCACGGAGGTCGCCCACTTCCTCGGGGTGAGCCCGCCCGCCGCCACCAAGAACATCGACAAGCTGGTCGGGCTGGGTCTGGTTCATCGCGAGCGGTCCACCGACGATCGCCGGGCGACGCTGCTCTCGGCCAGCCCGGAGGGACAGCGCCTCGTCGAGGAGTACGAGCGGAAGAAGGAGCTGCTGGTGAGGCCGGTGGCGGAGCGCTTCCGGCCCGAGGAGCTCGAGCAGCTCACGAGCCTGCTCGAGCGCTTCGCGATCTCGCTGCTCGAGCGCGAGACGCCGGAGTCCGGCTTCTGCGCCCGTTGCTGTGGGTACGTGGATTCGGGCTGTCCGGTGAACTGGCTGCTGGGAGACTGTGCGTTCCAGAAGCTCCGCGGCACGGCGGTCAAGGAGAAGAAGGGAGTGCGCCCCTCATGAGGGGAAGGTGCACTCGGTTGGAAGGAACGAGATGAAATACTGGCGCAAACCACTCGACCTCGATCAGGTCAAGATCCCGAAGGGCGACGTGTACGTCGTCGTGGAGCGCTGCAAGGGGTGCGGCTTCTGCGTCGAGTACTGCCCCAAGGACGTCCTGGTCCTGTCCGAGGAGTTCAACCGCAAGGGCTATCACCCGCCCAAGGTCGTCAAGCACGGCGAGTGCGTCAACTGCAACCTGTGCGAGATGATCTGCCCCGACTTCGCCATCTTCAGCTTGCCGTCCGAGGCGCCGGCCGAGCCGCCGAAGCCCGCGGACGCGGAAAGGGAGGCCCACCTTGAAGGCTGACCCTGCGGGCGTCCTGACCGGCGTCCACTACCTCGACGGCGACTTCGCCTGCGGCGAGGGCGCCATGGCCGCCGGCTGCCGCTTCGTGGCCGGCTACCCCATCACGCCCTCGACCGAGGTCGTGGAGCGCATATCCCGCCGCTTCCCGATGATGGGCGGCACCTTCATCCAGATGGAGGACGAGCTGGCCAGCATGGCCGCGGTGGTGGGGGCGGCCTGGACGGGCACCAAGTCCATGACCGTCACCAGCGGCCCCGGCTTCAGCCTGATGATGGAGAACATCGGGCTCGGGGCCATGATGGAGACCCCCTGCGTGGTGGTGAACGTTCAGCGGGGAGGGCCCTCCACCGGGCTCCCGACCATGGCCGGCCAGGCCGACATGATGCAGGCCCGCTGGGGCTCCCATGGCGACTACGAGCCCATCGCCCTCAGCCCCCGCTCGCCCCAGGAGGCCTTCGACTTCACCATCGACGCCTTCAACCTCGCCGAGCAGTACCGGGTGCCGGTCTTCGTGATGATGGACGAGTGCGTGGGGCACATGACGGAGAAGGTGGTGATCCCGCCCGCGGAGGAGATCGAGATCGTCCCCCGCAAGCTCACGGAGAAGCCGCCCGGGGAGTACCTGCCCTACCAGAACAACGGCAACAAGGTGCCCGAGTTCGCCCGGGCCGGTGACGGCTACCGCTTCCACACCACCGGCCTCACCCACGACGAGCGGGGCTACCCGGAGATGAGCGAGGAGTGCCAGGAGAAGAACGTGTCGCGCCTGCTCGAGAAGATCCGAGGCTCCGCGGACAAGATCACCCGCTTCGTCGAGAACGAGACCGACGGGGCCGACGTCGTGGTCCTGAGCTACGGGATCACCGCGCGGGTGGCTCGCATGGGGATCGACCTCGCCCGCAAGAAGGGGGTGAAGGTCGGCGAGATCCGGCTCGAGGTGGTCTGGCCCTTCCCGGAGAAACGCATCCGGGAGCTCTCCAAGAAGGTCAAGGCCTTCGTGGTCCCGGAGATCAACTACGGACAGATGGTGCTCGAGGTCGAGCGCTGCGCGGCGGGCCGCGCCGGCGCGATCCTGGTCCCGCACGCCGGAGGCGGGGTGCACGACCCCGAGTCGATCAGCAGCGCCATCCTGGGAGCAGTGAAATGAGCACGACCACGCAGAGCCTCCACACCAACGTCGACGCCAGCGAGCACCCCATCGCCCCCTTCCTGCGGATGGACCGGATGCCGCACATCTGGTGCCCGACCTGCGGGATCGGCACCATCGTCAAGTGCTTCGCCAGCGCCCTCGAGCAGACGAAGGTCGACCTCGACAAGACGTCGATCGTGTCCGGCATCGGCTGCACCGGCCGGGTGGCCGGGTACATGAAGCTCGATGCCTTCCACACGACCCACGGGCGGGCCATCCCCTTCGCCACCGGCCTCAAGCTGGGGCGGCCGGAGCTGCTGGTCACCGTCTTCTCGGGAGACGGCGACCTCTCCGGCATCGGCGGGAACCACCTGATCCACGCCGCCCGCCGCAACATCGACATCCTCTGCATCCTCGTGAACAACTTCATCTACGGGATGACCGGCGGGCAGAACGCCCCCACCACACCGGTGAGCGCTCGTTCGTCGACCATGCCGTACGGCAACTTCGAGCACCCCTTCAACCTGGTGCACCTGGCCGCGAGCTGCGGCGCCCCCTACGTGGCCCGCTGGACCTGCCTCCACATCCGTCGTCTCACCAAGACCTTCGCCGAGGCGCTCACCCGGAAGGGGTTCCGGTTCATCGAGGTGATCGCGCCGTGCTCGACGCTCTACGCCCGGCTCAACAAGCTGGGCTCGGGTCTCGACCTGATGCGCTTCTATCACGACAACGCCGAGATCAAGCACGGGGCCGACACCCGCGAGGCCGAGATCGGATTCCAGGACCGAATCCTCTGCGGCAAGTTCGTGGACATCGAGAAGCCGACGTTCACCGAGCTGATGCACGAGCACTACACGAAGACGCTGGGCGACCGCTTCGTGCCCATGAAGCCCGAGGGAGGGTGGATCCATGAGTAGGACCGAGATCCGAGTCACCGGCTATGGAGGCCAGGGCGTCGTGCTCTGCGCCTACATCATCGGGCGGGCCAACGCGGTGAACGCGGGGAACCACTCCACGATGATCCAGAGCTTCGGGCCCGAGGCGCGGGGATCGGCCTGCTCGGCGACCCTCGCGCTTTCGGACGAGGAGATCCTCTACCCCTACATCCGCCGCCCGGACATCTTCGTGGCGATGTCCGCGGAGGGCTACGACAAGCACCGCGACGAGCTGAAGCCGAAGGGGACCCTCGTCTACGAGAAGGACCTGGTCCCGGCCCGGCTCAAGAAGGGCCAGCGCTCGTTCGGGATCCCCTCGACCCGCATCGCCGAGGGCCTGGGGCGCAGCCTCGTCCAGAACATCGTCATGCTGGGATTCTTCGCCGCGGTGTCGGGGCTCATCCCCCGCGACGAGGTGCGGAAGGCGGTGGAAGACTCGGTGCCCACGGGCACCGAGGAGCTGAACCTGAAGGCGTTCGATGCCGGCTGGTCGTACTTCGAGGAGCACTACGGCGCCGGGGCGGAGGGCGACGCCGTCGCCGCCGCCACGGTGGTGAGCCCGGTCGCATGAAATCGGGCCCTCGCCGCGAGCGAGGGGCCCTGGAGGAGGACGTGGACCTCGAGTCCCTGAATACGGAGACGGAAGACAGCGAGACGATGGCCGCGGAGGCGGACGACGCCGCCGAGGTCGAGGAGCAGCCGCACGTGCCGAAGCGGGCCCTGGTGATCGGCGGAGGCATCGCCGGCATCCAGGCCGCCCTCGACCTCGCCGACGCGCGGATACCGGTGACCCTGGTGGAGAAGTCGCCGTCGCTGGGCGGACGGATGGCCCAGCTCGACAAGACCTTCCCCACCATGGACTGCTCGATCTGAATCCTGGGCCCCAAGGCCCTGGATGCCGGTCGGCATCCGCTCATCGACGTCGTCACGAACGCCGAGGTGACGGGCTGCGAAGGCGAGCCCGGCGACTTCACGATCTCCGTTCGCAAGCACCCACGCTACGTCCGCGAGGACCTCTGCGTGGCCTGCGGGCTGTGCGTGGACGCCTGCCCCCAGGTAGGCGGCAACGAGTTCGACCAGGGTCTCAAGGCCCGCAAGGCCATCTACCGCCCCTTCCCGCAGTCGGTACCCGCGACCTACGTGATCGACCGCGAGGCCTGCCTCAACGACCAGATCCTCTACTGCCAGCACTGCATGGACGCCTGCGATGTGAACGCCATCGACTTCGACATGCTGCCCGAGGACGTGGAGCTGCGGGTGGGCTCGGTCATCGTGGCGGTGGGCTTCCAGGAGTTCGACGCCCGCAAGCTCGGCAACTACGGCTATGGGCGCTTCCCCAACGTGGTCACCAGCCTCGAGCTCGAGCGCATGCTCAACGCCTCCGGCGTCACCCAGGGGCACGTCATCCGGCCCTCGGACGGGAAGACCCCCCGCCGCATCGTCTTCGTCCAGTGCGTCGGGGCCCGGGGCGAGGGGGGACGGCCCTACTGCAGTCGGTTCTGCTGCATGAACGCGGTCAAGGACTCGATGCTGCTCCGGCAGCACGACCCCGACGTGGAGGAGGTCACCGTCCTCTACACGGACATGCGGGCCTTCGGAAAGGGCTTCGATGACTTCGTGAAGCGCTCGCTCGAGGAGCAGAGCGCCAACTACCTCCGCGGCCGTCCGGCCAAGATCGAGGAGGTCGCCGGGGGCAACCTCGAGGTCTTCGTCGAGGACACGCTCGGGCACGAGCAGCGCCGCGTCCCCGCCGACCTCGTGGTGCTCTCGGTGGCGGCGGCCCCGAACGACGCGGCACCGAAGCTCGCCGAGACCCTGGGCATCGAGACCGACCGATACGGCTTCATGGCACGGCTCGACCCTGCGATCTCGGCGGTGGAGACGAGCCGGGACGGCGTCTACGTGTGCGGCAGCGCCGTCGGCCCCCAGGTCATCCCGGACTGCGTGGCCCAGGCCTCGGCCGCGGCGGCCCGGGCCCAGCTCTACCTCACCGGCGAGCGCGTCGAGCAGACGGAGGCGCGGGCTGAGCCCATGGACCTATCGGGCCCCCCGCGGGTGGGGGTGCTCGTTTGCCACTGTGGCGTGAACATCGGCGGGGTGCTCGACGTGGACGCGCTGGCGGCCGAGGCGGGCTCCCTCCCCGGTGTCGTGGCCGCCAAGACGCACCTTTTTGCCTGCTCCACCGCGGGGCAGGAGGAGATGGTCGAGCTCGTCCGCGAGCACGACCTCAACCGCGTGGTGGTGGCCGCCTGCACGCCCCGAACCCACGAGCCGGTGTTCCGGGAGGGCCTGGCCCAGATCGGCTTCAACCCGTACCTCCTGGAGATGGTGAACATCCGGGACCAGTGCTCCTGGGTGCACGCCCGGGAGCCCGATGCGGCCCAGGAGAAGGCGCGAGCCCTCATCCGCATGGGTGTAGCCCGGTCCCGCCACCTCGAGCCCCTCCAGGAGTCAAAGGCCCCCATGACGCGATCCGCCCTCGTGGTGGGCGGAGGCATCGCCGGCATCCAGGCCGCCACCGACCTGGCGGTGCAGGGCTTCCCGGTGACGCTCGTCGAGAAGCAGGGCCGGCTGGGGGGCCGCCTCGCCGCCCCGCACCTGAAGTACCTCTACCCGAACATGCGCCTGGCCGCAGAGGTCCTCGAGGAGAAGCTCGACCGGCTGCGGAGGAGCGGCGCCCGCGTGCTTCTCAAGACCGAGGTCGCGGATGTGCGGGGCTTCGTGGGCAGCTTCGAGGCCGACCTCGCGGGTCCCGTCCCCGAGACGCTGCCCGTCGGGGCCATCATCCTGGCCATCGGGGCCGACCTCCACGACCCCCAGGGCGAGTTCGGCTACGGTGAGCTCACCAACGTGATCACCAGCGACGAGCTGGAACGCGTCTTCTGCGAGAGCGAGTCGGAAGCACCGATCAAGGGGGAGCGCCCCTCGTCGGCGTCGTTCATCCTCTGTGTCGGCTCGCGCGAGGCCGAGGGCAGCTGCACCGGCTGCTCGCGCTACTGCTGCCCCACCGCCATCAAGCAGGCGATGCTGCTCGTCCGGCGCGGCATCGACGCCACCATCTTCTACCGCGACATCCGGACGGTGTCCGGCGGCGCGGAGGAGATGTACCGCGAGGCCCGTGGGATGGGTGTCCTCTTCGTGCGCGTGCCCCCGGATCGGAAGCCCGAGGTGGTGGGCGACGGCCGGGCGGAGGCGATCCGCTGTCACGACGAGCTGCTCAACCGCACCGTCGAGGTGCCGACGGACCTGGTGGTGCTCAGCGTGGGGATGCGGCCGCGCCAGCCCGACACGAAGCGCCTCCACGAGATGCTGAAGGCCAGCGTGGGCCTCGACGGGTTCTTCCTCGAGCGTCACCCCGAGCTGGCCCCGGTGGAAACCGCGGTGGAAGGGGTGCTGCTCGCCGGCACCGCCCAGGGGCCAAAGGACATCGTGGACAGCGTGGCCCAGGCCTCGGCCGCGGCGGCCAAGGCCTCGGTCTTCCTGGCCCACGACGAGGTCACTCTCGACCCGGCGGTGGCCCACGTGGAGCAGGAGCGGTGTCGGGCCTGCGGCGAGTGCGTGGAGATCTGTCAGTTCCACGCCCCGGCGCTCGTCGCGACCGCGGATGGCGGCTACGCCGCCGAGATCAACGCGTCGCTCTGCAAGGGCTGCGGCACCTGCGCGAGCTGGTGCCCGTCCGGGGCCATCACGTGCCGCCATTTCACCGACCGTCAGATCACCGCCCAGATCGACGCGTTCTTCGCGGAGGAGGCGGCGTCATGAACCTCACGAAGGACAAGACGGGCGTCATGACCACCGCCAGGAAGGGCTGGAACCCGCGCCTGGTGGTCTTCGCCTGCAACTGGTGCTCGTACGCGGGCGCCGACACCGCCGGCGTCTCCCGCATCCAGCACCAGCCGCACTTCCGGATGATCCGGGTGATGTGCTCGGGGCGCATCCAGCCGGGGTTCGTGCTGCGGGCGTTCGAGAAGGGGGCGGACGGCGTGCTGGTCTCCGGCTGCCACTTCGGGGACTGCCACTACGTGTTCGGCAACGAGAAGGCGGTGGAGCAGTTCGAGAAGACGAAGAGCGTCGTCAAGATGCTGGGACTCGAGGAGGGGCGGCTGCGCCTGGAGTGGATCAGCGCGGCCGAGGGGGCGCGCTTCGCCCAGGTCATCGACGAGTTCATCGAGCAGCTCCGAGAGCTGGGGCCGAGCCCGCTGTCGCGCGCCCGCTCGGGCGACGAAGCGGCGGGCGCGCTCACGCCGGAGGCTGAGGAGGTCGAGGCCCGTGTCTGAGCTACAGGCGGTCACCACCGGCACGCGGACCTGGGCCTGCTACGACTGCGGCAAGTGCACGGCGACCTGTCCGATCGCCCGGGTGGGGGCTCAGTACAGCCCCCGCCGCCACGT
>Ga0316577_10001117_pt1 | contig 12236 bp, 9 predicted proteins | sample S5NA_FD_203073 | JGI IMG/M metagenome (GOLD analysis project Ga0316577, IMG submission 203073) | Rhizosphere microbial communities from salt marsh grasses in Alabama, United States - S5-7_050615r2r1 | ecosystem: Host-associated > Plants > Roots > Rhizosphere | place: USA: Alabama | collected... | reverse complement strand
TTCCGCAGCCTTGCCGACCGCGACGGCGACCCGACCCAGGTCCTCCATGGGAGTGCCCTCGGCGACGACGAAGGCGGTGGAGAGGTACAGCGGGCGCGCCCCGACCATCGCGAGGTCGTTGACCGTGCCGTTGACCGCGAGGTCGCCGATGCTGCCACCGGGGAAGAACATCGGCTTGACGACGTAGGAGTCGGTCGAGAACGCCAGGCGTCCGGCGACCGGGGGCAGGACCGCCGCGTCACCGAGTTCGGCGTCGGCGGCCCCGCCGTATGCCGGGATGAAGAGGCTCTCGACGAGCTCGGCCGACATCGCCCCGCCGCCACCGTGGCCCATGACGACGGTGGGCGTGTCCCGCAGGGGCAACGGGCAGGTCCAGCCCTCGAAGTCCAGCGGCTCGGTCACGACACCTCCACGAGGTCGAGCCGACGGTAGGCGTAGTACGCCGCACACGCCCCCTCGGACGAGACCATCGTGGCGCCCAGCGGGTTGCGCGGCGTGCACTCCGTGCCGAAGGCGCTGCACTCGTGGGGCTTGATCAGGCCCTGGAGCACCTCGCCCGAACGGCAGAGCGGCGACTCGTCGGTGCGGATGCCGGTGACGTCGAAGCGCAGCTCGGCGTCGAACTCGGCGTAGCGGTCCGACAGGCGCCACCCCGAGCCCGGGATCATGCCGATGCCGCGCCAGGCGCGGTCGGTGACCTCGAAGACGTCGCGCAGCATCGCGACCGCGGCCGGGTTCCCCTCCGCGGGAACGGCCCGCGGGTAGGCGTTCTCGACCTCGTGCCGCCCCTCCTCGAGCTGCACCACGGTGCGTCGGATGCCCTCGAGGATGTCGAGCGGTTCGAAGCCGGTGACGACGATCGGCACGCCGTAGCGCTCGGCGAGCGGTGGGTACTCCCGCGTGCCCATGACGCTGCAGACGTGCCCGGCCGCGAGGAACCCCTGGACGCGGCAGGTCGGCGACTCCATGATCGCGGCGATCGCCGGCGGCACGAGCACGTGCGAGACGAGCAGGGAGAAGTTGGGGATGCCGAGGCGCCGGGCCTGGTGCACGGTCATCGCGTTCGCCGGGGCGGTGGTCTCGAAGCCGATGCCGAAGAAGACGACCTGCTTGTCGGGGTTCTCCTGCGCGATCGTCAGCGCGTCGAGTGGCGAGTACACGACCCGGACGTCGCCGCCCTGGCTCTTGACGGTGAAGAGGTCGTCGTGGCTGCCGGGCACGCGGAGCATGTCGCCGAAGGAGCAGAAGACGACGTCGGGCCGTCGGGCGATGGCCAGCGCCCGGTCGATCGTCTCGAGGGGCGTGACGCACACCGGGCAGCCGGGGCCGTGGATCATCTCGATGCCGTCGGGCAGCAGCTGGTCGATGCCGTGCCGGATGATCGAGTGGGTCTGCCCGCCGCACACCTCCATGAGCGCCCAGGGGCGGGTGGTGACGGCGTGGATCCGGTCGAGCAGGGCCTTCGCCAGGTCGGGGTCGCCGAACTCGTCGAGGTACTTCACGGTGAGAGCCCCTTCTCGCGGGCGGCGATCTCGACACCGTCGCCGAACTCCTCCTCGAGGATCCCGAGCCGCTCGAAGGTCGCGAGCGTCTCCCTGGCGGCCTCCTCGTCGAGGCGCTGGATGGCGAAGCCGACGTGGACGATGACGTACTCGCCGACCTCGGTCTCCGGGAGGTATGCGAGGCAGACCTTCTTCTGGACGCCGCCGAAGTCGACCTGCGCCATCGTCGTGCCGCTCTCCTCGTTGATGGACACGACGCGGCCGGGGACGGCGAGGCACATGGCGGGCTCCCTGCTCGGGCTCAGCGGCCGGGGGTCTGGACGGTGTCGAGCGTACGCGCGCCGACGGCGACCTGGCCCAGGGCCAGCCCGCCGTCGTTCGCCGGCACGCGGTGGTGGACGAGCACCTCGAGGCCGTGGCCGGCGAGGGCGGCGGCGGTGGCGGCGAGGAGGACACGGTTGACGAACACCCCACCGGTGAGGCCCACGGTGGTCGCCCCGCAGCGGGCGGCGGCGCCGGCGGCGAGGTCGGCAGAGGCAGTCGCGAGGGAGAGGTGGAAGGCGTGAGCGCGCGCCCCGCGGTCGGCGTCGGACGTCGCGAGCGCTCGCACGAGCGGGCCGGGGTCGAGCACGTCCGGGCCGCCCGTGCCGCCGGACCGGAGGACGGGCATCGGCAACGTCGGGACGGGGGCTGCCGGGTGGGTGGCGCGCCAGTGGCGGGCCAGCGCCTCCAGCTCCACCGCGGCCTGGGCCTCGTAGGTGATGCGGTGGCGGACCCCGAGGACGGACGCGGCGACGTCGAAGAGCCGGCCGACGCTGCTCGTGTCGACCAGCCCGGCCCCGGACCGGTGGGCGCCGTCGAGGAAGCGCGCCTCGGCCTCGGTGAGCTCTGGCCCCACCGGGGTTCCGTCGGGGGCGACCCCGGCCGCGAGGAGCGCGAGCGCGGCGGTGCGGACCGGGTTGCGGACGCCGGCGTCGGCCCCGGGGAGCCGCACGGCGCCGAGGTGGCCGAGCCGCTCGGCGGAGCGGCCGCCGTCGCCCAGGAGAAGCAGCTCCCCGCCCCAGACGGTGGCGTCGCAGCCGTAGCCGGTGCCGTCGAAGACGAGCCCGAGCAGCGGCTCGTCGAGCCGGCCGTGCTCGGCGGCGAGCGAGGCCAGGTGCGCGTGGTGGTGCTGCACCTCGTGTACGGGTACGCCGAGCTCGTCGGCGAACCGCCGGGCCCACGCCCGTGAGGCGTACCCCGGGTGCCGGTCGGCGACGAGCAGCGCCGGGGTCCGGTCGTGGAAGCGCAGCAGCTGGTCGGTGACCTGCTGGTGAGCGGCCCGGCTGGCGAGCGAGGCGAGGTCCCCGACGTGCGCGGACACGAAGGCCCGGCCGTCGCGCGCCAGCGCCACGGTGTTCTTCAGCTCCGAGCCGGCAGCGAGCACCACGGCGCCGCCGGTGTCGCCCGGCAGGTCGACCGGCAACGGTGCGTGCCCGCGGGAGCGCCGTACCGGCACGGGCGGGCCGGGCGGGGCCCACGCGACGACCGAGTCCTCCACGGGCACCGCGATCCCCCGGTCGTGGGTGAGCAGGACGTCGGCGATGCCACCGAGGCGGGCCAGGGCGTCCTCCTCGGTCACGCACAGCGGCTCCCCGCTCGCGTTCCCCGAGGTCATGACGAGGACCGGCGGAGCACCGGGCGAGCCGTCCGGGAGGTCGGCGAACAGGAGGTGGTGCAGCGGGGTGTACGGCAGCAGGACGCCCAGCTCGCCGAGGCCCTGCGGGGTGGGCCCGGGTGCCGCGAGCGGCGACACCGGGGCGTCCGGGCGCACCGGCAGGAGCACGATCGGCCGTGCGGAAGAGGTGAGCAGGTCCGCCGCGGCCCCGACCTCGACGCACCGCTCGGCGGTGGCGAGGTCGCGCGCCATCACGGCGAAGGGCTGCTCGGGCCGGTCCTTGCGCTCGCGCAGGGCGGCGACGGCCCGGTCCGACGCGGCGTCGCACGCGAGGTGGTACCCGCCGAGTCCCTTGACGGCGACGATCCCTCCGTCACGCAGCGCCACGACGGCCACGGCGAGGGCGGCCTCGGTGCCCTCGGCGAGCAGGCCGCCGTCCGGTGCGAGCACCCGCAGCGTCGGGCCGCAGTCGTGGCAGGCGACGGGCTGGGCGTGGTACCGGCGGTCCGCGGGGTCGGCGTACTCGGCGGCGCACGCGGCGCACATGGGGAAGCCGGCCATCGTCGTCGCGGCCCGGTCGTACGGCAGGTCGAGGGTGATCGTGAGCCGCGGCCCGCAGTGGGTGCACGTGATGAACGGATGGCGGTACCGCCGGTCCTGCGGGTCCGTCAGCTCGGCGAGGCAGTCGGCGCAGGTGGCCGTGTCCGGGGGCACCATCGTCCGGGCGCCCGGGACGACCTGCGAGGGCGTGATGCGGAAGCCCCCGGGTCCCCGCTCGGGGGGCACCTCGTGCGACTGGACCGACTCCACGACGGCGAGCGGAGGCGCCTCGGCGGGCAGGCGCTCCTCGAACCGGGCGACGACCGCCGCCGGGCCCTCGACCTCCACCTCGACCGCGCCGGAGTCGTTGCGGCACCAGCCGTCGAGCCCGAGCCCGGACGCGAGCGCGGCGACGTACGGGCGGAACCCCACCCCCTGCACGACGCCGCGCACCACTACCCGGTGGCGCACGACGGACCGGGTCTGCGCGGTCGTCACGGCCACTCCCACAGCACCACCCGATTGTCCCTCCTCCCGACCGGACCGGACACGTGGGTGCGGCTGGACGCACACCGTGGTCATCCGGCCGCTTCGCGTCCACCCACGCCCGCGGCCTAGGCTCGAGGCATGGGACGCGGCGAGGTGAGGTGAGGTGCACGAGCTGTCGCTCTGCCGCAGCATCCACGACATCGTCGACCGGGCCCGGGACGGGCGCCGGGTGCGCGCGGTGAACCTGCAGGTGGGTCAGCTGCGCCAGGTGGTCCCCGACACCCTGACGTACTGCTGGGGGCTGGTCTGCGCCGAGGGCCCGCTCGCGGGCTCCGAGCTCGTCGTCGACCACGTGCCCGTCGTCCTGGACTGCCGCGACTGCGGTGAGCGCACCACCGCCGCGCACGTCCTCGTCCTGACCTGCGCCTCGTGCGGGTCGGGCGCCGTGGACCTGCGCAGCGGCGAGGAGCTGCTCGTGACCTCGCTCGATGTCGTGAAGGAGCACTGATGGGCCGGTTCCACCGCCACGACGACGGCACCGAGCACGACCACGGGCCGGGCCACGACCACGGCCGCGGCCACGACGTCGGCGACCTGACGGCGTACGAGACCGGCACCGAGCGGGTCGTGGTCCTCGAGCGGATCTTCGACGAGAACGACCGCGCCGCCGCCGACAACCGGGCGGTGCTCGACGGCGCCGGCGTCACGGCCGTCAACCTCATGTCGTCACCCGGTGCGGGCAAGACCACGCTGCTCGTCCGCACCCTGGAGCACCTGCGCGAGGTCGGGCTGCGGGCCGGGGTGGTCGAGGGTGACATCGAGACGTCGATCGACGCCGACCGCCTCACCGGCCTCGGCGCGCAGGTCTCCCTGCTCAACACGGGGGACGGGTTCGGCGGCGAGTGCCACCTCGACGCCCCGATGGTGGCTCGGGCCCTGGCGCACCTCGACCTCGCCGCGCTCGACGTCCTGCTCGTCGAGAACGTGGGCAACCTCGTGTGCCCGGCCGAGTTCGACGTCGGCGCGCACCGGCGGGTGATGGTCGCGAGCATCACCGAGGGCGAGGACAAGCCCCTGAAGTACCCGGTGATGTTCCGCTCGGTCGAGCTGGTCCTCGTCAACAAGATGGACCTGCTCCCGCACCTCGACGTCGACCTCGACCTCTTCCGTCGCAACGTGCTGTCGGTCAACCCCGACGCCGAGCTGGTGGAGGTGTCGGCGCGAACCGGCGACGGCCTGGACCGGTGGCACGACTGGCTCGACACCGTGGTGCGGGGGTGAGCCTGCCGCGGATGCTCGTCGAGCTCGACGGACGCCACGGCGACGTGGTGGGCGGTGGTTCGATCCCGCGCTCGCCCGTCGCGGAGGCCGGCGGCGAGGTGCCCGACGTCAGCGCCGGCCCTGCATCGCCTGGTCGAACACCGCCCGCGAGGCCGCCCAGGCACCACGACGACCGGGCAGGTCGGGTAGCTGCGCGACGAGGGCGGCGGAGAAGTCGATGCTCGCCTCGCGCGGTAGCAGGCTCGGCAGGTTGTCGATGGCGATGACACCGACCGGGCGCCCGTGGTCGTGCACGACCCGGACGGGTTCCTCCCACGTCGTCACGGCGGAGTTGACCGGGAGACGGTTGTGCTCGCTCGTGACGTCGCACGTGACGTCGGCGACGGTGCGCAGCCGGCGCTCGGCCCGCTCGAGGTCCTCGGCGACGAGGAAGGGCTCGCCGGGGCTGTCGGAGGCCACGCAGTTCACGAGCAGGTCGTGCGCGAGCAACGCCGGCCGGTCCAGGTGCACGGTGTCCCCGGCGTCCCAGCGGGTCACCTCGGCGCCGGCGACCTCGAGGGCGTCGCAGGCCCCCCGGCCGCTGCGGCCGAGCGCGCCGATGACGAGCGCGCGCAGGGGTGGCGCGTCCGGAGCGGCGAGGTCGGCGTCGAAGTCCACGCGGGTCAAGGGCGTGACCTGGCCCCGCAGATCCCCACGCGCCGCGCGGGCACCGAGCCCCGCGCCGACGTAGCCGGCCCAGTAGCCGAAGGCCACGACCCGCCGTCCGTCGAGGGTGAGGTACTCGACGTCGAGGAGCTCGCCGCCGCCCTGGGCGAACCGGTCCAGCACCTCGGCGGCGCCCTCCTGGCCCTTGAAGGCGTGCGCGAAGTAGACGTGGGTGTGCCGGAGGGCGCGGGGCTCGTCGGGCAGCTCCTTGATGCCGAGGACGACGGCGTCGTCCGGCGCCGCGGGCCACGAGTGCGCTGGCACGACCTCGCAGCCGGCGGCGGCGTAGTCCGCCGTGGCGAAGGCCCGGGTGTGGGCGTCCTCGACGCTGACGCGAACGCCCTGCCGGACGAGCTCCGCAGCGTCGGCGGGCACGATCGGGGCACGCTCCTCGGTCGGGCGGGTCTCGGCTCGCAGCCACAGGTGGAGTCCGGTCACGCCGCGACCCTAGCCGGGGGCCGGGACGTCGCGTGAGGTGACGCGACGTGCGGGCACCGAGGCCGGATCTCGTGCGTGTCGTGTCCCCTCACCCGCGGCTCAGAGGTCGGCGGCTGCGGCGCGACCGGCGGCCCGGCCGGAGAAGAGGCAGCCGCCGACGAAGGTGCCCTCGAGCGAGCGGTAGCCGTGCACCCCGCCCCCGCCGAACCCCGACACCTCGCCCGCCGCGTAGAGCCCCGGGACCGGAGACCCGTTCGGGCCGAGCGACCGGCCACGCAGGTCCGTGTGCACCCCCCCGAGCGTCTTGCGGGAGAGCACCCGGAGCCGCACGGCGACGAGCGGGCCGCGCTTCGGGTCGAGCAGCCGGTGGAGCGGGAACGCGCGCTTGGTCAGCCGGTCGCCCCGGTACCGGCGGGCCACCCGGATGGCCGCGACCTGGGCGTCCTTGGTGAACGCGTTCTCGACCTGCCGATCCCGCTCCAGCACCTGCCGCTCGAGGTGCGCGGCGTCGATGGGCGACTGCGGCGTCAGCGTGTTCATCCGCTCGACGAGCTCGCCGACGGTCTCCGCGGTCAGCCAGTCCTCGCCGTGGTCGAGGAAGGCCTGCACCGCGGGCTGGACCGTGGTGACCGGCCGACGGAGCACGTCGCCGTAGCGGCGCTCGGTGAGGTCGAGGTTCTGCTCGGACCCCGACAGCGCGAACTCCTTGCCCACGACAGCGGCGTTCGTGACGAACCACGAGTGGTCGTGGCCGGTCGCGCGCAGGTGCTCCAGCGTCCCCAGGGTGTCGAAGCCCGGCATGAACGGCGCCGGCAGCCGGTCGCCGCGGGCGTCGAACCACATCGAGGTCGGGCCGGCAAGGATGCGGATGGCGTGGTTCGGCCACACCGGGTCCCAGTTGCGCACGCCCTCGACGTAGTGCCACATCCGGTCGCGATTGACGATCCTGCCCCCCGCCGCCTCGGTGATCGCCAGCATCCGGCCGTCGACGTAGGCGGGCACCCCGGTGAGCATCTCGGTCGGCGGGGTGCCCAGCCGGTCCGGCCAGTTGGCCCGGACGAGGTCGTGGTCCCCACCGATGCCGCCAGAGGCGACGACGACCGCCCGCGCCCCGAACTCGAAGTCGCCGACGACGTCACGGTTCGACGCGACGCCCCGGGGGGCGTCGTCGGCGGCGAGCACGGCGCCGCGCACACCGGTGACGGCGGGGCCCGTGCGCACCAGCTCGTCGACCCGGTGACGCGGCCGGTAGACGACCCGGCCCGCGGCGATGTGCTCGCGGACCTGCTGCTCGAAGGGAGCGACCACGCCGGTACCGGTTCCCCACGGGATGTGGAACCGCGGCACCGAGTTCCCGTGGCCGCCGCTGGTGCCGTCACCCCGCTCGGCCCATCCGACGACCGGGAAGAACGAGACACCGAGCGAGCGGAGCCACGACCGCTTCTCCCCGGCCGCCCAGTCGACGTACGCCCGTGCCCACTCCCGGCCCCAGTGGTCCGTCCCCGGTCCGCCGTCCTCGGCGGTCAGGCGGTCCCAGCCGGCCGTGCCCTCCCAGTCCTGCCAGGCCAGCTCGACCGAGTCCCGGATCCCCATCCGGCGCTGCTCCGGGGTGTCGACGAGGAACAGCCCGCCGAAGCTCCACCACGCCTGCCCACCGAGGTTGGCCTCGCTCTCCTGGTCCACGAGCACGACGCAGTGGCCCGCCCCTGCGAGCTCGCACGTGGCGACGAGGCCGGCGAGGCCGGCCCCCACGACGACGACATCGGCATCCATGGGCGGGAGCCTAGGCCCCGCCGACCACCCGGACGAGCCCTCCGGCCATCTCGACGGGGAGCCCCGCGACGTCGCGGACGACGAGGTGGGCCAGCCCCTCCAGCTCCGAGCGGGGCGTGGTGCTCGTCACCGCTGCCAGCCCGCGGCACCCGGCCGCCTGTGCCGCGCGCAACCCGGCGACGGCGTCCTCGACGACGATGCAGTCGGCAGGCTCGACGCCGATCCGCCCGGACGCCAGCAGCCACGGGTCGGGCCACGGCTTGCCACGCTCGACGTCGGACGCGGTGACGAGCACCTCGGGGCGGGGCAGCCCGGTGGCGCGCAGCCGGGCGGCGGCGAGCGGGGCGCTCGACGAGGTGACCACGGCCGTCGCCACCCCGGCGTCACGGAGGCGGGTCAGCAGGTCGGCGGCCCCGGGCAGGGCCTCGGTGCCGTCGACGTCGGCGAGCTCGAGCGCGAGGATCCGGTCGTGGGCGGCCTCGCGCTGCTCCTCGGGCAGGAGCCGCTCGATGAGGATGCGGGCCGTGACCCCGTGGGCGCCGCGCAGCCGTTCGGGCTCGATGCCGTACTCGCGGCACCACCGCAGCCACGACCGCTCGACCGCCGGGATCGAGTCGACGAGGGTGCCGTCCAGGTCGAGGAGCACCCCGCGGAACGGCTCCGCGAGTGCGGCGGCGACGGGCGACATGGGCCCCACCCTAGGCACCTGGACGTGCAGCCTCGCGACCTAGGGTGAGCCCATGTTCGCCCTGCCCGGCCGGCCACGTGCGGCCGTCCTCAGCTCGGCGGGCGCGGTCGCCGCGCTCGTCGGTGGCTGGACGTGGGCGGCCGAGCTCGTCCCCGGATTCGACCCGCGCGTCGAGTCGATCAGCGCCCTCGCCGCCGAGAGCACCCCGCACCGGTGGGTGATGACGGCCGCGCTCGTCCTCACCGGGCTCGGGCACCTCGCGACGGCCGCCTTCCTCGGCGCGGCCCGCCCGGCAGGCCGGGCGGTCCTCGCGGCCGGGGGCCTCGCGACGCTCGCCGTCGCCGCCGTGCCGCAGCCCGCGCGCGGGGAGACCTCACCGGCCCACCTCGCGGTGGCATCGCTGTCCTTCGTCCTCCTCGCGCTGTGGCCGGTGCTCGCCGCCCGCGACGGCGGTCCTCCGGTCCTCACCCGACGGGTCGCGTGGCCCGCCGGCGGGGTGCTGCTCGCTGCCGTGGCGTCCCTGGCCGTGTGGCACTCCGGTGACGCGTTCGGGTGGCACGAACGGGCCGTCGCCACGCTGACGGTGGCCTGGCCGTTCGCCACCGCGGTCGGCGTGTGGTGGTGGGCGGGTCACCGGGTCGGGTCACGGCGGCTGCGCCACGTGCTCGGCACCCTCGTCCTCGCCGGCGCGTGCGCCGCCGCCGGGGTGGCCGCGACCCAGATGGCCCCGGTGACCGCGCAGACGCGGCACTACCAGGCCACCGTCGCCCTCGACCCGTCACCGGCGCGGGCCGGAGACCTCGTCGCGAGCACGACCTTCGGCGACGCCGTCGTCTCGTTCACCGGGGTCGCACCGGGGATCGACACCGTTCCCCAGGTGCGCGCCGACATCGCCGACGTCCTCTCGCGCCCCGGCATCAGCCTCGCCTCGCTCCGTCCCGGCCCCCAGGAGCTCGCCGACGCCATCCGGGATGCCGGCATCAAGGTCGTGGGCCGGTTCGCCCTCGGCGCGCTGCTCGTCGTCGTCCTCGTCGTCGGCGGCTGGAGCGCGGTGCGCCGTTCCTTCCCTCCCCGGGTGCTCGTGGCCTCCGGGGTGGCGGCCTGGCTCGTCGCGACCCTCGCCACGTCGGCGGCCATCTGGACGACCTACCAGCCGGGCCGTCAGGGCAGCTTCACCGCCACCGAGGTCCTCGGCACGCTCCAGCGCAACGAGGGGCTGCTCACCGACGTCGAGACCCGTGCCGAGCAGGTGGCCCCCTACCTGCGCAACCTGCTGGCCCTCTCGACCGCACTGCAGCAGCAGTATGCCGGTGGCTCGCTCGAGGCCAACCCGGCGCTGCGGCTGCTCTTCGTCAGCGACATCCACGACGCGAACCAGTACGCCCTGATGCGCACCATCGTCGAGGAGGACAGCATCGACGCGGTCATCGACACCGGGGACCTCGTCAGCTTCGGCACCGTCGAGGAGGCCGCGGCGGCCGACCTGTTCAGGGGCATCGAGTCGGTCGGCGTCCCCTACCTCTTCGTCCGCGGGAACCACGACGCCACAGGCCCCACCGACACCGCCCTGCTGACCCGGATGGAGCGCGTGCCGAACGTCGTGCTCCTCGAGCCGCCCGCGGGCGGCTACACCGAGGTGTCGATCGGTGGGATCACCTTCGCGGGCTTCAACGACCCGCGCTGGTTCGGCGACCCGGGCACGGGAACCCACGCGGCGCAGGTGCCCGCGCGCGAGGCCTTCGAGGCCGCCTTCGCCGATCGCGCCGTGCCCGACGTCGTCGCCAGCCACGAGCCGTGGGCGCTGGACGGGATCGAGGCCGGGGTCCTCCTCAACGGGCACATGCACACCCAGGACCTCGAGGGGAACCGCATCCAGACCGGGACCTTCACCGGCGGTGGTCCGTTCACCCACTACGTCGGCGACGGCCCGGGCGAGGAGCTCGTCGGCCAGCCGTCGACCTTCGACGTGCTGACCTTCGGCACCGACTGCCGGCTCTCGTCGCTCACCCGGTACCAGATCCACGACGTCATCGAGGGACGGCCGACGTACGACAACGTGTCGATCATCAACGGCGCCCGCATCGACACCCGCGAGGTCGACCCCGAGCGCACGTGCAGCCCGGGGGACCCGCTCCGGACCGCGAGAGTCGACGCCGCGACGTCCGCGGAGGCGGCGGCGCCGTAGCCGGGAGCGGGACGGGACCGGTCAGGCGCCGGTGCGCAGCGTCGGCGTCCAGCCGCGGTGCGGTGTGGGCGCGGCCCCGCAGCTGAGCATCGCGTCCGGCAGCTGCTCCTCGACGACGTCGACGAGCACGCGCGGGGGCACCGGGCCGTGGCCGAAGACCTCGACGGAGGTCCGCTCCCCGGTGGCGTCGACCCGCCCCGGCAGGGCGTCGTCGAGGCCCGCCGGGCCGTACCGCTCGAGCACCGCGACGAGCGCCGCCTGCACCGCGGGCTCCCACCGGGTGACCCCACGCAGGTGGGCCGCAGGCACCGCGTCCTCGAGGAGCTCGCGCACGACGCCCACGGCGGTGCCGGGGTCGAGGTATCCCAGGCACGCCCCTGACGGGAGGTGGAGCATGGTGCCGGCGAACCGGTGCCCGCCGAGGTGCGTGCACTCCCACGTGTCGTCCGGCCACTCCTTCGCGAGCTGGGCGACGATGGGGCGGCCGCGGACGGCGCAGCAGGCGTCCCGAGTGCCCTGGGTGCACACGAGGAGCATCGGCGGGGCGTCCTCGTCGCTGCCGCTCAGCTCGCTGCCGAGCGCGTGCGCCGCGGCGACGAGGTCGGCCGCGGTGCGCCACGTGCCCCGCACCCACGTGCCGCGCACCGTGTCGACCGCGAACCAGGCGCGGGCGTCCCCCTCCGGTCCGCGCCGCTGGGGCCGGCGGACGAGCAGCACCTTGCCCCCGAAGGAGGCGCACAGCTCCTCGACCTCGCGGCCGGTGCGCCCGAGCAGCGGCGGGGTGTCCAGGGGCTTGGGTGCCCACGGACCCTGGTGCTCGACGAGCAGCCAACGGGACGCGACGGGGGCGGTGCCGCCGAGCGCCTCGCCCCGGTGACGGGCAGCGGCGGAGCAGCGCGAGAGGTCGGACAGGGCCACCCCGGCGATGCTACGCGGGGTGCCGGTGCACCGAGGGCACTGCCCGTCCGCTGTTCGGCG
>Ga0316577_10001116_pt1 | contig 12237 bp, 8 predicted proteins | sample S5NA_FD_203073 | JGI IMG/M metagenome (GOLD analysis project Ga0316577, IMG submission 203073) | Rhizosphere microbial communities from salt marsh grasses in Alabama, United States - S5-7_050615r2r1 | ecosystem: Host-associated > Plants > Roots > Rhizosphere | place: USA: Alabama | collected... | reverse complement strand
CGCAGCCCGGCATCCGCTGCCGGACTGTTGGGCGCGATCTCGAGGAGCAGCACGCCCTCATCAACCGGCACGCCCATACCCGCTTCCCGAAGGATCTGCGCTCGATCGGTGTTCAAGTCCCAAACGTAGCTGAGGCCGAGCCAGGGATGCGGGTAGTAGCCGCGGGCGATCAGCTCGGGCACGACGCGCCTCACCGTGTCCACCGGCACGGCAAAGCCGATACCGGCGGAAGCCTGGCTCGGGCTAAAGATGGCAGTATTCACGCCGATGACCTGGCCCGACAGGTCCAGTAGCGGCCCACCCGAGTTGCCAGGGTTAATGGCCGCGTCGGTCTGGATGATCTCCCCGATGAAGCGTTCGTCAGGGCTCTCGATCACGCGCCCCAGCGCGCTGACGACGCCGACGGTCAAGGTGCGCTCGAAGCCAAATGGATTGCCGATGGCGATCACGAACTGGCCCACCCGCAGGTCGCTCGACTGGCCCAAGGGTACGGGATGAAGCAAATCAGGTGCCGCGTCTATCTTGAGCACCGCCAAGTCGTTGGCCGGATCGGCTCCCACTATCTGGGCCTCCACGGTTGTCTCATCAGGCAGGGTCACGAGCAGTTCAGTCGCATCTTCGATGACGTGATAGTTGGTGATGACGTGTCCTTCCTGGTCGTAGATGATGCCCGAGCCACTGCCTTCCTGGGGCACAGGCCTCATGAAAAAGTCATAGGCGTAGCTGCGGTTGGTGATATTGACCACGCCCAGGCCCACGCTATCGTAAACATCGATGATCTCCTGTTCCAGCGTGAACATGCCCTCGGCGACAGCCGGGCTCTCTGGTGCCGGGGACACCGCCGGTACGGCTGTGGGCACGGGCATCGCGGTTGGTGCAGGCAACGCAGTACTGGTAGGGTTGATCAATCCTGAGAGCGTGCTGGGCAGCGAACAGCCACCCAGGGTTAGGATCAACAACAGCAACAGAAGCCAGCGTTTCTTCCGCATGGGCATGCGTTTTCCTCTCTCCTCTATGACTGGGCGTTCCCGCTCGCCGTCGCCGCCTCCATCAACTGCTGGATGCGCGGAATCATGGCCGTGGGATTCGGATGCAATCCCTCCACGAGCAAAAGATTGTCGAATAGCTGCTCGATGGAGGCATCGATCAGATCCGTCTCTGGTTTCTCTGAAATCAGGCGGGCCAGATTTGCGATGATGGGGTGTTTGCGGTTGATCTCGAGGATCTGCTTGGGCATCTCGAACTCTCTGCCAAGCATCCGGTAAACGCGTGACATCTCGCGCTCGGGCGCGTTGTCGGGCGAAACCAGCCGGCAGGGGCTGTCCCGCAATACCTTCGACTCGCGGACCTCCACCACCCGATCACCCAACACCTTGACAAAACGACCCACCAACCTGTTAAAGTCGGGGTCCGCCAGCGCCTCGGCCGATTCTTCCTCCGCATCCGGTTCCTGCGGTAGATCCAATCCGGCGCTGTCCACGTTCTTGAATGGCTTGCCTTCGTACTCGGGCAGCGCCATCGCCAGGAAGGTGTCGATGGGATCGACGAGGTAAAGCACCTCGACGTCGTGTCCCTTGAAATAGTCGAGGTGCGGGCTCCGCGCCACCGACTCGAGGTTGTCGCCAAGCACGTAGTAGATGGCACTCTGCCCCTCGCCCATCCGCTCCACATACTCGGCAAGGGAGATCAGGCCGCTGCCCGATCGGGAGGAATGGAAGCGCAGCAATGGCAGCAGGTCGTCTTTCGCCGCCGGATCGGCCGATGGAATGGCAGCCACGCCTTCCTTGAGAAAGGATCCGAACTCACGCCAGAAGGAGGCATAGGCCTCAGGGTCCGACTCGGACAGCGTCTCCAGCTCTTTGAGCAGCTTGCGCACCAGTGCCTTCTGGATGCGCCGCGCAGCCGGGCTGCTCTGGACGACCTCGCGCGAGATGTTCAGCGGCAGGTCCTCCGATTCCACCACCCCTTCCACAAACCGCAGGTAGTCGGGCAGAAGGTCCTTGTTGTACTCCTGGATGAGGACATTGTGGACGTAGAGCTTCAGACCGTGGTCGGTGCGCTGGCTGAGAAAACCCCGCTCGCGACGGGATGGGATGTAGAGCAGGCTGCGCATGTGCACAGGCGCATCGGTCACCAGGTGGGCGTGGAGCAGAGGTTCCTCCAGGTCGAGGGTCAGATGCCGGTAAAAGTCCTCGTACTGCTCGTCGGTCACTTCGAGGGGGGATTGCCGCCAGAGGGCCGTCTTCTGATTGACGGCGGTTTCACCGCCGCCGACATAGATGGGGAAGGCGATATAGTCAGAGTGTTTGCGGATGATCTGCTCCACACGCCAGGTGGCTGCAAACTCGGCTGCGTCCTCTTTTAGCTTGATCTCGATACGCGTTCCCCTGTCGGCCTTCGCCGCAGGACCCAGGTGGTAGCTGGAGCCACCCTCTGATATCCACTCGACCGCTTCCGCTTCGGGCCGGTAGGAACGGCTAACCACACGCACCTGATCGGCGACCATGAATACAGAATAAAAGCCCACACCGAATTGGCCGATCAAGTCTACCGAGGGACGCTGCTCCGTTTCGAGTTGCTTCAAAAAGGCAGCCGCCCCAGAGTGGGCGATGGTGCCCAGGTCTTCGGCGATCTCCTCGTGGGTCATGCCGATGCCGGTATCAGAGATGGTGAGGATTTTCGCATCCTGATCCGCCTCGATGCGAATCGCCAATTCGGCGTCGGGATCCAGCACGTCCCGGTTGGTCAGCATCTCGAACTGGATGCGGTTCAGTGCGTCCGATGCATTCGATAGCAACTCCCGCATAAAGATCTCCCGCTCGGTGTACAGCGAGTGGACCAGGATGTTGAGAAGTTGCTGGATCTCGGCCTTGAATTGAAAGTCCTGCAAGGACTGAGACTCTGGCGTCTCCGGTTCTTTGCTCATCAGTCGATCCTCATCTGTTTGGTATGTGCCATTATACGCGAATCCGGTACCGCGCTCCGAGCCGGGCGAGGCCAGGGACCGTCCCCACCCGCGAGCTCGTATTCCTACGCCTCGTCCAGCTTCTGAAGCTCTTCGAATAGCTCCTGCTGCCGCGGCGTGAGACGTGTCGGCAGCCGTACCTCGACCTTGGCATAGATGTCGCCGTGCTGGTCCGGTTGGCGCAAGCGGGGCATTCCCTTGCCGCGCAGCCGGAAGGTACGTCCGCTCTGCGTGCCCGCCGGGATGGTCAGCACGACGTCGCCGGTCATGGTGGGCACCCGCACCTCGCCGCCGAGCACCAGGGTGTACAGATCGGCCGGCACAGTGGCGTGTAGGTCGGCGTCTTTTCGCTCAAAGCGGGCATCGGGCATCACTCGCACCCGCAGGTACAGATCGCCCGCCTGCCCACCACCGGCACCCTGTCCGCCGTGTCCACTCATCCGCACACGGGTGCCGGTCTTGGCCCCGGCTGGGATCTTGACCTCAAATCGCTGCCCATCCTTCTGGAGAATGCGCGTTGTGCCGGCGTATGCTTCCTGGAGTGTGATCTCTACCGGCTGCTCATAGTTCTGACCCCGTTGTGGCCGCATTTGCGGCCGGGCTTGCTGCTGGAAGCCGCCTGCACCGGGGCTGCCACCCATGCCGCCCATGCCGCCGAAAATCTGGCTGAAAAAGTCGGAAAACGGGCTGTCGCCGCCAAAGAGGTCTTGCAGATCCTCGGGTGTGCCGTACCGTACGTGCACGCCCCCTCCTGGCTGGCCTGCCGTCCAGCGGCCCCAGTCATAATCGCCCGCTCTACCCCCCTGTTGCTGATAGCGCTGCCAGTCGGCTCCCAATTGATCGTATTTGCGGCGTTTCTCCTTGTCAGAAAGAACTTCGTGCGCTTCGTTGATCTCTTTGAAACGCTCTTCTGCACGGGCATCATCTGGATTGACGTCAGGATGGTACTGCCGGGCCAGCCGGCGGAACGCTCTCTTTATTTCCTTTTCCGAGGCGTTCTTGTCGACGCCCAATATCTTGTAGTAATCCTTATATTCCATGCAATGCTCCAAAAGAGATCAGATCAAGAGTCAACGTACAACAGATCTCGTACCTGCTCGCTCTATGCTATACTGCCACAACCACCTTTGCCGGGCGCAACAGCTGATCGTCAATGCGGTATCCAGGCTCCATGACCCGGACGACGGTCCCCGGATCGACCTCGCCGCCGTTGCGCGGGACCGTCGCTACCGCCTCGTGCCACTTGGGATCGAAGGGCTGGCCCTCCGCCGCGATGGCGGTCGCCCCCTCCTTCTCCAGCAGTTGCATCGCGGCCCGATGCGTCAGCTCGACCCCCCGGCGTAGGCCGTCGCCGTGATCTAAAGTACCATTGTTGGCTGGAGTCGACAGCGCCCGCTCCAAATCATCCACGACGTTCAGGAACTCGTTCAGGAGCCGGTTGCGCTCTCGAACGGCCTGCTCCTGGGCGGTCCGCTGTTGCCGCTTGCGATAGTTCTCCATGTCTGCTTGCAGGCGCAACGCCCGGTCGCGCCACTCCTCGAGGTCCGCGCACGGCGTATCCTGCTCGACCGGTTCTGGCTCCGGCTCCCTCACCGCGGGCTCGCGGCTCTCAACGGCCAAAGCCTGTTGTCGTTCCGACGCTGCCGTCCTATCGGTCTCCTCGTGCAAACCCCTTGGACCTGCAGGAGATTCTGTTGCCCGAATCACTCGGACCGGTATGCTTACTCTTCTACCCATAATGATTATCTATCCCCACGGCGGGCCTGGCTAAGCCAGGCCCGCGCGTTGTCCCGCCGCGGTTGTCTCACAGCGTCGGGCTATTTCCAGCCTCATGATCCTGAACCGACGCCGAAGCGCCGGCACAGGATCAGAGTGCAAGTCTATACCTCGCGGAACTCGCCATCCACGAACTCGTCACCGTCGTCGCCGCCCGCAGGGCCGCCCTGGAAGGGCGCTTGCCCTGGATCAAAACCGCCAGATCCCTGGCCCGCTGCCTGCTGCTGCGCCGCTGCTTGCTGCGCCGCTGCCTGCTGCGCATACATCTGCTGCCCGATGGCATAGCTCGCCTGCTGCAATTGCTCGGTGAGCTGCTGGATGCGCCCGGCATCGTCGCTGTCCTTGACCCGCTTCAGATCCTCGATAGTCTGCTGGATGGTAGCCCGGTCAGCTTCCGGGACCTGCCCGTTCAGCTCGCCCAGCGTCTTTTCTGTCTGGTAGATCATCTGGTCTGCCGTGTTCCGCGCCTGGATCAGCTCCCTGCGGCGCCGGTCATCGGCCTCGTAGCGCTGCGCCTCTTGGACCTTGCGCTCCACCTCGTCCTTGGACATGTTGGTGGTGGCAGTGATGGTGATCTTTTGCTCCTTGCCGGTTGCCTTGTCCTGGGCGGTCACATTCAAGATGCCGTTGGCGTCGATGTCAAAGGTGACCTCGATCTGGGGCATTCCGCGCGGAGCGGGCGGGATACCCTCCAGGTTAAAGCGTCCCAGCGTCATATTGTCGGCAGCCAACGTGCGCTCGCCCTGGAGCACATGGATAGTCACTGCCGTCTGTCCATCCTGCGCCGTGCTAAAGATCTCGCTCTTGCGCACGGGGATGGTGGTGTTGCGCTCGATCAAGGGCGTCATGACCTCGCCAAGCGTCTCCACACCCAACGTGAGCGGTGTCACGTCCAGAAGCAGAACATCCTTCACCTCGCCGCCCAACACACCCGCCTGGATTGCAGCGCCAATGGCCACAACCTCATCCGGGTTGACGCCCTTGTGGGGCTCTTTGCCGTTGGTCAGGCCGCGCACCAGATCCTGGATCATGGGCATGCGCGTGGCACCACCTACCAGCACGATCTCGTCGATGTCGCTGGCACTGAGTTTGGCGTCGCTGAGCGCCTGCTCAAAGGGCACGCGACAGCGCTCCACCAGATCCTCGGTGAGTTGCTCCAACTTGGACCGGGTCAGTTTGATCTGAAGGTGCTTCGGCCCGGTGGCATCGGCGGTGATGAACGGCAGGTTGATCTCCGTCTCCAGCACCGTAGACAGCTCGATCTTGGCCTTTTCGCTTGCCTCTTTGAGCCGCTGCAGCGCCTGGCGATCCTGGCGCATGTCGATGCCTTGATCTTTCTTGAATTCGCCGGCAACCCAGTCCACAATGCGCTGGTCCCAGTCGTCGCCGCCCAGGAACGTATCGCCACTGGTGGATTGGACCTCGACCACGCCATCGCCGACTTCCAAAACAGAGACGTCGAACGTGCCGCCGCCCAGGTCAAAGACCAGGATCGTCTCCGATTCCTTCTTTTCCAGGCCATAGGCCAGCGAGGCCGCTGTCGGCTCGTTAATGATGCGCAGCACCTCAAGGCCTGCGATCTGACCGGCGTCCTTGGTTGCTTGCCGCTGTGAGTCGTTGAAATAGGCCGGCACCGTGATGACGGCCTGGGTCACACGCTCTCCCAGGTATGCCTCGGCGTCTTCTTTGAGCTTGCGCAGGATCATAGCCGAGAGTTCCTGTGGCGTGTACTCCTTGCCGGTCTGCGGCAGGTATACCCGGGCATCGCCGTCCTTGCCCTTGACAATCTTGTAGGGCAGGATCTCGCGCGCCTTCGCTACCTCCGGCTCGTCGTACCGGCGGCCCATCAGCCGCTTGACCGAGAACACCGTGTTGTCTGGATTGACGACGGCCTGGCGATGTGCTGTCTGGCCTACCAACCGCTCGTTATTCTTGCTAAAGGCGACCACAGATGGGCACAGTCGCCCCCCTTCGGCAGTATTGATGACGGTCGGCTCGCCGCCTTCCATCACCGCAACCACACTATTAGTCGTGCCCAGGTCAATACCAATAATCTTTCCCATTCTACCTTACCCTCCTACGAATTGCACTCGAACTCCTGACCCTCGCTCATGATGAGAGGTGGGAGAGGATGAGGAGTATCAACGCTCCTCACCTCAGCCACCTTCACCAGGAAGGAGGAAACACAGCTATAAGGTACAAGGTTTCTGTTAGAATGGGGTTAGATAAATGTTAGCGTTTCATTAGACCTGCAGTTTGGCGAGGCATACCGTTGGCGGTATAATAGACTTGGTGGCTCGCTGCCGCCGTGCCGCACCACGATACAAGCCACACTTGAAGGACGGATCCCGCGGTCCCCGCTCGCAACGGTCTCGAGCCGGGGACACCAGTCGGAAGGAGCTGATGACATGCAGACGAGGAGATTTGGTCGCACCGGTCACATGAGTACTATCGTCATCTTTGGTGCCTTTGCCGTAGGTCTGCTGGACCAGAAAGAAGCCGATGCCGTCATGGAGCAGGTGTTGGCCCACGGCATCAATCACATCGATGTAGCTCCATCCTATGCCGAGGCCGAGCTGAGGCTGGGCCCTTGGTTGGAAACGCATCGAGATCGGTTCTTCCTGGGATGCAAGACGCAACTGCGTGACAAGGACCAAGCCCGCGAGGAGCTGCACCGCTCTCTGGAACGATTGCGCGTGGACCGCTTTGACTTGCTCCAGTTGCACGCGGTGACGACGATGGAAGAGCTGGAGGCATGCTTTGCGCCGGGCGGCTCGCTGGAGGCGATCGTGGAAGCCCGCGAAGAAGGTCTGACGCGATTCCTGGGTATCACCGGGCACGGCCTGCAAGCCCCGGCGGTGCAGCTTGAGGCGCTGAACCGCTTCGACTTTGATAGCCTGCTCTTCACGCTGAATTTCAAGATGTGGGCCGACGAGAGCTATCGGAGAGATGCTTCGCGCCTGATTGAGGTCGCGCAGGAGCGGGACATCGGCACCATGGTCATCAAGACCTGGGCTCGCGGTCCGTGGGGAGAGCAGGAGCCGCGCTACCATACCTGGTACGAGCCGTTTGAGGACGAGGAGATGATCGAGCAGGCGCTTCGCTTCAACCTCTCCCAACCGGTGACCGGTGTGATCAATGCCGGGGATGCCCGCCTGCTGCCCATGATCCTCGACGCGGCGGAACGGTTCCGGCCCATGGACGACGCCGAGCAGGCAGCACTGCTTGCCACGGCAAGCGAGTACGAGCCGCTGTTCACCTGAATTCGAGCGATCTAGATCCCGTCATGTCGCGTCTCTTCTCACCGCTCGTTCACACTACGGGCCAACCCTTGTGGACCGAGTGCCTTGAGGCGCACGCGACATCGCGCATACCAAGACAGGACCATCCAAGACCACATGGATCTTTTTGTACCAGGACGCATCTGTCTGTTCGGCGAGCTTTCTGACTGGGCCGGGGGATACCGGCGGGTCAATCCCGGCATCGAGAAGGGGTACACCCTGATCTGCGGCACCGATCAGGGCATCTACGCCAAGGTCGCATCCCATCCCAAGAAACTGGTGCTCACGACGACCACGCCCGAGGGGGAGACGCGCGGCCCTCGCGAATTCCCGATGGAATTGGACGCCCTGCTGGCGGAGGCTCGACGCGGCGGCTTCTGGAGCTATGTTTGTAGCGTCGCCTATCAGATCCTGCTCCATTATCGGGTGGGGGGATTGGTCATTCAAAATTACAGAACCGACCTCCCAATCAGAAAGGGCCTGTCGTCCAGCGCAGCCATCTGCGTGCTGGCAGCGCGGGCCTTCAACCGGCTATACGATCTCAAGCTGACCACTCGGGGCGAGATGGAGCTTGCCTACCAGGGAGAGATCACAACGCCTTCGCGCTGCGGGCGAATGGATCAGGGATGCGCATTTGGCAACCGCCCCGTTTTGATGACCTTTGACGGCGACCGGCTAATAACGAACGAGCTGCAGGCGGATGGAGATTTGCACTTGGTGGTCGTCGATCTCCTGGCTCAGAAAGACACCAAAAAGATCCTGGCGCAGCTCAATCGGTGCTATCCGTACGCCGGCGATCAAATCGAGCAAGGCGTGCAGGACCTGCTGGGCAAGATCAACCGGCGGATCGTGCAACAAGCCGTCGAGGCGCTGCAATCCGGCGACGCCCGCCGTTTGGGAACCCTGATGGTCGAAGCCCAAGACCACTTTGACCGGTACGCCATCCCGGCTTGTCCGCAGGAACTGGCTGCCCCGGTGCTGCATAGGGTACTCGGGCACGAGCCGCTCGTGCCCCATATCTGGGAGGGCAAGGGCGTCGGGTCCCAGGGGGATGGGTCGGCCCAATTCGTCGCCCGCAGTGCGCAAGATCAGCAGGCGGTGGTCGAGATCGTAGAACGGGACCTGGGCATGCCCTGTCTGAAGGTCACCATGCGTATGCCAGCCGAACTGGCTCCGAGTGAGACGCCTCGTCGCCGGTCAAGACGCTCCGGCGAGGCGACGTTGGTCTCTGGCGATCACCAAGTGCGCAAGGCCGTCATCCCGGTGGCTGGCACAGGCACTCGGCTCTTTCCGGCGACGAAGGCGATCAAGAAGGCGTTCTTCCCCATCATCGATCGCGACGGCATCGCCAAGCCCGCCATCTTGCTCATTGTCGAAGAGGCGCTGGACACCGGGATGGAAGAGGTAATCGTCATCGTCCAGGAACGGGACCTGGATGACTTTCGATCGTTCTTTGGCCCCCCTTCGAGAAGTGATGATGGGGGGAAATCCCCGCTCCATCTCCAGGAATACGCCAGACGCATTCACTCCGCAGGCCAGCGGATATCGTATGTGGTGCAGCGTACGCAGGACGGTTTTGGACACGCCGTCTACAGCGCCAGGGAAGCGGTCGGCGGAGAGCCCTTCCTGTTGATGTTGGGCGATCATCTGTACCGCTCGCATAGCGCCAGATCCTGTGCGCAGCAGATGCTCGAAGCCTATGATCGGTACGAGCGCAGCGTCTTGGGCTTGCGCCACGTGCCAGAAACCGAGATCATTCACTATGGAGCAGCATCGGGCAAATGGGTAGAAGCCAACCGGCTGTTAGAGATCGCCAGCCTGAGTGAAAAACCGTCGGCGGACTATGCTCGGTCCAACTTGCGGGTCTCGGGGCTGGCCGGCGATGAATACCTGGCCTTCTTTGGCCAATACATTCTCAAGCCGCAGCTGTTTGACTACCTCGGGGAGCAGATCGACCAGGGATTGCGCGAGCGCGGCGAATACCAGTTGACTTCTGCACTGGATCGGGTCCGCGAGGAGGAGGGGGTTCTGGGGCTATTGATCGAGGGACAGTGCTACGATATCGGCCTGCCCGGCTCCTATCTGCAGACTCTAAAGGAGTTTGGGCCACAGTGAATTCGCACGCGCACATTGGTGCAGTTGGCAAAGACCAATAGAGGGATCGGCTACATATTGGACGATCATTCTGCCACCCGAGCAAGCAAAAGCATGCTGAGCTTGTCGAAGCATGCTTTTGCGCTCTGAAGGCCAGGGAGAGCTCGCAAAGATAGGACGGAAGGGGCGTCTGTAGTATTCGCCTAGAGACCATCAGGTACGAGAAGGAGGGGGTACGATGAATGCAAACGAGTTGGTGACGAAACTGCATTGGCTAGGCCACGATAGCTTCCGGCTGGAGGGTCCGCCGGTGATCTATTTCGATCCGTGGAAGCTGAGCGGCAAGTTGCCCAAGGCCGACCTGCTGCTGGTGAGCCACGAACACCACGATCACTGTTCGCCCGAGGACGTAGAAAAGATCCGGGGGCCGGAGACGGTGATAGTCGCGGCTGCCACGGCAGCCAAACAACTGCCTGGGGCCAGGGCGGTCCGGCCTGGCGACCGCCTGACGGTTGCCGGTGTCGAGATCGAGGCGGTGCGCGCCTACAACCTCAACAAATTCCGCTCGCCCGGCGTTCCCTTCCATCCCAGGGAAGCCGAGCACGTGGGCTTTGTGGTCACAGTCGACGGGGTGCGGATCTATCACGCAGGAGACACCGATCACATTCCCGAGATGGCCGAGATCGATTGCGACGTGGCGCTCTTGCCGGTCAGTGGCAAGTACGTCATGACCGTCGAGGAAGCGGCAGAGGCAGCCAAGACACTGAGCCCGGCAATTGTCGTGCCAATGCACTACGGCTCAGGGATCGGAACTGCTGACGACGGGCGGCAGCTGACCAAACTGTACGATGGGGATGTGGTGCTCCTGGAAAAAGAATAACCCCTATGCGGAGACGCGATGAGTGACCACGATGTGCCGCGCTGGCTGGAGTGGGCGCGGGAGATCCAGGCTTTGAGCCAGACCGGCCTGACCTACGCCAGCAGCGAGTACGAGACCCAACGCTACACACGCCTGGCCAAGATCGCAGCCGAGATCGTGCAGGATCACACCGGATTATCTGAGGAGCGTCTGTTCCAGGACTTTTCGACGCAGGCCGGCTACGCTACCCCCAAGGTCGACGTGCGCGGGGCCGTGATCCGCGATGGCAAAATCCTCCTGGTACAGGAGCGGGTCGACGAGCGATGGTGCATGCCTGGCGGCTGGGCCGACGTGGGCGACCGCCCCTCCGAGATGGTAGTTCGCGAGGTGTGGGAGGAAAGCGGCTTTCAGGTACTGCCGCGCAAGGTGATCGGCGTCTACGACGCCAACCGCAGCGGCCGCCCGCTCGAGCTGTACCACGCCTACAAGATCATCTTCCTGTGCGAGATTACGGGAGGCGAGGCCCGTTCCAGCGACGAGACCCTGGATGCCAGGTTTTTCGCCTTCGATGACATCCCGCCCCTATCGGCGAGCCGGACCCATCAGCGGCACCTGGCAGAAGTGGAAGCGCATCTGCGCGATCCGGATCGTCCGGCGGCCTTTGATTAGGGTTGACCTGTACATCCGTACAGGGAGAAAACTGTACGAATGACTGATGTGCAACGGGAGCCTCTGTAGTACAATACAGAGGAAATCCACACGCTAGAAGGGGGTTCAATCATGAGTGACGTACCAGTGGAAGTTGTGATTGCGGCTTTTGAAGAGGAACGAGCCGCCGACGATGTATTGAGCGAGCTCAAGGCAGCCAAGTGGGCTGGCCTGATCGGCATCCAGAATGCGGCTGTGCTGCGCCGTGACCAGAAGGACAAACTCCACATCAAAGAGCTAAAAGACTGGGGCGGAGGAAAGGGCGCCACCTTTGGTGGCGCCCTGGGGGCGATTGTTGGCGCGCTGACCGGCCCCGGGATTTTGGTTGCCGGTGCAGCCGGTGCTCTGATCGGTGGGCTGGCGGCGAAATTGCGCGACTCGGGCTTTTCTGACGAACGGTTGAAAACTATCGGTGCATCTCTCAAGCCCGGCACATCGGCCATCATTGCCATCATCGAGCACAAGTGGGTGGCAGAACTGGAGAAGGAAATGGCCGAGGCTGGCGCGGACGTACTGACCGAGGCAATCGCTGCCGATGTCGCCGAACAACTCGA
>Ga0316577_10001115_pt1 | contig 12241 bp, 9 predicted proteins | sample S5NA_FD_203073 | JGI IMG/M metagenome (GOLD analysis project Ga0316577, IMG submission 203073) | Rhizosphere microbial communities from salt marsh grasses in Alabama, United States - S5-7_050615r2r1 | ecosystem: Host-associated > Plants > Roots > Rhizosphere | place: USA: Alabama | collected... | reverse complement strand
GCGGCGCCAGAGAGAAGACCACCAGCCCTTGAGCCGATCGCAGTCGGAGACGCATCGACGGCATGGGCCACCTGCCTTTCTGGATGGAGAAAGCCCCGGGGGGCCGGGCACGTCCCCGACCCCCCGGCGGCACTCATGGACGATCCGTCTCCCACGGCGGCTCACCGGTTGATGTTCGGATTGTTCAGGTATTCCACCTCCGGAAGTGGGAAGCAGATCTGGTCGCCGAAAACGCCACCGTGGGGGAACGCTGTCCCCGGTGCCGGGATGAGCGGAAGGTTGAATCGCTCCAGGTCCTGCATGTGCTGCCCCTCCAGGAAGAGCTCGGCGGACCGCTCGTAGATCAGCTGGTCCCGTACCTCCGCAGCGTTGGTGCTGGAAAAGGGCGGCAGCCCGACTCGATCGTGGAGCACGTTGATGATGTCCACGGTCTGCTGCAGCTGGCCGGCGTCCAGCGCAGCCTCGGCCAGGATCAACTGTGCCTCCTCCCAGGTCGCCACCGGCACCGAGCTCTCCAGGCTGGAGTACTTCGGAGTAGCCCAGATCTCGATCTCCGTCCCCGGCCCCTTCAGGCCCAGGTCTTCCGCCACCACGCGGGGGTCGGGCTGTCCCTGGAAGGTCATGTTTCGGTACATGGGCTCCACCGTGGCCATGAGCTCCCGCACCATGAGGACGTAGAGCTTGTTCTCTGTGCTGGGGTCCTGAGCGGAGTAGGAGAAGGAGTACTCGAACCCTTCCGGCACCGGACCGGCGTCGGCAGCGGCACCGCTGCCGTCCCCCAGGTTCAGGCGTGTCCGGGCCCTGCCCACCCGGGCCAGGTTCAGGATATCCGTGTCCCCTACCGTTCCTGCGGCATCAATGGCACGGGTGAACCGCTCTTCCGCCAGGGCGAAGACGGCGTCCGGCATCAGCTCGGGTCCGAGATCCACGGCGATGGAGCACATGGACTCACCCAGGAGCAGCAGGCTGTAGCCGGCGAAAGCGGCGGCCTTCGCCGTCAGGGCCGTGCGGTTCGGCACCTGAGCGTCACCCCACTCGTCCAGACGCCGCAGGGCGTCGTCGGCCAGCCATCGGGACGTGGACAGGGGCTCGTAGACGTTGGGGGCGGTTTGCGAGCAGTCCCCGGTGGCATACATCGAGGTCCAGCCGGTGGGAGAGAAGACCCTCCCGTCATACCAGACGTACGACCCACCCCCGGTGTCTCCTCCCACTCCCCACTCGTTCCCCACATAGGCTCCGGCAGCGATGAAGTGGACGAGGGCGCAGCGGAAGTCGTTGACGGCGCTGTTCACCATCAGATCGGCGTTTGCCGGGTTGTCCAGGTCCTGGGCCGCCACCTGGGAGGGGGCCTCTACCGAGATGAGGTTGTCCAGGGCGTCGCATGAAGCGAGCCCCAGTGGAAGTAGAAGCAGCAGACCGGCTGCCAGTCGGCGATACGATTTGGCGGCGAACATTCTATCTCCTCCGGGATGCGAAATCATCGAATTGGCCTTCATGAGTTCATCTCCTTCCCGTTCGACGGTCATCTCTCAGTAACTCAGGTTCACCGTGAACGAGAACTGCCGGAGGGGAGGTAGAATGCTCTGGTCGTTGGGCTCCGTCACGGAGTTGGTGATGTCCATGGTCTCGGGATCCAGACCGGGGTATTTGGTCCACACCCCCAGGTTCCGTCCACCCAGGGAGATCATCCCGGAAGCGGCACCGATCTTGGCGACCCATTCGACGGGCAGGGTGTAGTCCACGGACACTTCCCGCAGGCGGGCAAAATCGGCTTTCTGGATCCACCATTGGAATTCGTTCCACCCGCCGTTCTGGGCGGCCACCACCGCCCGGACATCGAAGCGTTCCGGGTAATAGTTGATCTCACAATTCTGCCGCCAGGCACAGCGGTTCCAACGATCCGTGAGGTACTTCGACTGTCCGGTCTGGAAGTCCACCAGGCCCCGGATCCGAACCCGGTCGAAGAGGGTCACGCTGGAGTTGAAGGAGCCTTCGAAATCCGGGGTCGGGTGGCCCAGATAAACCCACGGGGAATCCTCACAGGCGATGGCCCCGCCTTCGCCATCCGCGCACATGGCGTTGATGGCGGTTCCCTCCGCATCCAGATCGGCACTGAGGACCTTGGAGGCGAAAAAGGACCCCACCGGGTACCCTTCCTGGTGCCGGGTCGTCCATCCGATGTCCAGCCACCCGTCGATACCCAGCTTGGTGATCTCGTTGTCGTTGGTATTGAGGCTCACGCCCAGGTCCCAGTCGACGTCACGGGAATCCACCACCAGCGCATTCAGGCCCACTTCGAAGCCGCTGTTGGCGATCTCACCCACGTTCACGAATTGCGTTCCAGCGAACCCGGTGGACGGGGCCACGTTCCGGGAGAGGATGGCGTCGGTGGTCTTCTGGTTGTAGTAGGTGAAGTCCACGTCCATCCGCCCGTTGAAGAGGCTCATGTCGAATCCGAGCTCGATCTCCTTCCCCCGTTCGGGCCCCAGATCCGGGTTCCCTGCTGACTGGGGGGTAACTGCCGCCACGCCCGTCGGATCCGGGCGGGCTTCGAAGGTCCGGAGCGCGGCAAAGGCGTCGGGCTGCTGGCCGGATTCCCCGTAGGCTCCTCGGAACCGGAGGGAGTTGATCCAGTCCACGCTCCAGAACGACTCCTCGGTGACGACCCAGGAAGCGCTTACCTTCGGGTAGTAGACCAGGTCGAAGTTCTCTCCGAAGGCGCTATTGTCATCGGCCCGGATCGCAGCGGTGAGGAAGAGACGATCCTGCCAACCTACCTGCTCCTGGAGGAAGAACCCCACCGTGTTGTTCTCGACGAAATCGTCTCGCCCCCTCTGGTAGGTGCCAGCCCCGGCGATGGTCTTCACGCCCGTGGCCGGGAATCCCTGCCCCTCGGCCTCCATGAACTGAATGTTCCTCTGGTAGAGCTGGAACCCGCCGGAGGTGTTGCTTTGCAGATTCTCCGTCACGGGCAAGGAGACGGTTCCCGTGTACTCGAGGGTGGTGTAGAGGACCTCCTCACGGTTGACGTTCTTACTTCCCGAGGCGTCCTCCGGAGAGAAGAACTGGGCGTCCTGCTCCCCCAGGCGGGGGGTGTAGTACACGGAGGCCTGATCGGTGAAGTCCATCCCCCCGGTAAGGCGGTGACTGAACCAATCCGTGGGTTCGTGCTCGAAGGTGAAACCGGCGGTGAACCGGTTCACGTCCTGGTTGTAGTGGTAGGCCCGGTACAGCGTCTCCGGCGGGGCCGTCTGCCACCCTCGCCGGGGGTCGTTCAACGTGGTGGGACTCCCCCGCTGGAGGGAGGGGAGGACACCCTCATTCCCCATCATGGGAAGGCGGAACCGGCTCACCACCAGGTCCGAGTTGACCCTGACCCGGAGCTTGTCAGCCGGAGCGAAGCCCAGGTTCATCCGGGCGTTGTAGCGATGTCCCGAATTGTCGGGGGTCACGCCGTCGTTGAAGTTCCCGGAGCCGGAAACGAAGTACTGCAGGACGTCGGTTCCTCCGTTGACGCTCATGTTGAAGAACTGATCGTGGCCGGTGGAGAAGATGGGAGTACCCCGCTGCTCCTCCTGGTCCACCATGTTGACCGAGATCACCGACCCTGAGGAATTCGTCCCGTAATTCTCATCCAGGCGGCCGGCGGCATCGTTGAAATAGCTCAGGCCCTGCCGCAAGGTGAAGTTCCACCGGGCGGGGCCGGTGTTCCCCCGCTTCGTGATGATCTGGATCACCCCGTTGGACGCCTCCGTCCCGTACAGCGTGGCCGCAGCCGGGCCCTTGATGACCTCGATGCTCTCGATGTTGGCGGGATCGATGTCATCCAGACGGGAGGTGGCGGGATCACCGAATCCCCCGGACATCCGATTGTTCACCCGAATCCCGTCCACGTAGATCAGGGGAGCGTCACTGGTCTCCCGGAGGCTCGACCGACCCCGGATGCGGATCTCGGAGGTCGTGCCCGCCACACCCGACCCCTGCTGGACCACCACCCCCGTCGCCCTGCCGTTCAGGAGCTCCGTCACGTTCTGGATGGGCAACTCCGTGGCAGCGGCAGCATCGATCTGGGACACGGCGTTCCCCAGAACCCTTCGGCGAGTGTCCCCGGCGGTTCCCGTCACGACAAGCTCGTCCAGCTCCACGGCGGCTTCACCCAGGAGGATCCTCAGGTCCGTGGTCCCGACCTGGACCTGGACGGTCTCGGTCCCGAACCCCATGAGGATGACCTGGAGCGTGACCTCGGTGCCGGCGACTCCTCGGATGAGGAACCGGCCCGATTCGTTCGTCAGGGCCCCGAGATTCGTCCCCTCCACCAGGATCTGGGCGCCGGCAAGAGGCTGGAGGGTGTTCCTGTCGACGACGGTGCCACCCACGAGCCCTGCCTGGGCCTGAAGGGTGCCAGGTCTGAGGAGGCCTCCTGGCCAGGTCATTGCGCCGAGAAGCAGCAGGAGAAGGGGAAGACGCAAACGACGATGATCGATCATGAATGTCCTCCTTCAAGGGTGGCACGCCCGTCGTAGAGACCTGTCTGGTGGAAAGCCCGGCGCGCCGACTGAGGCCATCGCTTATTATCGGGGGATCTGGTGCCTGAAAATGAGATGGCTACCAGACATACGTCAACCTGGTTATGAGGTGTCCCCCGATCCGCCTCGGTCCCCGGTGGGATATCGCCTGAACCCAGACCCCGAATGGACATTTCTGAACACAACCGAGCCGCCTGGAATCGTCAGTCCCGGGAGGGAAGCGAGTGGACGACGCCCGTGGGCCCTCTTGAGATCCGGGAGGCGCGCAAGGGCGTGTGGAGCGTGCGCCTGACCCCCACCAGGACCGTCCCCCGGGACTGGTTCGGGGAGGTACGTGGGAAGCGGATCCTCTGCCTCGCCTCCGGGGGTGGCCAGCAGGCGCCCATCCTGGCGGCAGCCGGAGCCGCCGTCGTCAGCCTGGACCTGTCCGACGAGCAGCTCGCCAGGGACCGGGAGGTGGCGGATCGGGAGGGAATCGAACTTCAATTGATCCAGGGGAGCATGGGGAACCTCCAGCTCCTGGCGAATGCCAGTTTCGACCTGATCTTCAATCCCGTATCTACGGTCTTCATCCCGGAGGTCCGTCCCTTATGGCGGGAGTGCTTCAGGGTTCTCAGACCCGGTGGCGCGCTGCTGACGGGGTTCATGAATCCAACCTTCTTTCTCTTCGATCACGACGAGGCAGGGCGGACCGGAGCTCTCGTCGCGAGGCACGGCCTCCCGTACGCCGAGTCGACGGCCGACGACCTCTCCCCTGACCGTCGGAAGGCGATCCAGTCCGGAGAGGCGTTGGAGTTCAGCCACTCTCTCGACGCCCAGATCGGAGGACAGTTGGAAGCGGGGTTCTTGCTCGTGGGCTTCTATGAGGACTGGTGGACAGACGAAGCGACACCCCTGAACCGCCTCTGCCCCACCTCCATGGCTACCCGGGCCCTCCGCCCCGCCTGACGGCCGGAGCGTTCCCGCCGGGGAGCGTCTTCTCCTGCCTCAGTCGTGCTACCGACTCCGGATCGTGCGAGGGCAGATAAATCGTGGGATGTGCGGCGGCGTGGGCCAAGATCCGTCCCATCGTTTCGAGGGTCACGGAGGGCCGGGGGGACACCCCGTCGGGAATCTCCGCCAGGAGGAACTCCTGGGTGTAGCTGGTGTCTCCCGCAAGGAAGTAGTCCAGGTCCCCGTCTCGGACCACGACAGAGAGGTGGCCGGGTGTGTGGCCCGGTGTCGGGACCGCCATCACGTCTCCCGCCACACTGACGGGAAAGCTCCTCTCGAATGCGCCGAAGGGCAGCTCCGGAAAGGAGATGGGGACCGGCCGGAACCATGATGGCCAGCGATGGGGAAGGTAACCCTGGATCCGCCCTGTCCACCCCACCGCCCCGGAGATTTCTCGCTGCGCGGCGAAGATCTCCGCACCGGGAAAATGCTGGAGGCCCCCGGCATGATCGGTGTGGAAGTGGGTGACCACCACCCGTCTCACGTCTCCGGGCGATACGCCGACCTCCTCCAGTCGGGGCCCGATCTCGTCCTCCGGACGCACGTTCATCTCCACGGCGCGTCTGTAATACGGATGCCAGCGGGGGAAGTAGGCGGGCTCCGAGGTCCGGGCGGTCTCCCCCGTGTCGACGAGGATGGGACCCTCGGGGTGATGGATGAGCCAGGTGAGGATGGGAAGCCATTCGGTCCACTCCGTGTCGGTCAGGACTCGAAGCAGACCACCGGGCTTCCGTCGACGTTGGGCTTTCCTGACTCTCACCGATCCTGTTCGAATGGGTTGGATTGAAATCGAGATGATTCACTCCTTTCGTGTTTCGGGATCAGGTGCCCAGATAAGAACGAGGCGAGAAAGCTCTCGCTTGCCCCTGCCGGAATCCGGGCGAGGGTTTCGGGGAAGTCATGGCGGTTCTCTTGAGTTCGAAATGCGGTGATGGAGCATAAACCCGAGCCGAAGCCGGGTTCCGGGCCATCCCCCCGATGCGGGTCCGGATCCCCCTCGCCCGCCACCGGGACCCAGGGCCTCCCCGCGGGGCGGGACCCGGGAGGGCGGAGTGGGGTAGGTCGTGCACTCGCACCCTGTGAATCGGCTGTCCCTCACCTCCGCTCCGACATCGTAACCTCATCCGTCGCGTGCGGGGTCACCGAACGGATGGAGCACCATGTTCTTAGGACACTACGGCCTCGCCCTGGCGGCGAAGCGGGTGGCCCCCCGGGAATCCCTTGGGGCCACCGTCACGGCCTCTCAGTGGGCCGACCTTCTCTGGCCCATCTTCCTCATTGTCGGATGGGAGCAGGTCCGGATCGTCCCGGGCCTCATGGCGGCCAGTAGCCTGGAGTTCGTGCACTATCCCATCACCCACAGCCTCCTGGCGGTGGTGGGGTGGGCGATCCTCCTGGGCACAGTTTCCTTTCTCTTCACCCGCAGGGCGACCGGATCCCTGGTCCTGGGAGCCCTGGTGGTGAGTCACTGGCTCCTGGACCTCCCGGTACACGAACCGGACCTTCCCCTCTGGCCCGGGTCGGACATCCTCCTGGGTGGCGGGCTCTGGAACTCGCTCCCCCTTACCCTCATCCTGGAGTTCGGGATCTTCCTCGGGGGTCTCGCCCTCTACACCCGGGCGACGACCCCTCGGGACGGAGCAGGACGTTGGGGCCTCTGGACCATGATCCTCGTACTCTCCCTCTTCTATCTTTCCAGCTTCGCAGCCCCCCCACCTTCCGAGACTGCCCTGGCGTATGGAGGATTGACCTTGTGGGTCTTCGTTCCCTGGGCTTATTGGGTGGACAAGCACCGTGTTGTGCGGGAGTCAAAGAGGGTTGAGAATCAGGCAGAGTAGCTCCGCGCCTCAGAACTCCACGCTGAACCCGAAGGTGGGGAGGAAGGACACGCTGTCGATGGGACGCAGGCGATCAGGGTAATCAGGATCCTGCGTGTACGCGAAGCCCACGGTGTTGGCCCGGTTCAACACGTTCTGGAGGTCCAGGTAGACTACGGCGTTCCACCCACTGAAGAACCACTCCCGTTCCACCCTAACGTCCAGGCGGGCGTAAGCCGGCGACCGCTCCTCCCCCACCCGGCCCCAGTCTCGGACGCCCCTCCCGGTAAGCGGGTAGGTGAGATCGCTGGCCTGCAGATCCCAGGGGGTATACGCGAGCCCGGAGAGGACGCGGAGCTTGGCACCCACCTCCCATTCCTCCCCGATGCGGTATCCTCCGGTGAGGTCGAGAGAGTGACGCCGATCCCAGGCAGAGGCCTTCAACGCTCCGTCGGAGCCGGCGAACTCGGACCAGGAGAGCGTATAGGCACCCAGCACGTAGAGAGCCCCCGTGAGCTTCTGCTGGAGAAAAAGCTCACCGCCGTAGGCCCTTCCCCAGCCCTCGGAGAGAAGCTTCTCCGCCCCCACGAAGCCGTAGTCGTCCCCGAGGTTCGCCAGGTTGATACGGGGATCTGAAGCCAGGACGGGCATGCGGTCATAGCGCTTGTAGAACCCTTCAGCCCGGATCCGGAGGCCGGGGTCCACCCGCCAGTCGGCACCCCCGACAACCTGCCAGTTCCGGAGCTGTCTCAAGCCGGCATTCACCCTCACCCCGTCCTCCTCCACACTCAGGGCTAGCTTCGAGGGAGACTGGTGGAAGAGCCCCCCGGCAAGAGTGAGATCCACATCGGCGCCGGCAGCGTACCGGAGGCTCGCCCTGGGGCTCAGGCTCCAGGAATCGTCCAGAGCCGAGACGCCATCCGACCGCAGACCCGCGGTGGCCGTCAATCGACCGGGACGCCAGGTCGTCTGACCCCAGAATGCCGGCTTCCAGAAACCCACCTCGGCATCGTATCGGACATCCCTGTCCAGGATTCCTCCCGGGATCGCCCGCTGCAAGACCTCTGCATCTATGGAGGCCCGGACCAGCTCTCCACCTACGCTCAGGCGTAGCTCCGGCCCCATCCCCAACTCCCCCTGTACCTCCAGACGGGTCTCCCGCTCCAGGCTGTTGTTGGTCAGGACTGTTATTCCGAGAGCGTCATCGTCGGCGAAGCGGTAGTCGGTGAAGGAATGCCCGGCTCTGAGGCGGACAATGCCTTCGGCCCCCAGAAGGCGTCGGTAAGTCCCACCGACCGTGTAGCTCTTCTGGTCATTGTCCAGGACGCTCTGATAGATCTCCTTGTCCTCGTAGTCGGCGTTCTCCCCCGGTTGAATGATGCCGAACTCGTCGATGGCCCCGATGCCGGTGAAGGTGAACCGGTCCCGCGGTGTAGGCTCCCAGTTCAAGCTGAACTGGCCATCCCAGTAATCGGGGCGGATGGGAAGGTCCAGGGCTTCAAAGAGAAACTGGAGGTAGGAGCGACGAACGCTGAGGAGCCAGTTGGCCTCGGTACCCATGGGTCCGTCCAGGGTGAGGCCGGCCTCGCTGGCCCCCAGTGTGACATCTCCGGCAATTCCATCCTGCGTACCGGGGCGGTTCTCGATGAGGAGCACGGAGGACAGGGCATCGCCGTATTGCACGGGGAAGGCACCGGTAAAGAAGGTGGCGTCCTGGACGAAGTCGGCGTTCACCAGGGCCAGGGCCCCACCCGCCGTCCCCTGGGTGGCGAAATGGTTGATCTGGGGAATTCGGATCCCGTCCAGGTAGTAGGCGTTCTCCCCGGGCCCGCCGCCACGTACCAGGAGGTCGTTTCGGTTGTCCACTCCACCCAACACACCGGGAAGGGATAGCAGGGAGCGGGAGATATCCCCGATGCCTCCGGGGTTCCTTCGTATCTCCACTTCGGTGAGGCGTTGGGTGGAGGTGGGGGCGTCCTCCCGCCCCTGAAAGGCATCCGCCTGCACGGTGATCCCCTCCACCTCGATGGCGGCGGGCCTCAATTCCAGCAACACGAAGGTCGGCCTGCTCGTCCGGGCCATGACGCTGGTCTCCACCGCTGGAGCATACCCCAGATAGGTGGCCTCCAGGCGGACCATTCCCGGCCTGACACCCTCGATGCGGAACCGACCCTGGTCGTCGGAGAGGGCCTGGAGCCCCTGGGGTTGTACGGCCACCACGGCTCCGGCCAGGGGAGTCCTGGTCTCCCGGTCCAGGATCCGGCCCGTGACAGTGGCGGTCTGGGCCGAGGCCGCGCCAAGAGGCAGGAAGATGGAAGGGATGAGGAGCACCACCCAGGTGGTGCCTGGAATGCCGTGCGTTCTCATAGCGAGGTGCCCCCCCCCCCGCATCCACGGGGTTCCTACCCTCCGAGGGCCCTTCCTCCTCTCCTCCTGGCCAGTGAATGTCCCGGGCTGATTGACTCACGGGGCCGGAATGATAGGGTTATCTGCAGGCTGGTCCCCTGCCCGCGTTCCGGACATTTGAGATGAGAGGATAAGGCGGCGGCGGCGAAGAGTCGAGGAGATCCATGCATCACCAGAAAACGTCATGGGGAGTTCCGAAGCTCCTCTCCTGGAGGACGCCCCGAGGGGCCTTCGTCGGGATGGCCGTTCTGGGTGTCCTTGGAACCCCGTCCTTCGGTCCTCGCCCTCACGGTCGTGTCCCGATGCTACCGGTGCAGGAGACAAGCTCCATGCTACGGAGCGGCACCTTCACCACGGTCACCGGTGAGGTCGTCCGGACGGACACCCTCGCAGGACGGGTGATCCTGGTGAACGCCTGGGCGACCTGGTGCGGTCCCTGCGTCCTGGAGATGCCGGGGTTCCAGCGGGTCCAGGACGATCTCGGAGAGCGGGGCTTCCTGGTCATCGGGATCTCGGCGGACCAGGAAGGGCCCGAGGCCGTTCGTTCCTTCGTGGAGGAGATGGGGATCACCTATCCCGTCACTTTCGGACCTCACCCTGTCCTGGGGCTTCTCGCGGCTGAGGTGCGGGGACTTCCCACTTCGCTTCTCCTCGATCCGGACGGACGAATCGTCCGGAAGGTGGAGGGCGTGTTCCCTGAGGAGGAACTGAGACGCGCCGTGGAAGAGCTCCTGGGGGGAGACACGTCGTAGACCCAGCCCCGGCGACTCGGCGCCCCTTCCCCTTTTCCTTATCTTTTCCCCCAGAATGGATTCACCTTCTTCCGGGGCTGGTGCGAGGCCCGGCCGGAGCGTGGGTCCGGTGACCATCGGCGTCCCGAAGGACGGAGAACCGGGAATACGGATCGAGAAGACGAGATCATGCTGGCCAGAATCAGGAAATGGCGCCCCTCGAAGTGGGACATCCTCTTCATCGCGGCAGTCGTCGGGATCGTGGGCTATCGGCTCCAACCCCAGCTTCGGGCTGCGCTGGGCATCGGAGCCGAGGACACTGAGGTCTCCAGCGGAGGCATCCAGACGCTGGACGGGAAGATCATCACCCTGGAGGGCCTCGAGGGGAAGGTGGTACTGGTGAACGCCTGGGCCACCTGGTGCCCGCCCTGCGTCCTGGAGATGCCCGGCTTCCAGCGGGTCTACGAGGACTACAAAGACCAGGGCTTCACCGTTCTCGGGATCTCCCGGGACGAGGGGGACCCGGATGACGTCCGGGCCTTTCTCGCGGAAAAAGGCATCACCTACCCCGTGGCCATGGCCTGGCAGGCCAGCTTGAAGGGGTTCGGGGAGGTCGGGGGGCTGCCCACCTCCTACCTCATCGGACGAGACGGGAAGATAAAGCACCGGGTGGAGGGGCTCTTTGCCGAGCCGGCTCTCAGGATGGCCGTACGTCAGCTCCTGGACGAGGAGTCACCCGGCGGAGAGCCTGGCACCGGCCCCTGAGGACTCCACCTCCTCCTCGTTCCGGACCCTCCCCGGCATCGGCAGTGAGAGAACCCAGAAGAAGGTCGCCGCCAGAACTTCGAACCCCAGGATGTACCAGGGCCAGTCACCCACGAGGAGGGGGCTGCTTCCTCCCGGCTTCCTGCAGATGAAGAAGTAGTTGGACCCCACGGCCAGGTTCACGAAGGCGATGGGCACCACGGCGAGGTTCGTGACGAGGAACACCCGCCGCCAGGAACCCGGCCTGCACCGCATCCCCTCCACGAACACCAGCCAGAGAACGTTCAGGACCACGATCCCGTGGGAGAGGAAGTTCCAGAACACGTCCAGCTCCCCCTGCTGCCACCTGGAGTTGTCCGGAGTCAGGATCGCCTGGCTGGCAGCGGCGAGGCCCCAGTAGTAGGCAACTTCGAATACGAGCTGTCGTCTGGAGAGGAGGGCCCATACCCCCACCAGCATGGCCAGGGAGCAGAGGTGCAGCGGGAGGTCGTCCTGCACGTCCCAGATCCCCCGGAAGGCCCGGATGAGGTCGTCGGCCAGCTCCTGACCCAGGCTCGTCACCGCCAGAAGAAGGACCACCCGCCCTCGCCCGCGGGGGCCGAGCCACACCCGCCCCGCCCAGATCGCTCCCACCCAGATGAACGCCAGAGCCAGCAGGTAGGTCCAGTGCTCGGGGCCGTAGGCGTCGAATGGGTATCCGGTCATGCTTGCGACGGGTGGTGAGGGGCCATGACCAGCTCGGAGATCAGGACCGGAAAGCAATACGGTCTGGCAGGCCGACGCGCCAGGGGAGGCACCCATTCCCCCACAGCATTGGATCTCTGACATGGCTCTGACCGTTCCCTGGCTTTTCTCGAGCCTTCTTGACCCCCCGGCTCGGTAGCCTCGTACCGGTTCCGTCATCCTTCCAGGTGGGTCACGGAACCGGTCGGACGATTCTTCTGAAAGGAGCTCGTCATGAGGAGCCGGAACACCTTCTCGGGGATCATCTCAGGATCGAATC
>Ga0316577_10001114_pt1 | contig 12251 bp, 5 predicted proteins | sample S5NA_FD_203073 | JGI IMG/M metagenome (GOLD analysis project Ga0316577, IMG submission 203073) | Rhizosphere microbial communities from salt marsh grasses in Alabama, United States - S5-7_050615r2r1 | ecosystem: Host-associated > Plants > Roots > Rhizosphere | place: USA: Alabama | collected... | reverse complement strand
TTTATCTGGCCAACCAGCTTTTCTACTCCCTGGAGCAGAAGGATTTACAAATCTACTCACGCGATCCCGAGACGGCCGCTATTCTGGCAGCAAATAATTGGGACGGCCGTTTGCACCAAACGGACAACGGCGACGTTCTGATGATTGTCGATACAAACATGAGTTATAACAAAGCAAACTCCCTCATCGATCGCTCCGCCACTTACGATGTGCAGCTTGCCTCCGATGGCGATGTTGAAGCGCAGTTGACCGTCAACCATACCCATCACGGAGAGCCAAGTGATGAAATTTGCTGGCAAGGCGTAACTGACGAGTACCAAAATCAGGAGTCTTACAAAGCCCTGATCGATAAGTGTTACTGGAATTACATGCGCATCTATGTCCCCGAGGGCAGCGTTCTGCTGGAAGGCCCGCAGCACTTGATTCCCGGAGAAACCTGGTTCGGCGATTATGATATCCAGCGTGAAAGCGAGACACTTTCCGAAATTCCCGGCTTTACGACCTTTGACAGTTGGATGCTGCTCCCCCGAGGGGAAGAAATCAGCAGTCAATTTCGTTATACGCTGCCCGGCTCAGTCGTTCGCGAAGCGGGTGAGTCGTATGAATACAGCCTGGATATTTTGAAGCAAGCCGGCACGCGTGCACAGCACGTGCAGGTGTCGGTGACAATCCCTGCCGGAAAAACAATCCTTTCCGCTTCTCCGACCCCAGCGGCCGTGGAAGGCGATACGACCATTTTTGCCCTGGAACTAGACAGTGATCAGACCATTTCCCTGACCTATCAATAAAGGGTTTGGACTCGTTAAGGTCAGGAGGTTTTAGTTATGGACAAGCACAAAAAGCTATTGGCATTATGCTGCAGCCTTTTATTAATAGTGGGGATGACCGCCATCTCTATACCCCGCAGCGCTCATGGCCAGGCGACAATCCCTACCCGTACACCCAAACCGGAACCCACCGAGGATAATGGCGGTGGCGGGGGAAGCAAACCTAAACCTACAAACCAACCAGCCCCAACTGCTAAGCCTACTCAAACTCCTTCTGCAACAACGGTCCCGGCAACGGCCGTTCCGACCCGAATTGTCCCTACAGCTACATCGGTCACGGCAGTCTCGCCCACAGTAGCCGGCACAAGAGATTCATCCTTTGTTGTAGTCCCTACCAGTGAGGGAACCCCTGAGACGACGGCCACGTTCAGCGCTGAAATGATCTATTTTGAAGGAGAACTGATCGCTTTCCCTGAAAACAACGGGGCGTTCCCGCAAGCCGGTCCGTGCGGCCTGCCCCCCACCTTTACGACGCAAGAGGCAGTGACTGTTTACGCAGGACCGGGTACCGCCTATCCCTTGACCGGTTTGATTGGCGAAGATGAGGTACGGCCGATCGTTGGACGGGCAGCTTTTTTGAACTGGTGGCTGCTCCAACTGGACGGAAACGGCCGTGCCGGTTGGATCAGTGATGATTTGGGCGCTGTCCATGGCTTCATCGAACAAGTCCCGATCATTAATGCGCCCGATTTGGGCGGTGCAGCGCCAACGCCGGGCAGCAGTCTTTGGCAGCCCACTCCTCCCGCCGTTTGTGATGAACCGGAACCGGTTACCGGCGCAGCGGTAGGCGAAGAGGCTGCGAACCTCGATATCACTCCCCCATCAGGAAAACCGGACAGCTTAAAAAATCTTTACGATAACCTGATGGAAGAGAAAGCATCAGCCGCAATCAGTGATCAAGTATCAACCGCCGGATCGGAGAAAAGAACAGACAATTTGGTGGCGGAGCTTGCCGAGTCGGCCCAGCCTTTAGAAGTTTCCAGCGCTTCGGCTTCTTCGCAGCAGTTACCAAATTTGCTGCCCATCGCCGGATTGGTGCTACTTGTGGCGGCAATTATCGTCGGTGTGTTCGCCCGCAGAAGTGGTCCCCCCAGCGATCTCAAGGAGTAAACCACTAGCCGCCCGCTTCAATCAGTAGTTCAAGAGGCAGGAGAAAGCGGTCAGAGCCGTCTGTAAGCCTTACCCGTTCGCCGTTTTGAGGATCATAGAGACCGACTTCAATAACGGCCGTTCCCGCATAAGTCAAATCGCGAAATGTGATCTCGTGGCGATCGAGGATGTATTCTCCGGCGACCCATCCCGAAAGCGGACGCTGACCCTGCGCCGGCACGCCGTCATGCTGGCCGATTAGACGGCCGTCAACCGTCAGGACATGAGTAAAGATAACATAGTCTCCTTCACCCCCATCGCGCGAAGATTCCCATAAGAGAGTCAGCGGGATCGTTTCGGCCGTTGAATACACGCGCTCCTCCAGGGAATATCCGGCAAGGCGGACAACATCTCCGAACTGCACATCCAGGTCTTGATCCATCTCCGGCAGGGAAAAGACATGTTCTTGAGCCTCGACAGAAATATCGCCCAGCAGTACGGTCTGGTCGCCAAGTTCCAAAACAACCTCCATCGTGCCGGAGCTGCCGGGAGGGACTACCAACCGGCGCGTTTCCAGCACCTCTTCGCCGACCTCCCACATCGAAGTCGGGTAACGGCCGCCGGACGGCGCAGAATCATTGACTGCCAGCTCCTCCCCGTTCTGAACGAGGGCCAGCCGCGGCTGCAGGTCGGGAAGTTTGGTCTTAGCCTGCCACAAAAGCTGCACGTGCAAAATGCCCCCGGGAGTGAGTTCTTGAGCGGAAAAAGCCACTCCTTCGAGGCTAAGACCTGGATCAAAAATGACCGGTTCTGCCAACAAGGAATCAGGTAGGGCGCTCGCTTCACGTGTCGAAGACGGCCGTGCCCGGGTGGTTCGTACACCTGGAATAAAGTAGGTCTGTCCCTCTGGCGCGCCTTGCTGGTCAAGGAGGTCGATCGGTCGAATCTGATCCTGATCCTCTTCGTAAACTTCTACGGCAAGGGAATATTCAAGCGGCGGCAAAGCGGGCGGCAGCGGCAGCAGGTGATAGGTGCTGAGGGTATCTGTGAGGCGCCATTGATCGCTGGGTCTTCCCGCCCGATCGAGCAGGCGGTCGTCCGCGGCAGCAAGGACGGAGCCGTCTTCGTCCAGCAGGCGCAGAGCCACACTAAGCGGCGGCAATGCCGCGTCTCCATCCACCTGCCATTGGAAGGCGACAGCCAGGTTATCTCCCGCGGCTGCCCCCTGCTCAACCCAGGCGCCGCTCAATCCCAAAGGGCCAAACTGCGCGGAAATTGGTTCAAACTGCGGTTCACTAACCGGCTGATCCAAATCGTAAATTTGGAGCATTAAATCCCCAAACTCCACAACTTCACTTAAGGACCCGCTGCTGTTCAGGGCGAAGGGCAGGACGTTTTGCCAGTCGCGCGTACCCTGCTTGTAGTCCAGGAGAAAGACATGGGGGGATCCGGCCGTTAGCCGGCTCAGGTTCTGCCAGTAATCCCCCCCGCTTTCGAGGCCCGGCATAGCCACCTGCGTTGATCCTTGGTATTCGAAAGGCAGCGACCAGTCGGTATCGGGGACCAGGATGAGGTCCTCCGCGCCGGCGGTCTCTTCCAGGAATTGGGCAACGCCGCGGATATCGTCCTTAGCGACATCGTCGTCAAAGTAATAGAGGGCTAATCCCCAGAGGGAGAACGCAGTGAGCATTACCAGCAGGAGTAAAGCCGTAGCGCGGGTGGTGACACTGCGCAGGGCAGATTTCGCCCGTGGTGTATTGGGCAGAATGAGATAGGCGGCCAATAAGATCAGGCCTGGGGCATACATGGCTACGTAGCGCGGATGCGAAAAGGAACGAACCAGCCAGACAAGGAGGGCTGAGCTCAAGGGAATCAGCCAGTTAGCGAGTAAAACGGCCGTTGGACGGCGCGTGCGGCGATCGACAAGACGTAAAAGCAGCAGCAGTAACAGAAGCAGACCTGTCACCGCGGCGGCGAGTTCGATCCCCGGTTTGGATAAGGCTCCGGCCAGTCCTGTGAGGTGAAAAGTCCAGACTTGAGCCAATAAAAAAGGAAATGGCACAGCTTCGGTGACAAATGTGCCGGAGTTCGCCTCCCCGCTAATTGCCCGCCAGTTGCTTATAGCGGCTATGAACCAGGGCAGGCTGGCCAGGAAAACGAGAAACTGAACAAGCAGCAAGCGCCATAATTCTGGCCATCGCCGGCCGCGAATGAAGGAGAGCCCGGCCCACGATGTGACGTAAACCCCGGCAAACAGGGAGACATAGTGCAGGTGCAGGGCGATCCAGCTGACGACGCCCAGCACCACCCAATAAATAAATTCTTTGCCGGAAGCCGGCGAATCGGAGCGAATCAGTTCACGCGTGAGGGCCAGGAGGGCAAGGTAAGCAAGGGGCAGGAGGCTGTAAACCCGAATTTCCTGCGCGTAAATGACTGAGACAGCCGATATGGCAGCCAGGAAAGCGGCGACTATACCCGTGCAGCGATCGAACCAGCGAGTAGAGATGGCGTAAGCAGCCGGAACTAGCAGCCATCCGGCCAAGGCGGATAAATAGCGCGCTGAAAAAACGGTGACCCCGCTCAAAGCCAGCCAAACCTTTAAAAGGATGAAATAAAGCGGTGGATGGATATTATCCAAGCGGTCGCTTACGATTCCCGCCAGGTTGGAGGTCGCCAAATGGAGACTGATTCCTTCATCCCACCAGATGCTCTGCTTGTCCAGCAGAAAAATACGGAAAGCGAAAGCCAATAATAAGAGGAAGAATAAAGCCATCCGCAGAGCAGTGGTCCCTGGCTGGTAGACAGACCGCCGTGAGCCGGCCGGTAGTGTGGAACTGCTTGGCGAGGGGGTGACGTTCGACATACCGTTCAGACCGGCCTATTCCGAAACAACCACGACGAGGGGCAGCTGGACCTGGTCGCCGGGAATGCTCGCTCCTGAGCGATCAAAAGCCGGCAGCCTCAGACCGTCGCCTGCCGTATAAAGACCGACCATCAGTTGGTAATTCCCGCTTTCGAGGTCGGAGGGTAAGGCCAGCGTATGTTCATCGACGATCACCTGGCCTGCGCTCCAAAGATTGCTCGGCAAACCGCCCGGCCATTGATCGGATTGGGCCTTGATTTCACCGGCTTCATCCACCAGATGCACAAAAGCGGTGACCGGTTCGGCCGTTTGTAGTTCGCTCTGCCAGTACAGCGAGAGGGTGATCGATTCGCCAGGCTCGGCCGTGATCTCCGCCGGTGAGAGGCCACGCAAAACGATTCCCGGCTCGTAGCGGATTTCCAGGGGCACGGCAATGTCATCGGGCAGGGTAAAGGAACGGTCAACCGCGTCAACGCGAACCTCACCAATTCGCGCTGGCGAACCGTCCAGCATTTGGCCGCTGCTGTCTAAAAGTGCGGCCGTTAAACCATAGCTGCCGGAAGGTAGGTCCGCGGGAACCGGATATTTGTATTTTTGGCGCAGCACCGCACCCGGCGTCCACACGGCCGTGTCGAAACTGCTGAACGGTAAAATAACGGGATAGCTGCCTTCCAACCCTAACGCCAGCTGCAAGCCGTCGGGAAGCGCGCCATCAGTCTGCCAGATCAACTCCAGGGAGACGTCACCTCCGGTCTGCACGGCCGGTGTGAGAGCGGCTACGCCCAAGAGGCGCAAATCCCCATTCAGCCAGGAAACCCCGGCGAGCGGTTCCATCTCTATCGCGCCAGGTTCGTAACTGCGCAGGGGAAGATCGAGCTGCACAGCCCCGGCATCAAAAATCACCCCGCCGCTTTGACCGGCCATCGAAACAGGCAGCTGCCCACCGGTTTTTTGATCGACCAGGGAAAGGGCTGCCGAGTAACTGCCCGGGGGCATCGCAGAGGGTAAAGCAAGGCGGTAGGTCACCTGCGGCGTCTCGGTATCATTCCAGTTTTGCGGATAAAAATACACATCATTGAGCAGGTCCGTTTCCAGTTTTTGCCAGATATTACCCGCTTCATCAAGGAGCTGAATCTTCAAAGATAATAAGGGATCTGTTTCCTGCTTCTGCCAGCGCGCCGTGAATAACAGATCTTCTTGATTCTGGTTGAGGCGAATGTCCTGGCCCAGAAGGGCCATCTGCCCGCCGAAGATAATCGGATCGGGCAGCGGCAGCGCGTCTATTTCAAAGGGTTGGGCGTTGGGATTATCGTAAATCCAAGCCTGGGGCAGCAGGCCAAAATGAATTGTGTGGCTCAACTGCAAGTCGCGGTCAGCCTGGGCGACAACCTCGGGTTCAACCTGTTTGGTATTGGCCGTGAGGATGACATGATCCGCTTCTTGCCAGGTAGAGGTTTCCGCGAACAGGGTTGTGCCGGAGAAGTATGGTGCCAGGGAGGGGGCGATGCCGGAAACGGCAGTTTCTTCTTGCGCATCAGGTTGTTCCGCCAACCAGGCTCCGGCGGCGCTCACGCTCTCTCCCCAGCCCAGAGGCATCACATACTGCGCCGTATACGGACCGCCAATGAGGGGATTGTAAGCCGAGAGCAGGTAGGGAAAACTCGCCGCCAGCATCAGGACCTGGGCGACGATCAGGATGCCTATCAGGCCTTTAATAAACCGCGATCCTTCTTCCCGGCGGCCGGCCAGGGCTACGGCGGCCAGGATGGCCAGGGCGGGTATGATCGGCAGGAGATAGCGGTCGAATTTCTTGGCCGCAAAGGTGATCGCCGCGCCGAAGAGCAGGACCCAAAAGATCAGCAGGAGAATGAGATACAGCTCATTGCCGCGCATGCATGGTTTTCTAATGAGATAAACCAGCAGCAGGACTAAACCGCCGATAATCAGGGGCGATAAACGCCATAAGAGGGCAGTCGGATAAAAAATGAGCCCATGATCGAAGGCGACTTCGCCCAGGAAAAAGGTTGGACGCAGCGCCTCTTCGATGTGGCGGCCGGCATTGCCGCCGGTAGTGGAGAGGACCTGCCCCGGTGCCGCCCATAAGGCTGGAAAGAGCAGGAAAAGAAGTAATAAAAAGCCAGCGAGCCAGATTAAGCCCCAGCCGATCACCCGCGCAAATCGACGGCCGAATGAAACATCCCTCTCTCGCCACAGCAGGCTTAAGATGCCCAACGCGGCAGTGGGAAGGAGTACCAATCCCGGCGACTTGCTGAGAACCGCCAGGGCCGCCGCGCTTCCGGAGAGGAAAAGCCGGAGGGTGCGGCGACGGCCGTTTTGCTCCTTTTGTCCCAACCCAATACCCAAAGCAAGGGTTAAAAGGGAGAGGATAGACCAGGTCATTAACAGCGCGTCTACGTGGAAGAGGCTGGAAAGACCGGCGATAAAAGGGTCCAGAGCCAAAATCAAGGCGGCGACAAGGGCGACACGGTCGTTCAAAAGCTCTCGCACCAGCCAGAATACGGCGACGATGCCCAGGCTGTTAACCAGGGCGACAGCCGTGCGGCCAGAATCCAAAAAGACGGCCAGATGGCGGTAGGCGGCCATGTTATCCGGCGTCAGATAAGCGAGATGCGTAATCCAGTTGTAAGCTTCTTGGGCAGCCGGTTGAAAGGCCAGCTGCAAACTGAGAGCCGCGGATCCCAACCAGGTTGTGGTAACGCCGGGATGGCCGGCGACCAGCGTATTCGCCCAATCTCCCGCCCGCACAGCCTCACGAAATAATATAGTTCGGTAGACCCAGATCAGTTCATCCGGGGTCACATATCGGTTTAGTGCCAGCAGGCGAAGCCCCAGCGCGACGGCAAAGAGAAGGATGGATATTAATAGTGGATGAGCCGCAAGGCGATCGGCCCAAGACGCTTCAGACCCTTGATTCATATAATCCCAATGATATCCCATGCAAATTCCCTATCAAATCATGAATGGTGGGGACTAGAAAGGTCTTAAGGTTTCAACCCTTGAATATGGAACTAAAGCAAGTATAATCATGCAAAATTCCCCGGTTCATAAGGAACACGGGATTTCATTTAGGATAAATTAGTAAATATGAACGACACCTCTAGTGGCAGCAACAGCCACCCCATGGATTTCTTACTTGACGAGGAATTAAATTTCCCGGTTGCCGGAGAAGTACGCAGCGGCACCGTCGTATCCCATAACAACAATGAGATTTTAGTAGACATCGGCGCGAAATCCGAGGGCGTGATTGATAGTAAAGAAGTCTCTACATTTGATGATGAGACATTGGCAAGATTAGAAGTTGGCAACGAAATTTATGTTTATGTTGTCAACCCTGAAGACAGCAAGGGCAATATTGTCCTTTCATACAGCAAAGCCGCTGAGGTAGAAGACTGGGAACGTGCTGCAAAGAGTTTGGAAAACCAGGACGTTATTAAGTGTAAAGTATTGGGCTTTAATCGCGGCGGCGCCCTCGTAGGCTACGGCCTGCTGCGCGGTTTCGTGCCCAATTCACAATTAAGCCGCGATCGCCAGATAAGCCGGAATGATCAAACAGAGAAGCAGCGGGCCCTTCAAAATATGATCGGCGAGACGCTCAAGGTCAAGGTCATCGAAGTAGACCGCGAACGCAACCGCCTGATCCTCTCCGAAAACGCGGCCGGTAAAGAAATCCGCGAAGCCCGTAAAGCGGAACTGCTTGAGGATATGGAAGAAGGCACCGTTCTCAAAGGACAGGTTGTCAACCTGGCCGACTTCGGCGCTTTTGTTGATATCGGCGGTATTGAGGGACTGGTTCATCTTTCGGAGATGAGTTGGAAGCGCATCAGCAAACCCAGCGATCTTCTGAAAGTAGGTGATGAAGTAGAAGTAGTCGTCCTGAATGTCGACGAAGACCGCCAGCGTATCGCCTTGAGCATGAAACGTTTACAACCTGACCCCTGGTCGCTAATTGATGACACTTATGAAGTAGGCCAACTCATCGAAGTCACCATTACAAGACTCACCAAATTTGGCGCGTTTGCCCGATTGCAGGATGACTACCAACTTGAAGGGCTCATCCACATTTCTGAAATGTCAGAAGGTCGTGTGGAAAATGCCCAGGAAATAGTCAAGCCGAATGATACGGTCATGGTTCGCATCATCCGAATCGATCCGGATCAACGTCAATTGGGACTTAGCTTAAAACAGGTTTCGTCTGACAGGTATATTGAGAACGACCTTGCGATGCTGGATTCTCTCTCATAAAGTAACCTATCCGACCTTGGATAGAACCTATCTTGCCGGATAGGTTCTATCCGGCAAGATAGGCCTTATCCGGCGAACTTATTAAATCTTGCCTGAAAACTCTCGCCTTTACCTGCAGCCTGTTGTTTAATGACAACTAGAGCAGGGCATTAATTTCCTGCACCGAATTTTCGACTCTTACGTACTAGTTATCTGGAGGGCATAACCGCCCTCTAATATGATGAGGTGGGCGCAGTAATATCTTTCGTGCATCTCAAGGGTTAACAATAAAAACCGAGGAATAAACGGTGAACTCTAAAAACTGGGAACGATTCACACAACGAGCACGTAGAGTGCTCAGTCTGGCACAGGAAGAGGCAGAACGTCTCAACCATAGTTATATTGGAAGTGAGCACGTGCTGATCGGCCTCCTGCAGGAAGAAGGCGGTGTTGCCGGTCGGGTTCTGAGAGAACTCGGGCTTGATGCCGTTCGTGTTCAAGCAATGGTCGAGAGAATGTCTGGCGGTCCGGGCACCCGGACGCCCTTCACAAAGACGGAATTATCCCCCAGCACCAAACGCATTCTAGAATTAGCGGTAGAAGAAGCACGCCGCATGGGGCAGCATTATATCAGCACGGAACATCTCCTATTGGGTCTGGCGCGGCAGAATGAAGGGCTGGCAATGGATGTCTTACGCAAGTTCGGTATCAGCGCCGAGCAAATCCGGCGGCAGACCCGGCGCATGCTGAAAGAAAGCCCGGTCGCTTCAACCGAGACCCCCCAACAATCTTCACGCAAAAAACCCGCTTCTAAGGAAAAGAGCAAAACGCCGATGGTCGACCAACTGGCGACTGATTTAACCGCCCTGGCCCAAGACATGGCCCTTGATCCCGTTATCGGCCGTAATACGGAAATCGAACGCGTGATCCAGATTTTGGCGCGGCGTACAAAAAACAATCCGGCCCTGATTGGCGAGCCGGGCGTCGGTAAGACGGCGATCATCGAAGGGCTGGCCCAGCGCATTGTTGAAGGGGAGGTCCCCGATACACTGCATGGCAAGCGCGTTTTGCAGCTTGACGTGGGCAGTCTGGTCGCCGGCACCATGTATCGCGGCCAGTTTGAAGAACGCTTGAAACGGGTGATTGAAGAACTCAAGTCGAGTGATTCCATTCTCTTCATCGATGAGGTGCACATGCTGGTCGGCGCTGGTTCGGCGGGCAGTTCCGTAGACGCGGCGAATATTCTCAAACCTTCGTTGGCGCGTGGCGAACTGCAAACCATCGGTGCGACGACGCTCGAAGAGTACCGTAAGTACATCGAAAGCGACGCCGCCCTGGAACGCCGTTTCCAGCCGGTATATGTCGACGAGCCGACGCCTGACGAGGCCGTGGAAATTTTGCGCGGTATCAAAGGCGCTTATGAACAACACCACAATCTCTTCATCACCGAAGAGGCTATTGAAGCGGCGGTTAATCTATCCGTTCGCTATGTCACCGACCGTTATCTGCCGGATAAGGCAATTGACTTGATAGACGAAGGCGCTTCACGCGTGCGGATGTACCGCATCCCCCACTCCCAAGATGTGCGGGAAACCTATGAACGGCTGCGGGAACTGCGCCAGGAACGCGGCGAAGCTCTCGACCAGGGGCAGTACCAGTACGCCACGGAGTTGAAAGAACGTGAGGAAGAAATCCAACATGAACTCGATCTACTCCGTGCGGGCAGCGGCGATTCACCGGAAGAGAACAGCCTAACGGCCGAAGATGTGGCTGAAGTGCTCTCCATGTGGACCGGTATTCCGATTTACCAGTTTACTGAGGAAGAATCGACACGCCTGCTGCGTATGGAAGAGGAAATGAGGAACCATATCGTCGGTCAAGACGAAGCGATCACGGCCATCTCCAAAGCAGTACGGCGCGCGCGTGCAGGTTTGAAAGATCCGCGACGGCCGATTGGCTCCTTCATCTTCTTAGGCCCGACCGGGGTCGGTAAGACGGAATTGACCAAGGTCTTAGCGCGATTTTTGTTCGGCAGCGAAGACGCTTTGGTCCAGCTGGATATGTCGGAGTTCATGGAGCGGCACAGCGTGGCCCGATTGGTAGGATCACCTCCCGGCTATGTAGGCTATGAAGATGCCGGTCAGTTAACCGAGGCTGTAAGGCGGCGCCCCTACTCCATCGTCGTTTTTGACGAAATTGAGAAGGCGCATCCGGAAGCGTTCAATATCCTGCTGCAGATCATGGAAGAAGGCCACCTGTCCGACGCCAAAGGTCAGAAAGTCGATTTCCGCAACGCGATGATCATCATGACCTCCAACGTCGGCGCGGATGTCATCAAGCGCGGGCCTAACTTAGGGTTTGCCTTCCAGCGTGACGAGTCCGTGCAGGCTGATGCGGAATATAAAGAGATGCACAAGACGTTGATGGAACAGATGAAACGGACCTTCCGGCCGGAATTCCTGAACCGCGTCGACAAAGTTGTTGTCTTCCGCCAGCTGCAAAAAGCGGACATTCGCCAGATCGTGGACATCATCCTCAAGGAAGTGAACGACCGCCTTGTCGAGCATGAACTGGTTTTGGAAGCGACCAACGCGGCGCGGGATTGGCTTGGCGAGCATGGTTATGACGCCGAATTCGGCGCAAGGCCGCTGCGCCGCCTGATCCAGACGGAAATCGAAGACCAGCTCTCTGATTCCGTTCTCGCCGGCGAGTTCAAGGACGGCGAAGACGTCATCATCGATGTCGATGAGGAAGGCAAACTCATCCTGCGCCACCGTAAAAACGGTGATGAAACGGGTGAAGTGGAAGAGGCGGTTACTTCAGTCTAGGCCTTTTTTGCAGATTAAAGCTGAATTTTAAGAGCGATGTTTTGGAATAAAGACCTCGCTCTTTTTTTATGCTATAGAGAATTCGTCTTTCTCGTTTCCAGGCGTCCACGCAGCGCCAGCAGAGCCCAGATGATCAGGGCCGTGAAAGCCCAGGCGGCCAGCTGCATGGGGATTGTGCTGGCCAGGAAGTTGTCGCTGTCGGTGATGTAGAAATAGCCGTTCGTGCCGATCAAGAAGTGCATGAGCGGCAGGAAGAGATAGGTCATGCAGGCGGCGGCGGCTAGGGATTGGAAATCACCTACCAAAACGCCGCGCCAATAGCGAACGGCCGTCAACAGCAGCAGCCACCCCACCCCCATCACGATGAATACCAGACTTAGTACAGTGCGCCAGTCCAGCCCG
>Ga0316577_10001113_pt1 | contig 12254 bp, 12 predicted proteins | sample S5NA_FD_203073 | JGI IMG/M metagenome (GOLD analysis project Ga0316577, IMG submission 203073) | Rhizosphere microbial communities from salt marsh grasses in Alabama, United States - S5-7_050615r2r1 | ecosystem: Host-associated > Plants > Roots > Rhizosphere | place: USA: Alabama | collected... | reverse complement strand
CGATCCCCGCACGTTCATCGTGTATAGTGATGTAGAGGCTGAGAAGAGGGCTGGCCATGAACAGCGAACCCGACGGTTACCAGACGTATCTGCTGCGGCTTTGGCGTGCCCGGTACAAGGGGCAGTGGCAATGGCGCGCGTCCATCGAGAGCCCACATACGGGGGAGCGTCAGTGGTTCGCCGACCTGGATCAGTTATTAACCTATTTGAACGAACAGTGTGACCGCCAAGTGCCCGGCATGCCAGAAGTTCCGGGCACCTGACATGGGAAAGAGAAATGAGAACCAGGGCACCATTTGCGAGAAGGGGCGGCACCAGATTCACGGCGCGAGGTGTGGTTCAACTCCTCCGAAGGCGGGCAGTTGCTGTTGGGGCCTGCGCTGTGCGGTCTCGCCAGGAAATGAGGCCACCCGGCCGGGACTGGTGCCTGTCGCGGGCTGGAGGTCTCAGCGCGACCGGCGGTTGCCAGTCTCGATGAAATTCGTTGTGAAAGGAAAGCATAACATGCGTAGTCTACTCTTGTCTATCGTAGTTCTGTTGTTGGCCGTGGGGTTGCTCGGCGCTTGCGGTGGAGGGCAATCGACCTACAGCGATCCCTTTGCCTACTGCGCGGCCATGGGTACCATCGATGCGCCAGATGCCCAGTACCAGGGACCGGCCATGCCGGATGCCATCGTCCAAGGCATGATCCGGCAGGGGATCGTCACCGCCGACGCGCCGCCCGACTTTCAGGACAACGCCGTGTGGCGTTGCATGGACGGGGAGGTTTGGGTGTGCCACTTCGGGGCGAATCTGCCGTGCCAGGAGAAAGCGGATACGTCCCAGGAACCCACCCAAGAGATGCAGGAGTTTTGCCAGGCGAACCCCACAGCCGAGGTCATTCCCGCGGCCGTGACGGGGCGGGCTACGGTGTATGAATGGAAGTGCACCGACGGCCAGCCGGAAGCCGGGAAGCAGCTCTTCCAGAGCGATGCTGAGGGGTATCTGTCCGACTTTTGGTTTGAGCTGGCTCCACAGTGACAAGCTAGACGGTTGCGCCAGACCCTGGGTTGCTGAAAGCGGGTCGCAAGTGCAGGGCATCGCGGGTCTGGCGCACGACGCTCCACGGCAGTTATGTGATGCACGCGGCGCATTGCAGCCGCCACACACAGAGGGAGTACGTGGACAGACTGGTCCGCGGGGGGACCCGGCTCAGGAACCAACTGAGCTGGTCCCTGGTGCGCGGCCCAGAGTTCGTGCTCTGTCATTCTTGATGGAGGGTTACTCATGAAGCACACCATGTTTGTACTGTTGATCCTGGCGGCCCTTCTGGTGGCCGCCTGTGGTGGGGGACCGACGCCGACGGCCCTGCCTACAGAGGCAGCGCCCAATATGCCCAACCCGGCCTCCAGATTCTGCGTGGACCAGGGCTACCAGTCCCAGATTCGCGATGAAGCAGGCGGGCAGGTCGGCTACTGCCTCTTCCCCGACGGTTCCGAGTGCGAGGAGTGGGCCTTCTTCCGTGGCGAATGCGCGCCGGCAAGCGAGAGCCGGTCCACCCCGGCACCCAGCATGGCCAACCCGGCCTCCAAGTTCTGCGTGGACCAGGGCCACCAGTCCGAGATCCGCAACGAAGCAGGTGGGCAGGTCGGCTACTGCCTCTTCCCCGACGGTTCCGAGTGCGAGGAATGGGCCTTCTTCCGTGGCGAGTGTGCCCCGGCAAGCGAGGGCGAGGCACCGCCAAACCAGATCGCCAACCCGGCATCGGAGAACTGCGTGGCCCAGGGAGGCACGGTGTCGATCGAGACCCGGGACGACGGTGGGCAATACGGCATCTGCCTGTTCGAGGACAACCGGCAGTGTGAAGAATGGGCGCTGCTCCGTGGGGACTGTCCGGTGGGCGGCCTGAAGGTCACCGGCTACCTGACGCCGGCGGCGGTCTACTGCGCCATCACCGGAGGGGAGTATACGATCACGGGCAACTCTGGCGCCGACGACGAACAGGGCACCTGCACCTTCAAAGATGGCTCGGTGTGCGACGTCTGGGAGTACTACAACGGGACGTGCGCTCCCGGCTCTGCATCGATATCCACCGGCAGAGCGACCCTTCGGCCGTTGTCAGAAGAGGTGTGCAACGGGCAGGCGCAGGCCATGTCCCACACCCTGGACGACCTAGTTCCGACGGTGACAGAAGAGCCCCTCGGCGACTGGGGTACCGATGCCAGCGGTACCGGCTGCCAGGCAACGATCACGGGTACAGGGGTGCAGTTCGAGAGCCCGCTTGCGGTGGTGAGTGCGCTGGGCAGCATGCTGGAGGGGCAGGGCTGGACTGCAGACCCGATGCTGGTGGCCGACGGCCCGACGGGCACCGTCAAGGGCTACCGCAAGGCGGACCAGCTTTGCCTGGCCGCGGCGATGTGGGAGCCAGACGAGTCGGCCAACTGCCCGGAGGACCAACCCATCTCGGCATGCCAATTGACGCCGGAGCAGCAGCTCTATACCGTGACCCTCAACTGCGGCGTGGCGGCCGCGGAAGGAGCGACCGGCGTTGAGGTGGGATCGGCAGATCTCGTGTTTGACTCTACGCGGGGTGGCGTCTACCGTGATCTGTACACCATGAACCACGAGCGCTATGACCTGAGCCGGTTGACCCGGGGAGAGGCCGACAGCATTGCCGGCCCGTGGTCGCCGGATGGCACGCGCATCGTCTACACCGCCTTTGGGCTGACCACGAGCGACATCTGGGTCATGAACGCGGATGGCAGCGACCCAGTGAACCTGACAAACAGCCCCGACGTCGACGAGGGCTTTCCCGCCTGGTCGCCCGATGGTCAGCACATCGCTTTCACCTCCCGGCGCGACGGCAACAACGAGATTTATGTCATGAATGCCGATGGCACCAACCCCACCCGCTGGACGGACAACCCAGCCGACGACTTTGCGCCGGCCTGGTCGCCGGATGGTGCCCGGATCGCCTTTGTCTCCGACCGGGACCGGGAGGCAGGCATCTATGACCTTTATCTCATGGAGGTCGTCAGCACGGCGGTGACGAGGCTGACGGACGACGAGGCGATCGACTATTCGCCGGCCTGGTCGCCCGATGGCACGCGGATCGCCTTTCGCTCGCACCACGATGGGGCGGCCGACATCTATGTCATCAATGTGGACCCCCTGACGGGGGCAGGCGGCGGCCTGACGAACCTGACAAACGACCCAGCCGACGACTGGGCGCCGACCTGGTCGGCGGACGGCAGCCTGATCGCGTTCCAGAGCAACCGTGATGGCAACTGGGAGATCTATACTATGGCTGCCGACGGGTCAGGGGCCACGAACCTGACGAAGGATCCAGCCGACGACCAGATGCCCTTCTGGCGGCCATAGATGGGCTTCAGGGCTGACCGTCCGGCAGCCGGACAATCAAAGCAGGGGGCACACCTCTGTGACCGACAATGTGCCACCCGACATAGGCGTCAGGCACGTAGTCAGTGAAGTGCAGTTGGCCCGAGAACGGCAAAGGACTGGCAGACCTGGCAGGTCTGCCAGTCCTTTCGCTCAGCCGGCATCGCCCTCACTCTTTGGCCACCATCCTATTATTGATGCATTCGCCATCCGCCACCCACATAGAGTAGTTGCCCGGTCACCCAGCTCGCCTGCTCAGAGGCCAGAAAGACGATCACATTGGCCACATCGTCAGGTTGTCCCACACGACCAAGAGGCGTACCGGCCGCAATCTCGGCCTCGGCTTCTGGAGTGATGTAACCCGTTTGAACAGGACCTGGCGCTACTATGTTGACCGTGATGCCGTATTTGCCCAGTTCCGCAGCGGCAGAGCGACTATAGGACTCGATGGCGTGTTTGCTGGCCGCGTAGCTGACGTTGGCCACGTGGGCGTGGGCAGCGTCCGTGCTCAGATTGATGATCCGGCCCCATCTGGCCCCCCGGGAGAGATAGCGGTTCAGATATTCCGCCATCGCGAGGGCGTAGGCCCGGGTGTTGATGGCAAAGTGGGCGTCGATTGTGGGAGCAGAGACGGGATGGATACCACTGCCCTCACTGCTGGCGCGGCCTGGATCGAAGGTTTCGAGGACACAGTACGTATGATTGTTGACCAGGACATCCACCGGTCCCAGTTGCGACTCGCACAGGTCGAACAGTAGGGGAATGTTGTCCGGATCGGCAAGATCCGCTTCGTGTGCCACCGCGACACCGCCGTGACTGCGAATGTGTCGAACCACATCAGCGGCAGATTGCTGTTGCACGGCCTGATGTAACGCATCACTGCCTACACCCATCTCCCGCGCCCGCTGTAGCTCCTCTTGAGAGTAGGGACTCTCCTGGCGGAAACAGGTAATAAAGGCCAGGCATCCCTGTGCCGCGAGTGCTTTGGCAGCCGCGGCACCGATTCCATGGTTCGCGCCGGTGATGAGCACCACCTTGCCCTCGAGCTGTGGATCGATCATGTTGCCTCCTCCCCCGCCGGCAGGGTTCGCTGCCACATTACCGCGTCTGAGCTGCCAGGCGCCAGTCCGCGAACCGCTGATCTCCCTGGCTCAGTGCCATCAGGTTGGCATGAGCCATCTGGACAATCGACTCCATCAGATCGGTCCTCCTCCACCCAGACCCATGAGCAGAAGACAGTACTCACAGATCGACGCGAAAAGGCTCGAACTCGTTCCTCAGAAGTCCGAAATGCAGCGTGCCGCTCAGGGTCCCATCCGGATTCCTCCGGTTTTCCCGGATATGTCCCTCCAGGACTAGACCACAGCGTTCAGCAACCCGGCGGCTGCGCTCGTTGGTGTCATCGCATTCCATGCGCACTCGATGGGCCCCCAAAGATTCAAAGAGAAAGGGCAACACCGCTCTGACCGCTTCCGAGACATAGCCCTGGCCCTCATGGTCTCTGTCGGCAAAGAAGCCGATCTCGAATTCGGGCAGATCCCGATTGGCCAGCCCAACGTAGACCTGCGCCACGAATTTGCCGCTTTGCCGGTCGAAGGCGCCCATGAAGAAACAGTTCCCCGCCCTCCATTCAGTATTCAGCTCTCGCAGCAGATCGCGGGCATCTTGCTCCGTTTCTACCGCCATCACGGCATTTTCGGCCTCATAGCGCGCGAGATGGATGCGGTTCCGCCGACTCATGGCACAGTACCATGAGGCGTCGCTTTCTTCGTAGCTGCGTAGAGTGATCCGCCCATACTCCATCCTGGTCGGTATCTGTGGAAGCGTTGTATGCACAGGTACTCCTCTCCCAGCCCGATCTGATCTTGATGCTTATCTCATCACCGCCCAACGGTCAGGTTCAACCGCCGAGTGAGCCCATTATAGGTCAGATGGCCGGCTCCGTCAATCTCGAGCCAGGAAAGTCAGGCAGGAGACAGGCAGCCGGAGGTAGGTCGATGCGATGCGAGAAGGTAACTGCCGGGTCCATCAGAAACCTGGAGGCTTGGCCGGCAACTGTAAGGGATGCATGGGCTACCTGTCCGAGTGACGCACTCTCCAGATCACGGCCACATAGAGGGGCAAGGTCCAGGCGAGGACGAGGACCAGGTCTGGCAATGTTCGCCCCAAGGTCGCATCGCCGGAGAGGGAAAGCAAGAAGAGGTTCCCCAGGGCAATGGTGGGCAGCCAGGGTAGCAGCGACTCGAGGAGTGGGGGCAGAGTGCCCAGCATCGCAAGCATGACCGGTGCCATCAGGGCTGCGATGGGGATGACCAACCAGGCCCCCACCTGTTGGGCTGTCTCAAAGAAGGTCCCCATCAAGAGACCTACCCCTACCGCAAAGACGGCCCCCGCCAGAACCGCCAGAAGGATCACTTCCCAGCGGACGACGGAGGAGTAGTTGAAAGCAAGGGCCACAGCCATCGCGACCAGACAGTAGACGATTCCGGCCAAACCTTTGCCAAGTGTGATATCGGCGGCATTTGCCGGGGAGACCAACAAGGCGTCCATGGTGTGGGTCTGCTTCTCCTCAAAGATGCTGTAGGGCACCAGAAATCCCCCAATCGTCACCAGGATGAGCGTGAATACGGCAGCGATCATGCCCAGAGAGCCCATCTCATCCAAGGATGGCACCACCAGATTGCCCTGGACGATGATGGACACTGGTTTGCCCAGGAGCGTCTCGAGGTAACGCTCCATCTCGCCGGCCAGCTTGTCCGCCGCCGACCGCCTGGACCAGAGCACATAGCCTTCCAGCTCGCCCTGTGCCCCGGAATCGAGTGTTTGCTCAAAGCCCACAGGGATCACCATTCCCAGGACATCGGCACCGAGGTCGACCAGCGAATCCTCCAGGGCTTGTTGCGAACCCACTTCGGTCACACGGTAGTACCCATCTTCTGCCATCGCAGAGAGGAGCCAGGAGGTTCCGCCGGCTGATACCCCCGCATCGTAGATAACCACCCTCGGGCTGCCGGACAGCTTGAGTAGAAACGGGAAGACCTGGGCCGAGAGCATCATCATGGCCATGCCCAGGGCGATGGTTATGAGGGTCTTGTTCTTGATGGCGTCGGTGATATCCTTGGCAGCAATGGCGCCGATCATGCGCAGGCGCTCACCCCCTGCCAATCTGCCCCTGTTCATCCGCTCTCCCCTACGATCGCCTCAGCCCACGCGGGCGTAGGACGAGCAGGTAGCCAAAGATGGTCACCAGGGCCAGGCCATCGAGGAACCCACGCAGCAGGTCCAACGGGAAACCAGGCCAGACCAGCCACTCCACGAAGGTGCTGACCGCGAGTGATAGCAGACCGACCAGCAGGACGGGGTGTACCCCAGGTCTCGACTCTGTCATGACAGCCACTCCTCTCTTATCTATCCGAGCGACGAACCTTCCAGGCCACCGCGACCAGAAGGGGGATGGCCCAGGCCGCGGTCACGGCCAGGCCGGTGCGAATCTCTGCCCAGGGGGCTCTGGCCGACAGGGCCCACCGGATGGCCTCGGCCACGGCGACGGTGGGCACCCAGGAGACAGCCTGCTGCACCAGGGCAGGCGCCTGGATGTCTGCCAGGATCTCGGAGGCGATCACCGGCAAGAACAGAGGGAACATCAGAACCGCGGACCAGATGATCAGTTGCTGCCTGGCGGCGAGGGTCACGCCCAGTAGCAGCCCCAGCGAGACGGTGAATAGGGAGCCGCTGATCACGGCCAGGATGGCGATGTCCCAGTGCACAACCATGGCGGCGCTGGCAGCCAGCACCAATCCGCCGGCCATGAGGCAGTAGAACAGGCCGGTGAGCGCCTTGGCAATGACGATCTGGCCGGCACTTGCCGGGGAGATGAGCAGGGCCTCCATCGTCTTGAGTTCCTTTTCCTCGATCATGAGGTTCGGGGCAACCATGAGGCCGACGACGACCAGGGCATACGCCATGAGAAAGGAAGTGGTGACCGGCCGCAAGCCGCGGGGGTGGGTGAAGACCAGGGCGTTGTCGACATCGATACGCACCGCGCGACCGGTCTGCGCTGTGAGTTGCTCCTCAAAGAAGGTACGGAGCTCGTCTGCTTTGGAATCGCTGACCCAATGGTCGACGTAGCCCTCCAGCTCGATCAGCGCCTCGCTCTCTACCAGCCGGTCAAAACCGGGGGGCAGGACGAGGCCCAGGACCGGCGTCTCCTCACCCCCCAACAGGTCCTCCATCTCCTGCCAGGAAGATAGGCGGCGTAGATCGAACTGGCTGCTAGCTGCCCACCGGTCGACCACAGCGGACGAACCGGCATCGACCACGGCCAGGGTCGGCTGCTCGCCCTCCCTCAAGGCCGGCAGTACGCGGAAAAGAGCGATCATCACCACTACTGCCGCGAGTACGGACAGTAGCTTGCGGTCCCGTACCGCTTCGAGGCCGTCCTTGAGCGCAATGGCCAGGACGATGCGCACCTCCTCCAAGAAACTCGAAAGCGCGCTACTCATGGTGCACAGCCTCGCGTCCCAGGTACCTGCCGGTCAGCTTGACAAACACATCCTCCAATGTCGACCTTCCCCTCTCGCCATGGACGGCTTTGAGCCGCGCAGGCGTATCCAGGGCTACGATGCGCCCCTGATCGACGACGGCCACCCGGTCGCAGAGTTGGTCGGCTTCCTCCATGTAGTGAGTCGTCAGGAAGACAGTCACGCCCTGCTGCGCGAGACCGGCCATCATCGAGCGGAGGTCCCGGGCCACATTCGGATCCAGGCCCCGGGTCGGCTCGTCCAGAAAGAGGACCTCTGGCTCATGAAGCAGGGCGCGGGCGATCAGCAACCGCTGTCTCATGCCATTCGAGTACTCCTCGATCCGGTCCCGCGCCCGATCGGTGAGCCCTACCTGCTCCAGGACCCGGTCCACCCGCCCCCTGGACACACCGTACAGGCGCGCGAAAAAGACCAGATTATCGCGGGCCGAGAGCCGTTCGTACAGGTTCTGGCACTCAAAGACGACGCCGATTCTGGGCTTGAGCCGGTGGCGCTCCTCGACGACGTCACAGCCAGCCACCTGTGCAACGCCCGAAGTGGGTCGCAACTGGCCGGTGAGCACCCGGATGGTGGTTGTCTTGCCAGCACCATTGGGTCCCAGAAAGCCAAAGATCTCTCCGGCCTCGACGGCAAAGCTGAGGCTGTCCAGGGCTCGAAGGCCAGTATAGTCTCGGCAAAGTCGGTGGACCTGGATGGCCTTCATTCCCTAACTCCCGCCGGCTCGCCTGCTGCGCCTGTACAACCCCTCGCCAATGGCAATGCCCAGCGCTAAGCCCGTGGCGGGCGCCAAGCCCAAGAGGCCGGGGTTATCGGTCGCGATGCACAGGATGATGCCCAGGAATGAGAAGGCAGGCATGCCGATGGCCATTCCGATGCCAATGTAGTGCTCGCGTTCCCTATTGTGCCTCAAGTCGTTGCCGGACATCTCTTCCCTCCTCTGTTGGCTACCAGGTCGTCCGAACCTCTGCCTTCAGTATAGCAGATTGGGATCTGTCCCGCAACAAATAGACGCCAGGCAGCGCCCAGGGAGGCTGAATGGAGATCCTGGGGGGTTGAATGGAGCGCCGGGCCACAACTGGCGATTAGGTCCAGCAGGCAGCACGCGAGAGGGAGGTGTTGGAGGGAGGGATTATCCGTCTAGATTGTGACGCTCGCCGGCCGAGGGATCAGGGTGAGGTGATTGCAGGTGATACAGCGCCTGATGCCACTGGCCAGGCGTGTTAATGTTACGAAAGAATCCTATCTGCAACCACCCGAGCGTAGGATTCTGAGAGCTGCAGCCGATCATGCGCCTGCAGGCAGTCTCAGGCTGGAGGCGAGGTGCAGGCCATGATCCACTAGAGCGTGATCAAGGGCACGGCGAAGCAGCTTGCCAGTTCACTCTCCTGGCGAAACGGCACACCGGAACCCAAGGCCGCCGCCACCAAGGCCCGGGTTGCTCTCATCGCAGCCCATCCAGAACTCGCCGGCGGGGATGTAGAGCATGCCGGAATAGGGGTCCGGCGGGTAGGCCAGGACGATGAAGGGCAAGAAGAGAGTGGGTACGTCGAGCTGCCTGTGGCTGATCATGGCTACAACGGAGACGTTCCCAGTTGCGGTCACCTTGGCAGAACCGCGGAAAGGAGCGGGCAGACCACCGGATGCCTGATCGAAGACGGCGCTCGCGAAGGGAAGGACCGTGTCGCTTTCTTCTCCTGCTTCACTGCCGTCCTCGTTGTAGTACATCACCCAGACGTCGACCGACTTGTCCCCTGCATTCTGCACACTGATCATCGTCGTCGTGTCGTCAGCATCCTTGCGCACGAAAGGCACGAACGCCGCTCGGCTGGCCTGACTCCCTGCTTCGTAGCCTGTGAAGGTAGCAGGCTCGGACTCCCAGAGCGTCTCCCCCGCGACCAGTGGCGCCGTCGACTCGACCACGGCCGATCCTTCGAAGTCGGGCGGTACGGGCGCTCCCTCGCCGCCAAGGCTGATGGATTGCTGTGTATGCGCCTCGATGAAACCGGTGCTATACCACACGCCCCCCTGCTGGTCGTAGTACTCAATCTGGAAGTCACCAGGAAGGTCACTCGAGTTGGTCAGGAGAATGGTCGATGGCGGGCTCGCATCTAGGTGCGGAAGCTGAGCCCTGTACGCCGGGAAACGGGGGTGCGACGAGTGGCGGCTCTGTCCAACAGCCCTGCCGGTAAGTCCGTTCTGCAACGAGCGGCTGCTCTGTGCGACAGCCCCGCCGGTAAGTCCGTTTTGCGACTTGACAGCGCCCACCAACAGTGCGCCGGCGGCGTCGGCCACCAGAAGCCCCTGGTAATCGGCACCCAGCCCAGGCAGGCTCGCCGCATCGCTGAGAACGGTGGCGTATGCAGGAACCTGCGTTGTCTGCGAATACACCAGAGTGCCGGCAGCATCGTAGAAGAGCAGGTTGGCAGTGGCACGCGCATCGCTCGGGTTATGCAGTGCGAACTGGCTGCTCCAACCACCGTGCTGCCGGTAGATGGGGGACAGCACGAGGCTAGTACCCACGCTGTTGCTTGCCATGCCCTGGTAACTCATCAGGCCGTCACCTACCCGATCGGGGTCTATTGGCACATCGAGGGCAACAACACTAACCGCCTGGGTGCTGGTGACCAACAGCGAGCCGGAGAACTGGTCCGGGGTGGTGAAGGTATGGCCGCCCATAGGAGCGAGTGGCTGCACGTCGGTGAAGATGAGCGCACCGCTTGCACGAAAGTAACTAAGGTTCACGGCAGTAGAGATGGCGCTCGTGTTCTGCACTGTGACCGTCGTTCGCCATCTCCAGGCCGGATCAGAGTTGACGAAGGGCACATAGACGTCGTGGGCGACGTTCTCTGTGGACGCGTTGTATTCGGCCTCGTCTTGATAGCCGGGGCGGTACGATGCAGAGACGGAAGGCATCCCGTTGATGCGGGGCAGAAGCGCGACCAGCACAACGAGTGCAGCGAGCAGCGCCAAGACTCCGGTCAGCGCAGAGAGCCGATGAGAGAGCCGTCTGTTCATCGAGACCTCCTTGGTTTGGTCGGCCGCTGCCCAGCGGCGGGTATGGCGGGTGTAACCTGCCCTTGTCTAGTCGCGCAGTGCCTGTAGTATGCCTCAACCGCCGCTGGCTGTCAACTCGGCGTGAGGAAAGCCAGCAATTTTAGGATTGCTGGCGCAGGACTGCGGCGCGTTGACTGAGGGTGGTGTCCATGCTATAATGGGCTTGACCGGCGCGCCGCATGCAGGTGAACACCCGTTCACGGAGGGAGGTAAGGAATGAAAGACCAACGTTTGCTCCTCCTCGTCGGCGCCGCGGCTCACTTTGGGAACATCTGCCACAATGGCACCCGGGCTGGTTCTCACGGAAACGGAAGCGAGGGTTCCCAACGCGCACCTCAGGTCGGATACGGGCCCCTCAGGCTGCTCGCGAGGCACGCACTGATCGGAACAAACAGGGAGGCAAGATGCCGGAAAAGGTAGAAGCCATGCCACGCGCAAAGGAGAGTCTGGAGACCCAGATACTCTTGAATCCCGATCGTTTCTTCGCCACCGATCCCGGGCAGCGCCGTGTCGCCCGTGAGCTGTACGATGCCATCGCAGGATTGCCCCTCGTATGCCCGCACGGCCATGTCGATCCCCGTCTTCTGGCCGACACAGAGGCAACCTTGGGGACGCCCGCCGACCTGTTCATCATTCCCGACCATTATGTCTTCCGCATGCTCTACTCCCAGGGAGTACCCCTGGAGGCGCTGGGCATCCAGCGGCGAGATGGCCTGCCGGGGGAGGCCGAAGGCGTGGTCGAGACGGACCACCGGAAAATCTGGCAGACCTTTGCCGACCATTTCTACCTCTTCCGCGGAACGCCCAGCGGCGTCTGGCTGACACAGGAACTGCATGAGGTGTTTGGCATCCAGCACAAGCTGACGAGCGCCAGCGCTCAGGGGATCTATGACGAGCTGGCCGACAAGCTGGCCCAGCCCGAATACAGCCCCCGCGCCCTGTTCGAGCGGTTCAACATCGAGGTTCTGTGCACCACCGATGGGGCCAGTGACACCCTCGCCCACCACGAGACGATCGCAGAATCGGGCTGGAGTGGGGTCGTGCGGCCCACCTTCCGCCCCGACGCGGTTGTGAATCTGTTGACGGCTGGCTGGCGCTCGCACCTCGATGCATTGTGTGCAGCCGCCGACTGCGAGATCACCACGGCCAAGGCACTTATCACCGCCCTGGAGGAACGGCGGGCCTTTTTCAAGAGCATGGGCGCCACCGCCACAGATAGCGGCGTGGAGACACCCTACACCGAGGCCTTGTCATCCAAGAAAGCCGAGGCGATCTTTGCCC
>Ga0316577_10001112_pt1 | contig 12256 bp, 13 predicted proteins | sample S5NA_FD_203073 | JGI IMG/M metagenome (GOLD analysis project Ga0316577, IMG submission 203073) | Rhizosphere microbial communities from salt marsh grasses in Alabama, United States - S5-7_050615r2r1 | ecosystem: Host-associated > Plants > Roots > Rhizosphere | place: USA: Alabama | collected... | reverse complement strand
AGCCCAGATTTCCCCCCTCATGCAATTCTGTCAAACTCACAACGGGAATGGCGATTTGCCATTGCGCAGCTTCTCGGACTATGGTACTATGCTATCATCGTATGTGACAAATCTTGTCAGATTGCGATGATGGTTCCTGTATGCACAATGCCACAATGGTAGTTGTAGTATGATTTTCTAAGCAAGAGATAGCGAGAGATGAACAAGGAATTGGGCACCGTCCAACGCCAACAGTTTAGCGATAGTCCTCCCGGATGGGATGCCAGGCGTCGATGGCCCGGCAGGGCTCGTCCAGGATCACGGCGCTGTGGGGCACGTCGGGCGGGATCAGCACGCCGTCGCCGGCGCGCAGCACCCGCACCGCGCCGTCCAGGTCGAATTCCATGGCCCCCGACACGACCCACGTGATCTGCTGGTGGGGATGATGGTGGCCGGGCACGACGGCCCCCGGCTGGAAGTCGAAAAAGGTCAGCATCACGCCTTCGAGGTAGGCGGCCCGGCGCGTAACCCCCGGCAGCATCTCTGTGGCCGGTAACTCTTCTGTGCGAAAAAAGCTCATCCCCCTCCCCCTCTACCGTTCCCAGCCTTCCAGGTGCTCCTCGAACTCGATCTCGCCGCGCAGCATCTTGTGCACCTCGCAGCTGCGCGCCGCGTTGTACAGGATGCGCACCTCGCGCGAGGTCAGGCCTTCGTCCAGCTCCAGGCGGGTGACGAATCGTGTCCTTGTCTCGCGGCCGATGAACTCGGTCCGCGCCTCCACCGAGGCGTCCATCTTTGTGGCGTGGATGCCCTTGTTGGCGGCGACCGCCGCCATGGTCAGGACCATTCAGGCCCCCAGGGCGGCCGCTACCAGCTCCAGCGGGCAGAATCCGGCGCCCGGCTGGTCGACTTTCAGGCGTTGGTCGGCCTGAAAGCAGCGGTCGCCCGAGGTGATCCGCACCCGGTCGTCGCCCACGTAGGTGATCGATACAAAGTTTGTCAGCGTCTCTACTGCCATATGGATCGCTTTCCTTGCTCCGCTGATTGCCCCGAACGGTGTGAGGGCAGGTTCGTAGTAGCGGCTTTAGCCGCCAGGGCACCGCTGAAGCGGTTACTACGAACCAGCACTTATTTGAGGCGCAGCCAGCGCACGCTGTTCGAGCGGCACTGGGGACAGATGCGCTCGACGTTGCCGTGAATCGTCCCCATCCACTGGTGCCCACAGCGCATGCAGGCAAAGGTCGCGGGCTGTCCCTCGTCCGCCGGTCTCACGGCCCGGGGGCTGGGCACCCGGGCCTCGGCCAGGACGGCCCGCGTCTGCTCTACCTCTTCGGACGTCACAGCACGGCGCTTGGTCTCCACTTCCCTCATGATCGTCTGCCAGCGCGCCCCCTCGGCCGCCGAGCACCATTCCAGCAGCAGCCGGTCGGGCCGCAGGCCGGCCTTTTCCAGGCCGTCCCACAGGCCGTCCAGCCGCCGCGTCGTGCTGCGGTTGGCGTCGATGTAGTGGCAGTCCACGTAATGGCAGCCCGATACCAGCACCACCGGCGCCCCCTTGCGGAAGGCGTACCATACAAACTCGGGGCTCACCCGCCCGGAGCACATGGTGCGGATGATGCGCGCGTTGGGCGGGTAGGCCATGCGGCTTACCCCGGCCGTGTCGGCCCCGGCGTAGGAGCACCAGTTGCAGGCAAAGGTCACGATCCGGTCCTGGGGACGCTCCTCCAGGATGGCGTCGATCTGGGCATAGATGGCCTGGTCGGAAAAGTGGCGCATCTGGATGGCCCCGAACTTGCACTCGGCGGCGCAGGTGCCGCAGCCGGCGCAGGCGGCGCTGGTAATGTGAGCCACCTGCTTCTTTGCCCACTGGATGGCGCCAAAGGGACACACGCCGGCACATTGGCCGCACTTTTTGCACAGGTCCTCGTCCACCACCGCGGTGATGGCTTCGACCGAAAACCGGCTCTTGCCCAGAAGGATGCCGGTGTGAGAAGCGGCGGCGCTGGCCTGGGTCACGCTCTCGCGCACGTCCTTGGGGCTCTCGGCACCGCCGGCGATGAACACGCCCTTGGTCGGCGTATCCACCGGCCGCAGCTTGGGATGGGCCTCCTTCAAAAAGCCGCTGGGCGCCTTGCTCAGGCTGACCATCTGGCGGATGACTTCGGTATCGGTCGCCGGCGTGGCGCCCACCGACAGCACCAGCATTTCGAACTCGTGGGTTTCCAGCCGGTTGGCCGTCGTGTTTTCCACCGTGACCCACAGGTTGCCGCTCGCCGGGTCTTCGCGCACCTCGCCCGGCAGGCCGCGGATATAGCGCACGCCGTTGCTCTTGGTGCGCATCAGCAGCTCTTCGAATCCCTTGCCAAAGGCTCGCAGGTCCATGTAAAAGACCGTGATCTGCGTATCCGGATAGTTGTCCTTCAGATACTGCGAGTCCTTGATGGTGTTCATGCAGCAGATGTTCGAGCAGTAGGGGTTGCCCCGCTCCGGATCCTGGCTGCGCGAGCCGACGCACTGGATAAAGCCGATGCGCTGCGGCTGTGCCAGGTCGCTGGGCCGGCCCAGGTGGCCCTCCAGCGGGCCGCCGGTCGAGATCAAACGCTCGAACTCCATGCTGGTGATCACATTGGGATAGCGCGTATAGCCGTATTCGTCCACGGCGGTGGGATCATAGACCTGCATGCCCGTGGCGACGACAATGGCCCCCACCTGCAGGTCCAGGAACTGGTCCTGCATATCAAAGTCGATGCACTCTTTCTCGCAGGCCTCGATGCACTTGCCACAGGCGATGGGGTTCTGCCCCAGGCATTCGTCGGCGGCCACCAGGTAGGCCGAAGGCACCGCCTGGGGGAAGGGGATGTGGATCGCCCGCCGGCTGCCCAGCCCGATCTGGTATTCGTCGGGCACTACCACAGGGCACACGGCCGCGCAGTCGCCACAGGCCGTGCACTCGTTCTCGTCCACGTAGCGGGCCTTGCGCCGCACCCGGACCCGGAAATTGCCCACATAGCCCGATACGTCCTCGACCTCCGAATAGGCCAGCAGTTCAATGTTGGGATGTCGACCGACATCCATCATTTTGGGGCCGAGAATTCATATGCTACACTCGATATCGGGATAGACCTTGTCCAACTGGGCCATGATGCCGCCGATGGAGGCCTTTTTCTCCACCAGGTAGACACGGTGGCCCGAGTCGGCAATGTCCAGCGCCGCCTGCATGCCTGCCACCCCACCGCCGATGACCAGCGCGGCGTCGGTGACCGGGATCTTTTCTTCGTCCTGGGGATACAGCCAGTGCGCCCGGGCCACGGCCACCTTGACAATGCCCTTGGCCTTTTCCGTGGCTGCCGCGCGGTCGCCGGGGGTGACCCACGAGCAGTGCTCGCGGATGTTGGCCATCTCCAGCAGGTAGGGATTCAATCCCGCGCCCTCGATGCACTGCCGGAAAATCACCTCGTACGAGGCCGGCGAGCAGGATGCCACCACCACGCGGTTCAGCTTGTGCTCATAGATGGCCCGCTGGATTTCCTGCTGGCCCGGATCGGCACAGGTGTACTTGTTACGGATGGCGGCCACCACGCCGGGCAACGTCTCGGCGTACTGCCGCACGGCTGCCGTGTCTACGGGGCCGGCAATGTTCGAGCCGCAATCGCAGACGAACACGCCGATGCGCAAATCCTCTGTAGGCAACTTGATCCTCCCCTTTTTATTGATTCTTCTGGTCTCGCTGCCACATCTCGTAGCGATGACCGCGGATATAGTCCTTGCTCTTTTCTGCCCGTCGCTGGTGATGGGCTTCTTCTACCGCCTCGCGCACGCCTTGGCGGAACTCATCAGAGACAAACTGCTCCTTGCGAAAAAAATCAAAGGCGTGGAATTCACGGAATGCCCTGCGCTGGAGCTCCATCGTGCCATGGCCCGTGATCATGATCACGCGTACAAAGGAATGGTCATCGTGGATCTCTTGCAACAGGCGCATACCGTCCTCGTTGGTCTCGTCGCTCTCGACCAGCCGGATGTCGAGGATGGCCAGGTCCAGATCCCTGGTCCCATCGAGAACCTCCCGCGCTTCTTGCAGCGTGCCAACCGCCTTTACGGTGTGGCCCTCCCGCCGCAAGAGGTCGCGCAGCAGCTCCCGCCAATCGCTAAAGTCTTCGACGATCAGAATCTTGCCTCGCATCCTCGCCTCCGCTCTCTACCCTTCCGCTCTTTCCGCTACCAGTCCTCGGTCTCGGAATGAACCGGTAGCCGCACGGCAAAGGTCGCCCCCGCCCCCGGCTGGCTCTCACAGGCGATTGTTCCGCCGTGGCGCTCGATAAAGGTCCGCACCCACCACAGGCCAAAGCCCGTGCCTGTCTCTGAGCCCCAGCCCGCCGTCGGCTTGAACATGGTCCACAGGTGGGCCATCTGTTCCGGCTCGATGCCCACGCCGGTATCGCTGATTTCGACGGCCACCCACGGCTCGGCCTGGTCCATTTCGGCCCGGGTGCGCACCTGCAGCCGCTGTAGGGTTTGGCCGTCCATCGCCTTGCGGGCGTTGGTGATCAACTCCAGAAAAATGTCCACCAGCAGCGAGTTGCTCTCTACCAGCGGCACGGGCTGCTCGAACTCGCGGATTACCTTGACCTCGGGGGGCAGGTTGGCCGCCTGCAGCGCCTCGTTCAACAGCCGGTTGACGTCGAATCGCGCCATCGGCCCCGGCTCCTGGAATGGCCGGAATAGGGCGTTGGCCAGCCTCAGCACGAACCGGGCGTTCCGGTCGATGCGGTCCAGGTTGGCCTCGATCCAGGCCGCCTCGCCGGATGGGATCTCGAGCCTGGCGATGGAGCGGCGGACCTCGGCCGCGCTGGCGGGCACGATGCCTACCAGGTTGTTGATGCGGTGGGCCAGCGCTGTGGCCGCCTGGCCCATCACGGTCCACTTTTCGGCCGCCACCCGCCGTTCCTGTTCGCCCTGCAGTGCCTGGTGCATCAATTGTAGCTTCTGGTGCTGGGTCGCGTTCTGGATGGCAATCACCGCTTCCTGGGCCATGGCTTCCAGCAGCTCGACATCCTGGTGGTCGAACGCTGCCGGCCGGGTGCTCTCCAGCAGGAGCACGCCCAACAGCTCCTGCTTTTGTGCGGCAGGTTCGCACGCCGGCTCGCTCATCGCGCCCACCAGGTGGGTCAGCAAGGGCACGGCCACGCCTGATTCCATCTCTTCAAAGAGCACGACGTTCTGCGGATCGTTGTGGGCGTCGAGGCACAGGTACGGCCGGTGGTGCTCGGCCACCCAGCCGGTGAGGCCCTGCCCGATCTTGAAGGTATAGGCCCGCACTTCCGGTGACCAGCCTTCCCCCAGGTGGGCTTTGAGCACCAGCACCCCGGTTTCAGGGTCCAGCAGCCGCAGCGAGCCATGCTCCGCGCCTACCAGCGAGATGGCCTTTTCCAGGATCAGGTTGAGCACCCGGTCCAATTGCAGGCTGGAGGTCAGAGCCATGTCGATGACGTGCAGGGCGCGAAATTGGGCCGTCATGCGCGTCAGGCGCTCGGCCTGGCGCAGCGCGGCGGCGGTCAGGTCGGCCACCGGCCGCAGGAAGGCGGCGTCCTGCCCGTCAAAGGCCCGTCCCGACCGGCCGTCGGCCACCACAAAGAGGCCACCCACCTTCTGTCCCCAGCAGACGGGCACCACCAGCAGGGCTGCCTGGCCCGGCTGCGCCTCTGTCTCCGCTTGCTGTGACCGGCAGGCCCGGTGCAGCAACGCCTGGTGCTCGGGCATCCGTTCCTGGCAGTGGACCGCCAGGAGCTTGAACCGCATCTCCCCTGGCTCGCAGAGGTAGAACGCGCTGCTCTCCGCCTGCAGCAGCAGGCTGGCCTGCTGGACCGCGCTCTCCAGAAAGCCCGTATCGATGATCTCGGCCTGCTTTGGCTCGTGTCGTGCCACCCCGGCGTTATCCCTTCCGAAAGGCCTGCAACAGCTTCCGTGCTTTGACCCGATTCAGCTTCAGTCCGACCTCTTCGGCCGTAAAGCCCAGCGCCAGGCCCAGGAGCTGCGGATAATAGAGCACTGGCAGGCGATAGTCCACGTCAAACTGCCGCTCGATGCTCCGCTGGTTGATCTCGTACATGATGTCACAGAAGGGGCAGACGACGATCATGCCGTCGGCGTCGGCCACGTGGACGTGGTCCAGCTTGTCTTTGGCGATGCTCAGCGCTGCTTCCTGGTCGATGGCCAGGATGCCCCCGCCGCAGCACTCGCCCTCTTCTTCGTAGGGCACCAACCGCGCCCCCGTGGCCTCGATGAGGTCCCCCAGGGTATGGGGGTTCTCCGGATCGTCGAACCCTTCATAGATGTCGGCCGGCTTCAGGTAGTGGCAACCATAGTGGGCGGCAAAGCCAAAGGCCGATAGGTCTCCCATGCCCGTTTCAGCCTCGGCCACCATCTCTTTCAGGCGCTCGACGCCGACGTCCTCGTAGAGGATGCGGGCATAGTGTCGCACTCCTATGGTGCCGCCGTAGGTGCGTCCCGTAGTCTCGACCAGGCGCTGGTTGATCCGCTCCCGCAGCGCTTTGTCCTCCTGTAGCTGCTTGTTGGCCTTGGCCAGCGTGCCGGTGCAGGCGCTGCACAGGGTGCAGATCTCGAGCCCCTGTTCCTCGGCCAGGGCCAGGTTGTTGGCCGCCATCAACAGGGCTGCCTCCCAATTCAGGGGCCGGGCCGGGTAGCCGCAGCAGGTAAACGCCTCCACGTCGACGAATTCTATCCCCAGCTTGCGGGCCGTCTGTCGCGATGCGAGCTCATAGTTCATGGCTCGCACCGGGACGGTGCAGCCCAAATAGAGCGCAAACTTCATGGCTCTCCCTCGCCTGGTTCTGACTCCTCGCCAGACCCCACCACGCCGCTGCGCACCAGGATGCGGTGCACGTCGGTTGCTCGCTCCCGTATAGGGGGCAAGCCCTGCTCCACCCGCCGCTCGTTCTCAAAGCCTGTGATTTCGTAGAGGCGACCGTGATCGCGCAGCAGCTCGGCCTGCAGGCGAAATCCTTCCGGTATGTGGCCCTCGCGAACGGCGATGTTGCGGATGGCGTTCATCACCTCGGGAATGTGCACGTCTTGCGGGCAGCGCTCGTAGCAGGTGTAGCATGTGGAGCACATCCAGACGAACTTGCTGCTCAACACCTCCTGCCTCATGCCCAGCAGGGCCATGCGGATGATGCGGCGCGGATTGTACTCCTCTGCCCAGGCCCTGCCCGCCGTGGTGCCCGCCACCGGGCAGCCGGCGACACAGGTGCCACACGAAAAGCAGCGCATGAACCGCTCGCCGCCCGGCTCGGCCGTGATCTCGTGACGAAAACCGGCGTCCAGCCGGCCTACGTCGACGATCTCGCCTGGCCCGCTAGCCCGTTGCCGCGGCGAGCGGCCTTCTCCTATTCCCGGCCTTTCTTTCGCCACTACCGCCTCCTTTGGCCCGCCCCTAGCCCCAATACTTTTCGAATAGGGCTCAAGCCCCCGTCCCGGGGGCGGCCCGAGACGGGCCTTTGAGCTTGTTTGAAAGGGATTGCCATCAGCCCAGCGCCTGTCCCAGCCAGGTGGCCACGTCGCCGACCTTTACTTTTTGCTCCTCGTCCAGGTCCCGGGAGGCACAGCTCAGGTGGATCTGGCACTTGGGACAGGTGGTCAGCATCACCCGCGCCCCCGTCTGTCGGGCCTGGTGCAGCTTTTCCCTCTGGATCAGCTTGGAGCAGCCGCTGCAGTTCACCCAGGCCGTAGACCCGCAGCACATGGCCCGCTCGCGGTTGTCCTCCATCTCGACCAGTTCCAGGCCCGGTACGGCGGCCAGGGCCGTGCGTGGGGGCTCGTGTACCTTCAGATAACGCGCCATGCGGCACGGATCGTGGTAGGTCACAACCTGCGATTCGCCCCTGTCCTCGAACGACAGCCCGCCGGCCTCGATCTCGTCGGCCAGTAGCTCTGTCAAGTGTGCCGTCTCGAACGGCAAGGGGCCGACGTAGGCCGGGTAATCGGTCTTGAAGGCGTTGTAACACTCGGCGCAGGTAAAGACGACCTTGCTGGCCCCGCTGGCCTTGATGGCCTCGACGTTCAGTTCGGCCAGCCGGCGAAAACTCTCCACATCGCCGGCCAGGAGCAGGTCCGCCCCGCAGCACCGCTCCGCGTCGCTAACGATGGGCGAAATTCCGATACGGTTCATCAGCCGCACGGCGTTGCGGGCGATTTCCAGAGCCTCGATCTGGAGATCCTGAAAGATCACGTCAAAGAAGGGCAGGCAGCCCACAAAGTAAAAGACGTCGCCTGCGCCCTCCGCATCGGGATCGGCCACTTGCAGCTTGCCGGCTGCCCGGTCCTCGTCCAGCCATTCGGTCCGTCTCTGCTGGACGTTCAAGGTCTGGATGCGCATTACCTCTTGCAGGATGCCATTGTGGGCATAGATGCCCCGCTCGCCGCTCTCGAATGCCGCGGCGCGCATCTCGACGATAAAGCGGGTGAAATCCACGTTCGAGGGGCAGCGGGCGCTGCACAGGCCGCAGGTCATGCACGACCAGAGCTGCGGATCGGCAATGACGGCCTCGGCCTCGCCATGGACGACGCGCTCTACGATCCGGCGTGGCGAATAGTCCAGGTCGACCCGGGCCAGGGGACAAACGCTGGTGCATTTGCCGCAGTCCAGGCACAGATAGGCACGCGTCCGTTGGACAATGGGCTGATAGTTCATGAAACCGTGACTCCCTCTTCTTGTGACGTGATGCTGCCCAGGAGCGGGTTGGCCCCCAGCTCCCGCACCTCTTCGGTAAACTCGCGTATCACCTGGGCAAAGCGCGCTCCCTCGCCGGCCGAGATCCAGGCCAGCCGCAGCCGCCGGGGCTCGATGCCCAGCAGCCGGATCAGCGAGTGGGCCATCTCGACGTTGCGCTCGGCCTTCTGGTTGCCCGAAATGTAGTGACAGTCGCCCGGGTGGCAGCCGGTGACCAGCACGCCGTCGGCGCCAGAGCGAAAAGCCTCCAGGATAAACATGGGGCTCACGCGGCCGGAGCACATGACGCGGATCACGCGCGTGCTGGGCGGGTACTGGATGCGGCTCACGCCGGCCAGGTCGGCCCCGGCGTAGGAGCACCAGTTGCAGGCGAATGCTACGATCTTGGGCCCGTTATGCATCTTGCTCTCCCATTGCCGCTCGAATCATGGCCGTTACCTGCCGGTCGGTAAAGTGCGCCGCTTGCAGCGCCGAGGTGGGGCAGACCACGGCGCAGGCCCCGCAGCCCTTGCACACCACAGCATTCACGCGAGCCACCATGCGGCGTCCGGCCCGCTGTGTCAGCCCAAAGCCCGGCAGCCGGTCCTTGGGCGTCCACTCGACCATCTCGATGGCGCCAAACTCGCACACCTCGCTGCAGCGCTCGCATCCCCGGCACAGCGCCTCGTCTACGTGGCTCACCACGCCCGAGGCGCGGATCTGGTCCTTGGACAGAATCGTGGCCGCCCGCGCCGCGGCCCCCAGGGCCTGGCTGATGGCCTCGTCGAGGTGGGCGGGCCAATGGGCGCTGCCGCACAGGTAGATCCCGTCGGTGGCAAAGTCCAGGGGGCGCAGCTTGACGTGGGCTTCGAGGAAAAAGCCAAACTCGTCGACCGGCACCTTGAGCATCCGGGCCAGCTCGCGCGCGCCCCGGGCCGGCACCAGTGGCGTCGAGAGCACCAGCAGGTCGTAAGGGATGCCCAACCGTGCCCCCAGCAGCTCGTCATAGACCACCACGCGCCCGTCGCCGAGCACCTGGGGCGGCTCCTCCGGCGTATAGCGCGTAAAAATGATGCCCAGATCGCGGGCCTGGGCGTAATAGTCCTCAAAGTGGGTGCCGTGGACCTCGATGTCGCGATAGAGGACGTGCACCTCGGTGTGCGGATCGCGCTCCTTGAGCAGCATGGCGTTCTTGAGCGCCGTCAGGCAGCAGGTGCGCCCGCAGTAGCTACGCGCCTCGTCCCGCGCCCCGACGCACTGGATCATGACCACCGACGACAGCGAGGGCAGGTCCCCCGCGCCCAGCCGCTGCTCCATCTCGCCCTGGGTCAGGACGCGCGGGTCGTCCCCGTAGCCGTAGGCGCCCGCGGGCTTGTGCTCGTCGGCGCCGGTGGCGACCAGGATGATGCCCGCCTGCACCGATAGCGGCGAGGGCATGCCCGGCCAGCGGCTATGAACCTGCAGCTCATAGTTGCCGATATAGCCCCGCACCGACTGTACCTCGGCCAAAGTGAGCACCTCGATGTAGGGATGGTCGTTGACCTCGGCCACTCGCCGCTCCAACAAGGCCCGGGCATCGGCGTGGGTGGGGTACAGCTTGAACAGATGGCGCAGGCTGCCGCCCAGCTCCGCTTCGCGCTCGATGAGGGTCACGGCAAAGCCCCGCCGCGCCAGCGTCAGCGCCGCCGTCATGCCCGCCATGCCCCCGCCAATGATGGCGGCCGCCGGCTGGACCCCCAGCTCGCTCTCGTCCAGCGGCTGGAGGAGGGCGGCCCGGGCCACGCCCATCCGGATCAGGTCGCGGGCCTTGGCCGTCGCCAGGTCGGGCTCGTTCATGTGCACCCACGAGCATTGGTCGCGGATGTTCACAAACTCGAACAGGTAGCGGTTCAAGCCGGCCTCTTCACACGTCGCCTGGAACAAGGGCTCGTGGGTGCGCGGCGTGCACGAGGCCACCACCACCCGGTTGAGCCCCTCCTCGGTCACGGCAGCCCGGATCGCGGCCAGCCCGGCGTCGGAGCAGGTAAAAAGGCTGTCGGTAGCCTTGACGACGTGGGGCAGCCCGCGGGCAAACTCGACCAGGGCCGGCACGTCCAGGTAGCCGGCAATGTTGTGCCCGCAGTGGCAGACAAAGACGCCGATGCGAGGTGTCTCTACCCTCGGTTCCGGTTCCTGCAGTCGCGATTGGCTCCAATACATGGCTTGCTGTCCCTTCTCTTACCCGAGGGCCATCTCTGCGGCGCATGCCGCCGCGGCGCTGGCCTGGGCCACCGATTGGGGAATGTCCGCCGGGCCCAGGCAGCAGCCGCAGGCCACAATACCGGGCCGGCTGGTTTCTGCCGGGGCAAAAGGTTCGGAGTGGACAAAGCCAAACTCGTCCAGCTCGATGCCCAGAATGTCGGCCAGGCGCGGCGCGTCGTGGCGGGGCACCAGGCTCGTGGCCAATATCGCCAGATCCACCGTCTGGCGTTGCGGCCGGGACGTGGCGGCGTCTTCGTACTTGACGACGGGGTTCAGTGCCTCGTCCTGCAGGATCTCGGCCACCCGCCCGTGCACAAAGTTCGTGGCATAGTCCCTCTCTGCCCGGTCCATATATTCACGAAAGCCCTTGCCCGAGCCCCGCAGGTCGGTATAAAAGATGTACGATTCGACCTCGCGGTCGTGCTCCCAGGCCAGGACCGCCTCCTTGGTCGAGTGCACGCAGCACACCGTCGAACAGTAGCGGTTGTGGCGCAGATGGCGCGAGCCCGTGCACTGGACAAAGCCCAGCCGCCGGGCCGGCTGTCCGTCCGAGGGCCGCAGCAGGTGTCCCCCCGTCGGCCCGGAAGCACTGATCAGGCGCTCGTACTCCAGGGCGGTGATGACGTTGGGAAACTGTTCGTAGTGATATTGGCCCACGTGCCGCGGATCATAAAAGTCATATCCCGTAGCGACGACGATGGCCCCCACGTCGAGCTCCAGGTGGCGGTCTTGCTGCTCAAAGTCAATCGCCCCCGCGGGACATATTTTCTGGCAGAGGCCGCACTTGCCCCGGGCCAGGTAGGTGCAGTGCTCGGGGTCGATGGTCATGATCATCGGCACGGCCTGGGGAAAGTGTAAATAGATCGCCCGGCGCTGGCTCAGCCCGACGTTGAACTCGTCGGGCAGCTTGCGTGGGCACTTGAGGGCGCACTCGCCGCAGCCGGTGCACCGCTCCTCGTCCACGTAGCGGGCGCGCTTGAGCACCCGCACCCGAAAGGCCCCCATCTCGCCCTCCACCGCCTGCACGTCGGCGTAGGTGTGCAGCACGATGTTGGGATGCCGGGCGCAATCTACCATCTTGGGTGACAGGATACAGGTCGAGCAGTCGTTGGTGGGAAAGGTCTTGTCCAGCTGAGCCATCCGCCCGCCAATGCTTGGCTCTCGCTCCACCAGGTGGACGCGCAGCCCCTGTTCTGCCAGGTCGAGCGCGGCCTGGATGCCGGCGATGCCTCCCCCGATGACCAGGACTTCTTTCACGGCGATTCCTCCAGGGCCTGACCGGCGGCCAGCCGATCGACAAAGTCGCGCACC
>Ga0316577_10001111_pt1 | contig 12258 bp, 13 predicted proteins | sample S5NA_FD_203073 | JGI IMG/M metagenome (GOLD analysis project Ga0316577, IMG submission 203073) | Rhizosphere microbial communities from salt marsh grasses in Alabama, United States - S5-7_050615r2r1 | ecosystem: Host-associated > Plants > Roots > Rhizosphere | place: USA: Alabama | collected... | reverse complement strand
TTGGAATATAAATATTAAAGCATTTTTTTTATTTATAGGCAACCATTTTTACAATTCCATTTTACAAAATAATCTGTTGATAAAAATCTTGACATCTCATATAGAAATAAATAGGTTTTTTCAAAATATCAATTTTTTATACTTAGGAGTAAACCATGATCGAAGTTCGCATACACGGTCGGGGCGGTCAAGGCGGAGTCACATCAGCCGAACTTCTGGCTCTGGCTGCCATTAATGAGGGCAAGTATGCCCAGGCCTTTCCCACTTTCGGCCCGGAAAGGCGAGGTGCGCCGGTAATCGCCTTCTGCCGAATAGATGATAAAAAAATTCGTATTCGATCTGCCATCTACATGCCCGACGTGGTGGTGGTTCTGGATCCGGGAATCCTCCGCCTTGTGGATGTGACATCCGGACTCAAGGATGATGGAATTCTGTGTACCAATACCAAATACTCGGGAGAGGAACTCAGAGAAGAACTTGGAATTAAACATGCCATAGCCACGGTAAATGCCACCAAAATAGCCAGGGAAGAAATAGGACTTCCCATAACCAATACCGCCATGCTCGGTTCTATTCTTAAGGCTCGCGATATTGTCCCCTTCAACTCTCTTATCGGTCCCCTTAAGAAACGATTCGGGCGAATTGCGGAGAAAAATATTAAAGTATTTACCAGAGCATACGAAGAGACCCAATTAACAAAATAAATAAGGAGAGTTTCATTGGCTAAATCAGAACTAGAACTTGGCTGGAAAGACCTGGAGGTCGGATGCGTGGTAAGTGAACCCGGCAATGCCAGTCAATACAGAACCGGTGATTGGCGATCGGTTCGGCCGGTTTGGGATACAGAGAAATGCATTCAATGCGGTGTTTGCTATATTTTTTGTCCGGATATGGCGATCAAAAAAACCGAGGACGGATATTTTGAAGCAAACCTCTATTATTGTAAAGGATGCGGAATCTGTGCCCAGGAATGCATTACCGGGTGTATAACCATGGTTGAGGAGGAAGAATAATGGGCGAAAGAGTCGGAATAGAAGTTTCATTAGCAGCGGCCGAGGCTGTTAAAATGGCAAACGTAGACGTCGTTGCCGCCTATCCCATTACACCTCAGACACATATCGTGGAACATTTATCAGAACTGGTAGCCAATGGAGAACTGGATGCCGAATTCATTCCGGTGGAGTCTGAACATTCTGCCATGAGCGTGTGTTGCGGATCATCTGCGGTTGGGGCGAGAACCTTCACCTGTACCAGTTCCCAGGGACTGGCATTAATGAACGAAATTGTTTTTATAGCCCCTGCCATGAGGCTTCCCATTGTCATGATTCTGGCAAATCGTTCCTTGTCCGGTCCGTTAAGCATCTGGAATGATCATACGGATGTTATGTCAGTTCGGGACAGTGGCTGGATTCAGGTTTTTACTGAAAACGGTCAGGAAGCCTTTGATCATGTGATGTTTTGTTTTCGGGTAGCAGAAAGTCCCTCGGTATCCCTGCCCATTATGATGAATATGGATGGTTTTGTTCTTACCCATGTTATAGAACCCATAGAATTCTGGGATCAAGAAACGGTAAAACAATACCTCCCGGATTTTGAGCCGGTGAATCGTCTTCATCCCGATAATCCCGTGACCATGGGCGCATTTGGTATGCCGGGAATTTTCACTGAGGCAAAAAAGGCTCAAGACCAGGCGCTTATAAATTCCAAGGCCGAAATTCTGAAAGCCTGGAAAGATATGGGTGACCTGGTGGGCCGGTACTATAAACCCGTTGAAACCTATCACGTCGAAGGGGCTGAGACCGTTTTTCTTAGCATGGGAAGTGTTGGAGAAACCATCTCCCTTGCCGTAGACCAGCTTCGAGCCCAGGGCAAACCCGTGGGCCAGGTTAAGCTAAGGCTTTGGCGTCCCTTTCCCTTCGAAGAATTTCGGGAGGCGGTCCGGGGTGTCAAACAAATGATTGTCATTGACCGGGCGATTACCTACGGCGGGGTCGGCGGGCCGGTGGCAAACGAAATTCGTTCCGTTCTTTACCTGGAAGAAAATATGCCGACCATCACCAATTTCCTTTGTGGACTTGCGGGACGAGATGTAACCGCAGAGGACTATATGGCCATGTTTGAAAAAACCGAACAAATGGTCAAAGACAGGGTGAGACAAGAAGATTATATCATTTACGGAGTCAGAGAATAATGGAAAGATTTAATGTTTACGCAAGTCGCCTTATCACCAAAAAAGAATACTTTTCTCCGGGTCATCGGGCCTGTCAGGGGTGTGCCGAAGCCTTGGCCGTAAGGCTGGTAGCCAAAGCGCTTGGACAAAATGTGATTGTTTCCAGCGCAACGGGATGTATGGAAATCGTTTCTTCCCCCCTGCCCTTTACCAACTGGCGAGTGCCCTGGATTCATGTGGCCTTTGAGAATACCTCTGCCGTAGCCAGCGGCGTTGAGGGGGGAACCAAGGCGCTGATTCGGAAAGGCAAACTTCCTGATAAAGGAACGGTTTTCCTCGGTATGGGCGGCGACGGAGCGACCACTGATATTGGACTTCAGTCGTTATCCGGCGCTTTTGAAAGAGGACACAACTTTCTTTATGTCTGTTATGATAATGAAGCATATATGAACACGGGCATACAACGATCCTCGTCCACCCCTTTTGGGGCTGCCACCACAACCTCACCGGCCGGGAAACTTAAGCCCGGTCAAATCACCTGGAAAAAAAATATGGGGGAAATTGCTGTTGCCCACAACATCCCCTATGTTGCCACCGCCTGCTCCAGTTATCCTTTTGATCTCATTCAAAAAGTAAAAAAAGCAGCCCGTATTCACGGCCCGGCCTATGTTCATGTCCTGTCCGTCTGTCCCACCGGGTGGCGGGTTCCCCCGAATAAGGCCATCTGGATCGGCAGATTGGCCGTTGAAACCGGGGTGTTTCCCCTGTATGAAGTAGAAAACGGGAAATACCGCATAACCGTGGATGTTCCCGAACTTAAACCGGTTTTGAACTATTTGAAGCCACAGGGAAGATTTCGTCATTTAACCCCGGAACGGGTCGACCAAATTCAGGAAAGGGTCACCCGCGAGTATAATCAACTCAAAGCGAAAACGGCTCTTTGAAGGAACACCAATGAAAACAAGGATAAAAAAAATCATTGACAAATACCACAGCGATAAAGGGTTCCTGGTTCCCATCCTCCAGGATGTGCAAAAAGAATATAATTATCTCAACCGGGAAGCACTCAATCTTGTCAGTGCCTTTCTTAAAGTTCCCATAAGTCAGCTTTATGAGTTGGGCACCTTTTACAAGGCGTTCAGCCTCGAACCCCGGGGCCGACATGAAATGAAATTATGCACGGGTACTGCCTGTCACGTGCGGGGGGTGCCGCTGATAAAGGATAATATCGAACGTGTACTGCAAATACAATCGGGTGAAACCACCCCGGATCTGGAATTTACCTTTGAAACAGTCAATTGTTTAGGGGCTTGCGCTTTGGGTCCCATCCTGGTGGTCGATGGGGAATATCATGGCAACATAAGTATCTCTAAGACCAATAAAATCCTGAAAAAACTAGGCAAAAAGGTAAAGATTGATGAAGAAAGTTAAAACAGCCCAAGAGCTGAAAATCTTGCAGGAAGAAATTCAGAACAGCCGCGATCCCGAAAAACCCTGTATTACCATCTGTGCAGGAACCGGCTGTTTGACTTACGGCAGTCAAAAGCTTGTTGATAATTTTAAAGCTGAAATCGAAAAGCAGAACCTTAACGGAAAAGTAGAAGTTAGAGCAAGCGGTTGCCATGGATTCTGCGAACGAGGTCCCCTGGTCGTCATCAATCCTCAGAAAATTTTATACCAGCGGGTTGGATTGGATGATGCCGAAGAAATTATCAAAGAGACCATACTGAATGGACAAATTATCGATCGACTTCTCTATATCGATCCGGTTACCCAGGAAAAGATTCTTCATGAAGATGAAATTCCTTTTTATAAGAGACAAATGCGACTGGTCTTCGGAATGAACGGCAATATTGACCCGAACAGTCTGGAAGACTATCTCGCCATCGGCGGCTACAGCGCCTTGATAAAGGTCTTAAACGGCATGGAACCGGAAACGATCATTGAGGAAATTAAAACCGCTGGGTTGCGGGGCCGCGGAGGCGGCGGTTTCAGTATGGGCCTCAAGTGGGAAGCCACTCGAAACGCCCCGGGTCTTCCCAAATATATCATTTGTAATGCGGACGAAGGGGATCCCGGCGCTTATATGGATCGAAGTCTTTTAGAAGGAAATCCGTATTCAATTTTAGAAGGCATGCTCATCGGAGCCTATGCCATCGGATCAAATACGGGCTATATCTATGTTCGAAATGAATACCCACTCGCGGTGAAAAACATAACCATTGCCGTGGAAAAAGCTCGCAAGCTCGGGATACTGGGAGAAAACATACTGGGTTCCGGCTTTGATTTCGATGTTGTCATTGTTCGGGGCGGCGGTGCGTTCGTTTGCGGGGAAGAAACCGCGCTGATAGCCTCCATCGAAGGTCGCAGCGGCGAACCCCGTGCCAAATATGTGTTTCCCGCCGAACGGGGCCTGTATAATAAACCCACGAACATCAATAACGTAGAAACATGGGCGAATGTTCCTCTTGTTATCAATAAAGGCGCCGAGTGGTATCGATCCATCGGCACCGAAAACAGTAAAGGCACCAAGATTTTTGCCCTGGTTGGTAAAATCAACAATACCGGCCTGGTGGAAGTGCCCATGGGCATTACGTTGCGAGAAATCGTCTACGACATCGGAGGGGGAATCCCCAAAGGCAGAAAATTTAAAGCCGTGCAGGTTGGCGGTCCTTCCGGAGGATGTATTCCCGAAAGTCATCTTGATTTGCAGGTTGACTTTGATGCCCTAAGCAAAGTTGGCTCCATGATGGGATCCGGCGGTATGATTGTTATGGATGATCGCACATGCATGGTTGACGTGGCCCTGTATTTTCTAAAGTTTCTGGAAGAAGAGTCCTGTGGAAAGTGTACCCCGTGCCGGGAAGGCGTCCACCAGATGCGGTTGATTCTGGAAAGAATTACCGAGGGCAACGGAAAAGAAGAAGATTTGAAAACCATCGAGTGGATGGGAAAAGCTATTATTGACGGTTCCCTTTGTGGTCTGGGGGGAACCGCTCCCAATCCGGTCCTGACCACCTTACGATATTTTCGGGATGAGTACGAAGCTCATATTAAGGGGAAAACATGTCCCGCAGGCGTCTGCAAGGCCCTGATCACCTATACGATTGACCCTGACTTGTGCACCGGCTGTATGGTCTGCGCCCGCATTTGTCCGGTTGAAGCGGCTACTGGGGAGAAAAAAGAAGTGCATTTCATCGACCAGAATAAATGCATCAAATGCGGGGCCTGTTTTGAGTCTTGCAAATTTGATGCGGTCAAGGTTTCATAACAAAGTCCATGGCTCAACAGTCTATGATCAATCAACTATCAGTTTTTAAAAAGGAATAATCATGGCGGAAATGGTCACATTAACGATTGATGGCTTGAAAATCCATGCTTCTGCTGGAACTACTATTCTGGAAGCGGCAACAGATTCAAACATTTACATTCCCCATCTGTGCAGCAATGAAGAACTTGCTCCTTACGGAGCCTGCCGGCTCTGTATGGTGGAAATTATTCAAGGCGAACGAGCCCGTCTGGTCGCATCCTGCATTTTCGAGGTCGCCGACGGCCTGGAAGTGAAAACAAATACCGAGCGGGTTCTTAATGTGAGAAGACTCGTAATCGAACTGTTACTTTCCCGAAATAATAAACATCCGGCGCTCCGTAAAATAGCTGATGAATTGGGCGTAAAGGAGACCCGTTTTCCGGTTGAGCAAAAAGGCTGTATTTTGTGTGGTCAGTGCGTGAGAACCTGCCGTGAGGTTGTGGGTGTTTCAGCCATCGGGTTTTCCGGACGCGGAATCACAAGAAAAATCGCCACGCCCTTTATGGAGTCTCCTCCTGATTGCATTGCCTGCGGCTCGTGTGTTTATGTTTGCCCCGTACAGGTGATTCCCATGAAAGAAGAGAACGGTGTCAGAACAATTATGAAGTATGATTATCCCATGCAAAAATGTCGGAAGTGCGGACAATATTTTGCCCCCAAAAAACAACTTGAGTATTTTAGCAAAATAACCAATCTGCCGTTAGAACATTTCGAAACCTGCGTTGGCTGCCGTTAATTTTTTTCTTTTTAAAAAGGAAGTTTCCCAATCAAGTTGACGGAACCTTCCTTTTTTTGTGTAAATTTAGCGCAATATCTGCTTCTACTTATGAAAATAAAAGAAAAAGGTTGATTTTGTGTGATTTACCTGAAAACCCCTTTTTGTTCAAAACCCGGTATTTTTGCGTAGCTGCTTATAATACTTAAAAATTAAACGATATTTAAAACCGTATGTATTTTAGGAGAGTTAACAACAATTTCTTGATATTTGTCAATTAAATCAGTAAGATATATTTTGTTCATAACTTGTTCATAACTTGTTTATAACTTGTTTATAACTCTTGGCCGAACCGTTACAAAAGGAGATTGGTAAATGGTTGATTTTGCATATCAGGAAATGTTCCCTCTCAAAGAAGGCAGCACCGAATATCGTAGAATAACGGATGAGCATGTTTCCTTGGAGTATTTTAACGGAGTCCAAATCTTAAAGATCTCAGCCCGGGGGCTTACCCTTCTGGCTGAACAGGCTTTCACAGATGTATCGCACCTGTTGAGGTCCTCTCACCTGACCCTTCTGACAAAAATTCTGGATGATCCAGAAAGTTCCGACAACGACCGGTACGTTGCCCGTGAAATGCTTAAAAACGCGGTTATCTCCGCACAAGGTGTGTTTCCCATGTGCCAGGATACCGGGACCGCCATTGTATTGGGCAAAAAGGGACAACAGGTCTGGACCGGCTATTGTGATGAAAAAGCCCTTTCAAAAGGCATTTTCAATGCATATACAAAAAACAACCTTCGATACTCCCAAAACGCTCCATTAAGCATGTTCGATGAAGTCAATACCGGCTGCAATCTTCCTGCTCAGATCGAACTTTATGCCACACAAGGAGACAGCTACGAGTTTCTCTTCATCGCAAAAGGCGGCGGGTCTGCAAATAAAACGTATCTTTACCAGGAAACCAAAGCCACATTAACGCCTGAAAAACTGTTGTCTTTTATGAAAAGCAAGATGAAAAATCTCGGAACCGCTGCCTGCCCCCCGTATCATCTTGCATTTGTTATTGGCGGGACTTCTGCTGAACTCAATCTGAAAACAGTCAAATTAGCCTCGGCAGGATACCTGGACACGCTTCCCACAACCGGAAACCCGTCCGGGCATGCATTCAGGGATATAGAGCTTGAGCAAGAACTGCTCAAGATTTCACAAAAAACGGGTATCGGCGCCCAATTCGGCGGAAAATATTTTTGTTTGGACACCCGGATTATCCGTCTCCCAAGGCATGGCGCGTCCTGCCCCATTGGACTTGGTGTGAGTTGCAGCGCAGACCGTAATATAAAGGCCAAAATTACAAAGCAAGGAATTTTTTTAGAACGACTTGAGACCGATCCGGCCAGGTACCTTGCGGATCTCGGTGAGCAGGATACGGTGGCCGTGACCATTGATTTGAACCGTCCCATGGATGAAATCCGGGCCGAACTGAGCAAATATCCGGTTGCCACCCGGCTGCTGTTGACCGGAAAAATCGTGGTGGCAAGAGATATTGCTCACGCCAAACTCAAAAAACGCTTTGACAGCGGCCAGGGTCTGCCGCACTATTTCAAGGACCACATCATATATTATGCGGGTCCGGCCAAAACCCCTGAAGGATATGCTTCAGGTTCTTTCGGCCCGACAACCGCCGGGCGAATGGATCCATATGTACCCGCTTTCCAAGAGCACGGCGCTTCCATGGTCATGTTGGCAAAAGGAAATCGCTCAAAAGAAGTGACTCAGTCATGTAAAAAATTCGGGGGATTTTATTTGGGTTCCATCGGCGGCCCGGCAGCCCGGCTGGGTAAAGAGTGTATTACAAACATTGAAACCTTAGAATATCCCGAACTCGGAATGGAAGCGATTTTTTTGATCAGTGTCAAGGATTTCCCCGCATTTATCATTGTAGACGACAAGGGGAACGACTTTTTTGAGAATCTGCTGGACGAAAAGGATTGAAACCGTGTCAAAAATCAAAACAGATCAAGGGATTACGGAATGCCGCCGCTGCGGTACCTGCTGCAAAAAAGGCGGCCCGTGTTTTCACCTGGAAGACAAAATGCTCATTGAGAAAGGAATCATTTTATCAAAATATCTTTATACCGTCAGAAAGCATGAACTTTGCTATGACAATGTCAAATCGTCCATTTTACCCGCAGCTTCAGATATCATTAAAATAAAAGCACCAAAAGATTCGTTAACCTGTATTTTTTTTAATGAAAAAGAAAATGAATGCACGATTTATGATAACAGGCCTCTTGAATGCCGGGCGCTTAAATGCTGGGATACACGAGAAATTGAAAAGATTTACTCTAAAAACAGGTTGACCCGAAAAGATCTTCTTTCAAACGTAGAAGGACTGTGGGATCTAATTGAGGACCACCAGAGGCGGTGCTCATATGAAAAGCTCACCTTGTATATTGAGAGTTTTAAAAAACATAAAAAGGATAAGGCGCTCAAAGGCATTCTCGACATTATCAAATATGATGCCCAAATCAGGGAGCTGGTGGTTCAAAAGGGAGGCCTTGATCCTGAAATGACCGATTTTATTTTCGGCAGGCCGATCACGGAAACCATTAGAATATTCGGCTTTAAACTCAAAAAGAAAAACGATGATTATCTTCTGATTCCGGTTAGTTAAAATTAAACCTTAGCCAACTATTTTATTTTTTATTCAAGTTTTCACTATAAATGACCGATAACTTGTTGAATGTTTAGATAAAGGCAAACCACTCGAAAGGGTGGGACGCAAAGCCGCTGGCCTAAATCCCAAGATCCGGAGGATACGGCAGCAGGGTTGCCTGACTGATTTATAGGATCACCGTAACACAGCACTTCATAAAATCAACCCTCTGCTAACCTTGTTATTGCTTCTATAATTGGTATTTTAAAATCTTTTTTCATTTTGTTCGAGTCCAGGGCTCTATAAGCAAAAAGCTGGTTGTTCCAGTTTAGAAGGGAGGTAACCATCATGATTTCTTCACCAAAAAGCACGTTGTCCGCATTAAACGCCTTTGATAAAAAAATGGATGTCATCGCAAATAACGTGGCAAATGTAGAAACAGACCGGTTCAAAAAAAGCAGGGCAACATTGGTTGAAGGCCCCGGAAATAGTGTCAATGTAGAAATCACTCAACCGGAAGATCCCGGCCCCACTGTTGTTGAAGTAACGGATGGTCAAATTGAGGAAAAAGAGATGTCTAATGTGGATCTGGCAGAAGAAATTCCGCAATCCATCGTCGCACAAAGGGGGTATGAGGCCAATCTGGCAACACTCAGGACCCATGACGAAATGCTAAATTCTATTTTAGACATCGTCGGTTGAGTGAATATCGCAAGGATGCAGACCGTGCGGGAAAACCTTTGAAATAAGATTTTGTTTTTTCAGCCTCTTATTGATGTTGTATGCCGGGCATCATGGGCATAGACATCTTTTGGAACCCTCCCGGAATGTTAAAAAGAGAAGCAGGAACCGTTTTTTCCTGAATATTCCGGTATTCCATACTCATAGTCCCTGATGTGCCTTGGGCTTGCATTTTAATAGGGAAATTGAACTTGTCGGAAATCCAGTATATTGCAGTGCCTGAAGATTTGTCATGGAAAGAATACCGATATTTTGAACACACATACCCATTTACATTCTCTTTTCCCAGGTATTTCTTTTCCGCAAGCTTATCTATTTCATCCGGATCTACCGGCGCCATATTTTGCTGGCTGCCTGCTTGCATTTCCATATACATCATTTGTGCCGGCATCAAGACCCAGACAACGTTTTTGTCTTTTCGAAAAATTGTTATCTGTTTCTGCCCTCCCATCATCATTTCCTGTCTGAAGTTGCCCTTTTTAAAAAACATTTTTCCCTCGATCTTTCCCATGGGCGAAGTATTAATCATATCGGCTGAAAATTCTGCAGCATTGATGGACACCGAAAGCGCCGGCACCGCTACAAAAAGTATGAACATAATTAATCCGAACCGTAACTGTATTTTCTTTTTCATATTTCCACTCCTTTACATGAAATTATGGGTTCAGTCAAAAAAACTCTCTTCGGGCGGAGGAGTATAAAAAGAAAACTCGTTGTGTGTCAACGGGAAAAAGCTGCGGTTTCCCTTGGTAGCACTGTCAAAATATTGACTATGAATCGATCAATCCATGACCAATGCTTAGGATAGAGTTTAAATTAAATATTATCTTATTGAGTTAATTAGATTTAATTGTCTTTATTTCACACTGACAGCGCTGGCATGTGTCTTGCATGTTTCAAAATCTGATAAAAACTCTTCTCATAACAGCAGGAAACAATCGTGAATATAAAGCACGCAAACGGCGGCTTCCCTATACTAGTTGCAGAAGACGATCCGGTTGCCAGAAAAATTCTGAAAAGAACTCTTATCACGGAAGGTCATGAAGTTGTATCCGTAGAAAACGGACGCAAGGCATTCGATCTGTTTAAAGAAAGATTTTTTCCCATTATTCTGACAGACTGGATGATGCCTGAAATGAATGGCCTTGAATTATGCCGGGCCGTCAGGAATTATCAAACCTCAGGATATGTTTTTGTCATTATTTTGACATCCAAAGATTCAAAAAAAGATATTGTTACGGGATTAAATTCCGGAGCCGATGATTATGTCAACAAGCCCTTTAACCCTCCCGAGCTCAAAGCTCGCATAAAAACATGTATGCGGATTCTTGAGCTGGAAAAATCGCTAAAAAAAGCCAATGAAAACATAAGGATCTTGTCCATCACCGATCCTCTGACAAAATGTTATAACAGGGGCTATATTATGGACCGCCTGCCTCAGGAAATTAACCGCGCAATAAGATACGAGCGAGCCCTATCCTTAGTGCTATGTGACATTGATTATTTTAAAAAGGTTAATGATACATACGGGCACCTGGCAGGTGACAAGGTATTAATTGAATTTGTATATTCCATTAAACAATCCATTCGCAACGACTTGGATTGGATAGCCAGATATGGAGGAGAAGAATTTTTAATTGTACTCCCGGAAACAGGCCCTGAAGGGGCCCTCATCATGGCAGAACGACTTCGTAACACCATTAGTAACAATAAATTCATCGTTCATGAAAAAGCCCTTCACATTACATCAAGCTTTGGAATATCCGGTTTTGATTTGGCATCATCTGATGAGAATATTTCTTCCGAGGTTTTAATCAATATAGCGGACCAACATCTTTACCAGTGCAAACTTGAAGGCAGGAACAGGGTCAAGGCAGGATATGCGAACAAGGAGCAAATCCTAACATTTAATAATAAACAATTAACGACGAATATCCAAAATGGGGTGATAGATAATGAATGATTCAGCGGGACCGATCGATTTGGCGGAAGTCATGGAAATCATAGACAACGATAAAGAACTTTTAATAGAATGTTTTGATGAGTTTCTAAGCGATATGCCCCAAACACTTGCCGAAATTCAAAGCGCCATTGAACAGAAAAATACATTAAGCCTGGATGAAGCGGCTCACAAGCTCAAAGGTTCTTTGAGATATATGGCTGCTGCCCAAGCCGCTGATCTTGCTTATCAGCTTGAAATCATGGGCAAGGAACAAAATCTTGAATCAGCAGGTAACACGTTTAAGACCCTTACTTATGAATGTGAAAAGGTTAAGGAGTTTATGGAGCAATACAAGACAGAGACATAGGTGGGTCCTTTAGGACGTCACCCCAATTGAAATATATGAATACCGGCATGTTATATCTCTACAAACGGTGAGATATCATTCCAGCTTTAGATATTGGAAGACCCATGCCTGTTTATGAATAACGCCCAATCGAGCTTTGGCTCTATTCGGGTTTTATTAACACGGTGTTATACATGGCCATAAAAACCTTAAGGTCCAAAATACTGACAACCTTGATGATTGCCTCTTTGCTAACGGTCTTATTGGCGATATTTGGTATTGTCGGGGTTAACCATGTTGCTCGGACCGCAACCATTACACTTAATGAACGCATGCCAATATTGAAATGTTGTATGAGGACTCAAAATACAATTT